>Ga0233383_1000703_pt1 | contig 12425 bp, 8 predicted proteins | sample ElkDunMinimDraft_14_FD_191542 | JGI IMG/M metagenome (GOLD analysis project Ga0233383, IMG submission 191542) | Fecal eukaryotic communites from dung pellets of Tule Elk in California, USA - Elk Dung G16 | ecosystem: Host-associated > Mammals > Digestive system > Large intestine > Fecal | place...
GTACCTTGGCCGCCACGACCTGCCCTACCACCCGCTATGGGACCAGGGCTACGTCTCGATCGGGGACGTGCACACCACCCGTCCCCTGTCGGAAGGCCTCAGCGAGGAAGACACCCGCTTCTTCGGACTGAAGCGGGAGTGCGGGCTGCATTTCGAGGACATCGCTACCGCCGCTGCGCAGGCCTTCGACCGCGCCTGAGTGTGGGGCCGCTTCAAGCGGCCCGCCCGACAATCTGACGCCTATGCTCAAGCGGCTCCAGACCTTGGATCCTACGGCAGCCGGGGGGCCATTCCACGTCGTCGGCGCGTCCCGATGCTCACTTGCCCCATGAACTCAGAGCCCAGGCAGCCGGACCATATGTCCCGACCAGAGGAGTCGAGGTGAAGCCCGTTCCGGTGCTGTTGGCCAGATGCAACACGACCCAACCTGACGCGTTGGTCCAAGCCAGATCCGCCCGGCCATCACCATTGAAATCGCCCGTCGCCGCCAACCTGTACGCGCTACCGGCTGCACTCTCGAAACGAGCTGACACAGCTCCAGAATTCATGCGCCACCAGGCAACACGCCCGAGAGCATCACTCCGGAAGATAAGGTCGGATCGGCCGTCGCCATCGGTATCGCCCGACGCAACTAGAGACCACAGGTTTGTGTTGTATGTCCCTACCACTGCCGTCGAGGTAAATGCCGTGCCTGCACTGTTTGCAAGGTGAAGCACGACCCAACCCGCCGAGTTGGTCCAGGCGAGGTCGGCTCGGCCGTCCCCGTTGAAGTCGCCGATTGCGGCCAGTGTGTATGCGCTGCCGGCGGCGCTCTCGCGCCTCGCAATGATATTGGCACCGTTGAGTTGCCACCAGGCGACTCGGCCCAGGCCAGTGCTGCGGAAGATGAGGTCGGCGCGCCCATCTGCATTGGTGTCACCAGCGCCTACCAACGTCCAGATGGCGGGGTTGTAGGTTCCGATGACTGGGGTAGAGGTGAACCCGGTCCCCGTCGAATTCGCCAAATGGAGGACCACCCAGCCGGACGCATTGGTCCAGGCTAGATCCGTACGGCCATCTCCGTTGAAATCGGCGGCGGCGGCCAATGTATAGGCTGAGCCAGCGCCGCTCTCACCCTTGCCGGCAACGGTGGCTCCGTTCATGCGCCACCACGCCACACGACCGAAATGCGCGCTGCGGAAGATCAGGTCGGAACGACCATCGCCGTCCACATCGTTGCGCGCAGGCCCCGGAAGAGGAACGACCGTCGCGCGGAACTGGGAAACGATCGGCATCGTCTGGTTCATGCTGCGAACGTTGTCCGCGGTCGCCGTTCCTGCCGGACGGCCGGAATATTGGATCGCCGGGCTGGCGAACACCGGCGCCTCGACTTGAGCAGCATCGACCAGCGGATACGCCATGATGGTGTAGAAGCCCGTGGACGATGGTTCCCGATAGCCGTACGAATAAGGGTGGACCCCCGGCTCACGCGCATTCTCACGATTGTGCGCCTGCCCCATCAGGTGGCCCAGCTCATGAGCCAGCGAGTACGTGCTGCAGAAGTAGGTGCTGTTGTCGCGTTCGTCTACGTCATAGCCATTGCTGACGACGGCGTAGCCGAAGGCCTCATCCGCCGCGGATATGCCCGAATCATCCTCGCCGAGCAGCCACGCGATGCCGCAGCCATCTTGGTCGGGCGTGCGGTAGCGGCGTACGAACGCCACCAAATCTCCGCCGTACTCATTCCGAGCCGCGCGAAGGGCGTTGAACGCGGCGTTGGGGGTGATCGGCTGTCGTGTCTCTTCGTTATAGCCAGTCAGCTGCCGCAGCGCATCGGCATTGCTCGTCGCATCGGCATAATCGACCGGCAGCACATGGACCAACCGCAGGCGCATGGTCACGCCGCTGCTGGCATAGGCCGTGTTCGCGGCAGCAGTCAGGTTAGAAAGCATGGTTATGACTGCCGCCTGGCTGCCCAGTTCGGCAGCGAACGTACTGGAGTATCCGAGTACCAGGTCAACCACCGCGCCGGCCTTGGTCGACACGGCCTCCGAGGCCGCCATCTGGCGTGAAGCAGCCGCGGCAAGTGCGCGCGCCTCTCTTGGCGGGATCAGCATGTCGGTCCCGTTTGTGGGCTGGCCATTTCCCACCACGAGGCTGGGATCCGTCTCCACGACCCATGTACCGGTACGGTCCGTGCGCACGCGATACTGCATATTCCCGTTCGCGATCGTTCCGAACACTGCCTTCGGACCAAACGTGAGCACCGCGCTACCACCTTCTGGGCTGCGGCCGATCCAAGTCCAGTTGCCGTCAGGTTGCTCCTCGTGTCGCTCGTACTGGAGGTTCAGCGTCTCGCCACCGGGAGTATTCACCGCCATGCGACCGCTGCCGATGGCATTGAGGGCATGTTCCTCGCTGATCGAAACCGGATGCCAAGTGTAGGCACCGGACTGGTGGACCTTCCGGGCACCGCCGTACGCGAGCAGCTCGCCACGATCCGGCAACGCAGCAAACGTTCCTGCGGATTTGCGTGGTGCAACCGGTGAAACGAACGCAGGCGCCATGCCCGCATCATCCGAGGCTTGCTTCGCTGCCCCATCTGCCGTGACGTGTGGCTCCGAACTGCAGCCGGCCAAGCCAGCGATCAACATCAGTCCCAGCAAATGTTTGCGCATGTCGCGAATTTCCGATTGTGAACAGGCTACCCGCTCCCAAGCGGGAGCCCCCAGCATAAGGCAGCCATGGCCGCGCCGGAAGCAAGCCGGACACTTGCCGGCCCTGCGATGCCCATTACGGGGTGTCAGATACCGTCAAACCCCGCGGAAACGCCGTGGCCGGCGCGAGAGGCCTCATCTCCGACGCACCCAGTCTTCAGCCACCGTTAACCCGTGCGACCTCAGTGCCGCCCGTCGAGCACTGCCACGCCAGTTTTTCGGCAGACATCCGCCAGATCGACCTCAGGCCCCAGTTCCCGCACCCGCAGCCCTTCCGATGTAACGTCGAACACCCCGAGATCGGTGATGATCCGGCTCACGACGCCCACGCCCGTCAGCGGCAGGGTGCACTCGGGCAGGATCTTGTGCTCACCGTTCTTCGCCGTATGTTCCATCAGCACGACGACGCGCTTGACCCCGGCCACCAGGTCCATCGCCCCGCCCATGCCCTTGACCATCTTGCCGGGCACCATCCAGTTGGCCAGGTCACCCTTGTCGGTGACCTGCATGGCGCCCAGGATCGCCAGGTCGATGTGGCCGCCGCGGATCATGGCGAACGAATCATGGCTGCCAAAGTAGCTGGCGCCCGGGCGCGCAGTGACGGTCTGCTTGCCGGCGTTGATCAGGTCGGCATCGACCTCTTCCTCGTCCGGGAACGGGCCGATGCCCAGCAGGCCGTTCTCCGACTGCAGCCAGACATCCATGCCGTCTGGAATGTAGTTGGCCACCAGGGTCGGCAGGCCGATCCCCAGGTTGACGTGGGCGCCGTCGGTGAGCTCCTGCGCGGCGCGCTGCGCCATCTGGTCGCGGGTCCAGGCCATCTTGTGTTCTCCACGTTAGGGTATTTGGCATTGACGCCGCCATCCATGGCGTACGCAACGGCTCCGGATCGTCCGGCCCGGCCATCCCTGGCCGGGCGTTCGCAGCCGCTGCCGATGCCGATGGGGCATCGGCATGGCACGGCAGCTCACCCTCGCACGGTGCGCTGCTCGATGCGCTTCTCGGGATTGGGGTTCAGGACCAGCCGGTCGACGTAGATGCCCGGCAGGTGCACATGGTCGGGATCGATGCTGCCGACCGGCACGATCTCCTCGACCTCGGCCACGCAGACCTTGCCGGCCATGGCGCAGGCGGGGTTGAAGTTGCGCGCGGTCTTGCGGAACACCAGGTTGCCGGCCTCGTCGGCCTTCCAGGCCTTCACCAGCGACACGTCCGCCACCAGCGCCGTTTCCATCACGTACCAGTGCCCGTCGAACTGCCGCGTTTCCTTGCCCTCGGCGACCACGGTGCCGTAGCCGGTACGGGTATAGAAGGCCGGGATGCCGGCACCGCCCGCGCGCAGCCGCTCGGCCAGGGTGCCCTGCGGGTTGAACTCCAGCTCCAGCTCGCCGCCCAGGTACTGGCGCTCGAACTCCTTGTTCTCGCCCACGTAGGACGAGATCATCTTGCGGATCTGCCGCGTGGCCAGCAGCTGGCCCAGGCCGAAGCCGTCGACCCCGGCGTTGTTCGAGATGACGGTGAGGCCGCTGACGCCCGAGTCCCGCAGCGCGGCGATCAGGGCCTCGGGAATGCCGCACAGGCCGAAGCCGCCGACGGCGAGGGTCTGGCCGTCGGCGAGGAGGCCGGAAAGCGCAGAGGGCGCATCGGCAAACCTCTTGCCTGCGCCGGTGTGCAAAGCGGCAGAAGCCATCGTCCACATCCCGTTGGTGAAGATGCGGGAATTCTACCCGCGGCAGGCACCCAGCCCATCGGACGAAGGGGCAGTGCCTGGCCGGTCTCTGGACCTGCACCGATCTCTCCCGTTGGCCTGGCAGGATGTTTGCCTCACCATACGGGCCCCCTGCAGACGGTCGCGACTGGCGAATGCCACGCAAGCCCACGCTCTTCCCACTGCGTACCGCCGCGTTCCACGTGCTGCGTGCGGCCTTCCGGCTCGCACCGCTCTCGACGGAATCGCGAGACCGCCTTCGTCAGTGGTTCCTGCGACGGCTCGGCTTCCTGGTCCCGGACGCGCCGCGGGGCCTGCCTCCCGGCGCCTGGAGCGACGCGCGACAACAGCGCCGGCGGCCGGAAGGCCGGGCAATCGGGTACCGGGACGCAGCCACTCCTACGCTGCCCATGGCGTTGCCTGCCACCCTCGTCGCCTTCTACCTTCCGCAGTTCCATCCCATCCCCGAGAACGACGCCGCCTGGGGCGAAGGCTTCACCGAGTGGCGCAACGTCCGCCGGGCCAGGCCGCAGTTCGACGGGCACGCGCAGCCGCGCCTGCCCGGGGAGCTCGGTGAGTACGACCTGCGCGACCCGGACATCATGCGCCGCCAGGCGGAACTGGCCCGCGAGCACGGCATCGGCGCTTTCGCCTTCTATTTCTACTGGTTCAACGGCCACACGCCGCTGGAGGGCCCGCTTAGGCGCTGGCTCGACGATCCTGCTTGCGACCTCCCGTTCTGCCTGTGCTGGGCCAACGAAAGCTGGACCCGCCGCTGGGACGGGCGCGACAACGAGGTGATCCTCGCCCAGCGCCACTCGGCCGAGGATGACCTCGCCTTCATCCGTCACGTGGCGACGTACCTGGCCGACCCCCGCTATCTGCGCGTCGACGGCAAGCCGGTGCTGCTGGTGTACCGACCCAGCCTGTTCCCGGACATCCGCGCGACCGCAGCTCGGTGGCAGGCCGAATGCAGGCAACTGGGCGTCGGCGAACTGCATCTGTGCTACGTCCAGGGGTTCGAGCGGCCTGATCCTCGCGACATCGGTTTCGACGCGGCGATCGAGTTCCCCCCCAACCTGACCGAGCCCACCGACATCACACGCCGGCAGCGCCTGATCAACCCGGAGTTCCGCGGCAAGGTGCTGGACTGGCGGGAACTTGCCGAACATGCAATGACCTTGGATCCGCCTACGTATCCCCTCTACCGGGGCGTGAACCCTGGCTGGGACAACGAGCCGCGGCGCCCAGGTCGAGGCCGGATCCTGTTCCACGCCTCGCCGCGTCGATACCGCGACTGGCTGGCAGCCGCTGTCCAACGCACGCGACAGCAGGAAGGCGGCGACCTCGTGTTCATCAACGCCTGGAACGAATGGGCGGAAGGGGCGGTGCTCGAGCCGGACCGCAGGCTGGGTTACGCGTGGCTGCACGCGACAAGCCAAGCCCTGCTGGCAGCAAAGGGACCGCCGCGGGAGCCCCGGCCCGCAGCTATCGTGCATGCCTGGTACGAGGTGGAGTTTAAGGAGATCCTCGAACTCCTGGGCGGCACCGGCATCAGCTGGCGGCTCGTCGTGACAACGTCACCGGATCGCGAGGCTGCGATCAGGAAAGTGCTGGATGAGTCCGGGATGCAGGGCGAGATCCTGGTGCACGAGAACCACGGACGCGACATTCTTCCGTTCCTCCGCGCAGCCGACCGGCTCCTCGATGAGGGCGTCCAGATCGTGCTGAAACTGCACACCAAGCGCTCCTCCCACAGGGACGATGGCCACTGCTGGCGCTCAGAAATGCTCGAACGCCTCGCCAGCCCGGACAGAGCGGCGCGGATCCTGGCGGCGTTCAGTGCCGATCCCTCCCTGGGGGCGGTCGCGCCCGAGGGGCACGTACTCCCGATCAGGAAGTACCTGAGCGCGAACCGGGACGCCGTCGAGTATCTGATCTCCCGGCTGGGCCTGCGGGACGAGACCTACCTCACGCACGCGTTCATGGCTGGCAGCATGTTCTGGTGCCGTCTGGAAGCGCTGAGACCATTGCTCGACGCCCATCTCGACGAATGGGAGTTCGAGCCCGAGGAAGGCCAGCTGGACGGGACCCTCGCCCATGGAATCGAGCGGATCCTAGCGCTGTGCGTACGGGATGCGGGCTACACCCTGCAGACCGCGGCGTCGCTGCTGGGAGAACCCGAAGCCGACCCGGCGCACTACCACTATGCCGCCCCGGGCCGCGGCTAGACCCACCGCCGCCCCGCATGGAGGCCCGGGCACGGCAGAGGTCCGCACGCGCGCCCGCTCATGCGGCTAAAATCCCTTCGTTCGACGCGCTCGCCGAGCCCCTGTTCCACTTTCCGGGAGTTTCCCCAAGATGAAGATCCTCGTCGCCTACAAGCGCGTGGTGGACTACAACGTCCGCATCCAGGTCAAGCCGGACGGGTCCGGCGTGGTCACCGAGGGCGTGAAGCTCTCCCCCAACCCCTTCGATGAGATCGCGCTGGAAGAGGCGCTGAGGCTGCGCGACAAGGGCGTGGCCACCGAAGTTGTGGTGGCGACCATCGCCCCCGCCGATGCCGCCGCGCACCTGCGCAACGGCCTGGCCATGGGCGCCAACCGCGCCATCCACGTGGTCTGCGACCAGCCCATCCAGCCGCTGACCGCCGCCCGCACCCTGCTCAAGCTGGTCGAGAAGGAGCAGCCGGACCTGGTGATCCTCGGCAAGCAGGCCATCGACGACGACGCCAACCAGACCGGCCAGATGCTGGCCACGCTATGGGGTCGGCCCCAGGCCACCTTCGCCTCCAAGCTCGACGTGGAAGGCGGCAAGGCCACGGTGCTGCGCGAGGTCGACGCGGGGCTGGAAACGCTGGAAGTCGACCTGCCGGCGGTGGTGACCACGGACCTGCGCCTCAACGAGCCGCGCTTCATCAAGCTGCCGGACATCATGAAGGCCAAGAGCAAGCCCATGGAGACCCTGCAGTTCGGCGACCTGGGCGTCGAGTCGGGCGATTTCCTCGAGACCACGCACTACGCGCCGCCGGGCGCGCGCAGCAAGGGCGTGATGGTGAAGGACGCGGCCGAGCTCGTCGCCGCACTGAAGCAGAAGGGGTTGCTGTAATGACCAAGGTTCTCGTTGTCGCCGAACACCTGGATGGCGCGCTCAATGCCGCCACCGCGCGTACCGTGAGCGCCGCTCAGGCGCTGTCGCCCGAATCCATCGATATCGTGGTGCTCGCAGCCGACCCCGCCGCGGTTGCCGCCGAGGCGGCCCAGATCGCGGGCGCGAGCAAGGTCATCACCGTCGCCAATGCCGCCAATGCGCAGCCGATCGCCCAGGTGCTGGCACCGCAGGTGGCGAAGCTGGCCAAAGGCTACAGCCATGTCTTCCTGCCCAGCACTACCTTCGGCAAGGACCTGGCGCCCTGCATCGCCGCGCTGCTGGGCGTGGCGCAGGTGTCGGACCTGATGGCGGTCGAGGGGCCGCACGAGTTCAAGCGGCCAATCTATGCCGGCAATGCCATCGTGACGGTACGCGCGCCAGCAGACCGCACGGTGGTGGCGACGGTGCGCACCGCATCCTGGCCCGAGGCCGGCGAGGGCGCCAACGCGCCCGTCGAGGCGGTCGACGTCCAGGCCGAGCTGCCGACCCACACCCGCCACCTGGGACTGGCCGCGGCCAAGTCCGATCGACCCGACCTGCAGAGCGCCCGCCGCGTGGTCTCGGGCGGCCGTGGCGTGGGTTCGAAGGAGAACTTCGAAGTCATCTACAAGCTCGCCGACAGGCTGGGCGCGGCCGTGGGCGCCTCCCGCGCGGCCGTGGACGCCGGCTATGTGCCGAACGAACTCCAAGTGGGCCAGACCGGCAAGATCATCGCTCCGGAGCTGTACATCGCGATCGGCATTTCCGGCGCGATCCAGCACCTGACCGGCATCAAGGACGCGGGCACGATCGTGGCGATCAACAAGGACGCCGACGCGCCGATCTTCGAGATCGCGGATATCGGCCTGGTGGGCGACCTCTTTTCACTGCTTCCCGAACTCGACGCCGCCCTCTGATCCAGCAGGAAGCCCGGACGCCGGCCGGCGAGCGTTCGTGATGTTCGGATCAAAATGGAGATCCCATGACAGGTAGTTGTTTCAAGGCGTACGACGTCCGCGGCAAGGTTCCTTCGGAACTCAATGGATCGATCGCCGAGCGCATCGGGACCGGCCTCGCAGGCCTGGTCGGCAGGGGTCCCGTAGTATTGGGACGCGACGTCCGGCTCAGCAGCCCGGACCTTCAGGAAGCGCTCGCCCGGGGGCTCATCGCCCAAGGCAACGATGTGATCGACATCGGCCTGTGCGGCACGGAAGAGGTGTATTTCCAGACGGCGCATCTGGAGGCCGTAGCGGGCGTGATGGTGACGGCGAGCCATAACCCGATGGACTACAACGGGATGAAACTGGTCCGCGAGGGAGCGCGTCCCATCAGTGGCGACTCGGGCCTGTTCCAGATCCGGGATTCGGTCATGGATCCGGCGCCCCGGCTGGAGGTGGCCGCCGCCCCGCCCGGCACTATCCGGTCGGCAGCCGACAAGTCCGCATATTGCCGGCATCTGCTCTCGTACGTGGACGGCGCCAAGCTCAAGCCACTCAAGATCGTGACCAACGCCGGCAATGGCGGGGCCGGCATCATCATCGATCAGCTGGCTCCACACCTGCCCTTCGAATTCGTGCGCATCCAGCACGAACCCGACGGGACATTCCCCAACGGAATCCCCAACCCGCTGCTTCCCGGGAACCGCGCCGCAACGTCCGAGGCGGTGCGTGCCCACGGGGCGGACTTTGGCATTGCCTGGGATGGCGACTTCGACCGTTGCTTCTTCTTCGATTCGGACGGCAACTTCATCGAAGGCTATTACCTGGTCGGATTGCTGGCCAGCGCCCTTCTGGCCCGAGCGCCGGCGGGCAGCCGTGTCATCCACGATCCGCGCCTGGTATGGAATACCGTGGAAATGGTCCGCGAGGCCGGTGGCGTTCCGATCATGAGCAAAACCGGCCACGCCTTCATCAAGGAACGCATGCGCGCTGAAGACGCCATCTATGGTGGCGAAATGAGCGCACATCATTATTTCCGCGACTTCGCCTATTGCGATTCGGGAATGATCCCCTGGCTACTGATCGCCGCGATGGTTTCCTCCAGCGGGCAGCCGCTCGGCGAACTCGTAGAGGCGAGGATCCGCGCCTTCCCGTGCAGCGGTGAAATCAACTTCAAGGTGAGCGACGCCCAGCAGGCGACCAAGGCCGTACTCGCCCACTTTGCGGGCCTCGATCCCCAGCTTGACCACACCGACGGCGTCAGCGCCACTTTCGATGCATGGCGCTTCAACCTCCGCAGCTCGAACACCGAGCCGCTGTTGCGCCTGAACGTGGAAACCCGTTCCGACCCGTCGCTTCTGCAAGAGCGTACCCAGGAACTGTCCGAAATCATCAGTTCCTACAATTCCTGAAGGACTCAGCATGAGCAAGATCGTTCCCGTTATCCTCTCCGGGGGCAGCGGCACCCGCCTCTGGCCGTTGTCCCGCGAAGCCTACCCCAAGCAGTTTCTGCCTTTGGTTGGCACGAATACCATGCTTCAGTCCACGTGGCTTCGCGTCGCGCCCCTCACGAACGCAAGCCCCATTGTGGTGGCCAACAACGAGCACCGCTTCATGGTCGCCGAGCAGCTCAGGGAGGCTGGCGCCCCCCGTGCTGCCATCATCCTGGAGCCCGTCGGACGCAACACGGCGCCCGCCATTGCCTTGGCTGCCCTCCAAGCGCGCAAGCACGGCGACGACCCGATCCTGCTGGTCCTGCCGTCGGATCACGTCATTGTCGACGAGGCGGCGTTCCATGCTGCAGTGAGGTTGGCGGCAACGGCAGCCGAGCAGGGGAAACTGGTCACGTTCGGCATCGTGCCGACGGCCCCTGAAACCGGCTACGGGTATATCAAGGCCACCGCGCAGGGCGACACCCGGGAAGTCGATGCCTTCGTGGAGAAGCCGGACGCGTCCAGCGCTCGGGAGTACCTGGAGGCCGGAACTTACTTCTGGAACAGCGGGATGTTCGTGTTCAAGGCAAGCGTCTACCTGGATCAGCTCGCACGCCTGCGGCCGGAGATCCACGCAGCCTCAACCCGCGCCTTTGAGGCGGCCCGACAGGACGACGATTTCGTCCGCATCGAGCATGATCTTTTCTCGCAATGCCCGTCCGATTCGATCGATTACGCAGTGATGGAGAAGACTGAATCGGCAACGGTTGTGCCGCTATCGGCCGGCTGGAGCGACGTGGGCTCATGGTCCGCGTTATGGCAGGTCTCGTCGCAGGATGAGAATGGCAACGCACACCGCGGCGACGTGCTGGAGATCAACTGTCGCAACACCTATGCATACGGCGAGCGCCTCATCGCGATGGTCGGCCTTCAAGACGTGATTGTGGTTGAGACCGACGACGCGATCCTGGTAGGCAATCGCGAGCAGGTGCAGGATGTTAAGGAGATCGTGAGCCGCCTAAAGAAGGATGGGCGCAGCCATGCTGTATCGCACCGCAAGGTGTATCGTCCGTGGGGCGCCTATGACTCGATCGACAATGGTGATCGATTCCAGGTCAAGCGGATCACCGTCAAGCCGGGCGGCACCCTCAGCCTCCAGATGCATCATCATCGGGCGGAGCATTGGATCATCGTGAGTGGTACCGCCGAAGTCACACGAGGCGATGAGGTCATCCTGCTGACCGAGAACCAGAGCACCTATATTCCGCTCGGAGTTACGCACCGGCTCCGCAACCCGGGAAAGCTGCCGCTTGAGCTGATCGAGGTGCAGTCGGGAAGCTACCTTGGCGAGGACGATATCGTCAGGTTCGAGGACGCGTACGGGCGCACAAGTTGAGCTTGCAACGCAGAAGCAATGAATGCCCTGCTTCCCGGGCGCTCTCCCTGGCAGAGGCACAGGCAATGCGACCTAGAGTCCTATTCATCTCAAGGAAATGGCCGCCGGCGGTCGGCGGAATGGAGTCCTACTCCAAGACGCTGGCGGACAGTCTCGCAAAGCATTGCGAAGTAGAGCTTCTAGTTCTCCCGGGACGCCCCGACGGACGCCCACCGTCGCTTGGAGCCTATGGGGTATTTGTGCTGAAGGCGATGTGGCGGGTGTTTCGTTCCGCCAAGCGCTATCACCACTTGATTCTTGGTGACGTCGTCCTTTTTCCCGCAGGGCTAGTCGCAGCAGCGACCGCCAGCAGGTGCTCCAGAACAGTAATACTCTATGGTCTCGATCTCGTGTACCAGCGGCGACCTGGATTGATTCCGCGCATCTACAGACTATTCCTGAAGGCTTTTGTCTCGACGCAAGCTAAGTTCCACCACAAAGTTGCCATATCGGCCCATACCCGCTCTCTGGCTGAAGGAGTTGGAGTTCGGGACGTTTCAGTGATTGTCCCCGCCATACCGGACTCAGCCTTGGTGAATGCTCGCCCCGCTGACGAGCTACTCCCCGATGCGTTTAACGCCGTCCCACGCCGAATCCTTTACTTTGGACGGCTGATTCACAGAAAGGGCGTGGACTGGTTCGCCGCCCGAGTCCTGCCTTATCTTCCGCATGATGTCACATTGTTCGTCGTTGGTTCTCCGACCGATCCCGCGTATGCAGAGACGGTGGCAAGGCGTCCTCGCGTAGAGTACTTGGGACGACTGCCCGATAACGTCCTGTCAGCAATGATCGTTCGCTCGCACGTCGTTGTCATGCCAAATGTGACCTCTGTGGCCGACGGTGACGCCGAGGGCTTCGGCTTGGTGGCCGTCGAGGCGTCCGCATTGGGCGCAATCCTGGTCGCATCGCGGCTGCAGGGAATCACCGACGCTGTTATCGATGGCCAGACCGGCACCCTCATTGCCGCAGAAGACGCCGTTGCCTGGATCGAAGCAGTGACCTCGCTGTTGGAGGAGGGGGAGGACGCACGCCTTGAACGCAGACGCGTAGCGCATGCGATGAGCCGAGAAGCCTACTCGGTCGAAA
>Ga0233383_1000704_pt1 | contig 12416 bp, 11 predicted proteins | sample ElkDunMinimDraft_14_FD_191542 | JGI IMG/M metagenome (GOLD analysis project Ga0233383, IMG submission 191542) | Fecal eukaryotic communites from dung pellets of Tule Elk in California, USA - Elk Dung G16 | ecosystem: Host-associated > Mammals > Digestive system > Large intestine > Fecal | place...
GCACCGCCTCGACCACCGGCTCCAGCGCCAGCGGCAGGGCGCTGTCGCGGCTGCCGCCGTGGCCGGGCAGGTCCACCAGGTGCACGGTGTGGCGCGCCGACAGCCGTTCGGCCAGCGCCTTGAACACCCCCGAGTGCATGGCCCAGCCGTGCAACAGCACCAGGTCCGGCCCGTGGCCGAGCGTTTCGATCTGCAATGTCCTCATGCACCCTTGTCCGTGCGCAGCGCGCGCGCCTCGTCGCGGCCCGATGCGGGCCGCGCCACCACCCACGCGAACGCCATGATGCCCGCCACGACCACCGCCGCGCCCAGCAGCGCGGTGCCCGTCGGCCAGGGTTCACCCAGCAGCAGCACGCCCAGCAGCACGGCGAACACCACCTCCGCGCCCTGCATCGCCTCGACCGCGCCCAGGGCGAGCGGCTGGTGGCGGACCATGCCGGTGGCCTGGAAGAACAGGATGGTCGCCACCACGCCGGCCGACAGCGCCACGCCTGCCGCCAGCCAGACCTGCTCCGGCGCCGGCGCGCCCGACTGCAGTGCCGCGTAGACCGCCACCACCAGCCACAGCGGCTGGCTGGCCAGGGTCAAGCCGAACACGCGCTGGGTGGCGTTGAGCGGCTCGCCGCTGCGTTCCAGGTGCAGCAGCAGCAGGCGGTTGCCCAGCGGATAGGCCACGGCCGAGACCAGCACGCAGGCCAGCGCGATCCACGCGGCGCGATCGAGCGCGCCGCTGGCATGGCCGAACTGCATCAGGAAGACGCCGGCCAGGATCAGGCCCGCGACCGCCAGCCCGGCCGGCGGGATGCGCCGGCGCGCATCGCGGTAGAGCAGCGGCGCGCACAGCATTCCGGCGATCACGGTGAACTGGAACGACCCGGCCACCAGCCACGAAGGCCCGCTCGATGCCGCGTACGAGAGCAGCAGGTAGAACAGCACGAAGCCGATGCCGGCGCAGCGCAGCCACGCCCACGGATGCGCGCCGATCGCGCGCAGCACCGGCGCCGTGCCGCCCTGGAAACGCATCAGCGGCAGCATCAGCGGCAGGGTGATGAGGTAGCGCAGGCAGGCCAGCCAGGCCCAGTGGCCGCCGCCGGTGGCGCTGGCCCGGTTGAGCACGTAGGTCATGGTGAAGAACAGCGCCGACAGCAGGGCCAGGCCGACCGCCGCGAGCGCGACGCGACCCTGGGCATCGGGGCGGATCATGCGCTGCGGGCGGCGGCGACGTCGGCGCGGTCGCGGGCCAGGGCCACGGCGTCGGCGAGCGCCTCGGCCTGCACGGGTTCGTGGGCCGCGCTGAAGGCCACGCGCAGCCGCGCCTGGCCCTCGGGCACGGTCGGGGGACGGATCGCGGCGACCCAGTAGCCGGCGCTTTCCAGCGCCTCGGACATCGCCAGGGCGCGCGCGTTGTCGCCGCACAGCACCGGCTGGACCGGCGTTTCCGAATCGAGCAAAGGCAGGCCGTGGCGGCTGGCGCGCGCGCGGAAACGCTGCACCAGTTCCTGCAGGCGCTCGCGGCGCCAGTGCTCGCGCCGCGCCAGCCGGACCGCCGCCAGCGAGGCCGCGGCCTGCGCCGGAGGCAGCGCGGTGGTGTAGACGTAGGGGCGTGCGACCTCGGCCAGATGCTCGACCAGGTCGGCGTCGCCGGCAACCACCGCGCCATAGCCGCCCAGCGCCTTGCCCAGCGTGGCCAGGCGCAGCGGCGCGGCTGCCACGTCCAGCCCCGCGGCGGCCACGCTGCCGCGCCCGTCCGGGCCCAGCACGCCCACGCCGTGGGCATCGTCCACGTACAGCAGGGCCTGCTGCACACGCGCGGCAATGGCCAGTTCGCGCAGGGGCGCGATGTCGCCGTCCATGCTGAACACGCCGTCGGTGGCCAGCATGGCCGCGCCCTCGGGCGCGCCGCGCAGCTGGCGCAGCGCACCTTCCACGTCGCCATGCGGATAGCGGCGCAGGCGGCAGCCGGCCAGGCGCGCGCCGTCGATCAGGCTGGCGTGGTTGAGCCGGTCCTGCACGCACACGTCATCGTCGCCGAGCAGGGCCTGCATGACCGCCAGGTTGGCGGCGAAGCCGCTGCCGAACAGCAGCGCGCGCGGCAGTTGCAGCCAGTCGGCCAGTTCGCGTTCGAGCTGGCCGTGGATTGCGTGGTGGCCGCAGACCAGGTGCGAGGCGACGCCGCCGGCGCCATCTCGGGCGGCGGCGTCCTGCAGGGCGTTGACCACGGCGAAATGCTGGGACAGGCCCAGGTAATCGTTGCTGCAGAAGTTGAGCAGGCTGCGCGTGCCGCCGCGGCCGTCGGACACCTCGCAGCGAACGCCATCACGGCGCACCACCTCGCGGCGCACCCGGCGCGAGGCGCCGGCACCGCGCTGTTCGCGCGATCCGGCCACGCGGGCACGCAGATCCGGGCGTTCGATGGGCATGGCGGCGTTCCCTCTCAGACGCGGCCCCCCGCCGCGCAGTCCCCGGCCCCGGGCTCGCACCCGGCCGAGATGTCCGCGTGTACGGTACCACCGCGGTCGTGGTCCGGCGCGTCCACCACGACCGGCATCGCGCGCAGGCCCAGGCGCCCGAACAGGGCCTGGTCGTGCGCCACGTCCGGGTTGCCGGTGGTCAGCAGCTTGTCGCCGTGGAAGATCGAGTTGGCGCCGGCCAGGAAGCACAGCGCCTGCAGTTCGTCGGACATCTGCTCGCGCCCGGCCGACAGGCGCACCATCGAGGCGGGCATCAGCACGCGTGCGGCGGCGATGGTACGCACGAACTCGAACGGATCGAGTTCGGCGGTGCCGTGCAGCGGCGTGCCTTCGACCTGCACCAGGCGGTTGATCGGCACCGAGTCCGGGTGCGCGGGCAGGTTGGCCAGGGTGCGCAGGAAGCCGGCGCGCTGGCGCCGGGTCTCGCCCATGCCGACAATGCCGCCGCAGCAGGTCTTCATGCCCGCCTCGCGCACGTGTTCGAGGGTGTCGAGCCGGTCCTGGATCTCGCGGGTGCGGATCACCGCGTCGTAGAACTCCGGATCGGTGTCGATGTTGTGGTTGTAATAGTCCAGGCCGGCCGCCCGCAGCGCCTGCGCCTGCTCGCCGCTGAGCATCCCGAGGGTGGCGCAGGTTTCCAGCCCCAGCTCCTTGACCTCGCGGATCATCGCCGCGACCTTGGGGATGTCGCGGTCCTTGGGCGAGCGCCAGGCCGCGCCCATGCAGAAGCGCGAGGCGCCGGCGTCCCTGGCCGCGCGCGCCTTTTCCAGCACCGCTTCGGTGGACATCAGCTTGGTCGCCTCGACCCCCGTGTGGTAGCGCTGGGCCTGCGGGCAGTAGGCGCAGTCCTCGGGGCAGCCGCCGGTCTTCACCGACAGCAGGGTGCTGACCTGGACCTCGGCGGGATCGAAATGGCGCCGATGCACCTCGGCCGCGCGGAACAGCAGTTCGGGGAAGGGCAGGTCCAGCAGGGCCTGGACCTCGTCGGTCGTCCAGTCGTGGCGGAGCGGCACGGGGCCGGCCCCGGAAGTGGCGGCCGGGCGGAGCGGACTGACGGCAGACATCGGAATTCCCTGACGGACGCGACGGGCGGGGCCGGGCAGTCTGGAAAGCATGCCCGGACCTGTCAACCGAATGCGCGGCGGCTGGGTTGACGGCTGGTGGCCCTGGCTGGGGACACGGCTGTGCCCGCCGCGCTGCCTGGCCTGCGGCGAAGCCGCGTCCAGGGGAACGGACCTGTGCGCTGCCTGCACTGCCGCCCTGCCCTGGAACGGGCCGGCCTGTGGCCGCTGCGCGCTGCCGCTGCCGGTCGCGGCCGATGCCTGCGGCGCCTGCCTGCGGCGACCGCCGCCGCTGCACGCCACCCATGCCGCGTTCCGCTACGCCGCGCCGGTGGACCGGTTGCTGCCGCGCTTCAAGTTCCACCGCGACCTGGCCGCCGGACGGATGCTGGCCGACGCCATGGCCCTGCGGTTTTCCACCCTGCCGCGCCCGGATGCGCTGCTGGCCGTGCCCCTGCACCGGGGCCGCCTGCGCCGGCGCGGCTACGACCAGGCGCTGGAGCTGGCACGGCCGCTGGCGGACGCGCTGGCCGTGCCGCTGCTGGTCGGCGCCCTGGTCCGCGCCCGGGCCACCCCGCCGCAGTCGGAGCTGGACGCCGCCGCCCGGCGTCGCAACCTGCGCGGTGCGTTCGGCGTGGACCGTTCGGTCGTCCTGCCCGCGCATGTCGTGCTGGTCGACGATGTCATGACCACCGGCGCCACCCTGCACGCGGCGGCCACGACGCTGCGCCGCGCCGGCGTGGCCCGGGTCGAGGCCTGGGTCTGCGCGCGGGTGCCGTGAGCCTCACTCCGGCTGCACGGGGCAGGCGTAGAGTCCGCCGGTGCCGGCTGCCGCCGGCGCACATGGAGCGCGCGCTATGACCGTTCCTCTTGCCGGCGATGTCGGCCGCAGTTGGTGGCTGTTCCTGCTCTACGGACTGATCGCGATCCTCTTCGGGCTGGCCTGCGTGATCTGGCCTGGCCGCTCGGCGGTGGCCCTGGTGCTGGCCTTCGGCATCCTGTCGCTGGCCGACGGACTCGTGACCCTGTTCAGCATCTTCGGCCGCGACATCGCCCTGCCGCGGTGGATGCTGGTCCTGTACGGGGTGATCTCGATCGCCTTCGGCGTGCTCGCGGTGCTGCAGCCGGTGAGCATGGCCGACGCCCTGCTGTGGGTACTGGCGATCTGGCTGGTGATCGCGGGCATCGCCCGGATCGTGTTCGCGGTGCAGGTGCGCAAGGTGGTGCGCGGGGAATGGCAGCTGGTGCTCAGCGGCATCCTGGCGATCATCCTGGGCATCCTGTTCTTCGCCATGCCGGGCCTGGGCGTGCTGGCGGTGGTGCTGTGGATCGGCGTGGGCGCGGTGATCTACGGCGCGCTCCAGGTCGGCGCCGCCTTCCGCCTGCGCAGGGAACACCGGCCGCTGCCGGCCTGATGGCCGGGGGCGGGCGCTGCGGAGCGCCCGCCCCTGCTACAGCGCGTAGTCGACCGCGATGCCGGCGAACACCGCCAGCCCGACCCAGTGGTTGTCGAGGAAGGCGCGGAAGCAGGCCTCGCGGTCGCGATGGCGGGCCATGACGAACTGCCGCGCCACCAGCGCCGCGGCCACCACCAGGCCGCACCCGTAGGCGATGCCCAGCCCGGCCTGGCGGCCAGCCAGGAGCAGCGCGGCGAAGGTGGCCGCGTACAGCACGCCCTGCGCGACCAGGTCGAGCTCACCGAACAGGATCGCGGTCGACCTGGAGCCCATGCGGATGTCGTCGTCGCGATCGACCATCGCATACCAGGTGTCGTAGGCCGTCGCCCAGAAGATGTTGGCCACGTACAGCAGCCAGGCCACCGGCGGCACTTCGCCCTGGACCGCGGCGAAGCCCATCGGGATGCCCCAGCCGAAGGCCATGCCCAGGTACACCTGCGGCAGGTAGGTGTAGCGCTTGAGGTAGGGATAGGTGGCGGCCAGCAGCACGCCGACGATGCTCATCAGCACGGTCAGGCGGTTGAGCGTGAGCACCAGCGCGAACGCGGCCAGCATCAGCACGGCGAACACCGCCAGCGCCTCGCGCCCGGACACCGCGCCGGTGGCCAGGGGCCGGTCCTTGGTGCGCTCGACCGAGCCGTCGAGCCAGCGGTCGGCGTAGTCGTTGATCACGCAGCCGCCCGAGCGGGTCAGCCACACCCCGGCACTGAACACGAACAGGATCCACAGCGGCGGCACGCCTTCGGCGGCGATCCACAGCCCCCACCAGGTCGGCCACAGCAGCAGAAGCCAGCCGATCGGCCGGTCGGCCCGGACCAGTTGCCAGTACAGGCGCAGCCGCTGGCGCCATTGCGGGCCGGGTACGGCCTCGTCGCGGTGATCGTCACGCATGCTGCCAGCCTACCAAGCCCGTCAAGACTCGCGCCGCGGGCCGGTCCATGTGACAATCCCGCCCCACGCGCCTGTAGCTCAGCCGGATAGAGTAGTGGCTTCCGAAGCCATTGGTCGGGGGTTCGAATCCCTCCAGGCGCGCCAGCCTTCGCTGGCTTCTCCCGCATCTGGCCCCGCGCCTATATCGATCAGAACCGGCCATCGCAATTCCAGCCGGCGACCACGTGGCGCTCAGGGTCTGCAAACTGGAGCAGCCTCCCCGCGCCTTCGGAATTGTCCAGCACGCTTACACGGCGATCGTGCCCCGCGATGGGCCATCGACCGCGATGCTCCACATCAGCCTCGCGAGGTCATCTCCGGTGAAGAACTGCGAAAGGTGTTCCTGGCGGGCCTGGTGGAGGCCTGCGAGGCTTCCAGGGCCCTTCGCTTGGCCGCCGAGGCTGCGGATAGCGCAGGGGCGCGTACCAATCGTCGGGGCTACGGTCGCTTCGATCATGCAGCCAGCCTGCCTGCCGGGAACGCAGCCGAAACTTACAAGCGATCCTCAAGCAGCAGCACCACGCCACCCGCGACTATGCCCACATCTCCAAGCCGCCGCTATTCCAGGCCGGGAGGAACGGGCGCCCGCGAAGGGCGCCCGCCCATACTTTCAGCCGATGCCGCCTGGGCACACCAGGACCGGGATGTCGATGGAGGTGCAGTGCTGAGCGCCGCCCCCTGCACTTGTGCATCCGGTCACCTCCTGGGAGCCGGGGAAGCAATCCTGCCAGCCACCACCGGGCGGGGGATCGGTGGGAGGCACTCCGCCGCCGCCACCGCTACCACCTCCTGCGTACGACTGACCAATCGCCTGGGCGGCTTGCTTGAAGGTCTGGCCGCAGGCTTTCATGAACTGCGTGTCGATCGATGCACCACAGACGCCCAGAACACAGGTCTTGACGGGCACGCGGACGGAGATGACTTCCGCGTTCTGGTGCGTGCTCCCAAACGCCGAGTTCAGGGCATTCGCGATTTTGTCCCACTTGTCCGTGAACGAATCACTAGACGACACCTGGACTACGCCGGGATACACGACTGACGGGATGATCGTGCATGCCAGCGCCACACCCGACAGCAGCAACGCAGCCAACACAACGGCCTTACGGTTCATCATACATCCTCCTTGAAATCACTCGAGACAAACAGCATTCGCTAGCGGCCTGCTGCAGCCGCTGTCCGTTCCGCCTCCTTGATCTGCCGCAGGAACTCTCCCAAGCCAGGCCTCTGATCAACGCGAAGCTCGGGCAGTCCGCGTTGGCGTCGCTGCGCTTGCAAGTTGTCCAACACCTGGTGAGCAAGCAGGTGCGCGAGCATGTCTTGATCTGCGCTAAGCTCAGGCCGCACACGCATGTGCGCATTCCAGTTGCCACGTAGTGCCGAGGCGCGATAGTAAGCCTCCGCCGTCACGGGATCAGCGGGCGACTCGGACAGCCTGGCCAAGGTCTCCAAAGCATATGTAGACCCCGAGATCGCAGCTTCGTTGAGGAACTCGAGCGCTCGACGACGGTTGTCAGGATGCTGCCGCGCAAACTGCTCGGCCGCGAGGATCTCGATCCCTTCGATCCCGTCGCGCTTGTCGAAATCGAACTCGCTTGCGAACTTGGCCGCATCCTCGCGGGCCGCCGCATTCGGGTACGCATTCCTGCGAAGCCATGCGGCCTCAGCCTCGCTCTTGGGCTCAAGGAATGGGTCTCCCATCGCGACCGGGTAGCGTACATCTGACGCTGCCCGCGGACTGGCCACGCCGGGAGCGCGGCTAACGGAATCGCTAGCCATGGTCGGCAAGCCGAGCTCGCCTTGCGAGTCGCTAACAGCCGCTTCCGTGGTGACGGACTGCTGCGTGGAATCCGTCGTTTCCCGCAGCTCGAACCAAGCTACAACCCCAATGGCGACGACCAAGCAGATCGCCACCGCACCCCCTGTGCGGGACATCATCCCCCCCATGCTTCCATGTCCGGTGATGGAATCTACAACTGCTCAGGGCGTCGTGCAAACGTCGATGCGCAGCATGTGTTCCCAAGGGGTATGCAGTCCCCGCGCGACCCTGCGGGCTACCGGCTACCTTTCCCAGTAGGCGCGACGCTCGGTGATGGCCATGTTGATCACCTGAGCCAGCTCCATCGGGAGGTAGAGCTTGAACTTCTCGAACCCCTCGACAACGTTGTCCTCTCACTTAATGGTTGTGTGGTCACATCCCGATGCCTCTCCCTGCCACTGGCAGCAGGCGGCAAGCCGGTGCCCAAGGCGCGCCGCTCCGCGCGGGCGTCCTGCATCGGCGCCCCCGGCGCGGGACTCCGGAAAGACAACGGCCCGACACGCTGGGCGCGCCGGGCCCTAGCGAAAAGGTGGCGGGCGTCCCTGCCCGTCGCGATGGGTCAGAAGTCGAAGCGCACCTGCATCTGGGCGGCGTCGACATCCAGGTCCTGCACCTCGGTGCGGGTGTACTCGCCGCGCAGGGCGACCTGGTCGTTGAAGCGGTACTGCAGGCCCAGGCCGTAGACCGGGTCGGTGCCGTCGTCCTTGCTGGTGCCGGTCAGGCCGGGAATCGCGTGGTCGAGGTTCCAGCGCTGGACGCCGGCCTTGGCATAGCCGGAGAAGCGGTCGTTGAAGGGCAGGATGCCGACCGCGGTGAGCGAGACCGAGTCGACGCTGAGGTCGGCGCCGGGCACGTCGGGACGCAGGTCGCCGAAATCGGTGAAGCCGGCCTCCAGGGCGAAGTTGCGGTGGAACTGGTAGCCGCCGAACAGCGAGAACGCGGTGTCGTGGTCGTCGTAGGCGCGCTCGTCGACCCGCGACTGGCCGGCGCCGAGGCCGGCGTAGAAGCCCGTGTCCTGGGCCTGCGCGGCGAAGGCGGTGGTGCCCAGCAGGGCGGCGGCGAGGGTGGCGGTGAGTAGCTTGGAACGCATGGGGGACTCTCCTTGGGGCATCTAGTGATGGTTCTACGGGGGCGGCAAGCGGCCGCCCCATCGCGTGGAGAGAAAGTGGGCGTTCTATCCCGCAGCCCAATGTCCGATTTTTGGATTGTTCATCCCAAATACGCGCGCAATCCACCCTTGCCAATGCACGCTCGGCGTGTACAAAGCGGCGGGACGCGTCTTCGAAGGCCCGTCGGCGGCCGGCCCGGGCCGCTCCAGCTGCCTCGGCACCGGGCGCTGCGCGCTGGCGATGCCCTCAGCCCAGGCGCAGCAGCTGGGCGCCGTTGCAGACCACGCTGCCGGCCGCCTCGCGCGCCGGCACCGCATGGCCGCCGGTGAAGGCCGAAAAGGCCGGCAGCACGCTCAGGCCCGGGCGCAGCCAGAACAGCGGCTGCCGGCCCAGCCCCCCGGGCAGGCGCAGCACCGGGTGCAGGTGGCCGCAGACCACGTGGGCGGCGGCCGGGGCGGGCGGCGGCGCATGGCGCAGTTCGAAGGGACCGTCGCGATGCCCGTCGGCCAGGCGCTCGACGCCGGCCGCCGCCGCGTCGAAGGCGCGGTCGTGGTTGCCCGGCACGACCGCCATCGCCAGCCGCGCGTGGGCGTGGCGGAACGCGCGCCAGGCCTCATCGACCGCGCGGTGGCGGCGCGCATGCAGGAAGTCACCGAGGATCCACAGCGAGGCCGCGCCGGTGGCGGCCAGCAGGGCCTGCAGCCGGGCCAGGTCGTGGGCGGTGCCGCCGCTGGGGACGGGGATGCCGGCGGCGCGGAAGGTGTCGCCCTTGCCCAGGTGCAGGTCGGCCACCAGCAGGCGCCGGCGCGCGGGCCAGTACAGGGCGCGGTCGGCCAGCAGGCGCACCGGCTCGCCGGCGAGCGCCAGGTCCAGCGCCTCAGCCATGGCGCCGCTCCAGCCGCTCGGCGGCACGCTGCACGCGGCTGCGCCAGTCCTCGCTGCTGTGGGTGCCGCGCACGCCCTCGGCCCATAGCGGGAAGGCCAGCGGGGTGAGCGTCCTGGGCCGGTGCAGGGCGATGCGCGCGGCGTGGCAGCGCGCCAGCGCGGCCTGCAGCGCGCGTACCTCCAGCTGGGCCTCGAACACCTCGCGCTCGGCCTGCCGCAGCAGCAGGTGGCCGGGGTCGTGGCGTTGCAGCACGTCGAACAGCAGGCCGCTGGAGGCCTGCAGCTGGCGCAGGCTGCGCAGCACCCGCCCCGGCAGCGAGGGCGGCAGCAGCCCGGCCACGCGCGCGATCTCGCGGAACTGGCGGCGCGTCAGTTCGCCGAGGTTGGCGCCGGCCTGCAGGTCCTCGTGCAGGCCTTCGGGCGACAGCAGCGCATGCAGGGTCGCCCCGTCGATCGCGGCCTCGGCGTGGGCGGTCAGCGCCAGGCCGTAGTCGTTGACCGCGAAGCCGAAGGTATTGGGGGCCAGGCGGCTCCAGCGCAGCGCCAGCAGCGCGGCCAGGCCCTCGTGCACGCCGCGGCCGGCGAAGGGATAGACGAACAGGTGCCAGCCCTCGCGCGTCCTGACGAACTCGACCAGCAGGGTGCCGGGCTCCGGCAGGGCCGACAGCCGCGCCTGCAGCGCCAGCAGCGGCGCCAGCGCGCGCAGTTCGGGGCTGTCGGGCGGCGCCGCCAGCACCTGCGCCACGCGCGCGCCCAGCTCGCTGGACATCGGCATGCGCCCGCCCTGCCAGCGCGGCACGATGCCGTCGCCCTTCTTCGCGATGCGCACCCAGGCGGTCATGTCCTGCAGCCGCACCAGCTCCAGGGTGCGGCCGGCGAACTGGAAGCGGTCGCGCGGACGCAGCCGGGCCAGGAAGCTTTCCTCCACGCTGCCCAGGCCGCCGCCGCGCAGCAGCCTGACCTGCATCGCGCCATCGCTGGTGATGGTGCCGATCGACAGGCGATGGCGCTGGGCGATGCGGCGGTCGTGGACGCGATGGATGCCGTCGGCGTCGCAGACCACGCGGCGGTACTCGGGATAGTGCTGCAGCGCCGCCCCACCCTGCACGATGAAGGCCAGCACCGCCTGCCACTGCGTCGGGTCCAGCGCGGCGAAGGCATGGGTGCCGCGCACCTCCGCGTACAGCGCATCGCCATCGAAGCCGCCGCCGAGCGCAAGGGTGACGCAGTGCTGGGCCAGCACGTCCAGCGACAGCGTCGGCGGCGGTCGCGATTCCACCTCGCCGTCGCGCAGCGCCTCGCGCGCGGCGGCGTATTCGGCCAGTTCCAGCGCATGGGTTGGCGCGCAGATCACGTGTCCGGCCTCGCCAGGCCGGTGCCGCGAGCGGCCGGCGCGCTGCAGCAGCCGCGCCATGCCCTTGGGGCTGCCGATCTGGATCACCTGCTCGACCGCGGGAAAATCCACGCCCAGGTCGAGGCTGGAGGTGGCGACCACGCAGCGCACGCGGCCCTCGCGCAGGCCCTGCTCGACCGCGGCGCGCAGTTTCGGATCGAGCGAGCCATGGTGCAGGGCCAGGGTCTCGGGGGCGTCGAGCCAGGTCGCGCTCAGCGCGCGATGCCACAGTTCGGCCTGGGCCCGGGTGTTGGCGAACAGCAGGGTGGTGGCCGCGGCCTGCAAGCGCTCGGCCACGCGCTGCACCTGCGACAGTCCAATGTGGCCGGCCCAGGGAAAACGTTCGCCGGCTTCGGGCAACAGGGTTTCGAGCACCAGGCTGCGCGGCCGCGCCGCCTGCACGATCGCAGGAGCCGGCGCATGCGGCAGCAGCACGTCGCGCGCCTGGGCGAGGTTGCCCAGGGTGGCCGACAGGCCCCAGATGCGCGCCCGCGGCGACCAGGCACGCAGCCGCGCCAGGCACAGCTGCAGCAGCACACCGCGCTTGTTGCCGAGCAGTTCGTGCCACTCGTCGACCACGATCGCGCGCAGCCCGGCCAGCTGCGCGGCAGTATCGGGATAGCTCAGCAGCAGGGCCAGCGACTCGGGCGTGATCACCAGCGCGTCGGCCCGGCCCTGCCGCGCCAGGCGGCGGTCGCGTGCGCTGGCATCGCCGGTACGCATGGCCACGGTCCAGTCCAGTCCCAGCGCCGCGATGGGCTCGCGCAGGGCGCGCGCGGTGTCGCTGGCCAGCGCGCGCAGCGGGGTGATCCACAGCAGGCGGGTGCGCGCGTCGGCAGGCGGCTTCGTCCCGCGCGCCGCGGCCTGCGCGCCGCTCGCCTCGGCGCCACTCGCGCGGCGCGTGCGACCGCGCCGGGTTGCCGCCTTGCGCGCCTCGTCCAGCGCATCGAGCAGCGGACCGCCAAGCGCGGCCAGGGTCTTACCGCTGCCGGTGGGCGTGACCAGCAGGCCCGACTCGCCGCGGCGCCAGCGCCGCCAGGCCTCGCGCTGGAACGGCGCCGGCGTCCAGCCCTGCGCGGCGAACCAGTCGGCCAGCGGCGCATCGAAGCGCGCGCGCGGCGCGGCGGCGCTCATCGCGCCAGCGCCCGCAGCGTGTCGAGCCGGTCGGCTTCGGCGGCGGGCTTGTCGTGGCGCCAGCGCAGGATGCGCGGGAAGCGCACCGCGATGCCGGACTTGTGCCGGGTCGAGCGGTTCACCGCCTCGAAGCCCAGTTCGAACACATGCACGCCGGGCA
>Ga0233383_1000705_pt1 | contig 12392 bp, 13 predicted proteins | sample ElkDunMinimDraft_14_FD_191542 | JGI IMG/M metagenome (GOLD analysis project Ga0233383, IMG submission 191542) | Fecal eukaryotic communites from dung pellets of Tule Elk in California, USA - Elk Dung G16 | ecosystem: Host-associated > Mammals > Digestive system > Large intestine > Fecal | place...
TCAGCTTTTTCTTCAGTAGTTGCAACTATAATATCACATTTATAATTTTCAAATTCAGAATATTTTCCTGAACCAAGGTCACTAACCTTTTCTACCATATATCCATACTTTAGTCCAAGTAACTGAGGAAAACCGAGTGCACTATGTTGTATAATAGGTCTTCTACCTATAAGTCTTGCTTTTACTGGAGCACCAAAACATACTCCTCCGCCAAGACTAGGTGAAACAAAAGTATGGTGAGAAGTTAATTTTTCCATAGCAGAACCACTTTCTTTAAGTGTTGCTCCAACTAAAGTTCCTAACATACCTCCGCTTATCATACTTCCTCCCATTTCAAGCCCTTTTCCTATTGCAAAATTCTTCCAACCTTGTAGATTACTTGCAAGTCTTGCATTATTTAAATTAACAGGGAAATCAGTACCCATTCTACCAGAAGTTGAGAAAATAATATCTCCAGGATGTTCGTCACTCTTTTTAAGTAATAGATAATATTCGCAATTACCAGAAATTACATCTACTAAACAGTATAATTGAACACGTTCATTACTTCTTAAATCTATTGGGAATTCACCACAATAAGGTAAATAAATACTCCAGTCGATAGTTTCTATTTCCCAACCTTGAGAAATTCCAGGGTTTATATATCCAAAGTCAAGTAATATTGAAGTATTAGTTAGAGTATGTAGAGGTGAATCATTTCCTGATAAAATAAATAATCCACAACAAGTATCAATCTGATTAGTAGAAGCTTCTGCACATGGTATATTAAAAGGATACATTTTACAAAGAATAATACTATTCATTATATTAGCACCAAGTAATTGTGCTATTGATTCTTTTACGCTATCCTCAATATCATCTACTCCACTTCTATATTTATTTAAAACCCAAGAAATTCCACCTGGTCCTGTTGCATATAGATTAGAAGCATTAGCTAAGAATACACCAAGACTTGGTGTAGAATTAAAGGTTTGTCCATTACTGTCAAAAGGTATTTGACTACCTACTATTGTGGTAAATCCGTCAGGATAATTCGTTTGTCTTCCGCCTATTTCCATATTACCACCAGTAGAAACATCTTCTTTGAACCACCAGTATAACCAAGGATATCCTTTATTTACTCCAGGTTTTATTCTCCAAGCACCGTAAGGTAATTGTACATCAGAACCAGAATAGAAATCAGTTCTAAATTCTTGAGGAAAATCATTATTAAAAGGATAACCGTTGTTAATTTCAGAATCTATGAACCATGACATACTATCACCGTCCTTAAACTATAATGTTGAATCCAACAGAACTTAAGTATGATGCATCTTTCATTTGTGTATCAGTTACTCCTTTAACAAAAGATAATGAACCAGTATAATTAGATATTTTATCAGTGTTATATACTGTTACAGGTCTTGTTGTGTCTGAATTTGAAGATAAATGTACTGGAAGATCTGTTTCTACATTTATAACACAAGAATCAATTGAGTAACTAAAATCGAAAGCAGAGCTATAACTACTTAAATCAGTAGTAATTTTTCCTTCAAGATAACAAGTATTAAGATAAGTAAATTCAGGGTTAGTATTATTTATATTACGTTTATGTTCATATTTTATCCAACAATAATTAGCTGTAACACCTAAAAAAGGAGAAACATGGGAGCTTCCTGTAAATGTAACAGCACATCTATTTAATGTAGCTATATCAAATAATCTATCAGGACATTTAGCTACAAATGTACAATCATTAAATATAATAGGATTACTATAACCGTGGAAAACAGGATACGATTCATTACGATAAATATTGTTGAAGTTAACTTTACTCCATGTTATAGATCTACCATCAGCATTTATAAGATAAGCGTTAACAACAGCTCCAGTGCTTAAATTCCATATAGTATGGTAATTACCGCTTATAGTTTTAGTTGTACCTGCTCTTATCTGAGCTGTAGGTAAATCTTCGTTACAGTCTAAATCGTTCATAATATCTATTTCAGTAATAGAATTGCTAACGAAAGCATTAACAAATTCAGTCCATGTAGTTACTTGTGTTGCCATATAATATTACCTCCAATCACATAAATCCTATAATGCAATTCCTCATATCATCACCATAGTTTCCTATAGGCTGATTAGGGAAGTCTATTCCGTCTATATAATAATCTTGTCTGAAAGGATAATCCTGATGCATCATAGCAACTGAAACTCTATCAAAACCATCAGAAGGAACGCCACTCTTCTTAACCCAAGCTGGACTTGCAAGAATTTCATTTCTGAATGTATGAAGAACATCAATCTTACCGTCAATACTAATTCGTTCACCGTCTAAAGCTGTTATATTATTAATATAGTAATAACGCTGAGTCTTATCGCAGAAGAAATAATTAGCATTATAGACAACAGGATTTGTCCTGAGAATGAAATTAGGTTTCATTAAATCAGTAGTCATTTTTATATAAATATCGTCAACTTCACCAATAGGTGTAAGATAACTAGTTTTGTCAATTCTATTAGGTGTTCCTGCATATTTATAAAATGTAAGTTTCATAAATATATCACTCCAAACTTTAAAAAGTTCCCTGTCAACTATTGCTGACAGGGATATATTTTACACTAAATTACTGAGCTGCTGCAACAGTAGGATCACCATAAGTAAATACAAGACCATTCTCAACATCGTCGTTCATGTATCTTGCATCCCACTTATAGAAGAAGTTAGTATATTCTCCTCTACCATTGTACTGAGAAGTTGTTCTTGGATCTTCATTACATACGCAACAACCATCAATATCAAAGAGAGTAGCAATTACTGTAGCTGTAACAGAAGTATTATTAGCAGATTCACCGAAAATCTTACCAACTGTAACATTAAGAGTAGATCTATCAGTAGAACTAATTGTAGTACCTGTACCCTGCCAATCGTTTACTACTTCATAGCCAGCAAGTTTAACAAACTCGTCATGGTATGTGCTTGAATAAAGATTTGACTTAAGAGCAGAATCAAAGTCTTTAAGGATAATAAGCTTTGACTTCTCATCAGGTGTAAATGTAAGATAACCTGCATCATTGAAAAGTACGCTCGCTTCAGCCATATAGCTTCTCATCATGTCAATCTTAGCAACTGCCCATCTGAGGAAGTTACCGTCCTGCTTAGCTGCTGTATATGTAGCAGGAGCTGTCTGACCAGTTTCAGCTGCATAAGTAGCCTTAAGGTCAATAAACTGACCACCAGCAATCTTAAGACCCATGAAGTTAGCAATAGTTCTATATATAAGGGCATCTGTAGCAATTGTCTTCTTCATTGTGATTCTGTTTTCAATAGTAGCAATAAATGCTGACATTTCCTGTGCAGATCTGAAAGCTGTCTTAAGCTGCTTTTCAGCAATTGTAATAGGACACTCGAATGTGATAGCTGAATTGTAGAACTTAACTTCAGCTTCAGGGAGTACTATTTCAAATGGATCAAGTTCAGGATAATTAGCTATATTTGCTGGTTTTGAATTTGTCTGAGCATCTGCCCAAATACCTGCAAGACCTGAAAGTGCATTAGTACCATGAGAAACGTTATCTCTGAAATCAGGAGCAGTAACTCTTGTCTTCATTAATACTGAACCATACTCAAATGATTCTCTTTCAATCTTAGGAGCAAGAGAACGATATACTCTATCCCAGAATACTACCTTACCAACCTGATCAATGAGTCCTTTAATGAAATCATTAAAGTTGTTTGTGCTTACGCTTGTGTAGTCAAGAACTGTTTTACCAACGTCAACAATATTAGAAAGGTCTTCATTAGTAACAGCTGCCTGACCAGTCATAGCAGTCATAATAGTGGAGTTAAGAACTCCTGCAATCTGATTATATTTCATAATTTATCAGCCTCCATTTTTCTAGTCTTTTTAGATTTTGTTTTTGAAGATTCATCTTTAATTTTTACTTTTGAGAACCTGAGACCAAGAAAAGGTCTTTTAAGTTCAATACATCTTTTTATAGTTCCTTTATTGATCTCAAGGTCTTTAGCAAGTTCATCAAGAGTCATATAATCTTCAAAGTTATTATCTTCATCTTTTACACGATATTTAACCGTATCCATAATATGACCTCCTGGTAAAGTATTTATAATTTATATGTTTTTAATTCCACACACTTAATAACCATTTCTTGTTACAATCAGAAATATAGTTACTAATTATTTGTTCTGTCCTTAATTGAATTTCTTGTTCGATCATTTGCTGAGTAGTAGTTACACCTATATTACCGCTTCTATCCATTCCATAACCATTGTAACTTTCAGTTTCAGTATATCCAGCTTCACTATTACCAAGCTTAAATTCAGCTGAAGCAGTTACATCTCTTGAAGTAGTATTGCTAATTGTACCAGAATCAGTAGATGATGTAGTTGTTTTATTAGCATGTTTGTAATCTTCAGATTCAAATGTTGTAACATCTGAAGGAGCTTCAGTACTTCCTGTATTAGATGTTGATCCATTTGATGTTTCACTAAGAGATTTATCAGCTGTAGGTGTTAACGCATCAAAGTTATATTTTCCTTCTTGATCTTTAGAAACACTTACATTTGTTAAAGGAGCTGTAACAGTTATCTGATTTACATCATTAGCGTTATACTCCTTAGTTCTTTCATGATTTCCAAAATTATGCTCAATCATGTTATAGTTTTCAATTGGATTGTAATCTAATTGCATTGCAGAAATTGCTCTAATTGCATCATATTTGTTTACTGAAACCCAATATCTTATCTGATTTCTAATAAATCCTTCCATCATTCTGTAAGCAGTTTCTTCACTTACATTATCAATAAAAGAATACTGAGGACTTACATAATCAGCTGTAAATACATGATAGCATCCTTCAGTAAATTCAACACCTATTGAAAGATTAGCAAATCTTGTAATTAAAGCATCTACAACAAATGCTCTTAAGCTGTTGAAACCAGTATATAAATGTTTAGTATTATCATATGCATTTCTATTATACTGATTAAATGTTTTATAGAGTTCAACGAATGTACTCATCCAGTATGGAACTGTTTCAGTTACGTTTTCATTATTATCATCAACACCAACAATAACTTCAAAATCAGTACCGTCATATTTGTTTGCAAGGTTGATATATTCAGCTAAACTTATAAACCTTTTCATTCTACATCATCCTTTCCTTTGTTAAGATTTACTGTATTATTTTTATCAGGATTTTCTGCAGATTCAATTACAGGTTTTAGAATATCTGATAATGAAACTGATATATTTAAATTATACTTTTTATTTATTTTCTCTACAGCTCGTTTTCTTGAATCAAGCATTTCATCAAGGTTTATAGCTAAATAACTATCAACAGAATCAATCTCTCCAGTTATAAGTCTTTCCTTTTTATTTACTGGATTAGTTTTAATTCCTACAGCATTATAGAAATCTGCCATAATATATTGATGAAGAGCTATAAGCTGAGCAATATTATTAGTAGAACTTGCAGAAGACACTGGATTTACATGAATTGATGCAAGCATGTCTTCTGATAAAGCTGACCAAGGTTTTCCTGAATAAAGACGTTTGAGATATACTTCAGCTGAATTCCTTGTAGCTTCTGATTCAGTTGTAACGATAGTATGTACTCTTGAATTAATCTGAGCTGTATTGATTGAAACTATGTTATCTGCTAAAAGTGTAGCAGTTTGATGAATAAGCTGAAATAAGCCAGCTACTTTAGGTAAGAAGTTATAATACTTGTCATTAGAAGTGTTATACATGACAATACAGTCTTCGTCTATCTTAAGATTTGCTGAACCTACAATAGGATTAGCAACAGTATAAATTGTTGGTGAGTAGTAAATGTTAGGTTCTCCACCTATATTTCCTGTATATATTCTTACCTTGTTATCTAATTTAGTTGACCAAGCTACGTTACCATTTAGAAATAATCCTAAATTTAAGTATTTCTCGTCAACTGTTTCAGGAAGATTTTCCCATTTGAATATTTTGTCAAGTTTTCCTAAAAGATATTTAAAATAGAATCTATAGGCTTCTTCAACATCACATACACCGAACTTTGTATTAATTTGATTCATCTCTTAATTACCTCCTTTTGCAGTATAAGGATTAAGCATAAAGTTTCTAACAACTTCTCCTACAGAGTTAGTTGAATAGAATATTTTATTGTTTCTAAAACATAATGCAATTATGCTTAGAACTCTAATTAATTTTTCATTCTTTATTAAAGGTGCTTCACCTATACTATGAAAATGAAAAATATTTGTAGTTGGACAATTCGTAAATAATACATCTGTAGGTTTTAATTTATAATTAGAATTTCCAAACTTATGGAAGAAAACAAAGTAGTCATTAGATCTCTGATCATATACTACGTTTCCTTTTAATAACTTATCATTAAACTGTAAGAAGAATACAAATCTAATATTTTCTTCATTAATAGAAAAGTCTTCAAGATGAGGATATTTATCAGTCTCCCAACTACCTGTCTTAATCATTTCAAGTGCTGGATTATCAAAAGCATAATAATATTCTACATTAGTTTTTGCTTTTGCATGTAGACAATATTCTACTGCTACAGTTAATTTGTCATTATTGTAGTTGTAAATATAAATATCACCTTGTTTCATTTTCTCTACATTATCTATTCCCATTTCCTGCCAGTATATTGACTCTGAATTAACTGTATTTGCAAGCATATAAGTAATAACACCTTCTCTGTTTCTAGCAAAAGAGCTATGACAGTTAGCAAACTTAGAAAACTCATTTGTTAAATATTTAGAACGTGTTAAGAACTCATCAAATACAAAATATTTTATTTGTCCTCTATCTGCACCTTTTGATTTCTCCCAAGTTGATAAAGCTGCTGTATATAGAAATGGTTTTGTATCTTTTGCTATAATTTTACCGTTTTCATCATAATTACAAAATGTAAATGCGTTTGATCTATACACAAAGCTTTCATATTTTCCGTTAGATAGTTTCTTTATTAAAGCTGCATGAGGAGTTATAAGATTGTTTAGATTTGCTGGTTTTAATTCTTCTGCATAACGTCTTATATAGGCTGAAGGAACACCATATTTAAAATAATGTTTTATGATTTTTCTTATTATTGAATAAGTTTTACCATTACTACGTTCACCTATAATAAGACGGTATACAGCTTTTGTTTTGTCAATTTGAGCAGGAGAATAATATTCTTCATCAGTTGTCTTGTGATGAAATAGTCTCATATTACTTCTTCTCCTTTAAATTTTTTATAACATTTTCTATTGATTTTTGTAACGTATGGACAGCTTCAGTATTATTCTGGATTGTCTCCTGAAATTTGTTCAGAAGATTCTGATTCATTTTGAATATCATTACAGCTGCCACAATCGGAAATCCCACTGTCGATATCACTGTCGCTAATTCCTGTAAGTTCATTTGAATCATCTCCTTCAGTATCTATAAGAAGATGTTCGTTTAAAACGTTGAAAGATAAGTTAGAACCGTATAAGATTTTCATTCCTGAATTTTTAAGAGATTCAGACCTGTAACAGTTACTAATTTCAACTTCAGTGTCATCTTTTAAACTAGTAAAAGATTCTAATGTATCTTTGTAGATATCAGACTTATTCATATAAATATTTAATCCTGTCTCAACATCTACAAGAGTACCATGTTTAATAATAGCTTTCATGTTACTCTCCTCCTTCTAAGTGTTTTCTTATATATTCGTTAAGTTTGTTTATCTGTTCATCTTTTGCAGTATTAAGATTCTTGTAGATCTCTAAAAGAGATTCTAAAGATTTAATTCTTGCTTTATAATAATCTTCGCTATGTCTCATAATTATTCTCCTTTCTCAGTGTATTGACTCTAGGTCAATTTGTAATGTATCATATAAACCCGTGAAGGAGTAATGTAACTCCCACGGGTGATCTATAAGTAACGATTGCAATTCAAATAATGCTTTCGTATCATCGTCAACGTATTTAGTAAGGTCTTCTATATGATTACCTATCCTAGCTAAAAATAATTTACTCTTTCTATGATAGATTCCTTGACGAATTTTCTTTTGCATAATATCACCTTAATCCTTTCTTAGTGTATTGAGTCTTCGTCTATTTCAAAATTTTCATCAATATTAAACACTATAAAGTCTTTATCTGATAGAATTAACTTCATTTTAAAAAGTGTCTTCATAGTAGAATTAATATGTTTAGTTATTGTGTAATAAAATATAATCTCATGCTTTTTATACCAATTAAGATATTTTCTAATAGTTGGTTTTTCAATTATAGAAAGATCAAATTTTCTTTCATCTCCCATTACATTACTTAAAATACTATTGAAAAATCTTTTTCTAGGTTCTAATTTATAAAAAGATTTTCCATCATAAATCCCATTATAAAAAATTTCTCTATTATCCATAGTAAATTTCTCCTTTCATTGAAACCTAAATACTATTGATGAATCCATGCTTTTAATTCTTTTGAATGCATCTACTAAACTATTAATATTGCTTTCGTAGCACTGTTTCTTAAGTATTACAAAAGAACTTGAATCTACCGGACTCTGTACTTCTATACTTAATGCATCATAAAGTTTACCATAGTATCTTGTCTTGTATAAATCTACAGCAGTATGTGTAAGCTTCTTACTCTCTTCAGGACTTATTTTTAATTCACCATCATTTCCATCAAATAATTTATTTAAACGAGATCTTGAATTTGGATAATTAGAATAAAGATGATACTCTAAAACTTTTGGATTAATTCCAGCAAATGTAACTGACATTTTTTCCTCAATTTTACATTTTACATTAAGATCTTTTTCTATTTTCTTTATGTCTGAATCAGTTAGTAAATCTGTAGTTTCAAAAGATTTAGTATTTTTATTCCAAGTTTTAACAACTTCAATTGATTTTACTTTATGACAAACTAATTTTTTAATATCGTTTGTTAGTTCTTTGTATCTTTTTTCATATGGACGAATTATACTACCTTTTCTTTCATACCATGTATAGATTATCTCAATTGTTTTATTATCTGGATAATAATTTGTATGCATATAACGTTTAGCACCATATTGTCTGAATAAAGGATACTTTCCTTCATTTTCCCAAACACCAAGACAATGAAATTCATTATCAAAAGTCCATGCATCAACAACTTTTTGAAATTTAGTTTTAATTGTTAATTCAATGTATTCATTCCACTCCATAATGAACTTATATGAATCTCCAATTACTTTTTGTGAGTCAGTATCACCATATAATACTTCATTAATACCATCTTTTTCAAAGTTATTTGATGTGTAAACCCAATATAATCTTGCAAAAGCAGTTGTTTGTACACCCATTTCATATGTTGTTGGTAATTTAGGTTTATCACCATATACTGAGTAAAGTATATCTCTATATTCTTTTTTGAATTCATCACTATCCCTTACTTCAGTTGTTGTTAAGTTAAGAATATCTGCAAGTTCTTCAATTTTCTGTCTAACTTTATTTTCAACTAGCATTCCATAAGAACCATTAAAACACTTTTTTGAAAATCCAAGTTTATTTTCATAATCTTCAATTTCCATTGAATCACCTTTTGCTTTAGCTCTCTTAAGAAGTTCCTTATACTTTATCTTATCGTAAGCAAGATTATCTAATAGATTTTCAAGACATTTTGGAATATTCTCATATTTTCCTACTCTAAAATGTAAAATCTTAGTAATTTTGAATTTGTAATTTAAATTTAATCTCGTATAATCAATGTCATTTAAAATTATATATCCAGATTCAAGTCTTCTTATTTTACCATTATATGATTCTGTAACATATGTCTCAATTGAATCAAAAAGATTATCCATACAACTCGGATATTTAGTTAATAAATAGTCTTTAGTTCTTCTAAATAGATCTGAAGATAAATCTGAAATTCCTCTATCTGTTTTTATTTCAAGATTTTCAATTTTAACAATTGCAAACCATCCTTCATCATATTTACCTTCAAAATAATTTTTGTAATCTCTCTTTTCATTAAGATACCTATTGCGGATTATTTTTTCATTTGTAATTTCTTTATTGTATCTATATACAAATTTATGAGTTCTCATAATAAATGGATACATTGAAGCAACATCAAAAGAAGTTACATCAGTATCAACATCGTTAATATGAAATATATTACCTTGTGTTATTCCACCAGCAAACATTGTTCTTAAGCACTGATCATAAAATTCAATTTTCTCAGCATCTTTAAATGTGTTAACTTGTTTACCATTTTTGTCTATGATAGTTGTAACATTTTCCTTGTTTAGTAATTCTATTCTTTTAACATCACTTTTAAATGTTTCCTGTTGTGCTAACATTAATTCAGGATCTTGTGTTATATGTTGTGATGTTCCTCTTAAGATTTGTCTATCATTAGACGTTTTAGTTAATGGAATTTCCTTATTAATAAACTCTTGCTGAGTGTTGTATATGCACTCAGCAAGTTTAAGAGTATCATTTCTAGCATATTCATCTTCTAAATCTGATAAAGGTGTTGTTGGTAATCTAAACTTATCATAATCCCATCCATCTGTTTTGTTAAAATATTTGCTTGGAAGGTCGTCTAATTTACAATCATAATAAGCAAGTGAATCTCTAAATGTAATATGTTTTAATCCTTTATGAGTTTTTTCACTTACATTACCATTTTTATGATTTACTGTATATTCATACTTTGGATCTTCATAATCAACTTTCATTATTTTATTACGTTTTCCAAAAAATCTAGCAAACTTGTCTATTATGCAATCTTTAATAAAATAATAGTCATAAGTTAAATTATGAACCCAGATGTTTAATCCTTTAAAGGAATTCTTATTTATACCTTTTTTAATTGATTTGATACTATCTTTAATCTTTTTACTTTCTTTTTCGTCATCACAATTATTGAGTCTCTCATTATACTTTTGAATAAGAACTTTCTTAACACAATCATAGATCATATTAAAAAAGTTCTTAAACTCAGTAATTGTTCTGCCTAAAATAGAATAGTAATTTTCACCATCATTTGTTATAGCAAATGTCCATGCACATATAAATGAATATTCTTTATATGTATCATTTGTAGTTACAATATTATTTTCTCCTAATTTAATTTTTCTCTCAACTTTTAATGGAGATAATTCACCATTCATTACAGTTGATGTTTCTGTATCAAAAGTCATTACAGTTTTAAATTTAGGCACAATTGTAGAACACTGTCTTCCAAAACTGTTAATCTTTTCTTCTACGAAATCAACTTTTAATAATGATGATAATAAATTTTCATTAATATCATTAACAAAGTAATTTGTAACAGTCATGATAATTCTCCTCACTTAATAAAATTTAAGTACTCTTCAACAGCGATTTTATTCATATAATCACTTAAAGTTCTTTCTGACTTAGGACCAATAAAGTTAGGATCTTCTTCTCTATTGAAAAGATCTTGTGCCATTGAATCTATATGTTTCTTAAAATTATTGTTTGTATTATAATAATCATATGCTTTCTTTTTATATTCTTTGTTTAATCTATCTACAAGCTCATCATAAACCTCTTTTGTATAACCTTGTGTATCAACGATATTCCAATATTCCATAGTTATTCCTTCTTTCTTATATTCTTCATAAATTTCAGCAAAATCTACATCTGATGATACATTACCATCTTTAACATCAAGTAATGTCTTTAATTTAGCATTTAATCCTAATTTATTAAGCCTATTTCCTGCTTTTTGTACAAGTTCATTAAACTCTGATTTTACTGTCTTGGTATTAACAACATTTAAAAGTTTATTTAAATTTGAAACTGATGCTGCTGATTTACCTCTTTTAAGATTTCCTTTCTTAGTAAACATTGACGGATATTTCTTTTTTAAATGTTCAATACTTCTAATAAAATCAGAATTTTGCTTAAAAGCTTCTTCTAAAGGACTATTTGTTTTGAGTTTCATTCTCATATTAATTGTAGCAGTTATATTATTATATACTTTAAGTAAGTCCTTCTGTGATAATGTATTTGGATCTAAAGATTTATAATCAATACGAGCCATACTAATCAACTCCTTTTAAATTAATTTTGTTATATACTTAATTGTTCGTTTATTTTTGACGGATTTAAATTTAAATTCGACGCATATAAACTCACAGAATGGCAAGAGTTGTTCAAATTATATAAATAGTCCACAGATTCAACAAATTTAGAGTTCTTTGTTTAGAGTACAATAAATACAACTCAGCTGAAATGGTTGGCTTATTTTAAGAATGTGTGTACCATTTGGCTATTATGTTGAGTGGATCAGCTGTAGCAGTTGGCTGTTCAAGTTAGTTGTGAGCTGGTTCAGCTAGTTGTTGAAGACTTATTAATATGTTGTCTATTGTGCTTGATT
>Ga0233383_1000706_pt1 | contig 12382 bp, 10 predicted proteins | sample ElkDunMinimDraft_14_FD_191542 | JGI IMG/M metagenome (GOLD analysis project Ga0233383, IMG submission 191542) | Fecal eukaryotic communites from dung pellets of Tule Elk in California, USA - Elk Dung G16 | ecosystem: Host-associated > Mammals > Digestive system > Large intestine > Fecal | place...
TCGCGCTGCCCGGTGGCGTAGGCCCAGTCCTCGACGAAGACCAGCTGCAGTGCCCGCACGACATTGCCTTCCAGGCGTACGTGCAGGTCGCGGTAGGCCGCATCGTTGACGCCCTCGTGCTGGTCGTCGCTGACGTTCATGCCGCCGGTGTAGCCGATGCGGCCATCGATCACGACGATCTTGCGGTGGCTGCGCAGGTTGGTCCACGGCCGCTGCCAGATGCGACCGAAGCTGGTGGGGTGGAACCACGCCACCTCGCCCCCGGCCTCGACCAGGCGCCGGAACAGGGGCTGGCAGCGGGCCGCGCCGAGGGCGTCGACCAGGACCCGCACCTTGACCCCGGCGCGCGCGCGTTCCAGCAGCGCATCGCGCAGCGCGGCCCCGGTCCGGTCGGGGTGCCAGATGTAGTACTCCAGGTGGATGTGCTCGCGGGCGTCGGCGATGTCGGCCAGCAGCGCATCGAACTTGGCCGCGCCATCGACCAGCAGGCGCACGTCGGCGGCGGTGGTCATCGGCAGGCCGGTGGCCGAGCGCACCATGCGCGCCAGCTCGGCGACCTCGTGGTCCTCCGGCAGCGCCGGCGCCGGCAGTTCCCCGCGCAGGCGCGCACGGCGCAGGCGCTGGCGCTCGATCCGCTGCGGCCCGAACACGTGGTAGATCAGGAAGCCGACGTAGGGCAGCAGGGCCAGGCCGAGCAGCCAGCTCACGGTGGCGACCGGTTCGCGCTTTTGCAGGATGATCCAGCCGCCCAGCAGCAGCAGGTACAGCGCCCAGCCCAGGCTCAGGTACAGGCGCAGGTGCGGGATCGCGGCAAGCGTGTCCCAGGCCTGGCGGGTCAGGTCGAAGATCTGCATACGGTTCCGTCGTCGCGGCGGCTGCGACGCCCGGGCGCTAGGCTAGCGGCATGTCGATGGCGACGAAAGCGAAGGCCGTGCCGACCGCGCCGATCAAGGGGCGCGGCGCGGCCTCGTACGTGCCCGGCCGCTACGAGAAGGCCACCCTGCACGCCGAGGACGATGGCTGGGATTCGCTGCAGGCGCGCGCGGACACCGACCCGCCATCGCATCCGGATACGCGCGTGCACGAGGAAGCCGCGCGCAGCATCGTCAGCCGCAACGCCTCGCCAGACGTCGGCTTCAGCCAGTCGGTCAATCCCTACCGCGGCTGCGAGCATGGCTGCGTGTACTGTTTCGCGCGGCCCTCGCACGCCTACCTGGACCTGTCGCCCGGGCTCGACTTCGAAACCCGCCTGTTCGCCAAGACCAATGCGGCCGAACTGTTGCGCAAGGAATTCTCGCGCCGCGGCTACCGCTGCGCGCCGATCGCGCTGGGCATCAACACCGATGCCTACCAGCCGATCGAACGCCGCTACCGCATCACGCGCGCGCTGATCGAGGTGATGGCCGAATTCGGCCATCCCTTCAGCCTGCTCACCAAGAACGCGCTGGTCACCCGCGACCTCGACCTGCTGGCGCCGCTGGCGGCGCAGGGCCTGGTGACCGTGCACTTCTCGATCACCACGCTCGACAACCGGCTGTCGGCGCGGATGGAGCCGCGCGCCGCCGCCCCGCATGCGCGCCTGCGGGCCATGCGCGAAGTTGCGGGCGCCGGGATACCGGTCGGGGTCATGACCGCGCCGGTGATCCCGATGATCAACGACCACGAGATCGAGGCGATCCTGGAGGCCGCGCGCGAGGCCGGTGCGCGCTCGGCCGGCTACGTGCTGCTGCGCCTGCCGCACGAACTCAAGGACATCTGGCGCGAGTGGCTGCAGCTGCACCATCCCGACCGCGCCGCCCACGTGATGAGCCTGGTCCAGCAGATGCGCGGCGGCCGCGACTACGACAGCGGCTTCGGCACGCGGATGCGCGGCGAGGGCCCGTTCGCGGACCTGATCCGGGCCCGCTTCGAGCGCGCGCGGCGGCGGCTGGGCTATGGCCGCATGCCGCCGCTGGACTGCGGCCGCTTCCGCGTCCCCGCCGCGCCCGGGGACCAGGGGCAGCTGTTCTGAGCCGCGGCCGGGCCTGCACCGACCCTCCACACCGGAGTTACGTAGACTGTCGGCCGCCGGTGCCCCGCCGCTTCCCGACGTGACCGATCGTGCAGGTTGATGTGTCCCTCTATCAGGAGGCGTTCGCGCAGGCGAAGGCCGGGCTTGCGCTGCTCGCCGACGGCGGCGAGTGGCAGGCGGCCAATCCCGCGCTGTGCCGGCTGCTGGGACGCCAGCCGGACGAGCTGTGCGGCGTGCGCGCGCACGAAACCGTGTTCGACGCCGGCACCGCCGGCCGCATCGAGGCGGCGCTGGCCCGCGGCGAGGGGCTGGCCGACCTGGAAGTGGACGCCCGCCGGAACGGACCCTGGCGGCTGTCGCTGGCGCGGCTCCGCGGCCCGACGCGCGGATGGCTGCTGCAGCTCGATGCCGAGGACGACGACAGCGCCCGCGCCGTCGCGGCCCGCATGCTCGAGCACCTGAGCTATGGCATCTCGCACGATCTGCGCGCACCGCTGCGCGGGATCGCCGGTTTCGCCGCGCGCCTGGACGACTCGGGCGCCGTCAGCGAGGCCGGCAAGGGCGATCTGGCCCGCATCCGCGCGGCCGCGGCGCGGGCCGAGCGCCTGGCCGATGGCCTGCTCGAACTGCTGCGCGCGGCCCGCCAGCCGCTGCGACGTGGCCCGGTCGACGTGAGCCTGTTGTTCGAATGGGTCGCAGGCGACCTCCAGGACGCCAATCCCGGGCGCGCGGCCCGCATCCAGGTCATGCCGGCGCTGCTCGCGCATGGCGACGAGCACTGGCTCAAGACACTGTTCGGACATGTGCTGGACAACGCCTGGAAGTTCTCGGCCATCCGCGACTGCGTGGAGATCCGCGTCGAGGGCACGGCCAGCGACGGCCGCCTGCTGCTCGAGGTGCACGACACCGGCTGCGGTTTCGACATGCGATATGCTGACAAGCTGTTCCTTCCATTCCAGCGGCTGCACGGATCGGAACAGGGTGGCGGCAACGGATTGGGCCTGTCCATCGCCCACCAGATCGCCGAACGCCACGGCGGCCGGATCTGGGGAACATCGCGCGCCGGCGAGGGCAGCACCTTCTTCATCGAACTGCCGGCGGCCGCCGGTCTGGAACTGGACGAGCCATGACGCGTAGCGAGATCCTGCTGATCGAGGACAACCCCGACGATGCGGAACTGACGCGCATCGCCTTCGACGAGGCCGGCATCGACCGCCAGCTGGTGGTGGTGCGCGATGGCGCCGAGGCGCTGGACTACCTGTTCGCGCGGGGACGCCACGACGGGCGCGATGCATCGCAACTGCCGGCGATCGTGCTGCTGGATCTCAACCTCCCCAAGATCGACGGCCGCGAGGTGTTGCAGGCGATCCGCGGCGATGCACGCACGCGCGCGCTGCCGGTGGTCGTGCTGACCACCAGCGACGAGCCGTTCGATGTCGAGGCCACCTATGCGCTGGGCGTGAACAGCTATATCCGCAAGCCGGTGGACTTCGACCAGTTCGTCGGGGTGGTCAAGCAGATCGGGCTGTACTGGCTGGTGCTCAACCAGCCGCGCGTGGCCGGCTGAGCCGGCGGCGGCCGGCGCGCGACGACGCGCAGCGTGGCGCCGGCGTCCGCGCCAGACACACGCCCCCACACCCGTCCAGTCCGCGGCCGGCGCCGGCACGTCCTATCGCGCGCCGTACAGCGCCTCGGCGCGCTGGAACAGGATCCAGCTCGTGGCGATGATCTTGTCCATGCCGCGCGGCCGGTTGCCGCGATGGGTATGGGTGAAGGCGGTCGGCGCGATCAGCAGGTCGCCCACGCGCGGGGCGATCCTGCGCTGCTGGAACAGGAACTCGGTTTCGCCGTCCTCGAAGCCGTCGTTGAGGTACAGCGTCCACAGCAGGTGGCGGTGCAGGGTCTCGCCGTCGGCGGCGCGCGGATACAGCTCGCAGTGCCAGTACGGATAGCCGCCTTCGCCGGCACGGTACCACTGCAGGTTGACCGGCCCGGGGCGCAGGCAGGTGCGTGCGAGTTGCCCCAGCGCGTGGTCGTCCAGGGCACCGATGTCGTCGGCCGACAGCCGCCGCAGGCCGCCTTGGCCGTCGGGCTGCTGCAGCATCAGCGGCGCGATCAGCGCCTGCGGATAGCGCCGCAGGTAGGCCAGCAGGCCGGCGTACACGGCGACGTTGAGCGCCTGCGCGACATCCGCCCAGTCGGCGCGGTCGCTGATCGACAGATCGCGGCTGTGCTTGAGCTCGGGATGGACGCCGCCTCCCACCTGGCCCGGCTGCAGGGCATCGCTGCCGCGCAGGCGCGCCACGATCGCCGCACAGGTCGCGGCCGGGAGCGCGCCGGGATACACCTCGATGAAGTCGGGAGCGTGCATGCGCCGAGTCTATCGCCTGGGCGGTCATGCCGATCGGCCATGTGCACCCAACCAATGCGCCTGCCCGGATAACGCCGGCTTTACGCGTCCGGGCCCGCGCCTGCGTAAACAGGCGGGGTCAGGGACGCGGGAGCGGTGGATGCGGATCACGATCGTGGGAGCGGGCTTCAGCGGGGTCTCGCTGGCGGCGGCGTTGCAGCGGGTCGCGCCGGACCTGGCGCACATCCACCTGGTCGGCGCCGAGCCCGGCCATGGCGGCGGCGTGGCCTACGGCCAGGCGCGGCCGGAGTACGTGCTCAACGTGCGTGCCCGGGACCTGGGCCTGGCCGAGGACGCGCCGGAGGATTTCGCCGACTGGTTCCACCTGGGCGATCGCGGTCGCAGCGCCTTCCTGCCGCGCCAGCTTTATGGCGACTACCTGCGCGACCGCCTGCATGCGATGCAACACGCGCCCGGACCGCGACTGCACGCCGTGCGCCGCGAGGTGGTCGCGATCGAGCGGCTCGAGCGCGGCTTCGCGGTACGCCTGGACGACGGCGCGGCGATCATCAGCGAGCAGGTGGTGCTGGCGGTCGGGGCCTTGCCGCCGCCGCCGCTGGCGGGCGTGGGCCCGCGCCTGGCCGTGCATCCCAGCTACATCGGCTGGCCGTGGCAGGAGCGGGCGATCGAGCGCATCGACCCGGACGCGCGGGTGCTGGTGGTGGGCACCGGCCTGACCATGGCCGACGTGGTGGCCACGTTGCGCCAGCGCGGCCACCGCGGGCGCATCGATGCGCTGTCGCGCCACGGCCTGCTGCCGCGCCGGCATGCCGAGCAGCCGTTGCCGGTCGCGGCGCTGCCGCCCGGGGTGCTGCAGGCGCTGGCCGCGCACGACCTGCGCGAGCTGCTGCGCCGGACCCGCGCGCTGTCGAACCTGGTCGACTGGCGCGCCGCGGTCGATGCCCTGCGCCCGCACACGCAGGCGTTCTGGCAGGGCCTGCCCGAGCGGCAGCGGCGGCGCTTCCTGCGCCATCTGCGGCCGTGGTGGGAGGTGGCCCGGCACCGGATCGCCCCTGCGGTGGCCGCGCATGTCGAGGCGCTGCGCGCGTGCGGCCAGCTGCGCATCGTCGCCGGGCGCCTGGTCCGCGCCGGCCGCGCCGACGACTGCGTCTCGGTGCTGATCCGCCCGCGCGGCGCCAGCGACGTGCGCCATGAGCGTTACGACGTGCTGCTGCGCGCCACCGGCTTCAATACCGATGTCGCCCGCACCACGCATCCGTTGCTGGCGCAGCTGCGCGAGTCGGGCATGCTGCGCGCCGACGCGCACGAACTCGGCCTCGATACCGGCGCGGCGCTGGAGGTGCTCGACGCGCGCGGCCAGCTCGTGCCGGGCCTGTTCTGCCTGGGGCCGCTGCTGCGGGGCCGCTACTGGGAGATCACCGCCGTGCCCGAACTGCGCGTCGCCGCCGCGCGGCTGGCCCGCGAACTGGTCGCGCGCCACCAGGCCGGCGAAGCGGCCGCCCGCGCGCCTTCGTCGGCGCGCGCCTGCCAGTCCCAGCGCAGCCCCAGCAGCAGGCCGCGGCCGGGGCCGGGTTCGTAGTAGCGGCCATTGCCCTCGTTGACGATGACCGAGCCCACGTAGCGGTGGTCGAACAGGTTCTCGACGCGCGCGAAACCGAGCAGCCGCCCGTGCGCGGTGGGCCAGCTGCGCGCGGCCTCCAGGTGTGCGAGCACGTAGCCGGGTGCGGGCCTGGCGGCCGCGTCGCTGACGCTGGTCGATGAGCTGCCGCTGGCCTCGAGCGCGAAGGCCCACTCGCGCGGCTGCCACTGCAGCCTGGCATGCCCCTGGCGACGCGCCGTGCCGGGAATGGCGGTGCCTGCCGGCACCAGCACCGAGGGGTCGGTGCAGCCGGCCCCGGTGCAGATGGGGAAGCTGTCGGTGAAGTGCGCGTCGAGCCAGGTCCAGGCCAGCTGCAGCCACCAGTCCTGGCCCAGCGGCAGCCCGGCCGAGAGTTCGGCACCGGCGCGGCGGGCGCCGCCGACGTTGCGGTAGCTGCTGCGCCCGCCGACGTTGCGCGCCACCGCCAGCTCGTCGTCGGTATCGGCGCGGAACACGGCCGCCTCCAGGTGCGCGCCCGATGCGCCGCGCCATTTGGCGCCGAGTTCGAGGTTGCGGCTGGTCGCCGGCGCAAGGTCGAAGGCCAGGCCGGCGCCACCATCGGCGCGGTAGCCCAGTTCGTTGAAGGTCGGCGTCTCGAAGCCGCGCCCTGCCGAGGCGTACAGGCGCCAGTCTTCGGCCGGGGCGAAGCCGATCCCCAGCACCGGCGTGGTCTCGGAGTAGTCCACGCGCCCGCTGTCGTCGGGATTGGCCGCCGTGATGTAGGCGTCGTCGGATGCGAAGCGCACCTGGCTGCGGCGTGCACCGGCCAGCAGCGACCAGCGCGTGGCGAACTGCCAGAAGGCCTGTGCATAGAGGTCGCGGTTGTCGACCCGGTTGCGCTCGTCGCGGCGCAACGCGCCGCGCACGCCGAGCGCCTCGCCCACGAAATTCTCGTAGCCGCGGCGATGCTGGCGCTGGCGATCGGCATTGCCGCCGGCGGTGACCTCGAGCGCACGACCGCCCAGCGAGCCGGCCCAGCGCCAGCGCAGGTCGAGCCCGCCGTAGTCGTTGTCCAGGTCGATCACGCCGCCGGAATTGAGCGGATTGGCCTGCGCGGCCACAGGCAAGGCCAGGAACTGCTCGACACTGCGCCGTCCGCCATAGCCCATCGCCTCGAGCGCATGGCCGCCGCCCAGCGGCTGCTCCCAGCGCAGGCCCAACTGGTCCTGGCGCGCCGACTTGCGCGTGCGGTACTGCAGGGCCACGGCCGTGGCCTGGCGCGGATCGTCCCGCACCTGGTCCCAGGTCAGCCCCAGCGGGTCGAGCGCGTCGGGCGCATCGAAATGGTTGCCGACCAGCTGCAGCCGGCCCGCCGCGGGCAGCGCGGCGTGCAGCTTGAGGTTGAACCAGCTGCGCCGCGCCGCGCTGTGTTCGCGCCAGCCATCGGTCCGGAAGTGGCTGGCCGCCAGCGCGTAGCCCAGCACGTCGCCGGCGCCAGCCACGGCCGCCGACGCGGCGCGGCTGTGGTCGCGGCCGAGGCTGGCCTGCAGATGGCCGCGCGCGGGCGACTCCCCGTCGGGGCTGAACACCTGGACCACGCCGCCGGAGGAATTGCCGTGCAGGGCCGAGAACGGACCGCGCAGCACCTCGACGCGCTCGGCACCCGCCATCACGAAATGCGAGACCTGGCCCTGGCCGTCAGGCATGGTGGCCGGGATGCCGTCGGCATACAGGCGCAGCCCGCGCACGCCGAAGGTCGAACGCGCGCCGAAGCCGCGGATCGACAGCTGCGTGTCCTGGGCGAAGTTCTGCCGCTCGCGCGCCGCCAGCCCGGGCACGCCCGCCAGCGCATCAGACACGCTCACGCCCGCGCGCGCCCGCTCGCCGTCGAGCTCGATGCGGTCGAACGACGCCGGCACATCGAACGGCGCGACGTGCCGCAGCCGCGCCGAGGTGACCTCGATGCGGTCCAGGGTGACGGGGTCGGCCACCTCGGCCGAGGCCAGCGCCGGTGCGGCGATCGCCGCCAGCGACGCCAGCAGCGACCACAGGCAACACGATTGCCGATACGCCAACCGCTGTGCCGGCATCAGCGGTGGACCGGGGAGGTGTGCATGGGGCGTAGTTTCAAGGGGCGCGCATGAAGGCGTCGTGGTCGCGACCGCGCCTGCGCAGCGCACGACGCCCGTGCCCGCGTGGAGACGCGGGCGCGACGGGGCACGCACCGCCAGCGCTGCGGATGCGGGCGTCAGCTGACAGCCGCGACCGCGCGGGCCACGTAGTCGAGGTTGTTCGCGCTCAGCGCCGCCACGCAGATGCGGCCGGTGCCAACGGCGTAGATGCCGTACTCCTCGCGCAGACGCTCGACCTGGGTGGTGGACAGGCCCGAATACGAGAACATGCCGGCCTGGCGCTGGATGAAGTCGTACTGCGGCGCGCCATGCGCGGCCAGGCGCTCGACCAGGCCCGCACGCAGCGCGTGGATGCGCGTGCGCATCTGGCCCAGCTCCTCCTCCCACTGCGCGCGCAGCGCCGCATCGTTGAGCACGCCGGCCACCAGCGCCGCGCCATGGGTGGACGGGCTGGAATAGTTGGCGCGCACCAGGCGCTTGACCTGCGACTGCACGCGCTGGCTTTCGGCGGCGTTGTTGCTGACCACGGTCAGCGCGCCGACGCGCTCGCCGTACAGCGAGAACGACTTGGAATACGAGCTGGCCACGACGAAGTTGCGGATCGGCGAGGCGGCGAGCAGGCGGATCGCCAGCGCATCCTCGGCGATGCCCTGGTCGAAGCCCTGGTAGGCCATGTCGATGAAGGGGAACAGGTTGCGCTCGTGCAGCAGGGCGATCACCTGCTCCCACTGCGCCGGCGTCAGGTCCGCGCCGGTTGGGTTGTGGCAGCAGGCGTGCAGCAGCACCGCCGTGCCGGCCTCGAGCGCACGCAGGTCGGCCAGCATGCCGTCGAAATCCAGGCCGTGCGTGGCTGCGTCGAAATAGGTGTAGTCCAGCACCTCGAAACCGGCCGCGCCGAACACCGCGCGGTGGTTTTCCCAGCTCGGGTTGCTGATCGCGATGCGCGCGGCCGGCAGGGCCTTCATCAGCAGTTCCGCGCCCACGCGCAGCGCGCCGCTGCCACCGATGGTCTGGGTGGTGGCGGCGCGGCCTTCGGCGATCAGCGGCGAGTCCGCGCCCAGCAGCAGCTCGCGGGTGGCGCGGGTGTAGTCGGGCATGCCGTCGATGGGCAGGTAGCCGCGCGGCTTGCTCTGCTCGGCCAGCTGCCGCTCCACCTGCTGCACCGCGCGCAGCACCGGGATGCGGCCGTCCTCGTCGTAGTAGATGCCCACGCCCAGGTTCACGCGGGTGGCGCGGGTATCGGTGTTGTAGGCCTCGGTCAGCCCCAGGATCGGATCACCCGGGACCAGTTCAACGTTCGCAAAAAAGGACACGGCAGCAGTCGTCGCAGAAGGAGGGAAAGGGGGCCGGCACGCGGCACAAACCCTCCGGATTCTAGCAGTTGCGCGCACCGCGGCCCGGCCCGTTGCGGACGCAACGGTTGCCCGGTCTGGCGCGATCCGCGCCGGACGCGCTGGCCGCACCCCGGGGCGTGGCGCTCAGACGTCGCCGTCGCTGGCCCAGCCGGCGCCGCTGCCGCGGTGCAGGACCAGGTCGCCGTCCAGCACCTCGCCGGCCGGCACCGAGGGCTGCTCGGCCAGGCGCGCATAGATTGGGGTGAAGTCCGGACGCGTGGCCTCGATCAGCTGCTCGAAGCTGTCGATCACGAAGTAGGTCTTCTGGTAGGTGTCGATGCGGTAGCGCGTGCGCATGATCCGCTCCAGGTCGAAGCCGATGCGGTTGGGCGCATCGCTCTCCAGCGCGTGGATCGACTCGCCCCTGGACGAGACGATGCCGCTGCCGTAGATGCGCAGGCCGCCGGCCTCACGGATCAGGCCGAACTCGACCGTGTACCAGTACAGCCGGGTGAGGTTCTGCAGCGCGTCGGGCCCGATCGCATGCGCCTTCACGCCGCCGCGGCCATAGGCCTGCATGTAGTCGGCGAAGCGCGGATCCATCAGCAGCGGCACGTGGCCGAACAGGTCGTGGAACAGGTCGGGCTCTTCGATGTAGTCGATCTGTTCGGGCCGGCGGATCCACCAGGTCACCGGGAAGCGGCGGTGGGCCAGATGGTCGAAGAAGTCCAGTTCCGGCAGCAGCCCTTCCACGCCGATCAGCTGCCAGCCGGTGGCCTCGCCCAGGACCCGGTTGAGGTCGGTGTAGCGGGGGATGCGGTCGGGGCTCATGCCCATCGCATCCTGCGCGCGCAGGAAGGCCTCGCTCGCGCGGCCGACCAGGACCTCGCGCTGGCGCGCGAACAGCGTGGCCCATGTGGCGTGGTCGTCGGCGCTGTAATCGTCCCAGGGCTGCTCGACGATGCCGGTGGCATAGACGGGCACCTTGCCCTTGTCGGTCTGCAGGTTCTCGACGCGGCGCGGCTGTGCGGACATGGCGGTCTCCGGCGCTGGATGTCCTCGGCGAGGACGGGGCAAGTCTTCGCAGCGTAGTCGGAGCGGCGCGCAACAGGGTTGCGAAGTTGCGTGTATAAGGTAGGCGGGCGCAAGATGATTGCGCGACGCAGAAAAAGGACGCACGTAATGACGGCAGTCGCCCTTGATCGCATCGACCTGATGCTGCTCGCCGAACTGCAGCGGGCCGGTCGCCAGACCAACGCCGAACTCGCCGAACGGGTGCATCTGTCCGCCTCGGCCTGCCTGCGCCGCGTGCAGCGGCTCGAGCGCGACGGCGTGATCGCCGGCTACCGCGCGCAGCTCGATGGCGACCTGCTCGGGCTGGGGCTGCAGGCATTCGTGCGGGTGCATCTGGCCCGCCACGATGCCGCGGCCATCGCCACCTTCGCCGCGCACGTGAACGCCTGGCCGGAAGTGGTCGCCTGCCACGCCCTGACCGGCGATATGGACTACCTGGTGCACGTGGCCGTGGCGGACCTGGACCACTTCTCGCGCTTCCTGCTGGACAAGCTGCTGGCCTTGGGCGGCGTGGCCGACGTCAACTCCAGTTTCGTGCTGCGCACGGTCAAGGCCTTCCGCGGCCTGCCGTTGCCGGCAGCCTGAGCGCGCTCAGCGGTCGAGCGGGCTGAGGACGCCGCCCGGCCCGCGATTGAGGACATGGGTGTAGACCTGCGTGGTCGCCACGTCCTGGTGTCCCAGCAGTTCCTGGATGGTGCGCAGGTCCGCGCCGGATTCGAGCAGATGGGTGGCGAAACTGTGCCGCAGGGTGTGCGGCGTGACCGGCTTGTGCAGCCCGCAGGCCCGGCCCGCGCGCCGGACCGCCTGCTGCAGCACGCCCGGATCCAGGTGATGGCGCTTCTCATGGCCGTCGAGCGGATCACGCGAGCGCCGCGACGCCGGAAACACGAACTGCCAGTCCAGCAGCCACGCCGCCTGCCGGTACTTGAGGGCCAGCGCATGCGGCAGGGACACCGCCCCGTAGCCGGCATCGAGGTCGCGCGCGTGCAGCGCCGCAACCTGGTCGAGCTGCAGCCGCAGCGGCGGCAGCAGCTTGGCGGGCAGCACCGTCCTGCGGTCTTTCCCGCCCTTGCCCTCGCGCACGGTGATCTCGTTGCGCGCGAAGTCCACGTCCTTGACCCGCAGCCGCAGGCACTCCATCAGGCGCAGGCCGCTGCCGTACAGCAGCCCGGCCATCAGGGCATCACGGCCGGACATGTGGCGCAGCAGTTCCGCGGCCTCCGCTCGCGACAGCACCACCGGCAACCGCGGCTGGCGCTTGGCGCGCACCACGTCCTCCATCCAGGGCAGTTCGACCAGCAGCACCTTGCGGTAGAGGAACAGCAGCGCCGCCAGCGCCTGGTTCTGGGTACTCGGCGCCACCCGGTCGCGGACGGCCAGGTTGGTCAGGAAGCGCTCGACCGCCACGCCGCCCAATTCGCGGGGATGGCGCAAGCCGTTCTCCCGGATATAGCGGCGGATCCAGTACAGGTACGCCGCTTCCGTACGCAAACTGTAGTGTCCAAGCCGCAATCGCCCGCGGACCTCATCCAACAGCCTAGGCTTCGCCTCGGCCCCGGGAACGGCCGTTATCGCGGCCTGCCCGCCGTCATAAGACATATCGCGGCCTCCATGCCGGATAACGCCCATATCGTGGCGCGAGCGCCGCGCCCGTCCATCCGCGCAAGCCCTTGCCGGATGTAGGAAAAACCTGATTGACGCGCCAAGCGCGCGGCCCTGAGAATCGGTGCTATACGGACCAGATCGGTCTAATAGTAGTTAGGCAGAAAGAGCACTGCCCCGTCGCTTCGGGGAGAAGCCTGACACGAGAAAGCGTACTTGCCTGATTGACCCCATCGGCCCAGCGCTCAGAATCAACCAAGCGCTCCGTCTGGCCGGACA
>Ga0233383_1000712_pt1 | contig 12342 bp, 10 predicted proteins | sample ElkDunMinimDraft_14_FD_191542 | JGI IMG/M metagenome (GOLD analysis project Ga0233383, IMG submission 191542) | Fecal eukaryotic communites from dung pellets of Tule Elk in California, USA - Elk Dung G16 | ecosystem: Host-associated > Mammals > Digestive system > Large intestine > Fecal | place...
CCTCGTGCGAGAAGCCGTCGCCCCCCCCCGGGCGGTTCGCGACACCGCGTCAACGTGAGCAGCGGGCGCCCGCGGGCCCCGGCCCATTCCAGGGGCCGCGCGCTCCCGGGATCCGGGAGCAATCCCTCACTGCTGAACAGCCGGCGAGGAGCGGCTTCAGTTCCTCATCGCGCGTCGGACCGGGCTCGGCCTATGCCCCGTTTCGCTATACTTGGTCCCCACGAACCCGGAGCCATCCACATGAGCGTCGTCGCGCGAGACAAGATCTTCCCCCATCTCTGGTACGCGAAGGAGGCGGAAGAGGCTGCCCGTTTCTATGCGACCCTCTTTCCGGACTCGAGCCTGGACCGCGTCACCACCCTCCCGAGCGAGAACTCGGGTCGGCCTACCGACTCGGCGAAGATCGTGGACTTCACCCTCTTCGGAAAGCGCTTCCAGGCGATCAGCGCCGGTCCCCTCGAGCCCTTCAATCACGCGATCTCGCTGGTGGTCATGTGCGAGGACCAGGCGGAGCTGGACCGCTATTGGGAGGCGCTGCTGGATGGTGGCAAGGCCGAGCAGTGCGGGTGGCTGAGGGACCGCTACGGAGTGTGCTGGCAGATCGTCCCGCGGGCTCTCGAGACCATGATGACCCAGGGCGATCCGGTCGCCGCGCAGCGCATGACCCAGGCGATGCTGAAGATGGTCAAGCTCGACATCGAGGCCCTGACGGCCGCGTACCAGGGTCGCTGACTCCCCAGCGTCCCGGGCGCCGCGGGTGCCTCGGTGGACTCCATCGGTGTTTCGGCGATGCGCGTCCGCCCCGTGGACTCCTGATCCAAGAGCCATCCTCCGCCGCTGGGCGATCCGCGTTCGCCCCCGCGGCCGGAGCGGAGCTCAGGACCGGGACGGGACCCGGACCGGGGGACGGCGGGCAGGTGAACGACCCCTAAAGGGAATCCCGCTGGACCGTCCGCCGATCGATGGAACTGCCGGTCGTCGCTTCCGCGCGGCGCGAGGCGCCCCGATCCTCTGGGGCACCACCGCAAGGAGACTGCCCATGCTCGGATCCCACCCCGCCACTGCCACCGTCGCCGTGAAAGACCTCGAGGTGGCCCGGCGCTTCTACGTCGAGACGCTCGGCCTGACGCTCCTCTCGTCGGAGCCCGAGGTGCTGGTCCTGGGGGCCGGCCAGACGCGCTTGTTCGCCTACCTCTCCAAGTTCGCGGGAACCAACCAGGCGACCGCCGTCACGTGGTCACTGGGCGCGCAGCTGGAGTCGGTGGTGGGGGAGCTGGTGAAGCGGGGAGTCCGCTTCGAGCACTACGAGCTGCCGGGCATCAAGCGGGATGGCGACCTCCACCGCTCCGGAGACGGTTCCGACTTCGCCGTCGCCTGGTTCAAGGACCCGGACGGCAACATCCACAGCCTGATGAGCGCCTGACGGACGCCGCCACCCCCGCGGTGGCGCTCGGCATGGCGAGAGGCTCGGCACCCTTCCCGACCGCTCGGCGATGGGCGATGCGGCGGGCCGCGGCAAGTCACTCTTGGAAGCCCAGCCCTAGCGGTAGCGGATGGCCGAGGCGCGCTCCGCGGACTTGGCGCGCGTCTCTTCGCGCAGCAGGTCCAGCGCGGCCTGAAGGTCGGCGGGGATGGCCGCTTCGAAGGAGAGCGGCTCGCGGGTGCGCGGGTGCGGGAACGCAAGGCGCCACGCATGCAGCGCCTGCCTGCCGAGCGCCGCGGCGGCGTCCACCACTGCCCCCTTCCCCTTCCGGCCCGCGCCATAGAGCGCGTCGCAGAGCAGCGGATGGCCGGACTCGGTCAGGTGGGCGCGGATCTGATGGGTGCGCCCGGTGAGAAGCTCGACCTCGAGCAGCGCCGAGGACTCGAAGCGCTCGACGGTCCGGAAGCGGGTGTGCGCAGGCTTGCCCTCCTTCACCTTCCCGGTGAATCGCTGACGGTGGACCGGGTGGCGGCCGTAGAGCGTCTGGATGTCGCCGGAGGGCTTGGGCAGCCCATGGACGAGGGCGAGGTAGCGCTTGTCGACCTCGCGCGACTTGAACGAGGCCTGCAGCGCCGCCATGGCGTCCGGGTGCTTGGCGACCACCAGGCAGCCGCTGGTGTCCTTGTCGAGTCGATGCACCAGCCCGCTGCGCTCCTCGCCGCCGGCCTGCTCGATGCCGTCGACGTGATGCAGCAGCGCGTTCACCAGGGTGCCGCTCGAGTGGCCTGCGCCCGGATGAACCACCATGCCGGCAGGCTTGTCGATCACGAGCAGGTCGTCGTCCTCGAAGAGGATCGCGAGCGGGAGGGCCTCGGCTGCGACCTCGGTCGGAGCGGCGTCGGGCAGCTCGACCTCGATCGTCTCGCCACCTGCCAGACGCATCGCGGGCTTGGCGGGGCGCGCGTCGATCCGGACGTGACCGGACTCCATCAGCGCCTTGAGTCGGGCGCGACTGAGCCCCTCCAGCGTGCGGGCGAGATGCACGTCGAGCCGCTCGCCGCGCGCCTCTTCGGGAACCACATGCACCATGGGCGTCGGTCCGGCGAGCGGGGCGCGGGCCTGCGCTACCAAATGCGGGACTTCACGTGGGCCTTGCTGCGCAGGACGATGTCGTTGACCGCCCGCTCGAAGAAGTTCCGCGTGGTGAAGATCTCCTTGCTCACCCGGCTCTTGTAGAGCTCGCGGCCCTCGTCCAGCTCGTCCTTGAGCGTCTCGAACAGGTTGTCCTGCTCGATGCCCTTGATGATCTTCTGCTCGTTGTAGAGCGAGATGTCGGAGGCGATGGCCCGCGCCAGACGCATCGCCTTCACCTTCTCTTCTTCGGTCATGGCTTGGTCTTTAAGCAGGTGGGAGGGAGGCGTCAACTTACCTCTCAACGCCCCTTCCGCCGCCAGGAATCCGTGGCGGTGGTCGAAGGACCTCCACATACGCGCAGGTCGAGCTGCCAACACGGCGCCTCCCGGCGAGACTTGAAGCGGCCCGCCGCAGCGGCTCCGGCCGCCCGGGGCTGCACGTCCGACCGCCCACCGGCCAAGCTCACTCGGCTCGCGGCGCTGCGCCCGCTGGAAGTCCGTGCGCCACCCGGGGGGCCGCCGAGGGCCGCCCGAGTCGCAGCGGCCTTCACTGGCGGTGCGGATCCCTGCGTCCCGCCGCAGCTCGCAGTCTCCGGGGCGGGGCCCGTCCGGGCGACGTCGACGAGTGAGGGGACGCCCGCAGTCCCGGGGACGCAGCGGGATGGGCAACTCCCCTACCCCACCTCGTCGAGCTCCACGTTCCAGTAAGCCAGCTCGGCGACGCTCAGGAAGGGCAGCCACTCGCGGTAGGTCGACTTGACCACCGGGCCCTTGAGGAAGGGCGTCCAGCGGGGCCGCACCGGCGCGCGCAGGAGCTTCATCCCCGCCTGCTCCGGGGTCCGCGCGCCCTTGTGCAGATTGCACGGCACGCAGGAGCAGACCACGTTCTCCCAGCTGGTCCGGCCGCCGTGGGCCCGGGGCACCACGTGATCCAGGTTCAACGAGGAGCGCGGAAGCTGCCGGCCGCAGTACTGACAGGTGTCGCGATCGCGGACGTAGACGTTCAGGCGGCTGAAGCGGACGCGGCCGACCGGGATGTGGTTGTAGGCGGTGAGGAGCAGGACCCGGGGCACCCGGATGGCCCTGTTCACCGTCCCCACCGACTCGCCGTCCGCCGCGCCCAGCTCCGCCCAATCCTCGAAGGCGTAGAGCCGGTATTCGGAGTCAACCGCCTTGGCCACGCCCTGGTAGAGCAGGCCCAAGCCGCGACGAACCGTGGTCACCTGGACCGGTTGGAAGCTGCGGTTGAGGACGAGGACGTTGCCGCTGATCATGGTGGTCGCACCAAGGAATGTTCTTCCCCGGCGCGGGCATCAACGGCCCGACGACGAAACTGTTCCGGACCGGCGCAATCGCGGCCCCGGCCCGCCTGTCTGCTCGACAGCAGGCAGAGCGGGCCCGTGCGCCGGGCAACTCAGCGGGGGGAAGTCGCCCGGCTCACCGGCGGCAGCGGGATGTGCGGGGTGCCGTAGAGCAGCTGGTAGGTGTTGTAGGAGCGCAGGACGCGCTTCACGTACCCCCGGGTCTCGGCGATGGGGATCTCCTCCGCCCAGGCATCCAGCTCCATGTCCGGACGGTCGCGCCGCCAGCGGTTCACCGCCCCGGGACCGGCGTTGTAGCTGCCGACCGCGAAGACCAGCTCGCCCTCGAAGCGCTTGATGAGGCCACCCAGGTAGTGCGCGCCGAGCCGCAGGTTGAGGCTCGGATCGAGCAGATCCTTGGGGCGGGGGGTGCGCAGCTTGAGCTCGGCGGCGACCGCGCGCGCGGTCGCCGGCATGAGCTGCACCAGCCCCATCGCCCCGGCCCAGGAGAGCGCGTTCGGGTCGAGGGCGCTCTCTTCACGCATCAGGCCCTGGAGCAGGTCCGCGGGGACCTCCGGCGGGCCCGCGTGCTTCTCGACCAGCTCCCGGTACGCCAGCGGATAGGCGATCTCCCACACCCGCCGGGTCCGCGGGGTGATGCGGCCGGAGAGGTCCCGCTGAAGGGCCAGGCGCGCCACGCCGTGTGCCGCACGCTCCTCGCCGAGGCGATCGAGCAGGAACACCACCAGGCGATTGGCCTCGGCCGACGCCCCGGTCCGGTTGGCCGCGAGCAGCTCGGAGGCGACCGCCTCGGGCATGCCCAGTCGCAGGTACTCGAGGGCGACGAGGAAGTGCGGATCGGTGCTCAGCGTGCCGGCGTGCAGCGGCCACGGGCTCTCGGTCTCGGTGGGGAACGTGAGGAGCGCGCGCAGCTCCTCGCTCCGGGCCGGGTCGAGCGAGAGCACCCGCTTGCGCGCCATCAGGCCGTAGTAGGTCGCCGGGCGGTCGCCGGCGAGCTCCATGAAGATCGGCATCGCGCCCTTCACGTCCCCGCGATCCTGCAGCGTGCGCGCGCGCCAGTAACGGGCGCGCTCGAAGTCGAAGGGCTCGGCCTTGTCGCGTGAGATGGCCTCGATCCGATCGAGCGTCGCGAGCGCCTCGGTCACGTGGCCGCGGGTGCGGTGCACCCAGAAGGACTTGAAGAGGGCCTCACCGGCGAAGTCGCCCTGGGGGTAGAGGCGCGCCAGCTCCGAGAGGTGCTCGAGCGCCGCCTGGTCCTCCCCGCGGCGCATCAGCAGATCGGCGGCGAAGAAGAGCGCGTCATCCGCGAACGAGTGCTCGGGGAACTCGCGCGCGAGCTGCACGTAGGTGCGGATCCCACGCGGGTGATCGACGATCGAGCCCGAGCTGCCCAGGACGTAGAGCGCGCGCACGCGCAGCGACGGATCCGTGCAGGCCTCCACCATCGGGGCCAGCCTGGCGATGGCCGCGGTGTGCTGGCGCTCCTTGCGAAGCGCCTTGCCGTGGATGAAGTGCGCGCGGCAGGCCAGCGGATCGGGAAGCGCGAGCTGGGGCAGCAGCGGCTCGAGCAGCTCCAGTCCCTGCTTGTTGCGGTGCGCGTCGATCAGCGACTCGGCGCGCACCACGCGGGCGGTCATCGAGCGCGCCTTCTTGCCCAGACGCTTCTCGGCGATCTCGGCCTCGGGGGCGAAGGGGTGCGCGGCCCAGATCGACTCCAGCGCATCCACCTCGGTCTGGGTGTCGCGCACCCGCGCGGCCATGTCGGCGATCTGCAGCAGCGCCGCGGCGCCCAGGTCACGGCCCCAGCTCGGGGCGGGCCGATTGGCCAGCGGCTCGAGCGCCTGGATGGCGCCGTGGTAGTCGCCGGCCGCCCGCAGCGCGTTCCCCAGATCGACCCGCGCCGCCGGGTACATCAGCGAACCGGCGGGCACCCGTGCCAGGAGGGTCGCTGCCCGGGCGTGCTGCCCGAGCTGCGCGTAGGCGCGACCCGCGTGGGTGAGCGCGCGATCGGCGATGCGCGGGTACTCGCTCGCCAGCGCCTCCATCTCGGGCGCCGCATGGGCGTGATCGTCGGACTTCACCGCGGCGAGCGCCGCCAGGTAGCGGGTCTGTGGCGTCTTGGGCGCCTCCTCCAGGAGTCGTCGCGCGTTGGCGTAGTGGCCGCGGTCGTAGGCCGCCTTGGCTGCAGCGGCCGCGCCCTCCGCGAAGTACGGCGTGAGCGCGGCCTCGTCGATGCGCAGGCCCGGATCCGGCTCGGGCGAGGACTTGGCCACGAGCCGCGGAAACGCGGGGTTGGCGAAGCGCACCCAGGAGGCCTCGGGGCCGGCCTCCTGCACCGCGTCCTCGGGCGGCGAGAGCGCGGCCTCCGGAGGGGCGCCGGTGGACGGGGGCGTGGCGATGGCGCCCTCTGCCGCGGGACCGGTGGGGGGCTGCGCAGGCTGCGCGGCGACCTTGGACACCGGGTCCTCCGCGCTCGCGGCGCCGGTGGCCGCTGCGGCCGAGGCGGAGCCTGCGCAGAGCACGCTCCAGAGAGCGACGGTGCGGGCGGGTCGGAAGAGATTCATGGCGTTGCCCGGTGTGGCTGGGTGAAAGGAAGCAGGCGCGTTGCGCACGTCGAACTGGGGTTAACCTGCGGCCCCCATGGACATCCGGACCCAGAGCGCGCTGCTGGCGGCCATCGTAGGCGTGGCGCTGGGCTTGTCCATGCTTCTGCGGCGAGCCCGTCCACGGGTGATCAGCCTCTACGGCATCCTCGCACTCAACGTGGGCGGGTACTACGCCGCGTCGTTCCTGCATAGCCTGGTCGTCCCCGGGGCGAGCGTGCAGTGGCCGGAGCGCGTCTCGCTCGGTGCGGTGCTGGCGCTGGCGAGTCTGGTCCCCGCCTCCACGGTCGCCTTCTTCCTCGAGTTCCTGGGCATCCCCTCGGCGCGCGCGCGGAGGGTGCGCTGGTGGACGACGGCCACCGCCACGCTCGGGTTCCTGGTCGCGGTCACGCCACTGGCCCAGAGCGAGGCGATCCAGGCCACGGTGGTGATCTGGGTCCTGTGCGCGCTGGTGGTCGCGCTCACCCTGTTGCTGGGGCGGGTGCGCCAGACGACCTCGCCGGTCGACCGCCAGCGGCTGACCTACGTGGCCATCGGCGGCGCGGCGGCGGTGCTCTTCAGCGCGCTCGATTTCCTGCCGGTCTTCAAGGTGCCCTGGCCGCACCTGGGCCCGGTCTTCACCACCCTCTACCTGTTCTTCCTGGCGCAGACCCTGCTGCGCTCGCGGTTGCTGGACCTCAACGAGTTCCTCGGCAAGGTCGCCGCACAGAGCGCGCTGGCGGCGGTGGTGGGCGCGGTCTTCGCGCTGCTGACGGCCTGGGTCGGCAACAACCAGGGCCTCTACCTGTTCAACACCACGGTGGCGGCCTTCGTGATCATCACGCTGCTCGAGCCGCTTCGCGGCGTGGTGGAGGATCGGGTGATCGCGGTCTTCTTCCGCGAGCGCCAGGCGCTGTTGCTCAGCCTGCGCGAGCTCATCACGCGGATGGCCAACGTGATCGAGGTCCCCACCCTCGCGGCGCTGGTGCTCGATGCGCTCAACGAGACGCGGCGGATCACGCACGCCTCCCTCTACCTGCTGGCCGAGGACCGCCCGGGCTTTCGCCTCCACGCCTACCGAGGGCCGCAACCGGCGGAGCATCTGGACGCGGCGGCGGCGCGCAGCGTGCTCGAGGCCGCGTCGATGGGGCAGCGGGCGATCCTGCTCGAGAACCTGGGGCGACGGGCGGTCGAGGTCCGCGCTCAACTGGAGGACGGCAAGCGCACGCGGGAGACGCTGCGCAAGCTCCACGACATCCGCGGAGCCCTGCAGCAGATGAAGGCGGGCATCTGCGTTCCCCTGCTGGGCCGCGATGGCGCGGTGATGGGCTTCTTCAACCTCTGGGACGAGCGCGTCGCCGAGTCCTACGGCACCGACGAGATCGCGCTGCTCCTCGAGGTCGGCGAGGGCATCTCGCAGGTGGTCGAGAACAGCCGCCTCTACGAGCAGATGCGCGAGCGCGACCGCCTGGCGGCGCTGGGCGAGATGGCGGCCGGCCTCGCGCACGAGATCCGAAACCCCCTGGGTGCGATCAAGGGCGCAGCCCAGTGCCTGGATCCGAAGTCGACGTCGAAGGAGGACGCCGAGTTCCTCGAGGTGATCGTCGAGGAGGTCAACCGGCTCAACGGGGTGGTGACGGCGTTCCTGGATTACGCGCGTCCGATGAAGCAGAGCTTCGGGCCCATCGACGTGAACGAGGTCGTCTCGCGGACCGCGCGGCTGATCCAGAACGACCTGCCACAGCACGTCTCCATGCGCCTGGAGCTGGCGACGGGGCTGCGCCGGGTCGAGGGTGACCCCGAGCACCTGAAGCAGGTGTTGATCAACCTGGTCCAGAACGCGATCCAGGCGCTGGGCCAGCGCAAGGGGGTCATCACCGTCACCACCCGGCACCCACTGGGGGTCGAGGATCTCCGCGGCTCGCCCGACGGGGTGGAGCTCATCGTCGCCGACAACGGCCCCGGGATCCCCTCCGAGCAGCAGCAGCATCTGTTCGTACCGTTCTACACGACCAAGGAGAAGGGCACGGGCCTGGGCCTCGCGATCTGCCAGCGCATCATCCGCAACCACGGCGGGACGATCGCGGCCAAGAGCCGCGCGGGCGAAGGGACCTCGTTCGTGATCCGCCTGCCCTCCCTGGTGCCGCAGGACGCGGGCGATGCCCCGCCGAACCCTGGCGCGACCTTGCTCCCGGTGGCGGTCAAGCCGGTCAAGGGGCGGCGGGACAAGCGCGGTCGTCGCGCGCGGGCCTGACGGCAGACGCATCCTGCGCGCTTCGGCCCCCCTGCCCACTCGCGCGCCAGCCGCTGGACGGGCCGAGGACACACCGTCCCTCCCGCGAGCGGCCCCGCCTTCGCACGCGATTCCAGGCGAACGTCGCGCGGGCCCGACGGAGACGTCGTCCGCTGCCGGCCCTCGTCTTCAAGCCCTCACGCGAGTTTCGCGCGGGCCTGACGGAGACGTCGTCAGCCGCCCGCCTTCTTCTTCAAGCCCTCGCACGGATCCTCGCGGTCCTGCGCGGGCGTGAAGAGGACGAAGTCGAACGCAGGCGCCCTCCCCTCGCTCGCGGCATCGGCGGCGCGCACGGCCTCGCTCGCGGAGGTGACCTCGGGATCCACCTCGAACATGCCGACGCTGACGCGCCGCCTCCCGGGTGCCAGCCCATCGAGGAGCCTCGGCACGCCCGAGCGGCGCACGTGCCCATTGCCCGCGATGAGGATCGCCCTGCCCTCACCGGCGCCGTTCAACAGGCTGCGGGCGAGCTGCGCGTCGCGAGCGAGCTGCGCGAGCACCATCGGCTCGAGCATGGCCTCGGGGAGGTGACCACAGTGGGCGACGCGCATCTCCTCGTGAGCGGCAGCGAGCTGTCCGGCACCCCGCGGCCAGTGTCGCTCGACCTCCGCCTGCAGCGCCGGCTCCAGGGAGTCCGCACCCTCCATCACCACCGCGCGAGCCGCGGCGCGAGGGAGGTTGGCCGCGATCAAGCGGAGCTCCTCGGCTTGGGCCACCTCGAAGATCGGACGGTAGAGCGCGAACGAGGGCCAGCCACTGCGGTCCCAGTCCACTGCGGCGGCCACGGCTTCGGGCTCGCCGCCCGCACTCTCCAAGGCGGGCTGCAGGTTCACGTCGATCATCTCGAACGCCACGGCGGGACGCCCTCCACCACGCGCCGCGGCGCGAACCAGCGAGGCCTGGAGGCGGTGGTGTTCGGGATTGTCATGCACCTCGCCCAGCAGCACGAGGTCCGCGCGCGCGACCGCCTGTTCCAGCGCCTCTCGCGCCACGAACGCGCCGGAGCGCACGTCGTAGATCCGGCCCACCAGCGGATGATCGGACGCCCCGCTGGCCTGCCCGGCCCCTGCAACGGGGGATGGCGTCGTCGCGCAGGAAGCGAGGAACAGCAGCAGCAAGGGCAGTCGTCGGCGCATGGCGATCTGAGAGCCTACCCGAGCCGCACCCGCGCGCGACGGAGCCCGGTCTGCCGGTGCCGGGGTGTGGCCGGTGACGAGGGGATCGGCCGGAAGGGCGTCCTCAGTCGTTGCGAGCACCCGCCGCGATCCAGGCGCGAACGCGCTCGAGCTCCTCGTCCGGAACCGTGCTGTCGGGTGGCATGCGCAGGCCCATGGGAAGTCCTTCGGGGCGCTCGAGGACGATCATCAGGGCCGAGCGCTCCGGATGTCCCGGATCGACCAGCATCCAGCCCGCCCAGGGCGTCCCCTCCCACAGCGGCGAGGTCACGCGCTTGCGCACCAGGGCCGAATGCGCGCGCCCCTCCTGGAGGTTGAGTGGCGTGGTCCCGTCCGGGTGGCACGCGGTGCAGCCCCCGTGCAACAGGAAGACGTCGCGCTCGATCTCCGAGAAGCGAGCGTTCGGATCGCCCGGATCACCGCAGCCCGCCAGCAGCGCGACGCCCATCGCGGCGACCCGCAGCGCCTTGGCCCCGCGAGTCGCGCTCAAGGCTCGAAGGCCCAGACCGCGCGACGGCCGGGGTGCTCGGCGAGCGTCCAGATCCTGTTCTCGGTCCAGTCGTAGGAGAACTGCTGGATGCCCTGCGCCAGTGAATCGACGCGCTTGGGCTCGGCGCCGTCCTTGGCCTCGAAGAGGTTGCTGGGGGTCCCCATGGTGGCGATCCGGAAGCCATCCTCCAGTCGCACCACGCCGGCCACGCGGGTCATGGGGACGGCCCACGCGTCGGTCGCCTGGACCTTGCCGTCGGTCTCCTTCAGGCGGCCGGTGGACGGATCGAGCTCCCAGCGGATCACGCGGCCACCGGGGTTCTCGCCGTCGTACTCCTGGCTGAGCAGCGCGAGCTCCCCGTTGGTGCGATCCAGCGAGAGCCCGGAGAAGCGGGGCGAGGAGCCCTCACCGGCGCGGGACTTCTCCCCCTCCTGCGCCTGCACCCGGTAGTAGCCGACCTGGGGCAGGACGTACGGCTCGGTCCCTTCCGGAACCAGGGACTTGTCCTGGACCTCGAGCAGCTGGTTCACGTCGAAGACGCGCAGCCCGCCGCCGGTCTGCGCGACGTAGAGGTAGTCGCCGGACCAGGTCACTCCACCCACGTGCGACTCGAGCGGCTTGAGCTTGCCGGTCTTCTCGTCCGGGATCATGAGCTCGACGTGGCGGTACTTCTGCGCGGCCGGGTCGCCGACCTGGGTCTGATCGACCAGCGTGATCCGGGTGCGCGGCTCGGTCTTGCTGTACCAGGTGACGCCGACCCACTTCTTCCCGTCGACCGTCCCGGTGGATCCGTCGGCATCCGCGCTGGTGGTGACCGCCTGCGGGTACCAGTCCTTGGTGGCCTGATCCTGGGCGTCGAAGATGAAGCCGGTGGGGTTCTGGTTCTTCATCCCCGTGGACGGAAGCACCGCGTCGGGGCCGCGATCGGTGCCGACCTTGTAGCTGCGATCGAGCGGGAGGTCCGCGAGCGAGACCGGGGTGAGTCCCCCGCCCGCCTTGATGGTCTCGAGCCGCGCGAGATCCCGGAAGTCGGCCTTGAGCTGCAGCTGCTCGTGCGCAACCTTCTCGAGCGGCCCGTGGACCTCCCGGCCGCTCACCGCCGACTCGATCCCCTTGATGGCCGACTCGATGGCGTCCGAGGCCCCGGAGATGACGTGCTCGGTCTTCTTCGCCACGGTGCCGACCAGCTTCTCGGCGCCCTCGACGGCGTTCTCGAAGCGGTCCTCGACGGCGTTGGCGACCTTCTGGGTCGTCTTCACCACCGCGCGCGCGGCGTCCTCGGTCTTGTCCAGCGCCTGCTCCACCAGCTTGCGCCCGGGGAGCTGCGACACCGCGTTCGAGACGGACTTGAGAAGGCTCATGGGCGCATTCTCGCCGGATTCGCGTCCCGGTCACCCGGAAACCCGGGGCGGGCGGAACGCGCGCGCGCCACCCCCGCGATCGGTGCGGCCCACGGAGCCGGCCCCGCTGGGACGTCCTACCCCAGGCCCGTCAGCTCCTCCTGCGCCTTTTCCCAACTCACGTAGAGCGCATCGAGGGACTCCTTGCCGTCCCGGTGGGCGTCCATCACCGGCTTGGCCCGGGCGAAGTCGTTGTAGAACTCCGGATCGGCCAGTTGGGCTTCCTGCGCGGCCAGCGTCGCCTCGAGCTTGCCGATCTCGGCCTCGAGCTTCGCGATCTGCTTCTTGAGCGGACCCTCGCGCTGGCTCCGCCGCTGACGCTCCTCTGCCGCGACACGCCTTCGCTCCTTCTCGCTCACGCCGCCGCGCGCAGAGGCGGCACTCCCCGACTGCGCGCCGCTCCCCGAGGCGCCCGCGCCCGCGTCCTCCGCCGCCTGTGCCAGCAGCTCCTGGTGGTGCATCCAGTCGTCGAGGTTGCCCGGATGCCGCAGCACCTCGCCGTCCTTGACCTCCCAGATCGCGGT
>Ga0233383_1000713_pt1 | contig 12338 bp, 12 predicted proteins | sample ElkDunMinimDraft_14_FD_191542 | JGI IMG/M metagenome (GOLD analysis project Ga0233383, IMG submission 191542) | Fecal eukaryotic communites from dung pellets of Tule Elk in California, USA - Elk Dung G16 | ecosystem: Host-associated > Mammals > Digestive system > Large intestine > Fecal | place...
AGCCCGGCACCTTGGTCTGCGCCCTCGACCACGAGCAGTTCACAGGCACCGCGACCACCCGCTACGCGCGTCGCGGGCACATCCCGGGAAGCCTCAACCTCTCGGCCAAGAGCCTGCTCGACGACGGCACCCTGCGGTCCGCGTCGCACGTGGCCGAACTGGCCGATGCGGCACTCGCCGGCGCTGCACGTCCGGTGATCCTCTACTGCGGTGGTGGCGTGTCCGCGTGCCTGGTCGCGCTCGCGCTGGTCCGGGCGGGACGCGACGACATCGCGGTCTACGACGGGTCGCTCGAGGAGTGGGCCGCAGATCCCGCCCTGCCCATGGTCACCGGCACGACCGCGACCGAATCGACCGTCACGGAAGGGAAGGGCGACGCATGACGCGATGTCCCCGGTCCTGACCCTGCCCCGAATCCCCCTCTCCGACAGGATTTCTGTGACTACCACGACGAATGCTCCCACCGTCGACGATCTCGTCTCTGCCCTCGACGCGCTCCGTGCGCAAGTGCCGCTGGTGCAGTCGCTCACCAATATCGTCTCCGCGAACTTCCTCACCAACGTGCTGCTCGCGGCCGGTGCCAGCAACGCGCACATCGACAACGCACACGAAGCCGGAGAGTTCGCGCGCATCGCCGGCGGTGTGCTCGTCAACCTCGGGACGCCCGACGACGGGACCGCCCTCGCCTTCACCCGCGCCGCCGAAGCCGCACACGATGCCGGCACCCCATGGGTGCTGGATCCGGTCGGGGTCGGCGGCCTGTCCTGGCGCACCGGTCTCGCCGCGGATCTGCTGAAGTTCCGGCCGACCGCGGTCCGCGGCAACGCATCCGAGATCATCGCGCTCGCCGGACTCGGCGGCGACACCCGCGGTGTCGACAGTGCCGACGAGGCCGCAGCCGCCCTGCCTGCCGCGCTGGCTCTGCTCGAGCACGCGGACGCCGTGTCCGCGTCGGGGCCGATCGACTACCTGGTCGGCCGCGACCGCAACGGTGAGATCACCGGACTGCGCATCGGCGGTGGCAGCGCGATGCTCCCCCGCGTGACCTCCACCGGATGCTCGCTCGGCGGCCTGGTCGCGGCGTACCTCGCGGTTGCTCCGACGCCGCTGATCGGCCTCGCGGCCGCCCACACCCACGTCGCGGTCGCGTCGGAGATCGCCGAGGAGAACTCCACCGGTCCCGGTTCGTTCGCGGTGGCCTACCTCGACGCACTGTTCACCGTCGATGCGGCGGCGCTTCGCGCCCGCGCATGCATCGACACTCTCGATCTCCCGACGAAGGACGCACACTGATGGGCATCAAGACCTTCTGGTATCTCACCCAGGCGGACGGCGACTATCCCTGGAGCCCGGACGGGCTGTACCCGGTCGACGGGCAGCGACAGATCGAGCTGGCCAAGACCATCGACGACGGCGGCTTCGACGGCGCGCTCGTGGCGACCTGGCCGAACGACCCGTTCATCTCCGCCACGTGGGCCGCGGCGCACACCAGCCGGATGAAGTTCCTCGTCGCGGTCTACGCCAACATGACACCCGCGCGGCTCCTCGCCGAAAAGGCGCTGACCTTCGACGCGTTCAGCGGTGGCCGGTTGATGATCAATTCCGTCAACGGCCGGGAGAACATCCTCACCAAGTACGACATGAACGTCGAGCACGATCGGCGTTACGAACTCGGTGAGCAGTACTGGGCCGACTTCCGCCGCATCTACGCCGAAGGCACGGAGTCGAACTTTCCCAACACCCCGCTGCGGATCGATCCGCCCGAAACCGGGCACACGGTGCCCCTCTGGGGCACAGGCGATTCCCCCGCCGGCCTGCAGAACTCCGGCAAGGTGCTCGACGCCTACCTGGTGATGCTGCGCGAAAACGCTTTCGTCCGAGACAAGTTCACCGCAGCGCGCGAATCCGCTGCCGCCGAGGGGCGCGAGTTCAGCGACTTCGGTGGCCTGTCGGGCGTGATCGTGCGCCCGAATCGCGCCGAGGCGCTCGACCGGTTCCGCTCGCTGTTCGAGAAGACCGGGATCGAGCGGATCCGCGAGGTGCTCGACAATGCGGTGCGCCGCCGGACCGGTGGTCAGCAGACCTTGGAGACGTTCACCGCTCGCGACGCGCAGCGACAGGGCTGGGTCGACACGATCAACGCCGGCAAATTGCCCGAGCCCGAGGACCTGTACCTCGGCGACGGTCTGTACGCGGGCATCACCGCCTGGTCGCCGCTGGATATCTTCGCCACCGGATCGTCGGCGGTGTACTACGTCGGCGAACCGGACGAGATCACCGGGCATGTGCGCACGCTGCGCGACGAAACCGGATTGACCACCCTCATCCTCGCGGGATGGCCGCTGATCGACGAGGCGAAGCACGTCGCGGAGCATCTCATCCCGCGGTTCCGCGAACTCTGATCTCGCAACGAAGTAGCCCGGTGACCCAGCCGGGCTACTTCTTCGCGGCCTTCGCCTCGGCCTTGGCCGCCTTCTTGAACTCACGCACCTCGAGAAGCGACTGCTGATCTACGACATCGGCGATCGACCGGCGCGAATTCTCGTCACCGTAGGCGCCCGCCGCTGCTCGCCAGCCCGTCGGCTCCACACCGACCTGCTTGCCGAGCAGCGCGAGGAAGATGCGTGCCTTCTGGTCGCCGTATCCCGGCAACGCTTTCAGCCGCTTCAGCACTTCCTTGCCGTCCGGTTCACCGGAGGTCCAGAGCGCGGTGGCGTCGCCGTCGTAGTGCTCCACGAGGTATGTGCACAGCGACTGGATACGTTCCCCCATCGACTTCGGGAACCGGTGCACCGCGGGGGGCTGCGCACACACCGCGATGAACTCGTCGGGTTTCATCGCGGCGATCTCATGGACATCGAGCCGGCCGAGCCGATCCGCGATCTTCTTCGGGCCCGCGAACGCGGTTTCCATGGGGACCTGCTGATCGAGCAGCATCCCGATGAGCAGCGCCGCCGGATTCTGCGAGAGCAGAGCGTCGGCGTCGGGGTCTCCCACCAGATTCAGCGTTGCGTCCATGGGTCGATCATGCCCCGGTCGGCCCAGCCGACGCCACAGCCCGGCGTGACGGCCTTAGACCGGCTCCGAGCACCGTACCGAACCACGCCGCGCAGAAACGGACATTTCTCACAGGGTGTGGAATTCGCAGGCCCCTCCGAGAACCACAGGTCAGAGCGCTGCGCTCGCAGTTGTCCACGTTCGGTCCACCGGAATTCCACAGGGTTGTCCACAGCTTGGGAACAAGCGTGAACCGGGCCTTTCCGTTCGGACCCCGGCACCGGCGGAGACCGGCACGCGGTCTGCGGCGGACGCCGACCGTCGTCGAGCCGGTGGAGCTACGCCTCGAGCGCTTTCTCCGTGGCGGCGAGCAGGACGCATGTCGCGACGCCGTCCATGGCCTTTTCGAGTTCACCGAGTGACGGGAAACTCGGCGCGAGCCGGATGTTCCTGTCGTCGGGATCATTCTTGTACGGAAACGCGGAGCCCGCACCGGTGAGTGCGATGCCGGCGTCCTTCGCGAGCGAGATAACCCGCTTGGCGGTGCCGTCCACGACATCGAGGCTGATGAAGTAGCCACCCTTGGGGTCGGTCCACGACGCCACCTTCGACTCACCCAGCCGATCCTCGAGGATGCGGCGGACGAGCGCGAACTTCGGCGCGAGGATCTCGCGATGCTTGGCCATATGGGCTCGCACGCCCGCGGCATCGCCGAAGAAGCGCAGGTGCCGGAGCTGGTTGACCTTGTCGGGTCCGATGGTCTTGATGCCGAGGTGCTTCTGGTACCACGCCAGATTCTCGGTGGAGCTACCGAAAAAGCTCACACCGGACCCGGCGAACGTGATCTTCGACGTCGACGCCAGCGCGAAGACCCGGTTGGGGTGGCCGGCCTGCGCGGCAAGTCCCAGGATGTCGATCGCCGGGGCCAGGTTCTCGGTCAGCGGGTGCACCGCGTACGCGTTGTCCCAGAAGATCCGGAAGTCGGGTGCCGCGGTCGGCATCGACACGAGTTCGCGTGCGACGTCCTCGCTATAGACAGCGCCGGTCGGGTTCGAATAGGTGGGCACCGTCCACATGCCCTTGATCTGCGGATCGTTCGCGACGAGATCGGCGATCAGCCGCACGTCGGGTCCGTCGTCGCGCACCGGAACGGGGATCATCTCGATGCCGAGCGACTCGCTGATCGCGAAGTGCCTGTCGTACCCCGGTGCGGGGCACAGGAACTTGACCACCGGTTCCTGCGACCAGGGGCGCGGGGAATCGACCGTACCGTGCAGCATCGACCAGACGATGAGGTCGTGCATGATCTCGAGGCTCGCATTGTTGCCCGCGAGCAGGTTCTCAGCGGGGATGTTCAGCAGTTCGCCGAAGATCGCGCGCAGCTCGGGCAGGCCGGTGAGGCCACCGTAGTTACGGGTGTCGGTGCCGTTCGCATCGCGGTAGTCGCCTTGCCCGGGCAGCGACAGCAACTCCGCAGAGAGGTCGAGCTGTTCGGGCGACGGCTTGCCGCGCGTCAGGTCCAGCGTCAGCTTCTCGGTCTTCAAGCGCTCGTAATTCGAGGACTGGCGCTCGTGCTCTGCGACGAGTTCCTCATGGCTCATCAACCCGAACTGGGTTTGCCTAGGCATGCGGAAGGACCTTTCACCGTGCACGGTGACACGGGCATCGGCGGAGATTAAGAGGACCCCGCGCACCCGGCAGAGCCCGTTGACCCTTGCTGCCTTCCGGCCCTGGGGGAGTTCACAGGATGCGCGCCGCGCGGGATCCATCGGCAAGTGTAGAGGACGTACGGCACGCCGCGCACCACCCCCCTCCCAGGGGCGGAAATCCGTAGTTCGACCTGCCCGTTTGGTAACTATGGCCGGACATTCGCTATGCTTCCCCACGGAGGATTCGCCTAGTGGCCTATGGCGCTCGCCTGGAACGCGGGTTGGGTTAACGCCCTCAGGGGTTCAAATCCCCTATCCTCCGCCACAGGAACCCCCGTGGGACGCGAAAGCGGCCCGCGGGGGTTTTCTGCATCCGGTGGACTCCGGAGTAGCGGGAACCTCGGAGCTATACGGTTCGGCGGGTCCGGCGGATCCCGACGACGAGCCCCACCACGCAGGTCAGCACTGCCGCAAGGACGCCGCGTGCGACAGCCGGATCGGCAACCGCACCTCCGAGCAACGCCCGTTCGGCGTCGACGATGTAGGTCAGCGGGTTGAGCAGCGCGACCGTCCGCATCCATGCGGGGCCCGCATCGAGCGGCAGCATCATTCCCGACAGGATCAGGAGCGGGAACAACAGAGTCTGCTGCACGGTCCAGAACATCCACTCGCGGTTCTGGGCGGCGAGGGCAAGCGCACAGGACAGTGCGCCCACCCCGATTCCGAACACACCGAGCAGCGCCAGTCCCGCAAGTACATGGAACGGGTACAACTCGAAACCGAACGGCACACACACGATCACGATGAGCAGACCCTGAATCATGAGCGGCGCGAACTCTTTCAGCGCTCGTCCCACGAGAAGTGAAGACCTGCACAGCGGGGTCGCGAGTACGCGTTCGTAGGATCCCGTCATCAATTCGTACAACAGGTTCGAACCCGTCATCGAGGTGCCGAACAGCGCAATCATGACGATCACGCCGGGCACGAACCACTGCAACGTCTCGGCGGTGGACCCGACGCCGAGTGCACCCGTGAGGAGCGGGCCGAAGAGCGCGAGGAACACGAGGGGTTGCAGCAGCGAGAACGTAAGGCTGAACGGGTCGCGGAGCAGCAGCAGTATCTCGCGGATGAACACCGCTGCGGTGTCGGCGGTGAATTTTGCGGCCCCAGCCCGTGGTGCCGTTACGTCGGCGGGGCGGGAACGAACCGGTGGGACGTCGGTCTGCACGTTCACGACGCGATCTCCTCTCGCAGGCTGCGACCGGTCAGGTTGAGAAAGACGTCGTCGAGGCTCGCCTGCGTGAGCGAGGCGGACAGCACCGCCAGGCCGGCAAGACGCATCGCTTCGAGCGCGGCGGGAAGCCGCTCGGCGCCGTGGGTTGTGGCAATGACGACGGTGACGACATCGCCCGAGACCTCGGTGTCCACGGCTCCGATGTCCGGCGGGAGAGCCCGGCGGACGAGCCCGGCCGCCTCGGTGGCGTCGAGTACGGCCGGCGAGGCGACGCGTGCGGTGATGACGTCGTCGGCATACTCGCGTTCGAGATCGCCCGGCGACGCGTCGGCGACGATCCGGCCGTGGTCGATCACCACCACTCGTTCTGCCATCTTGTCCGCTTCGTCGAGGTAGTGCGTCGTGAGCACGATCGTCATACCGGTGCGCCGGCGGAGTTCCTGGATGTGCTCCCACAGATTGGCTCGACTGTGTGGGTCCAGACCCGTGGTGGGTTCGTCGAGAAACAGCAGTGGCGGTTCGTGCATGAGACCGAGTGCGACATCCAACCGGCGCTTCTGGCCGCCGGACAGTGATTGGATGCCGCGCTTCTCGAGCCCACCGAGTTCCAGCGCCTCGATGAGTTCCGCAGCGCGGCTGCGGTATCGGCGTGCGGGCAGGCCGTAGAACCGGCCCTGGTTGTACAGCTCGTCGCGCACTTTGTAGGAGTAGCCACCGCCGTTGCCCTGTCCGATGTAACCGATGTGGGCGCGTACCCGGTCGGGGTCGCGGACGACATCGAACCCGGCGACCGTCGCCGTGCCCGATGTCGGTGTCAGGAGGCTGGTCAGCATGCGCATGGTGGTGGACTTTCCGGCCCCGTTGGGGCCGAGGAAGGCAACGAGTTCACCTTCCGCAACGTCGACGTCGACGTCGTCCACTGCCTGGATCGTGTCCTTCTTGCGACGGAACGTCTTGGTAAGTCCTCGTGCTCGGATCATCCGATTCTCTATTCGTACGTCGTACCGGAATAGGCGGGACCAGATTATCATACGATGTACGGAAATAAACCCGGAGAAAGGATCGTCGTTGCCGCCCGACCGGCAGAACGAAGAAGACAGAGAATCGGACCGCACCGCCGAGGCGACCCGTCGTCTCGCGCTGTTGTGGGCACCGACCGAACCCAAGACCCGGGGAAGAAAAGCCGGCCTCACCCGCGACGACGTGGTCGGGGCCGCAATCGCTGTCGCGGACGAGGGCGGACTGGACGCACTGTCGATGCGGCGCGTCGCGGCCGCACTTCGCGTCGGCGCCATGTCGCTCTACACGTACGTCCCCGGGCGGACCGAACTGATCGATCTCATGGTCGACCGCGCCTACTCCGAACTCGACCTGCCGGCACCGGGCACCCCGTGGCGTCCCGCGCTCGCCACGTACGCGCGCGAGCACTGGAACCTGTACCTCCGGCACCCCTGGATCCTGCAGACCAACATGTGGCGGGCACCGCTCGCTCCATACGTTCTCGACGCACAGGAAGCCGGCCTCCGCATCCTCGTGGACGAGGGCACCACGGAGCGTCAGGTCGTCGAAATCATCGGTGTCGTGGACAATTTCGTCCAAGGGCTTGCACGCGGCGCGATCGCGGAGAACCGGGACAGGGAGAACACCGGACTCGACCGCGACGCGTACTGGATGTCGATGAACAGTTTCTGGGAAGACTGGTTCGACGTCGAGCGCTACCCGACCATGACCCGTGTCTGGGAAGCCGGGGCCTTCGACGAACCGGACGGGCCGTTCGAACCGAGCCTCGAACGACTCCTCGATTCGATCGAACTCACGATCGAGAAGGCCCGGAAGTCACGCACGCCGTGACTCCCGGGGCGGCAACCCGTTTCGCGGGGTTCACTCGCACGCGACCCCGTCTTTGTCACGGTCCATCTCGGCCCGGTAGCCGGGCTCACCGGCATAGAGCGGCGCTGCTCCTGCAGCGCGGGCGGCCGAGCAGTTCTTGTAGTACGCGCTCGCGGGTGCAGGTTCCGGCGCGGGAGCGGGAGCCGGCGCGAGGGGCTGGGGCTGGGGCTGGGGCTGGGGCTGGGGCTGGGGAGCGACCGTCGTCGGCACCGGCGTCGCGGTGTCGGTCCCGGCGGAACCGGCTGCGACTCCTGTTGCCGTGCCGCCACATTCGGTGAGGATTCTGACCATCGCATCGTGCTCGGCCTGAGTCACCCACAACCCGTACTCGGCCTTGACCTGGACCTGACGTGCGACATACGTACAGCGGTACGGGCGATGCGGCGGCAGCCAGGTCGCGGCGTCGCCGTCGCCCTTGCGCGAGTTGGTGGGACCGTCGACCGCCTGAAGATTCCGTGGATCGTTCGCGAAGTTCGCGCGCGTCTCGGGATCCAGTTGCTGCGCACCCTTCTGCCAGGCATCCGATAGCGCAACGACGTGGTCGATCTGCACTGCGGTGGACGTGTCCTGACCACGAGTGAACGCGATCGTGGTGCCGGTGTAGACATCGTGCAGCGTGCCGGACGCGACGACGCAGTCGCGGGTGCCGGGCTTGTAGGCGATGTCGACCAGGTCACGGCGCAGGATGTCGTTGCGGGTGTCGCAGCCGTTGTGCCCGAACTCGACCGACACATCGTCACTCCACGCCTGACCGAACAGGTCGCGGTCGTAGCCCGTCTTCGGGGCGCGTCCCTTGATCGGTATCTCTGTCAACCGGGACAGGGCCGCCGACATCGACGAGGTGTCCTCGGACACGGCCGGCGGCGCGGTGCTCGGCGCGGTCGGCGCTGGAGGGGTGGTCGGGGCCGGCGCGACCCGTTCCGTCGTCGACCGGTCTGTGGCCGCGACGGCGGGGACGGCCGACGCGGTGTCCTCCTCCACCCCACCGCAGCCCACCAGAACGAACCCTGCGACCGTCGCCGCGACAAGCGCGCGAAAGCCGGACGACGTGCGGGGTGATGCCATGCAGAAACTCCTGAGAAAGGTGAGGCCGGGTGCCCCCTGCTCATCGCCGACCGGACGCTGTGCCGTTACAACGGGGTCCCGGCGACGGGTTCGGTCCTACTATTGCCCCGTGCCCGAAAACAACAGAGAGCTGCAGGCACTCACGGTGGCCCTGTCGGCACTTGCGGGGTTCGTCGATGCTCTCGGGTTCATCACCCTCGGTGGTGTGTTCGTCTCCTTCATGAGCGGCAACTCCACACGGTTCGCCGTCGAAACGGCCGACGCCTCATGGCGCACGGCTGCTCTGATCGGGGGCATCGTTGTCCTCTTCGTGATCGGGGTGATTCTGGGTGGCGTCATCGCGGAACTCACCGACCGCGACCGCAGAACGCGGAAAACTGCGGTGCTCGTCACCGTCGCGGTGCTGCTCGCCATCGGTTCGCTGAGCGCGATACCCGGGTGGATACCGGTGGCAGTGACGGCGATGACGCTGGCGATGGGCGTCGAGAATTCCGTGTTCCGGCGCAAAGGCGAGGCAACCGTTGCCCTCACCTACATGACCGGTGCGCTCGTGAAGATCGGGCACGAGATAGCGTCCGCATTCTTCGGCGGCCCACGCTGGGGCTGGCTGCCCTACCTCGGCCGATGGGGAGGCTTGGTGGCGGGAGGGTTGCTCGGAGCCCTCGCGCATCATCTGTTCGGCCTGCACGCCCTCTGGATCGCGACCGCGGTCGCCGCCGCGCTCGCCGTGGCGGTGCGGTTCCTTCGCTCGCCGGAAGTGAAGAAGACGGCGTGACAGCGAGATCCGGATCGGCGCGGAGCGTTATCCCCGTACGTTCGTACGGTCGCCCGCTCCGCTACGGTGCATCCATGCGCGCCCGCCCCTACGCCACCACCAGCCCCACCAGGCTCGCTGCGGCACTGCTCGAAGTTGCCGCACGCAGTGGACTCGAAGCGGCCAGCGTGCGCGAAGTCGCCAACGAGGCCGGCGTATCGATCGGCGCGGTGCAGCATCACTTTCCGACGAAAGACGAGATGCTCGCCTATTCGTTCCGCGCCCTATCCGACCGGGTACTCACCCGCCTCGCGAACGTCGATCCCGACATCGACCCGGCGCGGACGCTGTTCGCCGCGCTCAGCCAGTTGCTGCCGCTCGACGAGCAACGCGGCAGCGAGGTCCACGTGATGGCTGCGTTCGCCGTCCGCGCAGTCACGTCCCCGTCGCTGAGCGGGATCCGCAGTTCGACGCTGTTCACCGTTCGCACCGGCATCGCAACCGTATTGATCAGGCTGGGCGCCCCAGACCCGGAGACGCGCGCAACGCTCCTCCTCGCCGCGGTGCACGGTCTCGCGCTCGATGCCGCATCGAGCCCGGATCTCTACCCGCGCGAATACCTGACGCACGCCCTGCACACGCAGATCCAGCTCGCCCTGCACGGCGCGGACGCGCACTGAGCCCGGCTCGGCGGAGTACACCGATGTCACATCCCACAGAACGACCGGAGCCCGCCACCGCAGGGGCGGGCCGGTTCGCGCCCAGCCCGTCGGGCGACCTGCATCTCGGCAATCTCCGGACCGCCGTGCTGGCATGGTTGTTCGCACGCTCGACGGATCGGCGGTTCCTGCTGCGCGTGGAGGATCTCGACCGGGTCCGCCCCGGCGCCGAACAACGGCAACTCGCGGATCTCGCGGCACTGGGTCTCGACTGGGACGGTCAGGTTGTGCACCAGTCCCGTCGAATCCGTCTGTACGAGGACGCAATCGACCGCCTCACCCGTGCCGGTCTCACCTACGAGTGTTACTGCACGCGACGGGAGATCCAGCAGGCCACATCGGCTCCGCACGCCCCGGCCGGCGCATACCCCGGCACCTGCCGTGACCTCACCGAGGACCAGCGGAACGCAAAACGTACCGCCGATCGCCCACCGGCGATCCGACTCCGTTCCACCGAGCAGTGGTTCACCGTCCACGACGTCCTGCACGGCGACTTCACCGGGATCGTCGACGACTTCGTACTGCGCCGCAACGACGGGACTCCCGCCTACAACCTCGCCGTCGTCGTCGACGACGCCGCCCAAGGCGTGGACCAGGTGGTACGCGGAGACGATCTGCTCACCTCGGCTCCGCGTCAGGCGTATCTGGCCACGCTGCTCGGCCTCCCGGTGGCGCAGTACGCGCACGTGCCGCTCGCACTGAACGAGGAAGGCAAGCGGCTCGCGAAGCGGGACGGTGCGGTGACGCTCTCCGACCAGGAGGCAGCGGGCCGTTCCGCGGCAGACGTGCTGGGCACGATCGCCGTGTCGCTGCGTCTGGCGGACCCAGGCGAACCCGTGACACTGCCGTTGCTGCTGGACCGCTGGGACCCAGCGCGAATGCCCCGCGAGCCGTGGGTTTTCCATCCCGATCGTGGCGTGTGAGGCGGGGTGAACGGAGGACCGAAGTGGTGCTTTTCGGCTGAAGGACACGTACTCTGCGGTGGAGCAGGCGTTCATCCACTCCTGCGGAGAGGGCACCGATGACTACCGGCGGTTACGACCCGAGCAAAGACCCGCAGAACCCGAGTGGCGATCCCTATCCGCCGCAGGGTGGGAACTACCCGCCCCCGGGCGGATATCCCCCACCTCCGTCGGGAGGCGACTACCCCCCGCCCGGCAGCTATCCCCCTCCCGGCAACTACCCACCCCCGCCCGGCGGAGACTATCCACCCCCTGGCGGCTACCCGCCCCCTCCCGGCGGTAACTACCCACCTCCACCCGGTGGGAACTACCCGCCCCCGCCCGGCGGTTTCGGCTCCGGAGGCTTCGGAGCGCCCGGACCGACCCGGCTGAGCGTTGGCGACGCGATCTCCTTCGGCTGGCGTAAATTCAGCGCGAATCCAGGCGTCTGGATCGTGTTCGTCGTGGTCGCGCTTCTCGTCCAAGCCCTCATCAACGGCATTTTCAACGGTTTCGACGTGGCGGTGCAGGACACCGACGACTTCACGTTCACCAGCGCGTTCTCCGCCGCCGGCCTGATCGGCTCCGTGGTCAGCGCGATCGTCGGATATCTACTCCAAGCGGCGTTCGTACGCGGGGCGCTCAGCGAGGTCGACGGACAGAAGCCTGCGTTGGGGACGTTCCTGCAGTTCGGTCCTATCGGCGCGGTCATTCTGACCGGCTTGCTCGTCGGGATCGGCACCTCGGTGGGTCTGGTGCTGTGCATCCTGCCCGGACTGGTCTTCGCGTTCTTGACGTGGTGGGCGATGCCCTTCGTCGTCGACCGGAACCAAGACGCGATCACGGCCATCAAATCCAGTTTCAATGCGATCAAATCCGATGCGGGCACGCTGATCCTGCTGGCGCTGGCGCTGATCGGTATCAACATCCTCGGCGCGTTGCTCTGTGGTCTCGGACTTCTCGTCAGCATTCCGGTCTCGATCATCGCGTCGACGTATGCCTACCGGATCACCACGGGAGGTCCGGTCGTCGCCTGAACGCGCTCGTCTTCTGCCCGTCCGTTACACATCGCTACATCGCTGTCGATGC
>Ga0233383_1000715_pt1 | contig 12324 bp, 7 predicted proteins | sample ElkDunMinimDraft_14_FD_191542 | JGI IMG/M metagenome (GOLD analysis project Ga0233383, IMG submission 191542) | Fecal eukaryotic communites from dung pellets of Tule Elk in California, USA - Elk Dung G16 | ecosystem: Host-associated > Mammals > Digestive system > Large intestine > Fecal | place...
GCCGCCCAGCGCTCCCACCCACCCGAGGCCGAGCCCCGCCAGCGCCGAGGCGGCAGCGAGCGCCGCGACCGCGCCCGCAAGAACCACCCCCGCGCCGGCCCACCACCGGCCGGTCCACCACTGGCCAGGCGCGGCCCCGCCGCCCGCGCCACCGACCCGCACCCCGGCAGCCCCGGCAGCCAGCGCGGGGGCGAGCATCGCGAAGGGAAGCGCCACCAGCGCCGTGGCCTTCACCGCCACCGCGCAGCCCAGCAGCACACCCGCGGCCGCGAACCGCGCCGTCCCACCCACATCCGCGAACCGCGTCACGGTGCCGGCGGCCCCGCGGGATCGCCGCGCCGCGCTGAGCGACACCAGCAGCCCGGCGGCGACCAACGCGATCATCAGCGCGTCGTTGTGCGCGCCGGAGATCAGGTGCACGCTGACCAGCGGGCAGGCCAGCACCAGCCAGACCGCACGCCGCGGCGGCACCCCGCCGTACCGGGCCAGCCCCGGCAGGCAGACCGCGATCAGCACCACCGCGGCCAGCGCCGTCCCCCGCAACAGCAGGAGGGTGCCGGTCAGCGAACCACCGAGCGTCGCGGCCAGCCCCGCCAGCAGCAGGAAAACCGGCCCGTACGGCGTCGGGGTGTCGCGCCAGAGCAGCGCCACCGACTCCACCCACGGACAGCCCAGCTCGGCCACCCCCGCGCCGTAGAGGTCGCCGCCGCCGCTGAAGACCGCACCCTGGCAGGCGTACGAGTAGAGGTCCCGGCTGCCCAGCGGCGGCGCGAGCAGCAACGGCACCAGCCAGAGCCCGGCGGTGACGTACGCCCAGCGCAGCGACGGCACGCTGCGCCGCAAGGACCACCAGGCGACGGTGAGCGCAGCGGTCCCGGCGAACCAGCCGATGAGGATCCACGGGCCGTACGGGCCGCGCCAGATCGTGCCCGGGGTCGAAGCCGGCGGCGGCCCGGGGAGCACGCCGCCGCGCCAGGCGACCAGCGCGAGCAGCACCGCGCCGGCGAGCCCGCCGTAGCGGACCCACCGCAGCGTCGCCGGCCGGGGCTCCTGCGCCCCGGTCATGCCACCGGGTCCTCGACCGTGCGCGGCACCGGGTCGGCGGCCACCGCGGCGTCGCGCCGCGCCGCGCGTACCAGGTGGACCGTCACCGCGATCACCGCCAGCGTCATCAACGGCGCGCCCGGGATCTTGGTGTAGCGGGCCAGCGCCACGCCGTTGGCGAAGACCAGGAACGACGCGCCCAGCGCCACCCCGGTGAACCAGCCGATCCGGTCCCGGACGGTCACCGCGAGCAGGACCAGCGGCCAGAGGGCGTACCAGGGGTGGAAGACCGGCGAGAGGGCGACCGTCGCGGCCAGTGCCAGCGCGGCGCCGTGCAGCGGGTCGCGGCCCCGGCGCCAGACCCGCCACCAGAGCCAGACCAGCAGTACCGCGAGCACGGCCAGCCCGACCTGGCGGGTGTAGGGGATGAGGTCGATCCGGATGCCGAAGGCGCGCGGCAGATAGCCGAGGGTCTGCCCGACGGCCGTCGGCGGCGACGTCCAGCCGACAGCGTCGCTGCTGCTGGCGAGCCCGGTCACCCAGCCGAAGCTCAACCCGCCCGCGACGGTCACGGCGACCAGCGTCGCCACCGCCGCGCCGACCACCTGAGCGCCGGCGCGCAGCAGGTCCGCAAGCCGCAGGCTCCCGGCGAGACCGGCCAGGACGGCGAAGGGGACCACCACCACCGCGGTCGCCTTGATCGCCACCGCGAGTCCAAGCAGCGCCCCGCCGGCCAGCAGCGGACCGGCCCGGCCCGGCCGGCTGACGATCACCGTCAGCCCGGCGACGAGCAGCCCGATCATCAACGCGTCGTTGTGGGCGCCGGAGATCAGGTGCACCCCGACCAGCGGGGAGGCCAGCGCCAACCAGACCGCCTGCTGCGGCGGCACCCCGCAGCGGCGCGCCAGCGCCGGCAGGCAGGCCGCGGTCAGCACCACCCCGGCGACCGCGACCAGCCGGAACAGCACCACATTCGCCGCCAGCGACCAGCCGGCGCTGACCAGCAGGCCGGAGATGAGCACGAAGAACGGCCCGTACGGCGCGGGGGTGTCCTGCCAGATCGGCGAGATCGACTCCAGCCACGGGCAGGGCAGCGCCGCCACCCCCTGCTCGTACGGGTTGAACCCGGCCGCCCAGGTGGCGCCCTGGCACGCGTAGGCGTAGACGTCCCGGCTGGCCAGCGGCGGCGCGACCAGCAGCGGCAGGCTCCAGAGCGCGACCGTCACGTACGCCCAGCGCAGCGACGGCACGTTACGGCGCAGCATCCACCACGCCCCGCCGAGCGCCGCGAGCCCGGCGAACCAGAGCCCGATGGCCGCCGGTCCGCCGTCGCTGCGCCACAGCCCCACCGGGGTCGGGTCGTCTCCCATCGCGGGCAGCGCGCCGCCGAAGAACGCGGTCACCGCGATCATGATCGAGCCGGCCAGGCCGAGGTAGCGGGCGAGACGGTGCTGGGACATGGCGACCATGCTGCCAGGTCGCCCCGGCGCTGCTGGTGCGCGCCAGGGTGTGGCGTCCGGCGACTGACGGCCGTTCAGCCCTCCAGCACCCGCTCCATCGCGGCCCGGGAGCGCCGGCCGATCCGCAGGTAGTCGTCGACGAACTCGCCGGGGTCGTCCCCGCCGAGCAGCGCCACCACCCCGGCCAGCTCCACGCCCTGCCGTGGCAGCTGGTCGCCGTCGCGGCCACGGACCAGCATCAGCGCGTTGCGGGCCTTGGCCGCCAGCGACCAGCCGGCCGACATCGCCGCCGCGTCGACCGGGTCGACCAGGCCGGCGTCGCGGGCGGCGGCCAGCGCGTCCAACGTACGGGTGCCGCGCAGCTGCGGGATTTCGGCGGCGTGCCGCAGCTGCAGCAGCTGCACGGCCCACTCCACGTCGGCCAGGGCGCCCCGGCCGAGCTTGGTGTGGGTCATCGGGTCCGCGCCGCGCGGCATCCGCTCGGTCTCCACCCGCGCCTTGATCCGCCGGATCTCCACGATCTGCTCGCGGCTGAGGCCGCCCTGCGGGTAGCGGATCCGGTCGGCCATCGCCTCGAACTCCGCACCGAGGTCGGCGTCGCCGCAGACGAAACGGGCCCGCAGCAGCGCCTGCGCCTCCCAGACCTTCGACCAGCGGGCGTAGTACTGGGCGTACGCGGCGAGGCTGCGCACCAGCGGGCCCTGCCGGCCCTCCGGGCGCAGGTCGGCGTCGACGCCGAGCGCCGGGTCCGGGGCGGGCATCCCGAGCAGCCGCCGCAGCTCCTCGGCGACGGCGTGCGCGGCCTCGGCGGCGGCGCTCTCGTCGGTGCCGGCCGGGGCGTCGTAGACGAAGAGCACGTCGGCGTCGGAGAGGTAGTTCGACTCGTACCCGCCGAGACGGCCCATGCCGATCACCGCGAAGCGCAGGCCGGCCGGGGCGGGGCGCGCCGCCCGGGCGATGCGCAGCGCCGCGCCGAGCGTGGCGTCGGTGACGTCGGAGATCGCCGCCGCGGCGACGGTGATGTCCGAGAGCGTCATCGGCCGTTCGACGGGTGCGCCGGGACCCGAGCGCGGGCCGCGGGCCGGAGCGGGAGCGAGGTCGCCGGCCCGGCTGAGCACGTCGGCGCAGGCGAGGCGGAGCAGTTCCCGGCGCCGCAGGGCCCGGACGGCCCGGATCGCCTCGACCGGGTCGCTGTGGCGGGCCGCCGCGGCGGCGAAGCCGTCGTGCAGGGTCTGCGCCGGCCGGGGCACCAGCTGGCTCTCCTCGGCGAGCAGCCGGACCGCCTCCGGATCGCGGCTGAGCAGGTCGGCGGCGTAGCGGGACAGCGCCAGCACCCGGGCGAGCCGGCGGGCCACCGGACCCGAGTCGCGCAGCAGCCGCAGGTACCACGGGGTGCTGCCGAGCTTGTCGGAGACCTTGCGGTAGTTGAGCAGGCCCCGGTCGGGTTCGGGGGCGTCGGCGAACTCCTCCAGCAGCACCGGCAGCAGGGTGCGCTGGATGGCGGCGGTGCGGCTCACCCCGCCGGTGAGGGCCTGGATGTGGCGCAGCGCCCCGGCCGGGTCGGCGAAGCCGAGGATCTCCAGCCGGTTGCGGGCCGCCGCCGGGGTCAGCCGCAGCCCGTCGGCCGGCACCCGGGCCACCGACTCCAGCAGCGGCCGGTAGAGCAGTTTGGCGTGCAGCCGGCGTACCTCGGCGGCGTGGGTGACCCACTCGGCGCGGAACGCCTGGACGGCGTCGCGGCCCGGGGTGGCGGTGTAGCCGAGGGCGTGGGCCAGCCAGCGCAGCGCCGCCGGGTCGGTCGGCACGGTGTGCGTACGCCGCAGCGCCTGAAGTTGCAGGCGGTGCTCGACGGCGCGCAGGAATAGGTAGCCGCGCAGCAGCGCCTCGCCGTCGGCGCGGCCGACGTAGCCACCGCCGACCAGTGCCCGCAGCGCGGGAATGGTGCCCGGTTCCCGCAGCGTCTCGTCGGCGCGGCCGTGCACCAGTTGCAGCAGCTGCACCGCGAACTCGATGTCGCGCAGCCCGCCGGGGCCGCGTTTGATCTCCCGGTCCTGCTCCTTAGCCGGAATGTTGTCGAGGATCTTGCGCCGCATCGCGCGGACGTCCTGGACGGCCTCCGGGCGCTCGGCGGCCCGCCAGACCAGCGGCGCCAGCTCGTCGATCCACTCCTGGGCCAGCGCGAGGTCCCCGGCGGCGGGGCGGGCCTTGAGCAGCGCCTGGAACTCCCAGGTGCGGGCCCAGCGCCGGTAATAGGCGAGGTGGCTGGCGAGGGTGCGCACCAGCGGCCCCCGGTTGCCTTCGGGTCGCAGCGCCGCGTCGACCGGCCAGGCGACCAGCCCGCAGACGTGGATCAGCCGGGTGGCGATCGCGGTGGCCGGCGCCAGGTCCTCGTCCTCGGCCGCCACGAAGATCACGTCCACGTCGGAGACGTAGTTGAGTTCCCCACCGCCGCACTTGCCCATCGCCACCACGGCGAGCCGGGGGGCGCGGGTGCCGGCCGGCAGTTCGGTCACGGCCAGGTCGTAGGCGGCGCCCAGGGTGTTGTCAGCCAGCGCCGAGAGCGCCGCCATCGTCTGCTCCAGGGTGCGCCCACCGGTCAGGTCGGCCGCGGCGATGCGCAGCAGCGCCAGCCGGTACGCCTCCCGCAGGCCCGCGACGGTCCACACCGGCGGCGCGTCCGGGTCGACGCCGGCAGCGCCGGGTGCGGGCGCCGGGCGCAGCCGGCCGTCGGCGACCGGGGCCGACTGGTCGGCGCAGGTGGAGAGGACCGTCCAGTGGGTGGGGTTGGCGACCAGGTGGTCGCCGAGGGCGGAGGAGGCGCCGAGCACGGCCACCAGCCGCCGGCGCAGCCCCGGGTCGCGGCGCATCGCGGTCAGCAGCGGCGACCCGCCGTCGGCCGCGGCGTGATGGCGGCGTTCGGCCTCCACGGTCCGGTGCAGCTGGCGCAGCGCCAGGTCCGGGTCGGCGGCGCGCGCCAGCGCGGTGAGCAGCTCGACGCCGCCCTCCCCGGCCGGCTCCTGGGTCTGCGGCAGCCAGAGCCCCAGCCCGTCCGGGCCGAGCAGATCGGCGGCGCGCGCCCCGCCGTCACCGTCGGCGGCCCCGAAGCCGTAGCGGGCCAGCCGGGCATGGGTACGCGTCGGGCGGGTCATCACTGCCCCAGCAGCGGCAGGTTCCGCCGGGGCGAGCCGTCGGCCAGCTCACCGCGGGCCAGCTCGGCGAAGCGGGCGGCGAAGGGCTGCCATGCCTCCTCGATGTCGCCGAGCGCCGCGGCGCAGACCTCGGTCACCAGGTCCGGGTCGTAGTCGAGCCGGTCCAGCAGCGCACTGTCGGCCGAGGCCCACTCGGCGATCATCGCCGGATCGCACTCGATGTGGAAGATCAGCCCCCAGGCCCGGTCCCCCATCCGGAACGCCTGATTGGCGACCCGGGTCCCGGCCGCCAGCAGCGTCGCCTTCTGCGGCAGTTCGGTGATCTCGTCGCAGTGCCACTGGAGCACGTCGGGCATCAGCGGCACGACCCGGAAGAGCGGGTCGTCGTCGGCGGCGTCGCGCTTGCCGACCAGCCCCGGCCCGATCTGTGGCCCGGCCGCCGCCGGCTCGACGAAACCGGCGTGGGCGGTGGCGAGCAGCTGGGCGCCGAGGCCGATCGCCAGGGTGGCTGTGCGGTTTCGGACCGCCTTGCGCAGCAGCCCTTCGACGGCGGGTAGCCAGGGCGCGTCGAGCGCACCGCCCGGCGCGGGGTTGACGCTCTGCACGCCGGGGAGCACCACCAGCGCGTCGTATCCGGTCAGCTCTGCGGGGAGTTCGTCACCGGCGTACGGCCGCAGCACGTGCAGCTCGAGATCGGCTTCGGTCAACCACCGCCCCAACCGTCGGGCGTCGTGGAGCGGATCATTCTCGATCACCAGCGCGATTGCCACGTCACCGAGGTTATCGGTCCCCGTTCGGCCCCGGCCGGCCGCCCGGACCCCGCTGCCCTTCTCCGCCCCCGTGCGACCGGACCCGCAGTCCTTCCGCGTCCCCAGGCGACCGGACCCGACAGTCCTTCCGCGTCCCCAGGCGACCGGACCCGCAGTCCTTCCGCGCCGCCGACCACCCGGACCCGGTGGTCGCCGCCCGCGGCCGCGCGCACGGCTCTAGGCTCGGGCGCTGTGACCGATGCCGTACGCCCGTCCGCCCTGCGCCCCGGGGACACCGTCATGCTCCTCTCCCCCGCCGGCCCGACGACCGCCGAGCGGGTGGCCCGCGGCCTCGAACTGCTCACCGGCTGGGGGTTGAAGCCGGTGCTCGGTCCGAACGCCTTCGCCCGGCAGGGCTATCTGGCCGGGGGCGACGAGTTGCGCGCCGCCGACCTGAACGCCGCCTTCGCCGACCCGGCGGTCCGCGGCATCGTCTGCACCCGCGGCGGCTACGGCGCCCAACGGGTGGTGGACATGATCGACATGTCGCTGGTGCGGGCCGACCCGAAGATGGTGGCGGGCTTCTCCGACATCACGGCGCTGCACTTCGCGCTCTGGCGCGGCGCCCGCCTGGCCGGGGTGCACGGGTTGATGGCCGCGGCCGCCTGGCACGACGAGGCGGCCCCGCCGGCCTCGGCCGAGTCGCTGCGCAGAGCGCTGATGACCACCGACCCGGTCACGGTGTGCGCGGCCCCGGGCGCGGAGACCTTCGGCGTCCGGGTGCCCGGCGTGGCCCGGGGACCGCTCTTCGGTGGCAACCTCTGCCTGGTCACCGCCTCCCTGGGCACCCCTGACATGCCCGATCTGACCGGCGCGATCCTGCTGATCGAGGAGGTCGAGGAGCCGCCGTACAAGATCGATCGGATGCTCACCCAGCTGCGCCGCGCGGGTGTGCTGGCCCGGGTCGCCGGGGTCGCGGTGGGGCAGTTCACCAACTGCGCCGACGACTGGGAGGTCAGCGCGGCGGACGTGCTCACCGAACGGCTCGGCGACCTGGGCGTGCCGGTGCTGGGCGGACTGCCGATCGGGCACGGGGTCGCTCCACTCACCGTCCCGGTCGGGGTGCCGGCCGTCCTCGACGCCAACGCGGGCACCCTGACCGTCGCCCCCGCCACCCGTTGAGACTCGCCCAACTCTCAGCCAACGGACAGCTTCGTCAAGGGCTGCGCCTAGCCGGGCGGGTCATCGTCGAGTCATGCGCACGCCAGCACAACCGGAGGAGAACATGACTCGACGTCTGACGAAGAAGACCTTCCTCGCCGGTCTGGCCACCGCCGGCGTCCTCGGCGCCGGCATCGCCGCGCCGGCCATCGCGATGGCCGACGACGCCGCGGACAGCGGTGGCACCACCGCGACCGGGGAGCAGAGCCGCGACAGCCGGCACGAGCAGCACCGGCAGGAGCATGCCCAGAGGCTCGCCGACGCGCTCGGCGTCGACGTCGCCAAGGTGACCGAGGCGCTGGATGCCGTCCACGAGGCGGAGCGCGCCGAGCGGGCGGCGGAGAAGCCCGCCGGCACCGACCGCGCCGAACGGCTGGCCGAACGGCTCGCCGAGGCGGTCGAGGAGGGCACCCTCACCCAGGAGCAGGCCGACGCGGTGAGCGCCGCGCAGGAGGCCGGCGTCCTCGGCCACGGCCACGGCAAGGGCCACGGCCACGGCCACGGCGAGCACCACGGTGAGCGCGGCGACCGCCCGCAGGCCGACCAGGGCGACACCGGATCCGACCAGGGCGGCACCGGATCGCAGTCCGGCGACGAGAGCACCGGCGGCAGCACCACCGAGTAGTCCCCCGTCAACGCGTGATGCCCGCCCCGGGTTGCCGTCGGGGCGGGCATCACGCGTGTGTCGGGCTGTCTAGAGCGACAGGTAGCGCTGCCGCTCGTACGGGGTGACGACCCGGCGGTACTCCTCCCACTCCGCGCGCTTGTTGCGCAGGAAGAAGTCGAAGACGTGCTCACCGAGGATCTCGGCGACGAGTTCACTGCCGGCCATCACGTCGATCGCCTCGGCGAGGTCCTCGGGGAGCGCCTCGTACCCCATCGCCTTGCGCTCGGCGTTGGAGAGCGACCAGACGTCGTCCTCGGCGCCCGGGGGCAGCTCGTAGCCCTCCTCGATGCCCTTGAGGCCCGCGCCCAGCATCACCGCGAAGGCCAGGTACGGGTTGGCGGCCGAGTCGGGTGAGCGGATCTCCACCCGGGCCGAGTTCGGCTTGCCGTACGCCGGCACCCGCACCAGCGCCGAGCGGTTCAGGTGACCCCAGCAGACGTACGCGGGCGACTCGGTGATCCGGTCGGCCAGCGGCTGCGGGAAGAGGCGCTTGTAGGAGTTGACCCACTGGTTGGTGACCGCGGTGTACTCGCGGGCGTGGGTGAGCAGCCCGGCGATGAAGGCCCGGCCGACCTTGGAGAGCTTCATCGGGTCGCCGGCGTCGTGGAAGGCGTTGTGCTCGCCCTCGAAGAGCGACAGGTGGGTGTGCATGCCGCTGCCGGGCTGGTCGCTGAAGGGCTTCGGCATGAAGGTGGCCTGCACGCCGTGCGAGAGCGCCACCTCCTTGACCACGTGCCGGAAGGTCATGATGTTGTCGGCGGTGGTGAGCGCGTCGGCGTAGCGCAGGTCGATCTCCTGCTGGCCGGGGGCGACCTCGTGGTGGCTGTACTCCACGGAGATGCCGATGCGTTCCAGGGCGAGCACCGCCTGGCGGCGGAAGTCCCGGGCCGCCGAGTGGGTGGTGTGCTCGAAGTAGCCGCCCGCGTCTACCGGCACCGGCAGCCGCCCGTCGGCGGGGGCATCCTCGACCAGGAAGAACTCGATCTCCGGGTGGGTGTAGAAGGTGAAGCCCTTCTCGGCGGCCCTGGAGAGCGCCCGGCGCAGCACGTGGCGCGGGTCGGCCCAGGAGGGGGAGCCGTCGGGGAGCAGGATGTCGCAGAACATCCGGGCGCTCTCGCCGCTCGCACCCCCCTCGAAGGGGAAGACCTGGAAGGTCGTCGGGTCCGGCATGGCGACCATGTCCGACTCGAAGACCCGGGCGAAGCCCTCGATGGCGGAGCCGTCGAAGCCGATCCCCTCGTCGAAGGCCGATTCCAGTTCGGCCGGGGCCACCGAGACGCTCTTGAGCGTCCCGAGGACGTCGGTGAACCAGAGCCGGACGAACCGGATGTCACGCTCTTCCAGCGTGCGGAGCACGAACTCCTGCTGACGGTCCACTTCCACCCCTTGCGACGCTGCCATCGAGGCCGGCCGAGCCGGTTCGGTCTGGCCGACCAGTCAACACCGGCCTCATTACACCGACATTACGTGCGTCCTCGGCCGGATCCGCGCTGAGCTGGCCCGATCCGCACGCCCCTTAACATACGGCGTCTGAGTGCGGCCGACGGTGGGAGTCCCCCTGGCGAATGCCACGGGCCGCTTCGGGGCAAGATTGCCCTATGCCGACCCTGCGCCTCGCACTCGCCCAGGTAAACCCGACCGTCGGTGACCTCGACGGCAACGCCGCGACCGTGCGCCGGATCAGCCGCGATGCGGCCGGCTCCGGCGCCCAGCTGGTCCTCTTCCCGGAGATGATGCTCACCGGTTATCCGGTGGAGGATCTGGTCTTCCGGCAGTCGTTCGTCACCGCCTCCCGCGCCGCGCTCACGCAGCTCGCCGCCGACCTGGCCGCCGACGGCCTCGGCGAGCTGCCGGTGGTGGTCGGCTACCTCGACGGCGACGGCCCGCCGCCCTCGCACGCCGACGCGCAGCCGGGTCGCGGCCCGCGCAACGCCGCCGCCGTGCTGCACGGCGGTGCGGTGGCCGCCACCTACTTCAAGCACCACCTGCCCAACTACGGCGTCTTCGACGAGGACCGCTACTTCGTCTCCGGCGACACCCTGACGGTGGTGCGCATCGGCGGCGTGGACGTGGCACTGACCATCTGCGAGGACCTGTGGCAGGCCGGCGGGCCGTTCGCCGCCGCCGCGCAGGCCGGCGTCGGGCTGGTCGCCAACATCAACGGCTCGCCGTACGAGCTGAACAAGGACGACGTACGGCTGCCGCTGGTGCGTCGTCGCGCCGCGGAGGCCGGCGCCACCATCGCGTACGTGAACATGATCGGCGGTCAGGACGAGCTGGTCTTCGAGGGCGACTCGATGATCGTGGCGCCGGACGGCACCCTGCTGGCCCGGGCGCCGCAGTTCGTCGAGCACCTGCTCCTGCACGACGTGGAGGTGCCCTCGGCCACCGCCGCCCGCCCCGACGCGGACGCGCCCGCCGAGGTCGCCGCCGGGCTGCGCGTGCAGCGGATCACGGTCACCGGCGAGCTCGCGCCGCCGGCCGGTCCGCCGGCCGTCGGCGGCGTGGTCGAGCCCTCGCCGGACCTGGCGGAGGTCTGGAACGCGCTGGTGCTGGGGCTGCGCGACTACGTCGACAAGAACCGCTTCCCGTCGGTGGTCTTCGGCCTCTCCGGCGGCATCGACTCGGCGGTGGTGGCGGCGATCGCGGTCGACGCGCTCGGCCCGCGCCGGGTCGTCGGTGTCTCGATGCCCAGCCAGCACTCCTCCGCGCACTCCCGTGGCGACGCGGAGGAGCTGGCCGAGCGGACCGGTCTGGACTACCGCACCGAGCCGATCCAGCCCATGGTGGACTCGTTCCTGGCGAACATGTCGCTGTCGGGGGTGGCGGTGGAGAACCTCCAGGCCCGGGTCCGCGGCGTGATCCTGATGGCGCTGTCGAACCAGGAGGGCCACCTGGTGCTGACCACCGGCAACAAGAGCGAGCTGGCGGTCGGCTACTCCACCCTCTACGGCGACTCGGTCGGCGGCTTCAACCCGATCAAGGACGTCTGGAAGACGATGGTCTGGGAGCTGGCCCGCTGGCGCAACGCCGAGGCGGTACGCCGCGGCCAGACCCCGCCGATCCCGGAGAACTCGATCAGCAAGCCGCCGAGCGCGGAGCTGAGCCCGGGGCAGCTCGACACCGACACCCTGCCGGACTACACGCTGCTGGACCCGATGCTCAGCGGCTACATCGACGGCGACCTGGGGCGGGAGGGCCTCGTCGAGGCCGGCCACGACCCGGCGGTGATCGACCGGGTCCTTCGGATGGTGGACATCGCCGAGTACAAGCGCCGCCAGTCCGCGCCGGGGACGAAGATCTCCATCAAGGCCTTCGGCCGGGACCGCCGGCTGCCGATCACCAGCCGCTGGCGCGAGCACGGCACCACGGCGGATCGTCCCCTGTGAAATCTTCCACTGGGTCCTGCCCGCCCGCCGGGCCCGGTGCGACGATGCGGGGAACCCGGGGACCGCATGGGCGGCCTCGAGGAGAAGGGAGACAACCGTGACCACGAACGAGTCGTCACCGGACGAGGTGCAGGCGCTCTATGGGGGTCCGGCCACCCGCCGGGTCCGCACCCGCGACCTGATCGCCGCCAAGGAGCGCGGTCAGCGCTGGCCGATGCTCACCTCCTACGACCAGTACACCGCCGGCATCTTCGACGCGGCCGGCATCCCGGTGCTGCTGGTCGGTGACTCCGCGGCGAACAACGTCTTCGGCTACGAGACCACCGTCCCGGTGACCGTGGACGAGCTGCTCCCCCTGGTACGCGCCGTCGTGCGCGCCACGAAGCACTCACTGATCGTCGGCGACCTGCCCTTCGGCTCGTACGAGGAGGGGCCGACGCAGGCGCTGCGGACGGCGGTGCGCTTCATGAAGGAGGGCGGCTGCCACGCGGTCAAGCTGGAGGGCGGCCGGCGCTGCGCCGAGCAGATCGCGGCGATCAGCGGCGCCGGCATCCCGGTGATGGCGCACATCGGCTTCACGCCGCAGAGTGAGCACGCCATCGGCGGCTACCGGGTGCAGGGCCGCGGCGACGCCGCCGAGGAGGT
>Ga0233383_1000722_pt1 | contig 12199 bp, 10 predicted proteins | sample ElkDunMinimDraft_14_FD_191542 | JGI IMG/M metagenome (GOLD analysis project Ga0233383, IMG submission 191542) | Fecal eukaryotic communites from dung pellets of Tule Elk in California, USA - Elk Dung G16 | ecosystem: Host-associated > Mammals > Digestive system > Large intestine > Fecal | place...
TCCTCGGGAAGCTTGCGGGTGGCGTCCACGCCCGCCTTGCCACCCCAGAACTGCTGGTACGAGGCGTGGTCGAGGTGGTCGACCGGCCCCTCGGTGACCATCAGGTCGCGGGCGTAGTCGACGTTGCCGAAGGCCCGGAAGGCGACCTCGTTGTAGTCGTGCACGTCGCAGTCCTCGTCGACGATCACGATCAGCTTGGTCAGCGACATCATGTGCGCGCCCCAGATCGCGTTCATCACCTTCTGGGCGTGCTTCGGGTAGCGCTTGCGGATCGAGACGATCGCGCAGTTGTGGAAGACCCCGGCCGCGGGCAGGTTGTAGTCGACGATGTCCGGGATCAGGAAGCGCAGCAGCGGCGCGAAGATCCGCTCGGTCGCCTTGCCGAGGCCGTGGTCCTCCTGCGGCGGCTGGGACGTGACGATCGAGTGGTAGACCGGGTCGCGCTGCATCGTCATGCACTCGATGTGCATCACCGGGAAGGGCTCCACCGGCGTGTAGAAGCCGGTGTGGTCGCCGAAGGGACCCTCCGGCAGCCGCTCGCCCGGCTCGATGTAGCCCTCCAGGATGATCTGGGCGCTGGCCGGCACCTGCAGCGGCACGGTCAGGCAGTCGACCATCTCGACCCGCTCACCGGCGAGGAACCCCGCGAAGAGGTACTCGTCGATATCGGCCGGCAGCGGCGCGCTCGCCGAGTAGGCGACCACCGGGTCGGCGCCGATCGCGATCGCCACCGGCAGCCGCTGGCCGAGGCGCTCGGCGACCGCGTGGTGGGCGGTGGAGTTCTTGTGGATCTGCCAGTGCATGCCGATGCTGTTGCGCGAGTGCTGCTGCAGCCGGTACAGACCCAGGTTGCGCTTGCCGGTCTCCGGGTGCTTGGTGTGGGTCAGCCCGAAGTTGTGGAAGATCCCGCCGTCACCGGGCCAGACCTGCAGCCCCGGCAGCCGGTTCAGGTCCACGTCGTCGCCGCGGTAGACAACCTGCTGGCAGGGGGCGGTCTTGACCTTCTTCGGCGGCATCGACTTGAGCTGCATGACCTTGCCGAGGCCGCCCATCATCCCCGAGAAGCCCTGCGGCAGCTCCGGCTTGAGCATCTCGCCGATCCGGGCGCCGATCTCGTCGAGGTTGCCCACCCCGAGCGCCATCGCCATCCGCTTCTCGGTGCCGAAGAGGTTGATCGCCACCGGCATCTCGCCGCGGGTGGGGCGCTCGAAGAGCAGCGCCGGGCCACCCGCCCGCACCGTACGCGTGACGATCTCGCTGATCTCCAGCGTCGGATCGACCGGGGTGCTGATCCGGGTGAGTTCACCCGCGCGCTCCAGTGCGGCGAGGAAGTCCTTCAGGTCGGTGTAGGGAAAACCACGAGCGGCCATGCCCTCCAGTCTCCCCCACGAACCTGAACCTCCCCCCACCCGGCCCACTCCGAGCCGGCCAGTGCCCGGAGCAGGAGTGCTGAGGGCTGTCAGGCAGCAGGCGCGTTCCGCGCCTGCTGCCAGTGCCGGCGCACGATCTCATGGGCGGCCTCGACGGAATCGAGCACCTGGCCGATCTCCGCGGCCAGGAGTGCGTACCGCTCGGCCCAGGCCGACGGTGGTGGTGGAAGATCCTCCGGGACCGGATGGGTACGCCGAACGGCGAAGACGTGGCTGAAGGCCAGTCGGCGACGGATCCAGTTCGGGTCTCTGCCCAGCGCTCGCGCACGTTCGAGCAGTCGAACGTCGAGAGCGGCGCGCAGAGCAGGCGCGCTTGAGTATTTCCCGCTCATCGGCCTGCGGCCTCCAGCGCCAGGTGAACGCCGAACTCTGCGACCGCGCCCAGTTCGGCGGCGGCGTCGCGCAGCCGGCGTGGAGTGGTCAGACCGCGTTCGAGCGCGTCGTTCACCGCACTCTCCAGCCATTGCTGCTCGATCTTCGCCTCGGCGCATTCGGCGAGGGCTCTGCCCGGAGTCGTCACGCGATAGCCTTCTCGATCTTCGACGTGTGTGGCGGGCGGAAGCGGCCGGTGCAGGCGGATCCCGCGCGCCGATCGCCGGAACCCCGCCGGAACGGACAGATGCACCACCGCCGGGTCGATCTCTCCCAGGTCATGCACGACCAGGGCGCTCGCGTGGCTGACCACGCCCTGCCCACCGCTCCACAGAGTCCACCGGACGAGGTGGTCGAACGGGTGCGTCGGCCACTCGGGAATGCGAAACACTCCCCGGTCCACCCGGAGCCAGTTGCCCGCGTCGACGTTGTATTTCTGCGCCTGGTAGGAGTACCCGATCTTCACCGCCTGCGCGGCTGTGAAGAAGCCATGCTGACGGCCGGCGAGGCGGAAGAGTTCGCGCCGAAGTTCAAGCCGGGCCGAGGACACCAAGCCAGGGTAGCAAAAAATCAAAATAAACTTGAGTTTGCCGTTCGTGGAGCACCGAAACTAAAGTTTATTCGTACTTTGGCCGCCGAGGCAGGCAACAACCCTGGCGTCCCGGCTCGGAGATCTCCACAGGTTGCTCAGCGCCATGCGGCACAAAATGTAGGACCACACTTAACAAGAAGTGTGGTCCTACATTTTGCGGTGCTGGGCTCAGTCGATGTCGGCGTAGGAGTGCAGGCCCTCGAAGAACATGTTGACGCCGAAGAGGTTCATCAGCATCGTGGCGAAGCCGAAGACGGCGATCCAGACCACCACGTTGCGCTTGACGCTCGGCGTCGCGCGGGCGTGCAGGTAACCGGCGTAGATCACCCAGGAGATGAACGACCAGGTCTCCTTCGGGTCCCAGCCCCAGGGCCGGCCCCAGGCCGCCTCGGCCCAGACCGCCCCGGCGATCACGCCGAAGGTGAAGAGCGGGAAGGCGAAGGCGTGCAGACCGAAGGTGAGCCGCTCCAGCGACGCCGCCGCCGGCAGCCGCCGGGCCAGCGTGTACGGGAAGCTGCGCCGCCCGTCCTCGTAGCCGGCGCGCATCAGGTACGTCAGCGCCGGCACCACCCCGAGCAGGAAGAGCCCCGAGGCGAAGACGACGGTCGAGACGTGGATCTGGAACCAGTACGACTGCAGCGCCGGCATCAGCGGCACCACCTCGACGTAGAGCACCAGCTCCGCGACGGCGAGCAGCAGCACCATCACCAGCGTCACGAAGAGGCCGAGCTTGCGCACCTCCGGGTGCCGCCAGAGCAGCACCAGCCAGCCGACCACGCCGACGAAGGAGAGGGTCAGCACGAACTCGTACATGTTGCCCCAGGGCATGCGCTCGGCGGCGATGCCCCGGCTGACGGTCGCGGCGCCGTGCACCAGCGTCGCCAGCACGGTGACCACGACGGCCAGGCGGCCGGCGATGCGGATGGCCGGGCTCGGACCGCGGGGCGCGACCGGGGTCGCGACGGGCGGTTCACCCGCGACGCCGCCGGCACCCGTGGCGGCACCCACCAGCTCCCGCTCGGGCGCGGCCTTGCGGGCCGGAGCCGGCGCGAGGGCGTACTCGGCGGCGTGGCAGATCATCGCCACCAGATACACCAGGATCGCGATCGCGACCAGCTGGTCGGAGAGTGCGGCCATCACGTGGTCCCTTCTGGCGCGCCGGCGCGGCGTGCCGCCCCGGCGCTGTCGTCCTTCGTCGCGTGCTCCGTTGTCGCCTCGTCCGTAGCCGCGTTCTTGCCAGTCTCAGCCGCCGGAGCCCGGTCTGTGCCCGTTTCGGCGCTTCGCTCGCCGCCGATCGCCGCGATGATCTCGGCGAACTCGTCGGCGAAGCCGGGATAGTCGGTCCGGGGCAGGCCCCCGGCGGCGATCAACCTACTACCGGTTGTCGTGGCGGCGCTCGCCGCCTCCCCACCAGTTGTCGGACCCTGCGCGGGCGCCAACCGGAACCAGACCCGGCGCCGCTTGCCGAAGAGCGAACCCATCAGGCCGATCAGCAGGGTCGCCGAGCTGACCAGCAGCAGCGTCGTTCCCGGATCGTGCCGCGCCGAGATCGTGATGTACGGCCTGGTGCCGAGGAACTCCAGCGTGGTGCCGTCGTCCAGGGTCCAGGTCTCCCCGGGGGCCAGCAGCTTGCCGTTGCCGATCTGGGTCAGCCGGCCGGCCTGCACCTGCGTCTGGTCGATGCTGTAGACCGAGCCCGGGATGCCCGAGTCCAGGCCGAGGTTCCCCTGGTACGCGATCAGGAAGATCGCCGGGTTGTTCTGCTCCGGGAACTGCGAACTGACCGCGATGTCCGCGTCCTCGGGCGCGGTCGGCATGTAGATGCCCTCGAAGGCGATCTGCAGCGCCTCGTCGCGCTTGCCGGTGTCGGGGTCGAAGTTGGCGTCCGGGAAGATCGCCACGCCCTCGCTGGTCAGGTTCCCGTCCTGCGCCAGGAAGGCGTCGTCGGAGGTCTGGCTGCGGCCGTACCGGTCGGTGTAGCGCAGCACCGGCGCGTAGCCGTGGCCGAGCAGATGCACGTTGGCGTCGTGCAGGCGCAGCGGCGAGTTGACCGAGAACTTCTCCGTCCGGGGGGCGGCGTCGCCCTCGACCACGGTGACGGTGGCGGTGTACTGCTCCGGCATGCCGGTGGGCAGGAAGCGGGCCTCGAAGTCGTCCAGGGTCAGGCAGAACTTCGGCAGCCCCGCGTCGTCGACCTGCGGGCCGATGTCCGCCTCGACGTACTGCTGGCGGGTGTTGCAGTAGCTGTTCTCCTCGCCGGCGACGAGCAGCCGGTTGCCCTGCCAGCCGTACCAGGAGCCGAGCGCGACGCCGATGAGCACGGCGATCAGCGAGAAGTGGAAGAGCAGGTTGCCGGTCTCCTTGAGGTAGCCCTTCTCGGCGGACACCTCGTCGCCGCGGACCGCCACCCGCCAGCGCCGCTTGCGCAGCACCGCGGCGATCGCCGCGGCGTCGGTCCCGGCGACCAGCTCGGCGTGCTGCGGCAGCCGCTCCAGCCGCTTCGGCGCCGCCGGCAGCGGGGCCCGCAGCGCACGGACGTGGTCGCGCAGCCGCGGCACGATGCAGCCGATCAACGAGATGAACAGCAGCAGGTAGATCGCGGAGAACCAGACCGAGGAGAAGACCTCGAAGGCGCCGATGCGGTCCAGCACCGGACCCCATTCGGGGTACTCCCGGAAGAAGTCGTTGACGTCCTCCGGGTTGACCCCGCGCTGCGGCAGCACCGAGCCGGGGATCGCCGCCACCGCCAGCAGGAAGAGCAGCACCAGGGCCGTCCGCATGCTCGTCAGCTGCCGCCAGGAGTTGCGCAGCAGCGCCACCACCGGGTTCGCCCGGCGCGGGCGCGGCGGCTGCGGGTCGGTGACCCGGTCCTCGACGAGTGCCATCAGATACTCACCTCACCGACGCCGAAGGTCGTCCGCAGCCAGATCACGAAATCGCCCCAGCCGCCGGTGACCAGCGCCAGGCCGATCAGCACCAGCAGCACGCCGCCGATGCGGGTCACCCAGCGACTGTGCCGGCGTACCGCCCGGAAGACGCCGAGCAGCCGGTGGAAGGCCAGCCCGAAGACCACGAACGGCAGGCCGAGACCGATGCAGTACGCCACGGCGAGCACCACGGCGCGGTCGTTCTGCCCGCCCACGGCGGCCATGCCGATCACCGCCGCCAGGGTCGGGCCGACGCAGGGCACCCAGCTCAGCGCGAAGACCGCGCCGAAGACCGGCGCCCCGATCAACCCGGCCGAGGGGAGCTTGCGGATGCGGAACTCCCGCTGCAGCCCCGGGATGACGCCGACGAAGGCGAGCCCGAGCGCGATGATCAGCACGCCGACGCCGACCTCCAGCGCCCGGCTGTTGCTCAGCATCGACTTGCCGAGGCTGGTGAAGATGACCACGGTGGTGGTGAAGACGACGGTGAACCCGGCGATGAAGAGCAGCGTGCCGGCGAGCACCCGCCCCTTGACGGCGAGCACGCCGCGCCGGGGCGTGGTCCGCTCGGCGACCGTGACCGCGCCGCCGCCCGCGCCGGGAGCCGCGTCACTGCGCCCCTCCAGGTCCGCGCCGGCCAGCCCGGTGACGTACGACAGGTAACCGGGGACCAGCGGCAGCACACACGGGGAGAGGAAACTGACCAGGCCGGCCAGCGCCGCCGCCCCGATGGCGAGCAGCAGCGGGCCGCTGGTCACCGCGGCGGAGAAGGCCTCGCCCATCAGTCCGGCCCGTTCGCGCCGCTGGACTCGGCGGCGACCCGCTCGACGTACGGCAGGAAGGTCTCCTGCTGGACCGCGCCGCGGATCACCACGGCGACCCGTCCCTCCCGGTCGAGCACGATCGTCGCCGGGATGCTGTTCGGGGCGATGTCGAAGGCGAGCGCCAGCCGGCTCGGCGGGTCGAAGAGGCTCGGGTAGGTGACGCGCCCCTCCTCGAAGGCGAGCGCCTTGTCCCGGGAGTCCTGGATGTTGATGCCCATGAAGCGCACCCCGGAGTCCCGGGTGGCGAGGTGGACAGCTTCCAGGTCGTCGGCCTCGGCCCGGCAGGGCGCACACCACGAACCCCAGAAGTTGAGCACCACGACGTTGCCGCGCTCCTGCGTCACGTCCCAGGTCCCGGATTCGTCGAGCAGGTCACCGGCGAGCGCCGGGGCCGCCGAGCGCTGCTGCGGGGAGCAGACGATGGCGCCCTGCTCGTCGGTTCCGCACTCCTGCTCCCGGTTGCCCGTGCAGCCGGCCAGGGCCAGCGCCATCACACCGGCGAGCAGACCCGCCAGGACCCGAGGCGTACGCATCAGGCGCCCTTGGCCTGCTGGGCGCCGGGCGAGAGCGCGACCAGGTGGGCGGCGGGCTCGGAGTACGCCACTCCGGTGATCTTGGAGCCTTCGAAGTGGAACGAGGTGAGGCTCGCCAGGCCGCACTGCCGCCGCCGCGGGTCGTGCCAGAGCTTCTTGCGTTCGACGTGGCGGCGCAGCGTCCAGATCGGCAGCTGGTGCGAGACGCAGACCGCCTCGTGCCCCTCGGCCGCGGCGCGGGCGGCCTGGATCGCGGCGAACATCCGCTCGGCGATCTGCTGGTAGGGCTCACCCCAGGAGGGGGTCACCGGGTCGCGCAGCACCCACCAGTTGCGCGGGTCGCGCAGCGCGCCGTCGCCGACGGCGACCCGCTTGCCCTCGAAGAAGTTGGCGCTCTCGATCAGCCGCTCGTCGGCGGCGACCGGGAGCCCGAACTGGGCGGCGAACGGCTCGGCGGTCTGCTGCGCCCGCTCCAGCGGGCTCGCCACGAGGTGCACGATGTCGCGGCCGGCCAGCTCCTCGGCGGCGGCCTTGGCCATCTGCACGCCCAGCTCCGAGAGGCGGTAACCGGGCAGCCGGCCGTAGAGGATCTTTTCGGGGTTGTGCACCTCGCCGTGCCGCAGCACGTGGACCACCGTCTTGCTCACGCCGTCGCCTTCCTCCGGGCTGTGCGGCGGGGGCGCCGCGAAATCATGTGCCGCACTCCTGGGCCGCCGCCCGCGCCGCCACCGGCAGCGCCGCGGCGATCCGCGCCAGCGCCTCGTCGTCGATCGCAGTGGAGACGAACCAGGCCTCGAAGGCGCTCGGCGGCAGATAGACGCCGTGGGAGAGCATGGCGTGGAAGAACGCCTTGAAGGCCGGCACGTGCTGGGTGCGGGCCGCGTCGTAATCGGCCACGTCGGCGTCGGTGAAGAAGATCGAGAACATGTTGCCGGCGGTGGAGAGCCGGTGCGGCACCCCGGCCGCGCTCAGCGCCTCGACCGCCAGCTGGCGCACCTGCCCGGAGATCCGGTCCAGGGTGCGGTAGACCTCGTCGTCGGCGAGCCGGAGCGTGGCCAGCCCCGCGGCGCAGGCCAGCGGGTTACCGGAGAGGGTGCCGGCCTGATAGACCGGGCCCGCCGGGGCGAGCTTCGACATCACGTCGGTACGGCCGCCGAAGGCCGCCGCGGGCAGGCCGCCGCCCATCACCTTGCCGAACGTGACGATGTCGGCGTCGACCGGGTCCAGGCCGAGCCAGCCGGAACGGGAGACCCGGAAGCCGGTCATCACCTCGTCGACGATCAGCAGCGCGCCGTTGGCGTGGGCGATCCGGGCGAGCGCCTGGTTGAAGCCGTCCCGGGGGGCGACGACGCCCATGTTCCCGGCGGCCGCCTCGGTGATCACCGCGGCGATCTCGCTGCCCTGGGCGGCGAAGGCCGCCTCCACGGCGGCGATGTCGTTGTACGGCAGCACGATGGTCTCGCTCGCCGCCGCGCCGGTGACGCCGGGCGAGTCGGGCAGCCCGAAGGTCGCCACCCCGGAGCCCGCCGCGGCGAGCAGCGCGTCGGAGTGGCCGTGGTAGCAGCCGGCGAACTTGATGATCTTGGATCGGCCGGTGAAGCCGCGGGCCAGCCGGATCGCCGACATCACCGCCTCGGTCCCGGAGTTGACCAGGCGTACCTGCTCGACCGGGGTCCGCGCGACGATCTCGGCCGCCAGCTCCACCTCTCCCGGCGTGGGGGTGCCGAAGCTCGTGCCGAGCGCCGCGGCGGCCTGCACCGCCCCGACCACCTCGGGATGGGCGTGCCCCAGGATCAGTGGACCCCAGGAGCAGACCAGGTCCACGTAGCGGCGGTCGTCGGCGTCGAAGAGCCATGGGCCTGCGCCCCGGACCATGAAACGCGGGGAACCACCGACCGCGCCGAAGGCGCGCACCGGCGAATTGACCCCGCCGGGCACGATGGCGCGGGCGCGGTCGAACAGGGCCTCGGAGGCGGGTGCGGCAGCGGGGTACGGCTGCTCACCGGCAGGATACGTATCGCTCACGATGAGGCCATTGTGTCAACCCTGCCGATCGGGTGCCGCGCCACCCCTGCGCCGGTTAACCACCTCACCCAGCTTTTCCACAGGAAGCCGGAACATCGAGATCGCGCTAGGCTGACCGGGTGCATCGTGCCGAGCTGTCCATCCACGCGCAGCGGACGGCCGACGAGGCGGTGCTCAGCCTCGCCGGTGAGATCGACATGCTCACTGCCGCGCGACTGTCGGCCTCCGTCGCCGAAGTCCTCGTCACCCCGCCCCCACGGATCGTGCTCGACATGGCCGACGTGACATTCTGCGACTCGCAAGGGCTCGGCACCCTGGTGGTGCTCACCCGCAACGCCAGCCGCGCCCGCAGCCTGCTGATCCTGACCAACGTCGGGGACTTCCTGCTGCGGGTGCTGGACATCACCGGGCTGCGGCAGGCGCTGACCATCCGCAACGAACCGCTCGCCTGACGCCGGGCGCCGGCGTCAGGACGTCGCACCCCAGCGCACCTGCTCCAGCAGATCCACCGCCCGGTCCCGGGCGTCCGGGTCGTCCGACCGCAGCATCGCGGTGGCCTCGTCGACCGCGCCGCTGAGCGTCTGATACCTCTGCTCCTGCTCCCGCGCCAGGTCCGACTGCGCCGCCAGCTGCCGGGTCTTGACCCACAGGTCGAGAAATACCGACACCTTGGCGCGCAGCACCCAGGGATCGAAGGGCTTGGTGAGGTAGTCGACCGCGCCGACGGCGTACCCGCGCAGCGCCAGCTGGGCGTCCCGGTCGGCGGCGGTGAGGAAGATGATCGGAATGTGCCGGGTCCGTTCCCGCCGCTTGATGTGCGCGGCGGTCTCGAAGCCGTCCATGTCCGGCATCTGCGCGTCCAGCAGGATCACCGCGAAGTCGTCCACCAGCAGCTGCTTGAGCGCCGCCTCGCCGCTCTCCACCGCGACGGACCTGACCGGCAGGCCCTGCAGGATCGCCTCCAGTGCCATCAGGTTCTCCCGCCGGTCGTCGACCAGCAGTGCCTTCGCCAGCTCGGTCACCGGTTGTCCTCCGCTCCGTCGTCCATCCAGGACGCCATCAGTTCGATCAGTTCGTCCAGATCGACAGGTTTGGTGATGTAGTCGCTCGCGCCCGCGTCGATCGCCGACTCCCGGTCACCGGGCATCGCCTTCGCCGTCAGAAAGACGATCGGCAGCTCGGCGAAGCGGTGGTTGCGCCGGATCGAGCGGGTCGTCTCGTACCCGTCCTGGTCGGGCATCATCGCGTCCATCAGCACGATCCGCACCTCCGGATGCTCGGCGAGCAGCCGTACGCCGTCGACGCCGTTGTCGGCGTAGAGCACCGTCATGCCGTGCAGCTCCAGGGCGCTGGTGAGCGCGAAGACGTTGCGGACGTCGTCGTCGACGATCAGCACGGTCGCCCCGTCGAGCCGGCGCGCCGAGGCGGGGACCTGCCGGTCCTTCTCGTCGGGCACCGGGCGCAGCATCGGCGGCGTCTCGGGCTGCGTCGGCACCGACGGCAGGGCGGCCGGGCGCGGGGTCGGCGGCGCCACGGCCGGCATCGGGGGCAGCACCGCGTTGAGCACGTCCGGCACGTACAGGGTGAAGGTCGAGCCCTCCCCGGGCACCGAGGTGACCGCGATGGTGCCGCCGAGCAGCCGGGCCAGGTCGCGGCTGATGGACAACCCCAGGCCGGTGCCGCCGTAGCGGCGGCTGGTGGTGCCGTCGGCCTGCTGGAACGCCTCGAAGATCAGCGAGAGCTTGTCGTCGGAGATGCCGATCCCGGTGTCGGCGACGGAGAAGGCGATCACCCGCCGGGCGGTGGCCAGCGCCGGCACGTCGAAGAAGGCGTGCTGCGGCGCCGGGCCGATGCGCAGCGTCACCGACCCCTGATCGGTGAACTTCATCGCGTTGGAGAGCAGGTTGCGCAGGATCTGCTGCAGGCGCTGCGCGTCGGTGACGAGGAACTCCGGCAGGTCGTCGGCGACCTCGACCTGCAGCCCGAGCCCCTTCTCCTCGGCCTGCGGCACGAACACCTGCTCCACGTACGAGCGGATGTCGGAGAAGCGGACCTCGATCGGCTCGACGTCCATCCGGCCGGCCTCGATCTTGGACAGGTCCAGGATGTCGTCGATGAGCCGCAGCAGGTCCGAGCCGGCGCCGTAGATGGTCCGGGCGAACTCGGTCTGCTTCGGGGTCAGGTTCTGCTCCGAGTTCTCGGCGAGCAGCCGGGCCAGCAGCAGCAGCGAATTCAGCGGGGTGCGCAGCTCGTGGCTCATGTTCGCCAGGAACTCCGACTTGTACGCCGAGGCGCGGCTGAGCTGCTGCGCCTTCTCCTCGAGGCCGATGCGGGCGAGTTCGATCTCGCGGTTCTTGACCTCGATGTTGCCCTTCTGGGCGGAGAGCAGCTGGGCCTTCTCCTCCAGTTCGGTGTTGGTCCGCTGCAGCTCGGCCGACTGCTCCTGCATCTCCCGGGCCAGCCGCTGCGACTGGGTCAGCAGCTCCTCCGTACGCCGGTTGGCCTGGATGGTGTTGACGGCGATGCCGATGGTGAGCACCAGCCGCTCGAGGAAGGCGATGTGCAGCTCGGAGAAGGGGGTGATGCTCGCGAACTCGATCACGCCGAGCAGTTCGCCCTCGAAGAGGACCGGGAGCACCACGTGGTCGTTCGGCGGCATCTCGATCAGCCCGGAGCGCAGCGTCAACGGTCCCGCCTCGCCGCCGCCGGTGCGCAGGGTGCGCCGGGAGAGCGCCGTCTGGCCGACCAGCCCCTCGCCGACGGCGAAGGTGACGTCCTGGTCGGTCGAGGGGTAGCCGTACGCGGCGGTGAGCCGCAGCTGCTCGCTGCTCTCCGCCAGGTCGGCGAGGAAGAATGCCCCGAGCTGGGCGTCGACGAGCGGGGTGACCTCCAGCATGATCATGCGGCAGACCTCGCCGAGGTCGCGCTGTCCCTGGAGCAGACCGCCGATGCGGGCCAGGTTGGAGTCGAGCCAGCCCTGCTCGGCGTTCTTCTGGGTCGTCTCCCGCAGGGTGACGATCATCTGGTTGATGTTGTCCTTGAGCTCGGCGACCTCGCCGCGCGCCTGGACGCTGATCTGCTGGGTCAGGTCGCCGCGGGTGACCGAGGTGGAGACCTCGGCGATCGCCCGCAGCTGGGTGGTGAGGGTGGAGGCGAGCTGGTTGACGTTCTCGGTGAGGTCGCGCCAGGTCCCCGAGACGCCCTTGACCTGCGCCTGACCGCCGAGCTGGCCTTCGAAGCCGACCTCGCGGGCCACCCGGGTCACCTCGTCGGCGAACGACGACAGCTGGTCGACCATCGTGTTGACGGTGTTCTTCAGCTCCAGGATCTCGCCCTGCGCGTCGACGGTGATCTTCTGCGACAGGTCACCCTTCGCCACGGCGGTGGTGACCGAGGCGATGTTGCGGACCTGCGACGTCAGGTTCGACGCCATCGAGTTCACGTTGTCGGTCAGGTCCCGCCAGGTGCCCGAGACGCCCTTGACCTGCGCCTGACC
>Ga0233383_1000723_pt1 | contig 12198 bp, 27 predicted proteins | sample ElkDunMinimDraft_14_FD_191542 | JGI IMG/M metagenome (GOLD analysis project Ga0233383, IMG submission 191542) | Fecal eukaryotic communites from dung pellets of Tule Elk in California, USA - Elk Dung G16 | ecosystem: Host-associated > Mammals > Digestive system > Large intestine > Fecal | place...
GAAGTAACAGATATACGAACGTATTTTGTGTTTTAATTATAAATATATAAGTCCTGAAAATTGAATTTTTCAGGACCTTTACTATATTAATTTTGTATGATAAATCATACTAAATGATTATCATTATATATGTAATTAAAAAATAATAAAAATATGTTCGCCACAATTAAACATCATTTAGGAGAGCTCTGGATTAAAGATATCGACCGTGTTAAGTTTGAAAATACTAAAATGCTAACCTTTGGTTTTGATAATCGAATTAATTACTTTGAAGCAAAAGAGCTATTTGAAATGGAAATTGCTAAATGTAGCGAGGAGGTTCTTAGAGCATTCTTTGATGAGCATAGACAAATCATTCAGGTGATTTAAGGAACTGAATGGAATATTCACATTGATTTATTTAATAACTAATTATGGTATTTTCATTATTTGAAAGACAGAAACCTGAACATAAGGTTCAATTAAAAAATCCAAATAAGGTTGTTATTGGTTCAGGAACAGATATAGAACGAGCATTTCAGATTGGAAACTTTATGAATATGTTTCAATATAATATTGAAAATGAAAGTCAATCCATGACCAATTCTGTCATTAAGCATAACTTGATGGTTGAAGTTGATTTGTTGGTTAAACATTGCGTTAATAATAGTAATGATGACTGTGCTGAACAATGGTATAACCATCATAAAGGACAAATCAATACAATGGTTGAATCACTTGTTGAGGAATTGGAATCAATAAAGAAACTTGAAAAAAAATTACCACATCTTAAACGAGATGTTAAAAACGAAACAAAGCAACTTATCAATCTAATGAGAAGAACTGCTGTTACAAAATACAATATGATTGTTAAAGAGATTGTATTTACATTCACTGAATATTTTGGATATATTAAACATTAAATAATTTAAATATGTTAGCAAACGAAGCAAGAAAAACAGCAAGTGAAAAAATTTGGAATTCACTCCCAAGTATACTTCGTCATAATATCGAGGATGCAGTAGATGAAGGTAGACTCAATTGTGAAATTACTTTTAATGACGATAAGATAGATAAAGCCAATTTTGATGATTGTATTGGTTATTTTAATAATCTTAATGAATTAGGTTATAAAACCGCTATGTATAGAGAACTTGGTAAATATGTAATTTTGATTACGTGGTAAATATATAAATAATGAATTTATGGGAATGACTGGAGATAAATATAAAGACGAATATGGTCTTGAATTGCCAACACATATTGATTATTATAGAAATCAAACTAAAAGGGCAATTGAAAACTTAAAATTGGAAACCACAAAGAAAATTTTGCCTGATGTGTTTAAGCTGATTAACGAAGCTGCACAGCACGGTGAGTGGTCTTGTCGAGTTACACAAGATAACAACATATTTAAGTTGATTGATAAAAGTAATGTTTCACAGATTCTTAAGGAACAAGGATTTGATACAAAGTATGTTACTATTTGTAGAGACGAAAGTGTGTATCAAATAACATGGGGAGCATAATTATGGAAAAATATTTCGTAAAAATTGTTACCACATATTGGAATAGTTATCAAAAGTCTTGGCTTAAATATAATAAAATTGTTGGTCTTAAGAAACACAAGAAACTTGGATATGTTATTCAAGTGAAAAATGAAGATGTTGAGAACATCAAAAATACAAGACGAATAAATGTTAATATATGGCCTGATAATGATTCATACAATTTTTGGCAGGAATATGATGTAGAAAAGATTATTTGTGAAAAAACAATATATGAAGAACTATGAATATTAGTATAGAAAATATTGAAGAGAAAAATTCACCATTACAGCATGCAATTGTTGATTATATATTTAATGAATGCATACAAGTAAAAGATAAAAGAGAGTGGTTTAATTATTACTTTGAGTTTTGGATGAATAGTAATTGTTTTTTAGTAATTTATTGGAAAGATAAAAATTCAAATAAAGAACATAAACATAAAATCAATTATAATGTTTTTGTTGAACAACATCCTAATGAATTAAGTAATATTATTTCGCAGTTTGTAAATATAGTACCAGATAAAAATGGAGAATGATAAGAATAGATTTGATAATCTTATGATGACATTAGGTGTATGTTTTATATTATTTTGTGTTGGTGCACTTACATACGCCTTTATTAATCTTTTTATTAGATAATATGACGACAAAGATATATGAATTTTTAGTGTTATTTAGTATTGGTGGAATACTAATATTTATAGCCACAGTATTAGCAGATATGATTAGTATATGGCTAATGAGTAAACATAAGTATGGTGAACTACCTTGGAAAATTGATAAATTCATAGTTAATCATAGTTCATGGATATATGTTGGTTGTAATATAATTTATATAATAATTTTATGGTATTTAATGTTTATAGATCATTAAAAAATAATAGACTTGATATTCGTCCTTATATATGTTTTCAATTGATTGAAAAAGTTGTAACATATCATGAAGGTGTTATGTTTGAAGAATATACAAGATTTGAAGGACGAGAAGATTATGTATATTTTGATGACAATTATAATATTAAACTTGTAACTAATATTGATGACGCATCTGTATTATGTCAAGCCGATGAACCTAATGTAATGTTAGTAAAACTTGTTAATGAAATTAGAGAAGGTTCATTAAAAGATAAATATGAAGGTATTTTAGTTATTGATTTTAATGCTTTACATAATCGTGCTGGACATCTATTACATTATCCTAATTATCGTTATAAAGACTTATATATTCCATTAAAAATTAGGGAATATCAAGATAAAGCATATTATAGAGCGGTTGAATTACAACGAGCCGCAAAAAATGCACTTTTATCTGATGAGTTTTATAATATGGTTAGATGTTATGGATGGGAACTTACTGATGATGATCATGAATATGTTTATAGGCTTAGTAATGGTATGTTAGAACATTTAATACGAATTAATAGAGGTAGATATAAATTTAAACGAATACATAAATGATAGAATTTGTTAAGGGAGATATTTTTGAATCTCATTGTTTTGCGGCGGTTAATCCTGTTAATTGCGTTGGTGTAATGGGGGCAGGATTGGCATTTCAATTTAAGAAACGTTATCCACAGATGTTTAATGAATATAAGAAACGTTGCGATAATATGGAAATGAAAGTTGGAAGAAATTATTTTTGGATGAATCCCGAAGCATTACGAAGCGATAGACGATGTACTGATTACGGTGAATTTGCTAATATAATTTGTTTTCCAACAAAATATCATTGGAAAGATGATTCACAAATTGAATGGATTAAAGCCGGATTACTTGATTTATATAATTATGTTAAGGTAAATTATGGACATGGTTGTAGTATTGCAATTCCAAAAATTGGTTGTGGATTAGGTAATCTTAATTGGGAACACGATGTTAAACCAGAGATTATTCGTATATTAGGTAAATTAGAACATATAGATATTAAAGTTTATGAATAGTGCTGAAGCCAAGGAAATGACTGAATTTGGTATGTGGACAAAAATAAATTCATCTATTAAAGATCTTATTATAGATGCCTGTAATGCCGGTGAATTTGAAATAAACATATCAAATATTTATGTAACTGAATCTGATATAATTAGATTGAGTAAATTAGGATATTATGTAACATACGATGGAACAGATAAATTTGATCCTCGATATTATATTAGTTGGAAATAAACCCATGATATTTGAAGAATTTTTAAGATGGTGGTTGTTGGAACTTAATAATATTGTAAAACCTATGAGTGAACCAACAATGCCAAATGCGAAAATATATTATTTCGATTCAGTTGAAACAAATAGTTTACAAAATGAGTGATACAAAAGGTACAATAAATATTGATAAAGTTAAGAAGTGTATTACGAGAATAATTAATAATTCCCAAGATACACCATATATTGACCATTTTAGTATATATAATGACAATGTTCAAGTATATATTCAAGGTAGAATTGATTTTACTGCATTAAATGAAATAAAAGAGGAGATGCAGGATAAATATATGAAAGTATCTCCTGCAGATCAAGATACTATAGTTATTTCATTTAATGTTAATAATTGTATATATAGAGAATATGAACTTCCTAAGTATGATTTGAAACCTCTTGATGCATATAAAGATAATCTTTTACAAGTAAAAAATTATAAATACGAGGAGGTTTTTAAGAACAATCGTTATAATTATTTTTATACCTATAGAGACGATAAAATTAAAGATTATGCTTCTCAACATTATGAACATTCTATAAAGGATTTTTATTGTTTGGTAAAACCTGATAAACCCCGAACATCTTCAGTGTGGCCCCCATATTTAGTTTGTAAAGGTTTTATTTATTATACCGATTATAAAAGATATGGAGAACATTCCGCAATTAGTTGTCATTTGGAAATTCTTGATTCTAAAATGAAAAAACGTTATGAGAAGTATGTTCCAAATTGGGGATGGGAGGTATTCAATAATATATTCCCTCGTTTTACTGGAGGAATGGCTTCTTCAATGTTTGGTGTAAAAGATAATATTGATAATATTGATATTGAAAAACTGTTATATAATAGTTTATTTGCTAAAAATGTTAAGGGTGTTGAAAACTTGTTACACTCAAGTATAATAGTTTTTGATACACTTGAAGAGGCACAAGATATGTGTGATAAGGTTAATGAATATTATAATATTTATTGTTTGAAAAATAGTTGATATGATTAACGAAAAGGAAATACAAGAAAAGATTCTTCATTTTATAGGTGATGAAGGATATGAATTTTTTAAGGAGTTAAGGGATAAACATAGATCTATATGGTGTGTATTTATATACGATAGATTACCATATTCAACTTGGAATAATGAAGGTAGACAAATACGTAATTATATAATTGGTGAATATCCTAACATAGTTGAAGAACTTGGTGGATATGATAAATTTGAAGAATGGTTTTATGAATTGACAGAAAATATGTTTCGATAGAAAAATAAAAGGTGATACTTAAGTATCACCTTATTTTTATTATAATTCTTGACATTTTATTTTTACCATTTACCTTAGGATTTGATATTGTATCAACTAATTCAAATTGATTTCTATTTAATTTTGTAATAAACCTATATGGAACTCCAATATTTCCTTTATAATCTTCTGGTATATTTTTTGAATCCTCGCATTCTATTGCATCATAATTATCATATTTTGGATAATCATTTTCGTTATATTTTTTAGTAAACTTATATTTTGGCATTTCTACTTGAATATTAGTATACCAACAAGCCGGAGCATTCATATAACTACCATTTGGTCGTAAGAATTTATTTACTGAAGATGGTATAGAATTAAGTTTACCTTGTTTAAGATATTCACGAACTTCTTTTTTATATGTTAAATGTAATGGACCCACAAATGCAAAATCAACATTATTTTTATAACACATTTCAATAAGTTCTATAGGCATTTTATCTGAATATGGTGGATTAGTGATAACCATATCACATTTTTTCATTATATCTCCATTATCTTGAAATCTACCAGATTTAATATCAGTTACTTTTTCATCTTTACCATCAAATGTATATAATTTTGGTTTATCAGAATAATAAGTTGCTAATAATTCTTTTAATCCTAATTTATCAAAGTTATCATGAAGATATTTATAAAAATTAGAAAATGAAGGATCATCACAATTACAATATATTATTTTGTTTGATAAATCAAAATACTTTAATCCCTTTTCTATATCTTCTATACGAGTATAAAATTCATCACCATTTTTACCATCATTAAATGCTTCAAATATATAATCAAATAGATGTTTCATAATTAGTATTAACGGTATAATTTATTATTTTTGTTATATAACTTAAATGAAAACACTAATTCATTTTTTACATATAACGATAACCACAAATATTTTCCTGGTCCATCAGAAAATGTAGTTGTTTTATATGTTGCTTCATTTTCTAATAATTCATTAACAAAAATTCCTAATTCCTTTTCATCAAAGAAATCAGTATTAGGATATGACATATCAATTTTTAAGTTTTGTTCATCTTGAAGTTCAACAATAACACCTTCATAAACTAGGTACTTCGCAAAATCGGCTACATTTTTTTCGTCATTTATATCTAAATCAAAATCATATAGTTCTGATAATTTAATTAAATATGATTCAAATGTATTTGGATTTTTAGTAACACGCTTACTAATTTTTAATTTCTCTGTTATATAATAATTAAGAGTTTTCATAATATTAAATATAAATCCATTTTGTTTCTGAAATTGTTGTCAATCTCATATTTTCTAAACCTTGTGAAATATAATCTTTCATTATTTGATTTAATTGTTGACTATCATCTGCAAAAGCGGGCATAATATATTTTATTGTTTTATAAGTACCATCTTCTTGTAATTGATCTTCAGCAATTTTAACTATAAATAATTTATTATTTTCATCAAATTTATCATTCACTGCGGGTTTATAGTTTTTCATCATACAAACATCTTCTACTTCAACATCAGTACCTACTTCTTTAATTACTTTATATCCCGCATCGGCGAAATGTAATGCTTCAGTAAAATATGTTTCTAATACGTTTTTTTCTTTACCGGATTCTAATATAATTGTTTTATTTACTTTTACTTTAAAATACATATTATCATTAAATATTTTATTTTTTATACCATTTAGGTAATGTTTTTAATTTATCACAACCTTCGAACATATCGATTGATTCCTTAAGATTTGGAAATTTCCATTTGCTTGTATCACAACATAATTCTTCACAATAATAGAACATATCAATTGTGGATATAACATTTTCAAAATTCCAATTTTCCAGTTCATATCCTTTAAGTTTATGACAATATGAAAATGTACCTTCCATATATTGTACACCGGAAACATCCCAATTTTCTAATCCTTTACCTTCAAATTCATGACATATAGCAAATGTAGAAACCATGTTTTGTACTCTAGAAACATTCCATTTAGATAAATCACAATTAAAATGTTTACATTCACTAAACATGTGATTCATATCAGTTACTTTTGATACATCCCATCCAGATACATCACCACAAAATTCAGTTAAATATCGTGAATTAAATAATGCCGACATATCTGTTATTTCTGATGTATCTATATCATTTAAATCAGCATCATTACCTTCTTCATTTACTTTGTTTATAATAATTTTTTTTAATTCGGTTTTTGTTTTGGGAAAATATTTATAACCTGATTTTTTTATTTTAAGTTTCTCAGTTATATATGTAGTTAATGTTTTCATAGTTTATTGGTTTAATATATCTTCTAATTCATAAACACCATTATCTTTATTATTGATTTGTCCTATTACTTTAGCTTCTATTTCTTCTAATAATTCTGGATTATCATTCAATATATCAATAACAGCGTTTCTACCTTGGCCTAGTTTTGTTCCATCATATGAGAACCAAGAACCAGATTTATGTATAATATCGAATTCAATTGCTTTATCTAATATTTCTGTAAAACGGTTTATACCTTTACCAAATTCAATTTCAAATTCTGCTTTTCTAAATGGTGGTGCACATTTGTTTTTAACAACTTTTACTTTAGTTAAATTCGCTACAGCTTCTTCACCATCTTTAATAGCAGTAGATTTACGAACTTCTAATCTCATAGAAGCATAAAATTTTAATGCATTACCACCGGTTGTTGTTTCAGGGTTACCAAACATAACACCTATCTTTTCACGTATTTGGTTAATGAATATACATAAACAATTGGATTTTTTAATTACTCCAATCATTTTACGTAATGCGGTAGACATCAATCTTGCTTGTAAACCAATACGAGCATCTCCCATTTCTCCTTCAAGTTCTGCTCTAGGTATTAGTGCTGCAACAGAGTCAATTACACATATACCAATTTTACCGGATGATATAAGTTTAGTTGCTATATCTAAACAGTCTTCACCACAATCTGGTTGAGTAAAAAATAATTTATTTACATCAACTCCAAGAGCGGCTGCATATTCTCTATCAAATGCATTTTCAGCATCGACATAAGCAGCTAATAAACCTAATTTTTGAGCTTCAGCAACTGCGTGTATAGCTAATGTTGTTTTACCAGAACTTTCGGGTCCGTATATTTCAACAATACGACCTTTAGGGTAACCACCAATGCCTAAAGCACAGTCTAATGACAAAGAACCAGATGGTATTACTTCGATATCCATAGTTGGAGATTCTCCTAACATCATAACGGTTCCTTCGCCATATTGTTTTCCAATTTGTTTCAAAACTGCCTCTAAATCATGATTTTCCCCAAATACTTCATCTAACAAATCCTTCTTTGCCATAATAGATTTCAAATATTATATAATTTTCACATTATATATATTAAAAATAAATATTTTATATTTGTAAATTTGAATCACATAATTTATTGTTTCTATATTTTATTATATATATTTAATTGTTATATGGAAAATAATAAATTGCAATACGGAGTTTGGTTGGATTTTCCACAAAACAAACCTAATGATTGTGAACGTCTTTTAATTAGACGAAAGGGATATGGTCAAATTTGGGAACCAGCTGTATATAATGAACACTATGAATGTTGGGACGATGGAGAAGCTGATGATTACCTTTGTGATTTAGATTGTGTTGATAAATTTATGCTTATTCCAGAAATATAAAAAAAATAAAAGGAAGTTTTCACTTCCTTTTTATTGTTTAAAATTTGAATTTTTAAAATATTTTGCTATATTATATATGTAATTAAAAAAAATATATAGTATGGCAAAGCTTAATATGAGACTTGGAGAAAACCTTGGTGAAATTCTTCTCGAAATTGCACAGGAACATATTAGAAAAGGTGAACCAGAAAAGGCAATTGAAACATATACTTCAAGTCTTCATGGTTTTACTGATGAATATGCTTTAATGCTTCTTAAAAACGAAGGTGTTCTTGTTACAGATCCTAATGGAACTGATATGGACCTTAAGGATGATACTGAACTTCTTGAAGCAAATAAGAAAAATATTTATGATTGGCAATCAATCATGAATAACAAGGTAGAATATATTTCTGAATTGCGAACTGAAAATCATAGGATTGCAACTAAGTTTATGCAAAATGCAAAACATAATTCCGCAAATGATTTTAATCTTATGGATTATGGAAAGCGTATTGAAAGTAAATTTAATGATGGTCCTTTTGGTATGCATCATCTTTGTGCGAGAGTTCTTTCAAACGTAGGTTTCGCTGATGTTCACGGTAATGGTGAAATGTCTTGGGACCGTCTTAGAGAAAATGTAATAAACGATGAAGCCTATTCTTATGAGCGAACTTTGTTTTATCTTGCTGAATATGTAAACAATATTCGTTTGCTTGCTAAGGAATATAAATCATTTGCAAATACTTATTCATTCCTTGAAAAACATGGTATGGTAGAACATATCCTATTTGTTGAAAATGTAATGGAAGATGTTATTGAAATTCTGAATGATTTTGCAAATCCTAATACTGGTTATTATCATCCTATGTGTGATGAAGAGATTGCTAATCTTAAGGAAGATATTACAGGTATTATTGCAAAATCATCTTATGGTTGGGAATATCTTCGAAATGGAATTATTCAAAAAAATATTTTGGATGGATATGATGCGGGTTGGTTGAGTCCTGATGGTGAATTTTATGGTGATGTTGGTGAAGTATCTGCAATGATACATATGAACCTTGCAGAACGGATTTATGCTGGTGATGGTAAGTATGGAAAACAAATGAAGGAAGATAAAGTTTCTCGTTGGTCATCAAATAGCCCAGAACATTGGTTACAGGTAAAGGGTTGGGTAAAGATACATCATCAGGATTGTTACGGTTCATTTATCGGAAGTAAGGATTGGACTGATTACCCATATTGTCCTACACAAACACAAATTAAAATGATTTGTAAGTATGCTGATACATTGTATAATGGTAAATTTTATACAGAATACAATTCATTAGGTATGGGTAGACACTCACATCCTGAACCATATTCAACATATAAGGTAAAACAAATGGATGATATAATGTTACATAAAATATTTACATATTGATTATGAAAACAAAAATTATTATTACTGATAGAAATCGTGATGGTGCTAAAATTTGGTTAGAACATCTATATGATAATACATATAAACTAAATACAAATAAATCATTTGTATTAGAATATATGAGAGTTATATTTGATAACGTTCCCGATGATTCACCTACATACGATTTTAATTGGAACGGTAAGAAAGCTAATTGTAATGCAATTGACCCTTCGGGAGGACCGTTTATAAGTGTTGGAGAAACATTTGATGGATATAAAATTACTAGAATATATAATAAGGAAAATGATGGGTTAGTAATTGATACAGAAATTGCACCCTAGATACCTAGGATTGTGTCAGTGTGTATTAAATTTATTTTCTTTATAATTATATATACTTAAAATTATACATCACCAGAATTGATTATATGGACAAAACTAATAAGAAATCTATACCTCTTTGGGTTGGAGTAAATAAGAATGGTAAAATAGTTATTCACACTGTTGAACCAGTAAGGAATGAGGCTACAGGTAGATGGGAATCAAAACGCCCATTCTGTAATTCAGTTATACAATCTCAATTTGAAGATATGTTTAAGAAGGTGGGATTGACTTGGGAAAATGATTGTGAATTTATAGAAATTGTTTATGAGTAATTTAAAATATATTGTAATGTCCAGATATGAACATTGGACATTAAATGGTAAAGTTTGGACCAATTGGTTTAAGTATCATTCATCAAGATATTATGATGATATATCTAAAGCTGAAGAATGTTTATCAAAAGCCATAGAAAATTCTAAAGGAATAAGCAAAATAGTTAAATTGAATTACGAATTTAAAATTGAACAAATAGATGTAGATTTACTTCCAACTCCGGCTCCTCCACCACCTCTTAAACCAAAACGTCCTAGAGGTAGACCTAAGAAAAATGCTGAAGCTTAAAGCTTTGGCATTTTTTTATTGTATTATTTGAAATTTTTAAAAATATTTCTATATTGTATATGTAAATAATTAAACGATATATTATGAAAAAGAATGTTAAAGTTGGTGATAAGGTAACAGTAATTTTTTCAGTAGGTGTAGCACATCCACTATACAATATCCCAACTGAAGCAGAAGTAACTTGTATTGGTGGTTATAACGGTAAATGTATTGAATGTAAAACACTAAAACCAGTTCATCATCGGGAGAATCCAGAAGGTATTCATATTTATGACAAAAACTGGAATTTCCTTCGTTATGAAACAAAGGAGGCGTATGATGAAATTTGGGAAGGTTGGATTGAAAAAATTGTAGCATAATATGGAAAAGCTTGTTAAAATTTCTGAAAGATGCCGTTGTTGTGGTAAAACTATTACTTTTAATGTGACAGAAGAAGCATATAATAATTATATAAATGGAACATCTGTTGAAGAAGCGTTTCCTGAAGCTTCATCAGAAATTATAGATGTTTTGAATTTCGGATTATGTGAAAGTTGTTTGGATAAAAATTTTCAAGGTTATTAAATCATAAATATGGCAACACGAGCAAATATTAAAATTATTGGGTTTAATGCAACAGCATATCTATATAAACATCATGATGGATATCCTGATGGATTAGGAAATGATTTGAAACAATTTATTACAGATAATGGATATTTTTCAAAAAATTATTATCCATTTATGTATAAATTACTTAAAACATATCCCGACATTCAAGAAACTAATTCAATACACGGTGATATTAAATATCTATATGTTATTGATTTAATCAATAAAACAATTGAATGTTTTAAGTGTGAATACGAATATACAAATTATACAAAAACATTTAACAAAATTGAATTATGAGTAAAAAGAATGCAGAAGTTGTAGAGTGGTTAAGTAAACTTACAAAAGAAGATTTACTATGTATCATTAAATATGGTTTACGAGGACATGAAAATGCTCCAACAGAAGTAAATGTTGAAGATATATTTGATTGTATTGGTTGTATGTATATTGGTGAATTAAACCAACTAAATAATAATATTTAATATGGAAAAATCTATTTGTATTCAATCTATTACTTGTAGAAAATGTGGTAAGACATTTGAGTTTCCTACTTTTGTGAAAGATTTTGAACGATTTGAGAAAGGT
>Ga0233383_1000724_pt1 | contig 12195 bp, 8 predicted proteins | sample ElkDunMinimDraft_14_FD_191542 | JGI IMG/M metagenome (GOLD analysis project Ga0233383, IMG submission 191542) | Fecal eukaryotic communites from dung pellets of Tule Elk in California, USA - Elk Dung G16 | ecosystem: Host-associated > Mammals > Digestive system > Large intestine > Fecal | place...
GGAGGACAACTACTAGTAGGATCCTACTGGGTCCAAAGGACCAACAAAAAGCAACTACAAAAGCAGCAATCTGTCTGTAGCCCTTAGCCCTTAGGCGAAGCCAAGTCGCCTGGCCAAGCCGCTAGTAGTTTTGTTGTAGTTTTGGTCTTTATAGTAGTCCTCTAGCTTAAGCAAGAGTAGTAGTAGCTTAAGCAACTATAAATAGTTGTCTAGCTTAAGCAAGACTACAACAAAACAACAACTCCTCCGTAGGAGGAGGACCAACTACAACAACCAACCAGACAAATACATAAGACAAAGACAACAACAATAAAAAAAGGAAATTTTTTATTAGGTTATCTCTTACCTAAGACAAAGGAAAGTAATCTATATAATAACTTTAAAAGTAGTTGGACATTATATATGTAACTATATCTTTATTTTATTTTATTTTTTTTTATTAAGTTATTTTGTTATTACTCATGCCTGTAACCTAAAGGTTATTACCTAAAGGTTATTACCTAAAGATTATTACCTAAAGGTTATTACCTAAAGGTTACCAGCCAGCCTGGCTAGTAGTAGTAGGCTTCGTCAAGAAGCCAAGACCAAATTATTGTTTTCTGCTCTGTCTGTCTGTTAACAGACAGACAGACAGACTAGAAGAATGAATTACCGAACGATAAAAAAAAAGTAAGTAGTCAACTAAACAGTTTGGAAATGTCAGGTAGTTTATACCACTCTAATTCTTATTGTATCCCAGTTATCAGGGCTTTTCCGGCTGGCTTGAAAAAATTTATAATAATAAGGGGGTGCTAACGCATAAATATAATTAAATAAAAAAAGGTAAGGTGCTAACGCAGGTAATGTAATAAAAAGTGATATTCTCATAAATCTTTATAAACAAAAATGTAAGATTAGCGAAGCGAAAGCAAAGCGAAGCGAAGCGAAGCGAAGCAAAGAGAAGCGAAGCGAAGCGAAGCGAAGCGAAGAGGAGGCTTAGCTAAAGAAGCGAAGGCGAAGAGGAGGCTTAGCTAAGATAAGAGGGGGTGGTGTGGGGGAGTATTAGAGTAGAGAAAGAGAAAGAGAAGAAAAAAGCGGTTCCTTAGAGGCCGCTTGAATCATCGCATGCTGGCTGGCTTGATTAATTATATATGAATTTAACTTTAATTTTATTTTTAATTGGAATCTTAGGGTTTATACTAAATAGAAAAAATATAATATTAATGATAATAGCAATAGAAATTATGTTATTATCAGTAACTTTATTAATATTAATAATGTCTTATGGTTTCGATGATAGTATCGGTCAAACTTTTAGTATTTTTATTATCTCGATAGCTGGAGCTGAATCCGTTATAGGATTAACAATTTTAGTAGCTTATTATAGATTAAGAGGGACAATATCTTTAAAAATTTAACTATGTATTTATCAATAATTGTATTACCTTTATTAGGATCATTAGTATCTGGTTTATTAGGGAGAAAAGTAGGAGTTAGTGGATCAAAAATAGTTACTTGTAGCTGTTTAATCTTAAGTTCTTTATTAATAACTATAGCTTTTTATGAAGTAGGAATTTGTGGTTCAGAAGTAAGTATCCATTTAGGAAGTTGGGTAGATTCCGAAATTCTAAATATCAATTGGGAATTTTATTTTGATCAATTAACCGTTTCATTAGGATTAGCGGTAATTTATTGTTCAACTTTAATTCATATTTATACAATAGATTATTTATCAACAGATCCTGCTAAGTGTTTTGGGAAAACACTAATATAGGGGGAGTAACTGCCAAATTCCGGGGACACCCTAAAGCTCTTGATACCAAGCTATAATGGAAACGTTATGAGTGGCCAGAATAATTCCCTGGGTATGGTAACAAGTCAAGAGATGAGTGAAAACGAAATGGATTATCGCGGATCTAAATCAGGAATATCACCTGTAAAAGAGCAACGAGTAGACGGTAGTTATTCAGGAACTAAGTTAGTTCCTGGATTAAGGTATACTCTAATGGGCGGCGAAAGTCGTTATCAAATCAAAGTCCTTTCTAAACAATTAATTGTTTGGTTACTTTAATATTTTTTGTCTAAAGCCAATCTAAAAAATGATAGCTCTCCCTCTAATTTTGTGTTAACACAAAATAAAGAACTAAAATTAAGTCCTTGGTTTATAACTGGTTTTATAGACGCTGAAGGATCATTCTCTGTAATAATAGATAAAAACAAAAACCGAAAATTAGTAGCTTAAGCAAGAAGAGTACAAACTAAGTTTCAACTTGGTGTAAATATACGAGATTTACCTTTATTACAAGAGATACAAAAATATTTAGGTGGTATTGGAAATATTCATATAGCATGAAATACTAGTCCTAATAGGACTATGGTTAACTTTTCAATAGATTCCATTAAAGATTTAAACTTATTAGTCTGTCCTTTGGACAGATCATCTTGATAAATATTATTTAATAAGTCAAAAAGCAGTCGAGTATTTATTATTTAAAGAAGTATTAACTCTTATTAATAATAAAGAACATTTAACTCTCTCTTTGACTTTGAGAGTGGATTAAAAAAAATAGTTAATATTAAAGCATCAATAAATTTAGGTTTATCTGATTTCTTTTCTTTTCTTTTCTTTTCTTTTCTTTTCTTATCTTAAAAATTGAGTTTCCTGATTATGTTCCTGTAAAAAGACCAGTAATTAATACTAAGAAAATACCAGACCCTAATTGGTTATCTGGTTTTGTAGCAGGTGATGGAAGCTTCGATGTGACTATCAGTAAATCTAACCATAAAATAGGATATAAAACTCAGCTAAGATTTAGAATTACTCAACACATTAGAGATAGAAAATTAATGGAGTTGTAACCTTTAGGTAACTAAATATTTATTTAGTTTTTTTAAGGATAAGGAAAAAAAAGAGTTGCAAAATATAAATATATATAAATATCCTAATCAAGATGCAGTTTATTTTTATATTGTAAATTTAAACGAAATAAATAATATTGTAATTCCATTTTTTGGTTCTAAAAAAAATCCTATATACGGATCTAAATATTTAGATTATCTCTGTCCTTTGGACAGACTGGTTAAAAATAGTTGAAATCATGAATGAAGGAAATCATTTAAAAATGGAAGGCTTAGCAAAGATTATAACTATAAAATCAAAAATGAATAATTTCCGGTATTTATAAATGATTTAAATTTTCGCTAATTTTTTTTTTTTTTCTTCGCTCTGTCCGTAGGACAGACGCGGTAAAAAAAAGAAGAACAAAATAATACGCGGCACATAAAAAAAAGTCATTTACCAATTAATTGCATGATAAATTTGATCGCTATGCATAATCAGAGATTTTTTTCATATTTATCAGCATTTACTTTTGGAATGTTAGTTTTAATTTGTGGTGGTAATTTCTTCGTAATGTTTGTTGGTCAAATTTCCCCGGCCTAGTTGTAATGTAAATTACAATAAAGTACATCTCTATATGCTGGGATACCCTAAAGCTTTAAGTACTTAAACTATTATTAAGTAAAAATCTTAAAGATATATGCGATAGCATTAATGGGCAATCAGCAGGAAACCAACGGATTTATAATTATCCTAGTAGGATCCTCAGAGACTATACGAGGTGCCCCTATTATAATTAGTCTACTTAAAATTCTCTCTTGTTAGTGAGTGTTGTTTTTGTTTTTAACTACAGTCAAAACTTAAGCAATAATAAATATATTAAGAATAGACTATAAATAGGGTGAAGATATAGTCCAAACTTAATTTGAAAAATTAAGAGCTATTGCTAAGTGAAAATTTGACTCAGTCAAATTTTACTTCTGACATATTATTAAGTAGCGTTGTACTTTCATCTGTTCAAAAAGATGTCATTATTGGTACTCTACTTGGTGACGCATGTATGGAACGAGATAAGCCAACTCATAATCCAAGAATTAGATTTGATCAAACTTATCCTGACCATGAAGAGTATTTGTTATCTTTATATGAAATATTTAAAGAATTAACCGGTACTCCTCCTAAAGTACATGAACGAAAACCAGATAAGAGAACTCATAAAGTATATAAAACCATTGCGTTTAAATCTTTAAGTTTTCCTATGCTAAATTATTATTGTGACATGTTTTATACATACGATGAAAATAATAAACGACGAAAAGTCGTGCCTAGCAATATTAAAGATCTTCTAAATGCTAGAGCTTTAGCTTATTGGATAATGGACGATGGTGGTATGGAGTTTTATGGATGTACTCAGTTACATACTGATACATTCAGTCCAAAAGAATTGGATCTTTTACAAGAGGCTTTAAGTATAAATTTTAACTTAAGGAAAGGACTCGATTAATTAAAAAAAGACCTGGACAATGGGCAATAGTAATACCATTAAAACAAGAAAAACCTCTAATAGATATTGTTGGACCATATATGCATGAATCAATGCTATATAAGGTTAAAAAGTAATTATTATTTTACAATAGCGTATTGTGGGAAGCGATAGGAGTAGTTTCTTATTTATTAATTAATTATTATTTTACTAGAATACAAGCAAATAAATCCGCAATTTTAGCTTTTACAATGAATAGAGGAGGAGATATGTTAATGAGTATTGGATTTTTTTCAATTTTTGCTTTATTAGGATCTCTAAATTATTCACAAGTATTTGCTTTAATACCATATATGAACGAAACAGCTATTACTATTATTTCATTATTATTATTAGGTGGTGCTTTAGCCAAAAGTGCAAATATTCCTTTACATTCTTGGTTACCTGGAAGTATGGAGGCTCCTACACCGGTAAGTGCCTTATTGCATGCTGCTACACTAGTTACAGCTGGTATTTATTTATTATTAAGAAGTTCCCCAATTTTAGAATATAGTCCTACAGCATTATTAATTATTACTATTATAGGAAGTAGTACTGCATTTTTTGCTGCTACTGCTGGTTTATTACAAAATGATTTAAAAAGAATAATTGCTTTTAGTACAATTTCACAATTAGGTTATATGATGATGGCAGTGGGGATTAGTCAATATAATATTGCTTTAATGCATACTGTTAACCATGCTTTCTTTAAAGCTTTATTATTCTTAGGAGCAGGTGCGGTAATTCATGCTTTTGCAGATGAACAAGATGTAAGAAAAATGGGTGGATTAATAAAATTTTTACCAATAACTTACTCTGTAATGTTAGTAGGTACTTTAAGTTTATTAGCTACTCCTTATTTAACAGGATTTTATAGTAAAGATATTATTCTTGAATTAGCTTTTGGACAATATAGTTTTAAAGGTATGTATGGTTATATTTTAGGTACTTTAACAGCAGGTATAACTGCTTTCTATAGTTTTAGATTAATAAGTTTAGTTTTTTTAACTTATCCTAATGGACCTAAACAATCTTATTTAAATTGTCATGAAGCTAATATAGCTACTATTATTCCTTTATTTATTTTAGCTCTCTTTAGTATTTTCTTTGGATTCTTACTTTCCGATGTTTACGTAGGAGTAGGTTCAGATTTTTTTGCTAATTCTTTATTTACACATCCTAATAATATTACATTAGTGGAAGCGGAATTCTCTCTTACTCCGATTATTAAATTATTACCTTGTATTATTAGTTTATTTGGAGCTCTTACTGCTATTTATATTTACCATTTACAACCACAATTCTTAGTTTCAATTAATATTGCATCTCCTTCTCTAACCCAACCCTCTTATTCTTATTCTAATAAGATTTATTCTTTCTTTAATGGAAAATATTATTTTGATATCTTATATAATCATTTCTTAGTTAATAAAGGTTTACAATTAGGGTATAAAATTTCTAAAGAAATAGATAGAGGGACTATAGAATTATTTGGTCCTAAAGGATTTTCTCAAAAGTTCTATGATACAGGAGTGAATATTGCTAAATTAGACACTGGGATTATAACTACTTATTCTTTATATATTACTATTAGTTTATTAGTCTTATTATTCTTAGTATTTACACCTATGTTAATGGATACTTCATTATTTATTGAAATGAGATTAGTGATTATTTATTTAGCTGCTTGCTTTATTACTTTAAAAGGTTTATGCTAACGCGCTAAATGTAAGAAAATTTATCGCATATCATATTAGAGAAAGCTAGAGAAAGAGCAAAGAGTCCTACTGTCCGTAGGAGTAGTTGTTTAGGTCTTTATAGTTGCTTAAGCTACAACTACTCTTGCTTAAGCTAGAGGACTACTATTAATAGTTGTTGTAGTCTTGCTTAAGCTAGACAACTACTCTTGCTTAAGCTAGAGGACCTACTAAGGACCAACAAAACAACAACTAGAGAAAGCTAGTTACCTAAAGGTTACTAGCGGGGCTTGCTGGTCTGGTTAGCAGACTGGTCTGGTTAGCAGACTGGCTGGCTTGAGATACTCTGTCCAAAGGACAGATTATTGAAAAAACAGGTTATTCTAGGTGACTCGGTAATTCCGGTTCTAGAGTTTAACGCTGCTCTACTTAACTTATCTTAAATTTTAATCTTAATACTTGACCCCCTTAGCGTTCCTTAGCAGGGAGAGTGCTAACGCAGCACCACCTGTCTAGAGGATAAAACGCTATAGATAAATTAAGATATTCCTAATAAATTTTAATAAAAACAATTTTCATGACATTATTGAATTTAACACACTACAACTTTCAGGTGCTATTAAGTCCGGTTGTAAATCTATTTTATATCTTAATTTTGGTTGTGTTTACTTTTTCGCTATTATTTCTTATTATCTTCAGTAATGTGGACGAAAGTAAACAAGTTGAACGTTCAGAAGGAGATATCTTATTTGATAGATTTAAAGCATTTAAGGAGCATCCGATTAAAATTAAGGTAGATCTCGAACAGGCCGAAGCCAAAGCAAAAAAAGAGCAAGGAGAAGGGCAGAGCGGTGGGTCAAAAAGACCAGACAACTCTAAAAAATAAGCTTCTAACCCTTTTTAGCTTTAGTTTGACCTACAAAAAAACTCATATATTACCCCCCTCTCTCTGTTAGCCTAGCCTAGGCTAGGCGCCAGGCTATCTACCCGACCTACCCGATCCTACCCGACCCTACCCGATCCCCGATCGCCTGGCCAAGCCAAAAAGCCTATACATAGAAATATTCTAGATTAATTTTCATTCTTATTTTGTATACAAGTCAATTTTGACTTGAATTTAATTTAGAAACTAGTTATATAACATAATTTACCTTGACTTGGCGTCACTCTGTATGTCCTACTATGTCCCAAGAAAGGACTCGGGTTGGCCAGTCTGGCTTGAAAAACAGGCCTACCCGACATAGTAGGACTTGCTTAAGCAACCAAAGAAAAATCTATTTTTATTTATATAATCTTTTTTGTAATAATACTCTTTATTTTTTATTATTAGGGTGCTGCTAACCGCACTCCCCCTGCTTTTCTACTGCTTATCCGCAATCCTTCTACTTGGTCTTTAGACCTACTCTAGCTTAAGCAAGAGTAGCCATGAGTAACTTTATTTATTAGTAACTTTATTTATTAGTAACTCTCTTGGTCTGTCTGTCTGTTGGCTAAGCCTACAGACAGAACAGACAGATTTATTAGTAAATCTGTCCTATCTGTCCTACGGACAGACTACAGAGTAACCTAAACGAAGTAACTCTGTCTGTTAGCCGCCCGCCCGATAGCCTGGCGGCTCCTACCGGGGGACAGACAGTCTGTCCTATCTGTCCTACGGACAGAGTCCTACTCTGTCTGTTAACAGACAGACTACAGAGGGGGTAAAAATAATAAAAACAAGGTTACTACTGACTTCTTAGTAAGTTCAAAAGCTACCCAAAATTCAGTAACTTCTCCGCAAGGAGTGCTTCGCAGAAGGGGTGCTTACGCGGGTGCTACTCCGAAGGAGAAGGTGCTACCCCTCCCCGCAAAGCGGAAGGATTGCGGATAAGCAGTAGGAGTAAGCTAAGGAGTCCGTAGGAGGAGGTAAGTTAAGGAGCCTGCTTGCGCCCCTCCCCGCAAAGCGGAAGTATTGCAGAGGGGAGGTAAGCAAGGAGGGGAAAATAATTAATGTTCGCCTATGTTGGTTTTGGTCCTTCTAGGTCCCCCTCCTACGGAGGGGACCTACTAGTAGCTTAAGCAACTATTCGGACCTATTCGGACCTAGTAGTAGTCTGTCCTTTTTGTTTGTCCAAAGGACAAAAAGGACAAACAGAGTAGTAGTTGTTTTGGTCTTTATAGTAGTCCATAGTAGTTGTAGCTTAAGCAACTATAAATAGTTGGTCCTTCGGACCTACTAAGGACCAACAAAACAACTACTCTTGCTTAAGCTAGAGGACTACCAGTAGTAGTTGTTGTTTTGGTCTTAATAGTAGTCCATAGTAGTTGGTCCGAAGGACCTATAAAGACCAAAACAACAAAACAAATACTTATCCTTCCATTCCATTCCATTTAATTCCTAAGTATTCTATTCTAATTTTAAAAGTATCGATGTCAATTATATGGGAACATCAAAAAATAAATAAATTAAAATAAAAGCATTTAAAGGAATTATTAAGGAAAACTAAGGCAAATTTATAAAAAAGGAGGTAATCAACCAAAAGCTTATCTTTAAGGCCCTTTAAATTTTATTCTATATGTCCTCTAGCTTAAGCAAGAGTAGGACATAATGGAATATGAGGAGGAACCTGAATTAGAAAAGAAAATAAAATTAATAAGCAATCCTAAGGAAAACCTTAAATATATTAACTTCCTGAAGTAAAACATTTTATTAAGGAAAGGAAAGGAAATCAACCGAGACTCCGAAAGTAATGGTGAGTGAAATCGGATTAGCCTATTAAAGTTTTATATTAAAATCATTATTTTATTCTCGCAATTAAGTCTTTTACCTCTGTCTCTCCAGCCTCTGTCCAAGACAGACCCGTCTGCTAACGCACTTGAAGGGTCTGGTTAACAGACTGGGTTGGAAGGTTTGGGGGGCTTGACAAATTTAGAGTAAGACTAAATCAATATTTTTTGGAGTTCTGTTCAATCAATATTTGTTCTAAAAATAGGTTCAAAGTCCTAATAAAATATAAAACTTAAAATAAATAGTAAATTAGTTATAATTAACTTACTAAGTAAAATTACGATGAGAGATAACTTGTCGGAATATAGGGGAACCATCCTCTAAGGCTAAGTATTATAAATTTAGCGATAGTGAAAAAGTACTGTAAAGGAAAAGTTTGAAAAGCATGTAGTATACATATTATTTAATTTAATTATTAAATATGGTGAAATAGATCTTGAATTAGTAATTCTATAAGCAGTCGAAGTTCTTATTTTAAAATTAAAGAATGACGGCGTACCTTTTGCATAATGGGTCAGCAAGTTAATAGAAGTAGCAAGGTTAATAGCCCAAGCGAAAGCGACTATGCTAGATAATAAAAATAGTACTGGATAAGTTACTTCTATTAGACCCGAAGCCAGGTGATCTTACCAAGACCAGATTATAATGGATCGAACGGTTGAATGTTGCATAATTCTCCGATGAGTTTTGGTAAGTGGTGAAATGCCAATCTAACCTGGTGCTAGCTGGTTTTCTACCGAAACATATTTTAGTATGATGTCTATTTTAGATTTATGGAGGTACAGCAAGACAATTCCCAACAAATAAAAATTACCATTTTTAATGCGTTTAGGTTGCGGGGATCTAGCAAATCTTACCTTTGGAAACGAATCTCGGAATTACATAAATTAATAGATAGATATTCAGACTACTCATGCTAAGTTGGGTAGTCAAGACGGAAACAGCCGAGAACACTAATCAAGGTCCCTAATGATTGTTAAGTGAAATTAAGGACGTAGCAATATCAAATACAGCTGTGAAGTGAGCCTGGCAGTCGCTACTTATAATGAACGTATGTAACAACGCAACAGCAGTAACTAAGATAGTCGCGCCGAAAATTTAACGGGTCTAAAACAATCAACCGATATTGTGTTGATTAAAACTTATTTATTCTGTCCAAGACAGACCAGTCTGTTAACCAGACCTGCATGAAAAATTAAGTCTTAATTTAGGTAGTAGAACATTCAGTTTAACTGTTGAAAGAATAGTGTTTCATTATTTATTAGGTAACTGAAGAGAGAATGCTGACATGAGTAACGTAAAAAATTCCTATAATGGAATTCGCCGAATACGAAAGGTTTGCATAAGAAAGGTTAATCCTCTTTGTGTTAAAGCGGCCTCTAAGGAAAATATAGCTATAGCTATAACTGATGAGTAAATTATAGAAAGTTATTTAATTAATTTTAAATAATCAGGAAATGAATATAATTATTATTAATATTTTTAATTTAACTACCGTACCCTAAACCGACACAGGTTCGTAAGTAGAGAATACTAAGGCGAAGAGCTAAAAGTTGTTAAGGAACTCGGCAAACTAACCTCATACGCTTGTCAATAAGAGGGACCTTATTCTAATTTTTATTTATTTAAATAAAGGAGTTATTATAAGGTGGCACAGAATCGGAGGCCACGACTGTTTACTAAAAACACAACACAGTGCAATCATTAATGTGATAGTATACTGTGTGAAATTTGCCCAATGCCATTAATATAAGAAAAATCATGGAAATTAAACTGTGATTAATCGAAAATCTGGTTAATAGCGGTCTTAACTATGAGGATCCTAAGGTAGCAAAATCAATTGGCATTTAAATGATGTCGAGTATCAATAATGTAACGATGGTCTCACTGTCTCTACAACTTGCTCAGTGAAATTGAATTACGCGTGCAGATGCGCGTTACCACCAGGGGGACGGGAAGACCCTATGCAGCTTTACTGTAATTAGTTATCATGTGAATCTAGAACAATTTAAATTAATAGTGAATAGGGAAATCGAAAGATATATAGTGGAAACCTTAAAATCTAAATTGGGTTCATGTTTACCTAACCACTTGAATAATAAGGAGTAGGGAGAGTTGACTAATTGGCAGTTTGACTGGGGCGGTCGTCTTTAAAATAGTAGCAAAGTACATCCAAATTTTTTATTAAAATAAAATCAAAAAAGAATTAATACTTACCTTTTGTTTTATTATTTAAAATGTAGGTTAAGTGTTAATTTAATTAGTTATTTATAAGGTATAGCTAGAAATTGAATGGAAATCAATCAACCAATGAAGGGTTGCGCAGTGTTCAATGGCGGTAAGCATGCTTAACTGAAAGACTTAAAAGTCAAACAGATACGTAAGTAGGGCATAGTGACCCCTCGTTTTAGTATGGGATAGACGGGGATCAATTAATAAAAGTTACGCTAGGGATAACAGGCTGATAGCCGACGAGAGTACACATTGTCTCGGCTGTTTGGCACCTTGCAAATCGGGGAATCTTAATAGAAATATTAATTTAGAAGTTGGCTATATGCTGGAATATCCTTAGAGCTTTCAATACTAAATATTTTTTAGTGAAAATTTGCTGGCTTGAAAGATTGGACAATCAGCAGGGAAGTCATATAGAATAGGTCGAGCAACCGTTAAAACTATATGCCCCCTCAACGACTACACGCCAACATCCAGAGCTACAAAAATTGTATTCTTTATGCTGGATGAAGATATAGTCTAAACTTAATTGAAAGATTAAGAAAATTAGTAGAATATAAAATACTAATATAAATGCGATGTCGACTCATCCTATCCTCCGGGGGAAGAAGCTTGGAAGGGTTCGGCTGTTCGCCGATTAAAAGGGTACGTGAGTTGGGTTTAATACGACGTGAGTCAGTATGGTCCCTATCTTCTGGTGGAAAATTTAGTAAAAAGGGACAGACCTTCTAGTACGAAAGGACCAATAGGTTGTGTTTCTATAGTGTACCAATTGTTTCTAATATTTTTTTATTTCTTCTAGTTCTATCTATTAGAAAGTAATATGAACGCATAGTTGGGTAGCCACAAACATAATAGATAAGTGCTGAATGTCTATAAAGCAAGAATCTAATCCCTAAGATACTAATAAATACTATAGCACCAGTAGGTGCCATGGTAATTGAATTAAGAAATAGATCATTTCTAAATAGGTTGCAAATGTTTATACTGTAAAGTATCTAGTTTAGCAATACTAATTAATAAAAAAACTAGTGGTTTATAATTGATTCCAGCATTCACATCTGCCTCTTTGTTTAGGTCTTTATAGTTGCTTAAGCTACAACTACTCTTGCTTAAGCTAGAGGACTACTAGTAGCTTAAGCTACTACTAATAAAAAAC
>Ga0233383_1000725_pt1 | contig 12183 bp, 9 predicted proteins | sample ElkDunMinimDraft_14_FD_191542 | JGI IMG/M metagenome (GOLD analysis project Ga0233383, IMG submission 191542) | Fecal eukaryotic communites from dung pellets of Tule Elk in California, USA - Elk Dung G16 | ecosystem: Host-associated > Mammals > Digestive system > Large intestine > Fecal | place...
GACGGCCACGCCTTCGGCGAACCGGGTGAGGGCCGGCAGCCCGGTGCGGTCGGCCATGGTGATCAGTGCCGTGGCGATGGGCGCGCCGGCACGCACCTGGGAGAGCATCGTGGCGATCTCGCCTGACAGCTCGCCGCGCGCGGTGGACGTGACGCGTTCGAGCGCCGGCAGCGGCCCCTCCCCCGCGGTGACGGCGAGCGCAAGCAGCTCGGCGACGGTCGGGAACTCGGCGAGCATCCGTTCCTCCCGACGCCGCACCGCACGGCTGAGCTGCTGGTCGCACAGCACGAAACCGGCGGCTCCGGTCAGCAGCACGAGTGCGAGCAGGGGCACCGGTGAGGAGCCACGCGTCGCCGCCAGCAGCACGGCGAGCAACAACCCGCCCGCGAGTCCGAGCACGGTCCACACCACCTGCCGAGCGCGGAACTGGTCGACGCTCTCCGACGAGCCCGCACGGTCGAGCCGACGTCGGACCTCGGCGCGGGGCGAGCCCAGCCGCTCGAACCAGTGGGCGGCGTCCGCGAGCCACGGTGCGATGAGCCGCTCGACCACGTGGGCGCCGGCCCGCTGCTCGCGCAGCAGGCCCGACGTCGCGTCGCGGGGCCGCAGCGACGGCGCGAGCCGTTCGTCGAGCGTGATGCGGCGGGCGCGGAGCCGTGCGATCACGAGCAGCAGCCCGAGCCCGCCGAGCAAGCCGACGAGCCCACCGGGAACCGAGACCCACGCGCTCATCGCAGCACCCGACCTTCCTCGGGCAGGCGGCCGATCCTCCGCATGAGCCGGTAGGCGACCACCGAGCACCCCGCACCGCCCAGCAGCACCGCGACACCCGCCGCGGAGTCGTACGCCTGGGCCGTCTGCGGGCGGGTCGCCAGCAACGCGAGCACGACCCACGGACCCGCCGCGGCCAACCGCGCACCGTTGACCGTCCACGACTGGCGCGCCTCGAGCTCCCCACGCGTCCGGGCGTCCTCGCGGAGGAACGTCGACAGGGTGCGCAGGAGCCGGCCGAGGTCCGTGCCACCGACCTCACGGGTGAGGCGCAGCGCCTCGATGATGCGGTCGGCCACGGGGTCGGCGAGCCGCGCCTTGAGCAGGTCCAGGCACTCGCCGAACCGCCCGGTCGCGCGATAGTCGGCAGCGAACCGCAAGAACGCCTCGCGCAGCTCCGCAGGTCCGCGTTCCCCGAGCTGGGCCACGGCCTCGGGCAGGGACAGGCCAGCACGCACGCCGGACGCCAGGTGGTCGACGACCTCCGGCCAGACCTCGCGCAGGTCGCGTCGCCGCTTGAGCGCCCGGGCCCGTACGAGGGCTTCCGGGGCGACGCCCGCCATGACGGCGAAGCACAGCGCGATCGCCGGTGACCTGGTCACGGCGATCCCGGTGAGCAGGACGACGACTCCCAGGACGGCACTCAGGCCGTACAGAGCGTTCGGTGTGACCGACGGGGCGCCTGCCTGGACGAGGAGGTCCTGGACGACGGCGGAGTGCCGGGTGCGCCGCTCGGATCGGCCCGCGGGCTCCCAGAACGACCACCAGATGCAGAACAGCCCCGCTCCCAGCAGCAGGCCGACGACGACTCCCATCAGCGCGACCCCGCGAGCAGCGTGCGCACGTCGACGCCGACGCGCGCGAAACGGTCGTCGTCCGACGGGAACCCGTCACCGCGCACCAGCTCACCGTCGCCGTCGGGCCGGTGGAAGATCGTGGCCGACTCGACCCTGCCCGCCTCGACCCGCCCCGTGATCGCGACGATCTCGCGGACCTGGCGGACGCCGTCGGGCCGCACGCCCAGGTGCACGACGACGTCGATGGCCGAGGCGACCGCCGGCACGACGAACCGGTCGGACACGTTCTCGCCCGCGAGCAGCGGCAACGTGCACATCTTGGTGATCGCCTCGCGCGCGGAGTTCGCGTGGATCGTCGACATGCCCGGCACGCCGGCGTTGAGGGCGACGAGCATGTCGAAGCTCTCGGCCTCGCGCACCTCGCCGATGACGATGCGGTCGGGCCGCATGCGCAGCGACTCCTTGACCAGCCGGCGCAGCGGGATCTCGCCCGTGCCCTCGAGACTGGGCTGGCGGCACTGCATCGCGACGACGTCGCGCACCGGGAGGGCGAGCTCGAACACCTCCTCGCAGGTGACCACGCGCTGGCCCGACGGGATGGAGCCGGCGAGCGCGTTGAGCATCGTCGTCTTGCCCGCCGCCACGGCGCCCGCGACCAGGATGTTGAGCCCCGCACGCACCGCGGCGTCCAGGAACGCCGCGGCGTGCGGCGTCATCGAGCCCAGGCGCACCAGGGCGTCAAGGCTCCCGGCTCGTACGAGGTGCTTGCGGATGTTGACCGCCCAGTCACGACGCGTGATGTCCGGGATGACCACGTGCAGCCGCTCGCCGCCGGGCAGCACGGCGTCGACGAACGGGCTGCTCAGGTCGAGGCGACGACCGCTCGCCTTGAGCATGCGCTCGACCAGGTCGCGCACCTGCGCTGCGGTCAGGATCGTGGTCGTCAGCTCCGCGACGCCGGACCGGGCCACGAAGACCTGGGCCGGGCCGTTGATCCAGACCTCCTCGACCTGCGGGTCGTCCAGGTACTTCTGCAGCGGACCGAGCCCGGACAGGTTGTCGACGAGCCACCGCGTGGCGTCGGCCGGGTCGGCCAGCGCGGGCACCACGCCGAGCGACGCCCGGTCCCGGTAGTCGGCGAGCGCCTCGGCGACGAGCGACTCCAGCCCGGCACGGTCGCGCACGGGGTCGAGGTCACGACGACGCACGAGCTCACGCACCTCGTCCTCGAGGATGCGTACGGCGTCGGTGGGGACCAAGTGGTCGACGGGCACGGAGGGCTGCCTTTCAGTGGCGTTCTGCGGCCCCCCGACCGGTTTCAGAGCGCTCCCAGGGTAGGTGATGCTCGCGGCCAGGCACCTCCCGCCGGGCGACCACTGTGGACAACCGCCTCCCCCACGGCACGCACCCGGCCGGGCGTCGCCGCCGTGTGCGCTGGTGGCCGGTGGTCAGGCCAGGCGCCGAACCCAGGACGCACCTCCACGGCGCGTGACCAGCGTCACGGCGCACGAAGCACGACGGTGTCCGCGAGCGCGCGGCGGCTTCGGCGCCGGTCGGCGGCCGTGCGCGCCTCCCACCTGGGCGGATCCTCTGAGTCCGGCGACGGACGGTCGCTTCGCGCTCACAGTGTCGCGCTCCGCACAGAAAGCGCCCAGCCCGTGCGAGTTGTCGGAGCCGGGCCATAGAGTGTGCCCGCCGAACGAGGCGGCACCGGCCCGCCCTCACTGATGAAGGAGACGCATGGTCGCCGTCGCGCCTGAACGCATGGCTGAGATCTTGATCGAGAACGAAGAGGCCGTGCGCACGGCCTGGCTGGAGTCCGCCTCCTCCGAACTGCGTGGCCGCACGTCCCGAGGCGAGCTGGAGCGCGAGCAGGCTGACGTCTTCGACGCGCTGAGCAGCGGCCTGCGCGCGGGCGGCAGGAACTTCCGCGACAGCCAGTTCGACACCCTCCGCGGCATCCTCGCGGACCTGTCGGCGAGCCGGGCACGCACGGGCTTCTCGCCGCGCGAGACGGCCATCGGCGTGTTCGCGCTCAAGGACGGCCTGTACGCGGCAGAGAACGTCAAGGCGACGGAGATCGCGCCGCTCCTGCGCCTGGTCGACGACCTCGGCCTCTTCACGTTCGAGACGTTCGCCTCGGCCCGCGAGTCCATCATCGTGGAGCAGAGCGAGCAGCTCCTGGAGCTGTCGACGCCCGTGGTCAAGCTGTGGGACGGCATCGTCGCCGTGCCGCTCGTGGGCACGCTCGACTCGGCCCGCACCCAGGTCGTGATGGAGAAGCTCCTCAACACGCTCGTCGAGACCGGCAGCGCCCAGGCGATCATCGACATCACCGGCGTGCCGGCGGTGGACACCCAGGTCGCGCAGCACCTGCTCAAGACGGTCGTCGCCGCACGGCTCATGGGCGCCGAGTGCACCATCAGCGGCATCCGCCCGCAGATCGCCCAGACGATCGTGGCGCTCGGCATCGAGTTCGGCGACATCCGCACCCGCGCGAGCCTGGCCGACGCCCTCGTCGACGCCCTCCGCTCCGACCGGCGTCTGAACGGGAGCGTCGCATGACCGAGTCGGTACCGATCCTCAAGATCGGCACGACGCTCCTCGTCTCGATCCAGGTCGATCTGCAGGACGACTCCGCACTGCGCCTGCAGGAGGACCTCGCCGAGCAGATCACCCGGACCGGTGCGCGCGGCGTGCTCATCGACATCTCGGGCCTGGAGATCGTCGACAGCTTCATCGGGCGCATGCTCGCGTCGATCGCCGGGATCTCCCGCGTGCTCGACGCGACCACCGTGGTGGTAGGCATGCGCCCCGCGGTCGCGATCACCATGGTCGAGCTCGGCCTGTCGCTCGGCGGCGTGCGCACCGCGCTCGACGTCGAGCGCGGCCTTCGCATGCTGGAGCCCGAGGAGCGCTCGGCCGAGGAGATCCTCCTGGCCGCCGCCGAGTCTGTCGGTGAGTGACTTCGCCGTGACCGACACCCTGACCTCCGCTCCCTCGGGCGCGTCCGAGCCGGACGTCGCCATGCCCGTGGTGTCCGACGCGGACGTCGTCAAGGTGCGTCAGGCGGTCCGGGCCCTCGCGCAACAGGCCCGGCTCTCCCTGGTCGACCAGACGAAGTTCGTGACCGCGGCGAGCGAGCTCGCCCGGAACACGCTCGTCTACGGCGGCGGCGGCCGCGTCGAGGCCTACGTGCTGTCCGACGGACGGCGCACGGGCGTACGAGCCGCCTTCATCGACCACGGCCCCGGAATCCCGGACATCGGCCTCGCCATGACGGACGGCTGGACGAGCGGCAAGGGTCTCGGCCTGGGCCTGTCCGGCTCCAAGCGTCTCGTGGAGAACTTCCTGCTCGACTCGACGCCCGGCGTCGGGACGCGCGTCGAGATCACGTCGTGGTCGCGGTGACCGCCGATCACGACCGGATCGCGACAGCCGAGGACGTCGAGTGGTTCGCGATCGACCACCTGAGCGCCGTCGGCGCCGTCCGGCGCGCCGCGAGCGCGCTGACCCACCGGCTGGGCCTCGGCGAGGCCCGGTCGCACGAGGTGAGCCTCGTCGTGAGCGAGCTCGCCAACAACCAGATCAAGCACGCGGGATCGGGCCGGGTGCTCCTGCGCGCACGCCGCACCGACTCCGGCCACGCAGCCGTCGAGGTGCTGGCGATGGACTCCGGCCCCGGCATGCGCGACGTGTCCGCCGCCATGCGGGACGGCGTGTCCAGCAGCGGCACCCTCGGGATCGGCCTCGGCACGCTCCGGCGGCTCGCCTCCGCATGGGACGTGTACTCGGCGCCCGGCGACGGAACCGTCGTCGCCGCGACGTTCGGCGCACACGACGACGACGTCACCTGGACGGCCGAGCCCGCGGGAGTCACCCGCGCGATGACCGGTCAGGAAGTGTGCGGCGACTCGCTCGCCGTCCGCTCGGACGACGGCGTGATCTCCGTCCTGCTCGCCGACGGGCTCGGGCACGGCCCGCTCGCCGCGACGGCCTCGCGCGAAGCCGTACGGGCGTTCCTCGGCGCTCCCGCCGGCTCGCCGGCACAGTACCTCGCGACCATCCACCAGGCGCTCGTCGGCACCCGCGGCGCGGCCGTCTCCGTGGCGCAGCCGGTCGGCGACCAGATCCGGTACGCCGGCCTGGGCAACATCGCTGCCTTCCAGCGCGGTCCGGGCCGTTCGCGCGGCCTGCTGGGCCAGCCCGGCATCGCCGGGTCCGGCTCCCGCCGGCTCCGCGAGGCGGTCTACCCGGCCGAGCTGCCCGGCATCCTCGTGCTCCACAGCGACGGCCTCACGGACCGCATGGAGCTCGACCGCCACCCCGGACTGTTCGGGCACACGCCCCTCGTGATCGCAGGCCTGCTGCTGCGGGACTACGGCGTACGCCGCGACGACGCGAGCGTCGTCGTCGTCCCCCTGCGGCTCGAGCCCGCCACCCAGGCACCCGGCGGGGACTCCCGCCGCACGACAGGCGCCGACGCGGCATGAGCAGCACCGAGGGCATGACCGAGCTGCTGAGCGTCGCCGTCCGTTCGGACGCCGACGTCCTGGCCCTGCGCCGCACCGGGCGCGAGGTCGCCGAACGTCTCGGCCTCGACTCGCAGGACCAGGTCCGTGTCGCGACCGCCCTGTCCGAGGTCGGGCGCAGCGCGGCAGCGTCCGGCGGCGGCGCGGCCGCCGTCGCCGTGTGGCAGGACGGCGGCGAGAGCGTCCTGGTCATCACCGTGACCACGACGTCCGCCATGCGCGTCGACGGGCCCGTCGCCGCCGGCGGCGTACCTGCCGCGCGCCGCCTGATCGACGACGTCCAGGTGCGCCTGGGGCCGCCCCTCGAGGTCATCCTCTCCAAGGTGCTCCCGGCGCGGGTCACCGGAGGCTCGCTGCTTGCCGTGCGCGCAGCCCTCGGCTCGTCCAAGGAGACCGACGCCGTCGCGGAGATGCGCGCGCAGAACGCCGAGCTCGTCCGCATGCTCGACGCGCTGACCGAGAGCTCGGGCGAGCTCGAGCGCGCCAACGCCCAGCTCGCGCAGGTCAACGCGGAGCTGGAGGAGACCAACCACGGCGTGCTCGCGATGTACCGCCAGCTCTCCGACGAGCTCGAGGAGACCAACTCGGGCGTCGTCGCCCTCTACGCCGAGCTCGACGAGCGCGGGCGCCAGCTCAGCGCGGCGAACGACTCCAAGACCCGGTTCCTGCGCAGCGTGAGCCACGAGCTGCGTACCCCGGTGAACTCGATCCTGGGCCTCGTCTCGCTGCTGTCCGACTCCCCGCTCGACGGCGAGCAACGCCGCCAGGTGAGCTTCCTCAAGGACAGCGCCGCAGCACTGCTCGGGCTGGTCAACGAGCTGCTCGACCTCGCCCGCGCCGAGTCCGGGCGCCAGGACGTGAGCGTCACGACGGTGGACCTCGTCGAGCTGGTCGAGGAGCTGCGAGGCACCACCGAGCCCCTCGTGCGGCCCGGCGTGCGCCTCGAGACCCCACCGCCGCAGCCCACACGGATCCGCTCCGACCAGCACCTGCTCGCACGGGTGCTGCGCAACCTGCTCACGAACGCCGTGAAGTTCACGGAACAGGGGTACGTGCGGCTGTCGGTGACACAGCACGACGACCGCGTGCGTCTCGCCGTCACGGACACGGGCCTCGGCATCGAGCCCGAGCACCTGAGCAGCGTGTTCGAGGAGTTCTTCCAGATCCCCAACCGGCTGCAGCCGACGGTGCGCGGCACGGGCCTCGGCCTGCCCTACGCACGACGGACCGCCGAGACGCTCGGTGGGCGGCTCGAGATCGCCAGCACGCCCGGCGAGGGCAGCGTGTTCACCCTCGACCTCCCGGTCGACGGACCGTCTGATCCCCTGCCCGCGTTCGACCCACAACCCGAGGTCGCTGTGCCGGCACCCGCTGACGGCGACACCGTCGAGCCCATCGCCGCCGGCCACCTCCTCGTCGCCGACGACGACGACGCCTACCGGGCCGTCGTCGTCGACCTGCTGCGCGGCTGCGCCTCGCAGATCTCGGAGGCCTCGACCGTGACGGCCGCGCTGCAGGTGGTCCGGGCGAACCCCGTCGACGCCGTCGTCCTGGACGTCCGCATGCCCGACGTCGACGGGCTCGCAGGGCTCCACCGGCTGCGGTCCGAGCAGCCCGACGTCCCCGTGGTCCTGATGTCGAGCGCCCCGCCGCCCGAGCTCGGCCCCGACCCCCACAACGTGCGGTTCCTTCCCAAGGCGAGCATCGACCGCACCCTCCTCCACGTCACCCTGCGGGGCGTGATCTCCGAGGAGGAGACCTCGCCGTGAACATCACCTCCCCCACCGTGCTCGTGGTGGACGACACGGAGGCGCACCGGTACGTCATGGCGAGCTGGCTTCGACGGGCCGGGTACAGCGTGGTCGAGGCCGCGACCGGTGACGAGGCCCTGGGCATGGCAGGCAGCCACCTGGACGCCGTGGTGCTCGACGTCAACCTGCCGGACATCCCCGGGCCCGAGGTCTGCAGCCGCCTCAAGGCCGACGAGGAGACCGCGCACGTGCCCGTGCTGCACGTCTCCGCCACGTCGATCGACGCGCGCTCGCGCACGGCCGGGCTCGAACGCGGGGCGGACGCCTACCTCATCGAGCCGCTCGACCAGGGCGAGTTCCTCGCGACCGTCGGCATGCTCTGCCGCCGCGGCGAGGCGCACCGGGGAGTCGGCCGGGTCGCCCGCCGCCTCGAGCGGCTGGCCTCGGCGCTCGTGCCGCTGCACGAGGCACGGTCCTACGACGGGGTCGTCGAGGCGGCGGCGCTCGGGGCGTCCGAGGTGCTCGGCCGTCCGGTGATCGCCATGGTCGCGGTCCGTCCCGGCCAGGTGCTGCGTGCCCTGTGCGTGCGCGACGACGAGCCCTTGCTGCGCAGCCGCGGCAGCGGACCGGTCGAAGCCGACCACGAGCGGCCGTCGATGGTGCGGTCGGGTGACGCCCCCCGCCCGTGGCGCGAGCTGGCAAGGCGGGCATCCCTACCGCCGCAGGACTGGTACACCACGGTGCTGATGGACGACGACGGGGAGGTGGTCGGCGGCCTCGCCGTCGGTCAGGACCCCGCCGAGCTGACGCCCGCGCCCGAGGACGTGAGCGTCATCGCCAGGTTCACCGACGCCATGAACGTGGCCCTCGCGAACCTGCGCTCGTTCGCCGAGGAGCACACCATCGCGCTCGCGCTCCAGAGCGCCATGCTGCCCCGCACCATGCCGGAAGACGACTCCTTGGCGATCGCGGCGAGGTATCTCGCGTCCGACGCGACGCTCGCCGTCGGCGGCGACTTCTACGACGCCTTCACGATCCCCGACGGCCGGACCGTGCTCGTCGTGGGCGACGTCCAGGGCCACTCGCTGCGCGCCGCGATCGTCATGGGTGAGCTGCGGACCATGCTCCGCGCCTACCTCTTCGAAGGCCACCCGCCGGACCACGCGATCGAGCTGCTCAACCAGGCCCTCCGGGCGTCGCACCCGGAGTTCGTGACCGCCTGCATCTGCGTCGTGGACACCACCACCGGCGCCGTCGAGATGGTCAACGCCGGCCACCTGCCACCGCTCGTCGTCGCCGCGGACGGCAGCACGCGCCACCTGGCGGGCACCACGCGCATCCTCGGCCTGCTGACCGACCAGCCGCGCCGCAGCTGGGCCGAGACGCTCCATCCCGGCGACATGCTGGTGCTCGTCACCGACGGCCTGATCGAGCGTCGTGACGTGGCCCTGCGCGACAACATCGCGGCACTGGCACGCACCTGCTCCGCGGCCGCCAGCCTGACGCCCACCGAGCTCTGCGACATGCTGCTGCGCAGGTTCGACGACAACCGCGAGGACGACGTCGCCGTGCTGGCCGCACGCTGGAGCGGACCCGCCGCCTGACGGCGCCGTGCCGGCAGAACCTCCGTGCCGGAGGTACCTCAGTACAGGCGGAACACGCCGTCCTCGGCCCGTGGCGTGCGGACCTCGACCCGGTCGTCCGTCGCCGGACGCCCCAGAGCCACCCCGTACACCGCGATCTCCTCGGCCGGGTCGGCGCGGACCACCCCCAGCAGGTCGCGGTCCAGGAACCCGCCCAGGTTCAGGACGCCGAGCCGCAGCGCCGTCGCGCACAGGTTGAGGTTCTGCGCGACGTGCCCGGCCTCGAGCAGAAGATACCGGTAGCCGCGATCCTCGTACTTCCACAGGGACCGCTCCACCACGGCGGTGATCACGACGACGGCCGACGCCTCGGCGAGATAGGGCTGGCCGAGGAACATCTCCGCCGTCATCAGCGGCGGGAAGGCGTGCTCGTGGATGCTCTCCAGGCGGTGTCCGAGCGGCACGTAGTGCCACGCACCGGGGTCGAGGCCGTCGACGCCCTGCACGACGACCGACAGCTCCAGCGGGTAGAGCCCGCCGCCCGACGGCACGGACCGTTCGAGGAAGAGGCCGTCCAGGTCGACCGACGACAGGACGCCGTAGCCCGCGTACAGGAGCGTCGCGAGCTCCGGGAGCGACAGCGGCTCGCCCGTGAACCGACGGCAGCTGCGGCGCGACCGCAACATGACGTCCAGGCCCACGTCGGGCAGCTCGGCAGCGGGCAGGTCGATCGTCCGGGCCAGCGGCTTCTCCCGGAACGGCGCCACCTCGTAGCGCGGCTCGTTCAGCCCGTGCATGTTGTACGGGGTGCGTGCGGTCGTCTCGTGGAACGACCAGGCGACGGGATGCCTCTGCCGGAACATCGCGGCACCTACGCGATCGGGTGCGGCAGCGGGTTGAGCTCGGCCGCGGTCGCGGGCCGGGAACGCAGGCCGAGCCGCACCGGCAGCTCGTACAGCCGCCGTCCGCCGAGCCGTCGCTCGCCCCGGCCGAACGAGATGGGCTGGAGCTCCGGCACGACCGCCCGCGCGGTGTGCAGCCCGAGCGCCGCCATGTCGGGCGGGGTCAGGTTGGCGTACAGCACGTCCCCGCCGTCGGCCGCGAGCGCCGCGACGATCGAGCGCAGCGCGTCTGCGGTGGTGACGGTCCGCGGTGCGGGCCACTCCCCCGGCGCGCCGCGCAGGAAGTCGAAGGCCTCGGCCATCTCCGGCCGGGAGTAGAGCAGCGCGTGCTCCTCCAGCGTGGTCACGCTCGCCGGGTCGGCGAGCAGCTCGGCGGCACGCGTGGCGCCGGGCCCGCGCGCGTACCGGGCGAGCGACGGCCGCACCTGACCCACCTCGAGGGCGGCCTTGCGCGCGGCGCCGAGAGGGTCGATCTCGGCGCCCAGCCCCACGACCGCGGCCGGCACCTGCGCCGGGTCCTGCGGGCGCAGGATCGCCATGAACACCGCGACCGGGTGGTCGGTCGGCAGCCGCACCAGCTCGAGCACGACGCCGCGGCGCTCCCACAGCGCCGCGAGCGTGCGGACGTCGGCGTCGGGGTGGGTGCTCGGGTCGTACGGCTTGCCGGGCAGGCGGTTGTACCAGGCGACGAGCAGGGCGTCGCGCTCCAGCACCTCGCACACCGCGGCGAGGACGGCGTCGGGCAGCGTCGGCCCGGCGGCCAGGCCGTTCGACGTGATGGGGAACAGGAACTCGTCCGGGCCGCGCACCGGGTAGTCCATGACCACGGCCGAGGCGGGGACCTGGACGAGGTCGCCGCTGACGAGCGACCGGCAGCCGAACCAGGTGAGCTCGGCCTCGTCCCGGTACGGCGAGTACGGGAGCTCGCCGTACTGCTCGTCGTCGAACAGCACGAGCGCCCGCGGGTCCAGGGACGGGCCGTCGAGAGCGGACCGCCGCGACACCGTGAGCTCGTCGTCGCTCCAGCACGCGCCCGAGTAGCGCTCCACGGCCTCGCCGAGGCACGACGTCCGCGCCTCGTCGACCGTCATCCCCTTGCCCGAGCAGCCGGCACGCTCGGCGTCGTGCTCGGGCAGGAAGCGGTGGTTGGCCACCCGCGCCCGCCAGATGTGCGGCATCGGGGACTCCGTGGGCTCGCGCGCCACGGCGGCCAGCTCGATGACGACGCCGGTCCGCGGGTCGGTGAGCCGGTCGGCCACGCCCAGCAGGTCGGACCGCGGGCCGGGGGTCACCAGCTCATCGATCGGAGGCTGGTGCCGTGGGGCTTTTTTTGAGCACACCGGGCACTCGGGAACCGCGAGCACGGGGCGGTTGGCCACGTCCCCGGTCAGGGCGTCGTACTCCACGACCGTGTCGACGTGGACCGGCGGATGCAGGTTGAGCGCGATGCGCAACGCCTCGACCGCCAGCATCGACGCCAGGTGCTGCGCGAGCGACGGCAGCGACGGCCGCGGTGCCGGCGCCGGACGCCGGACGTGGTCGAGGTGCTCCTCGAACGCCATCGCCTCCGTGAAGTCGGGCGCGGCCGCGACCAGGCGCATGCGGTAGCACATCCAGCAGGCGCTGCGGCCGGGCAGCACGAGCGGTCCCGCGAGCGTGCTCGTCGCTCGCAGCTCGCTGTACAGGACCGGGACGGACAGGTCGAGCGCGACGCGGTTGAGGCGGTGCATGGCCGCGGCGTCGCGGAGGTCCCAGCAGCCGAACGCCAGGTCGCACCCGTCGAGGACGCCGCGGATGGCGTCGGCGTCGGCGTCGGCGTCGGCGTCGAGCGTGCCGTGCGGCCGGCC
>Ga0233383_1000726_pt1 | contig 12182 bp, 9 predicted proteins | sample ElkDunMinimDraft_14_FD_191542 | JGI IMG/M metagenome (GOLD analysis project Ga0233383, IMG submission 191542) | Fecal eukaryotic communites from dung pellets of Tule Elk in California, USA - Elk Dung G16 | ecosystem: Host-associated > Mammals > Digestive system > Large intestine > Fecal | place...
TGGCCGGCTCCAGCGTGTACTCGCCGCGGCCGTCGCTCTCCCAGCGGGTGCCGGCGGAGGCCTCGTCGCCGGCGCGGCGGGTCAGCACCGTGACGCGGTCGGCGACCACGAACGCCGAGTAGAAGCCCACGCCGAACTGGCCGATCAGGCGCGCGTCGGCCTTCTGCTCGCTGCCCAGCGCCTCGAGGAAGCGGCGCGTGCCGGAACTGGCGATGCTGCCGATGTTGGCGACCACCTCGTCGCGCGACATGCCGATGCCGGTGTCGCGGATGGTGATGGTGCGCGCGTCCTTGTCCCAGCTCACGTCGATATGCAATTCCGCGTCGCCGGCCAGCAGCTCGGGCCTGCCGATGGCCTCGAAGCGCAGCTTGTCGCAGGCGTCGGAGGCGTTGGAGATCAGCTCGCGCAGGAAGATTTCCTTGTGCGAGTAAAGCGAATGGGTGACCAGGTGCAGGACCTGGGCGACTTCGGCTTCGAACTTGCGCGTCTCGGTGTTACTGGTCATGGAGGGTCCCGTGCGATGGACGTTGCAGGCCGCGGATATGCGAGCGCTGCACGCGATTTCAAGCGCCGCGGTGCCGCGCTCAGGGCGCGCCGACCGGCGGCGCGGGCACGGCGGGCGTGAACCAGAACGGGATCACGTACTCGCGCTGGCGCAGCGGCCCCGAGTCACCGCCCCCGGCGTTCCAGACCAGCGCCAGGCGATGGAGGCCCGGACGCAGTCCCGCGACCTCGATGTAGCCCATCAGCCCGCGCATGCCCAGGTCGCGGCGCTCGGCGGGGATGAACTCGTCCAGCGGCACCGGCGTCCCGTCCAGGGAGACCGACCACAGCCCGGCCAGGCAGGCGTGGCCCAGGCGGGCGGCGGCCCCGTCCCTGGCGGCGTTGTGCCCCGCGACCAGCGCGCCGCAGCGCTGGCGGGCGAGCGGGTTGTCGCGCTTGGGCAGGTACGGGATGAACAGGCGCAGGTGCGAATCGACGACGCGGTCGGACGGCACCATGGGCACCACCGAGAGCTGGTCGTCGTGGCCCCGCATCGACTCGTAGTGGGCGCCGAGCAGGCCATGCTCCACCGCGTCGGTGGTCAGCACCGTGTAGCTGTCCACCAGCGTCAGCCGCGAGGAGCCGACCAGCATCCACGCGCTGGCCGTGGAGGCGAGCAGGAGTCCACCGAAGTAGACGGCCATGAACCTGCGGCCGGGGAGATTGCTTTGCAGGGTGTACTGGACGGCATAGATCAGCCGCTGCGGCACCACCCAGCCGACCAGGCGCAGCAGTCGCTCGCCCAGCGCCCGCAGGCCCGGGCTCGGCTGGCCGCGGGCCTCGCGACGGGCGACGATGCGATCGAGCAGCATGGGGGTGGACGCGAACACGGCCAGCAGGGAGTAGCCGCCCAGGAAGATGACGAGCGTCGCGCGGTCGTGGTCGGCGAACGGACGTGCGATCAGGCCGCTCAGCAGCAGGCCCGCAACGGAGAGCGCGCCGATGTAGAGCAGCACCACGGCGATGAGCGTGGTCATGGCGAACACGATCGAGGCCGCGCGGTCGGCGCGGTCGATGGCCTGGCTGACGTCTCCCACCTCGCGCTGGTAGAACGGCCGGGTCACGGGGCCGATGAGCGGGACGCGCTCCCAGCGGATGCCGGCTGGAAAGGTCGACTTCAGTCCCACCAGGCCCACCCAGTAGGCGCGGATCGCCAAGTGCGCGATGAAGGCGAAGGCCAGCGCATAGGCCATGCCCACCGCCATCTGGAGACCGAACAGCAGGATGCGTTCGAACAGGCCTTCGACATGCACGCTGGCGCGGGCATAGGCATCGAAGATCGGCCCGGGCAGGGCCAGCAGGGTGAATGCGAACAGGCCGGAGACCAGCAGCTCGAGTTCGTCGGTGCGCTGGCGCAGGCGCTCGAAGGCCACGCGGCTGGCCTGCGCCTGTGCGGCCTCGTGCACCGGTGGCGTCGGTGCAGCTGGAGTCATGCGTTCCTCCCTCGATCGGCCGCCAGTCTAGCCCGCCTGCGTCGCCTGTCGCCCGCCATGGCGTGTCGGCAGGCAGGCCCGGGCCGGTGATGCGGGCGGCCAGCGGCAACCCGCGTCGGACGGCCGGGGTGGGGGGACGCCTGGTGGCCGTCGGGGGCGCCGGCCTGCACGGCCCGGGGCGGCCGTGTCCACGGTCGCGCATCCGCGATGCCCGCTCAGGTCGCGCGGTCGCGGCTGCGCAACTGCCCAAGGTAGTGCTGCGCCGGCCAGTGCCGCAGCAGCCGCGGCATGGCCCAGTACAGCCGTGGTGCCCAGCGGCGGAAGCGCCGCCAGTTGCGTTCGTCGCGTCCGCTCCAGGGCAGGCCGAACAACGCGCGCAGCCGCGGTGGCAGCAGCCCGCGGGTGACGAAGCGCTGCAACGGCATCGCGGGGCGCAGGTACCAGGGTGCGTGGCGGCCGTCGAGGACGGCGCGCAGGTAGGCGCGCACCTGCGGATCGACCGACAGGGCGCGCTCGCGCGCGTGCCACCAGCGATCGAACGCGGCCGTATCCGGCGGCCACTGGTCGTCGCGGACCTGCAGCGTCCGTCCGAAGGCCCAGGCCTGCCGGTACAGCGATTCGCGGTGCTCCGGGGCCACCGGCCCGGCGGACAGCGCGTGCACGTCCAGCGCGCCGCGGTAGAGCGTGGCCGCCACCCACAGCTGCAGGTCGCGGTCGAAGGCACTGTAGCCGTCGCCGCGTACCGGCCGGTGCGCGCGGTTCACGTGCCCGGCGATGCGCTGGCGGTCCGCCTCGTCGCCCAGGGTCACCGCATACACGTAGCCCATGGTCGCGCGCAGCCGGTCGAGCGGGCGCTGCAGGGTCTGGCTGTGCCGGGCCACGCCGCGGCCCACGCCCGGCATCGCCATCTGCCAGGCGACCGTGGCGCCCGCGCCGAAGTAGATGTAGGCCTCGCGATTGATGTCGGCGAGCGTGCGAGCCCGCCGCGCCTGGTCGGCATGCATGCGCCAAGTCTGCCTGCGGTCGGCCGGGTTCGTCCTGCGCCGCGGTGTGGGCGGCGCTGGCGTCAGGCGGTCGGCTGGCCGGTATGCGGCGTGCGGATCAGCGGGCCCAGGTCGAAACCCTGCTGGCGGGCGATGGCGCAGTAGTGGTTGCGCGTGACCTCGTCGAGCGCGGGTTCGCGCGACAGCAGCCACAGGTACTTGCGGTCCGGGCTGCCGACCAGGGCCACGGTATAAGCCGGATCCAGGGCGATGATCCAGTAGTCGCCCCTGGTGAAGGGGATCCAGCGCAGGCCCTCGGGCAGGAAGCTCACTTCCAGCTTGCTGGCGGTGTCGTCCACGGCGGTGGCGCGGCCGACGGACTCCTCCACCTCGCCATTGCGGCGCATCCGGTTGCGCACCTCGACCGAGCCGTCCGCCTCGAGCGTGTAGGTCGCCGAGATGTCGCTGCCATCCTCGGGTTCATGCCGCATCGGCAGGCGCGCGATCTCGTACCAGGTGCCCATGTAGCGCGCGATGTCGACGCGCTCGACGGTCCGCAGTTCGGGGTGTCCGCTCATGCCGCTTCCTCGATGCTCGTGCAAGGGCCGCAGGTATAGGCCGGGGCCGGTGAAGCAGCCGTCGCCGCCCTCAGCCCGGGGCGCCCGCGGCGCCGTCGCCGGCCAGATCGTCGAGCCCGTCCTCGGCGCCGGGCGAGACGGTGTCCGAATGTTCCGGCGCGGCGGCGGGCGCCTGCGCAGCGGCCGTCGGCTCGCTGCCCAGGTCCGCGCGCAGGCGCGGCAGCGCCTGCGGATGGCAGCGGTTGAGATAGTCGACCATGCGTTCGCGCACCGCGCAGCGCAGGTCGAACAGGTCGCCGGAGTTGCGCGAACTCACCAGCAGGCGCACCTGGATGGTGTGCTCGCTGGTCTCGGTGACCTGGGCCACGCAGACGCGGCCGTCCCAGCGCGGATCGGACTCGCAGATGCGCTGCAGCTCGGTCCGCACGTCGGCCATCGGCGTGCGGTAGTCCAGCCACAGGAAGGCGGTGCCCAGCAGCTGCGAGCTGGTGCGCGTCCAGTTCTGGAACGGGTTCTCGATGAACCACTGCAGCGGCACCACCAGCCGCCGTTCGTCCCATACGCGCACCACCACGTAGGTGCTCGTGATCTCCTCGATGCGTCCCCATTCGCCTTCGACGATCACCACGTCGTCGAGCCGGATCGGCTGCGCCAGCGCGATCTGCAGGCCGGCGATGAGATTGCCGAACACCGGCTTGGCGGCGATGCCCGCGACCAGGCCGATGATGCCGGCCGAGGCCAGCAGGGTGGCGCCGATCTGCCGGATCGCGGGGAAGGTCATCAGCGCGAGCGCCACGCCGACCAGGATGATCGCGCCCTGCATGACGCGGGCGATGACCCGGGTCTGGGTCTGGATGCGGCGGGCGGCGAGGTTGTCCTCGACGTCGACCGGATGCTCGCGCAGGATCCGCGCCTGCAGCGCGCCGACCGCGCGCACCGCCAGCCAGACGACGCACAGCAGCACGCCGATGCCCAGCCAGTGCCGCACGTGCCCGGCGACATCGGAAGGCAGCGGCGTGGAATGCACCGCGACCGCCAGGAACAGCAGCGGCACCGCCAGCGCCGCCGGGACCACGATCACGCGAAGCACGCGCGCGGACGCGTGCGAATCGGCGTGCTGGCGCGCGCCGCGCTCGATCGCAAGCAGTACGTGGCGCAGCACCAGGCCCAGCAGCAACGCCACCAGCAGCGGCCACGCGACTGCGATGGCCTGTTGCCAGTCCGGCATTGCCGATGCCCAGTCACGGAAACCGCAGAGGCTTGCACGGCCGGCGTGCAGGGCGCGTCGATCCGGCATCGCTCGCATCGCGACGCGCACCGCGATAGCGTGGTGGCCCCTGGCCCGAGGCTCCCGCCATGCGCAGCGCGATGTATCACCGTTTCGGCGACCCGGCCGAGGTGCTTGCCGCGGCCGACAGCCCGGTTCCCGTGCCCGGTCCGGGCCAGGTGCGGGTGCGGATGCGGTTGGCGCCCGTCCACAACCACGACCTCGTCACCGTGCGCGGGCAGTACGGCTGGAAACCGGATCTGCCGGCGATCGGCGGCAGCGAGGGCTTCGGGGTGATCGATGCGCTGGGCGACGGCGTGGAGGGCCTCGCGCCCGGCCAGCGCGTCACCGCCGCGTCCGTACAGGGCACCTGGGCCGAGTACTTCCTGGCCCCGGCGCGCATGCTGGTGCCGGTTCCGGATGCGATCGAGGACGCGCTCGCCGCGCAACTGGTGGCGATGCCGCTCAGCGCGCTGATGCTGCTGGAGTCGCTGGACGCGCGCCCGGGCCGATGGATCGTGCAGAACGCCGCCAACGGCGCGGTCGGCAAGACCCTGGCGATGCTGGCGGCCGCGCGCGGCGTGCACGTGCTCAGCCTGGTGCGCAGCCGGACGGGCCTGGCGGAGATGGCCGCGGTGGACGTGGACAACGTGCTGTCCACGGCCGACGAGGGCTGGCGCGATGCGGCGCGTGCGCTGCTGGGCAAGGACGGCGCGCATGCGGCGGTGGATTCGGTCGGCGGCCAGGCCAGCGCCGAACTGGCCGCACTGCTGGGCGAGGGCGGCGTGCTGGTGTCGTTCGGCGCGATGAGCGGCGAGCCGATGGCGATCCCCTCGGGCGAGGTGATCTTCCGGCAACTGACGGTCAAAGGCTTCTGGGGCAGCAAGGCCAGTCGCGAGATGCCGGGCGAGCGCAAGCGGGCGCTGCTGGGCGAGCTGCTCGAGCGCGCCGCAGATGGCGGGCTGCGCCTGCCGGTGGACGCGGTGTATGACCTGGAGCAGGTCGCCCAAGCCGCGGCGGCCAGCCTGCGCCCGGGACGCGGCGGCAAGGTGCTGCTGCGCGGCTGAAGGTGCACGATGCGGCCGCATCGTGCACCGGCGTGCGGGCGCCGGCTACTGCGCGGTCACCGTCTCCAGGATGCGCTTGCCGGCGGCGATGTCTTCGGCCTCCTCACGTGAACTCGCGTGCCCGTCGCCGGCCTGCGCGGCGTTGCAGCGCGCGGCCATCAGCGGGCAGTGCTCGGACATGTAGTCGATGTCCAGGTTGAGGCGCTCGAGCAGGAAATCGACGAACGCGCGCACCTTGGGGGACTGGCCGTGCCCGCGCGGGAACACCGCGTTGAACTCGTAGTCGCCGCCGCTCCAGCCGGCCAGCACGCGCCGCACCGCGCCGTGTTCGACCGCCGCCTTGACCATCACGTCGGCGCCGATCACCAGGCCCTCGCCGCACAGCAGCGCGCCCTTGAGCGCGGCCGGATCGTTGACCACCAGGATCGGATTGATCGGGAACTGCTGCTGGCCGTTGCCGTCGTCCAGCGTCCACGCATAGCCCTGCCCGTGGCGGTGCTTGGGCATCGCCAGCGTGCGGTGGTACTGCAGCTCGTCCGGGTGCAGCGGCTCGCCATAGCGCTCGATGTAGGCGCTGCCGGCGTAGACCTGGGTGTGCAGGGTGCCGAGCCGGCGCGCGACGAAACTCGAATCCGGCAGCCGTCCCAGCCGCAGCGCGACATCGATCTCGCCGGCGATCATGTCCAGCGGTTCGTTGGACAGGATCATCTCCACGCGCACCTCGGGATGGCGCATGTGGAACTCGCCCAGCAGCGGCGCGATCTTGTCGATGCCGATCGAGTAGGGCACGGTGAAGCGCAGCCAGCCGCGCGGGCCGGCCTGCAGCTGGCTCACCGCGCTCTCGGCTTCGCTCAGGTCGCGGGCGATGCGCTGGGAATGTTCGAAGTACACGTTGCCGGCCTCGGTGAGGCCGAGCTTGCGCGTGGTGCGGTGGAGCAGTTGCGCGCCCAGGCGCGATTCGAGTTCCTGCACCTTGCGGCTGACCGTGGTCTTGGGAAGGCGCAGCGACTTGGCCGCGCCGACGAAGCTGCCGTGCTCGACCACCTTGACGAAGATCAGGGTGTCGTTGAGATCGTGCGACATTGATGCTCTCCATGCTTGCGGGGGAGGGCGGCCGTCATTGGCCCGCCTGCTGGACAATTATTCCCTCGATCAGGGACTAATCAAGTCCCGATTCCAGGCTCAGGATGTGCGCCATCCCCGCCGATGGACGCCGCCATGCGTGCCCTGCCGCGCCGCCACCTGTCCTATGCCAGCCTCGCCATCCTGCTGGCAGTGGACCTGCTCGCCCTGAGCGCACTCGTTCTTGATCAATGGCTTGCCATCGGTCGGGGATGGGTCTGGCTGCTCGCGGCGGTCCTTACCCTGGTCATGCTGCCGGCCGTGCTGCGCCTGGTCGACGAGGTCTTCGTGGCCGCCCGCACCACGGCGAACGCTCGGATTCCGGGAGGAACATTCCCATGAGCGGGATAATCGATTCCGGCACAATGCGCCGCGCCCTGGTCGTGCTCGGCGCCGGCGGCACCATCGGCCGCGGCGTGGTCGAAGCCGCGCTCGAGGCTGGCGAGGCGGTGGTCGCGGTCGGCATGGACGCGGCCGCCCATGATCGGCTGCGGGCCGCCTATCCCGCGGCGCGCCTGGTGATCGCCGAGGCGGCCATCGCCAGCGACGCCGACGCCGCCAGGCTCGCCGCCGCATTGCGCGCCACCAGGATCGGCATCAGCGGCGTGGTCGCCAGCCTGGCCGGCACGCATCCCTGCGGGCGGCTGATGGACGAGCCGGCCGAACTGCTGCGCCGCACGCTCGACGAGGACCTGCTGCCGCACCTGTTCGCGGCCCGCCACCTGCTGCCGCTGCTGGCGGCCGGCAACGGCGGCTACGTGCTGGTGGGCGGCCCGGGCGGACGTTATCCCTGGGCCGGCTATGGCCACTGTTCGATCGCCGCCGCCGCGCTGCGGATGATGGCGCGCGTGCTGCACGACGAGGCCGGGCGCCAGGGCCAGCGCGTGCAACTGCTGTCGATGGATGCGCCGGTCGCGGCGGACGCCACGGCCGCGGCGCTGGCGCTGGGCCGTCGCGCGCTGGCCATGCTGGGCACCGCGCACCACGGCGCGCCCATGCCCGTCGTCGACTACGTCGCGCCCCTGACCTCCGGCGTCATCGCCAGCGCGTCGCCAGCCGTCGCATCGTTTCCGCCGCGGCCCGGCCGCGACGCCGGCGGCATCCCCGACGGCCGCGACCTGCACGCCGCGCGGGTCCTGCTCGATGCCATCACCTCTCCCATGTCTCCAGGAAGCCTCCACGATGAACACCGCTGATCGCCCCGCGCCGCGCACCCGACCCGGCGCCCGCGCCGCGCGCATGCTCCCCGTCCTGCTCGCCGCCGCGCTCGCGGTGGCCTGCAGCAGCCAGGCCGCCACCGACCAGGCACCTGCCGCGCCCGACGTCAGCGTCGCCCAGGTCGTCGCCAGGCCGGTGCAGCAGTGGGACGACTTCACCGGCCGCGTGAGCGCGGTGGAGACGGTGGAACTGCGTCCGCGCGTGAGCGGTTACGTGCAGCGCGTGGCCTTCGAGGAAGGGCAGCTGCTGGGCAAGGGCGAGGCCCTGTTCGAGATCGATCCGCGTCCCTACCGCGCCGCGCTCGATCGCGCCGAAGCCGACCTGGCCCGCGCGCGCAGCGAGGCCAGGCTGGCCGCGGCGCAGAACGTGCGTGCGAAGGCGCTGGTCGAGGCGCGCGCGATCTCGGACGAGGAGTTCGAGACGCGCAACGCCGCGGCCGCCCAGGGCGACGCCGCGGTGCGCGCGGCCGAGGCCGCTGTCGCGGCGGCGCGGCTGGACCTGCAGTTCACCACCGTGCGCTCGCCCATCGACGGCCGCGCCGGGCGCGCGATGGTGACGGCGGGCAACCTCGCCCAGGCCGACGCCACCGTGCTCACCACGGTGGTCTCGCAGGATCCGGTGCACGTGTACTTCGACGCCGACGAGCAGACCTGGCTGCGCTACAGCCGCGCGGCCCGCGGCGGCGCCCGCGCCGGCACCGACAGCGCGGTGCGCGTCGGCCTGGCGGGCGAGGACGGCTATCCGCACGCCGGCAGCGTCGACTTCGTCGACAACCGCGTCGATCCGGCCACCGGCACGATCCGCGCGCGCGCGGTGCTGCGCAATCCCGACGGCATCTTCACCCCGGGGCTGTTCGCGCGCGTGCAGCTGGAGGGCGCGCCCAGCGCCCAGGCGCTGCTGATCGACGACAAGGCCGTGCTCACCGACCAGGACCGCAAGTACGTCTACGTGCTCGGCGAGGACGGCACGGCGCAGCGCCGCGACATCGAACTCGGTCGCATGGCCGAGGGCCTGCGCGTGGTGCGGTCGGGCCTGCAGGCCGAGGACCAGGTGATCGTCAGCGGCCTGCAGAAGGTCTTCATGCCGGGCATGCCGGTGGCCGCCAAGCAGGTGCCGATGGTGCCGGACGGCGCCGACAGGGTGGCCGCCGTGCGGTAAGCGGCCGCGGACGCCTCCCGCCGCCCTCGTGCGGCCGGCGCGGGGCACGAGTCGACAATGCGCCCGCCGCCTGCGGTGGCGCGTCCCGGGCAGCCTCGCTGGCGCCCGGTTCTGTTCCCGGGCCGCTCCCCTCGGCCCGGTCCGGCTGGCGGTCTTCCCACCCCTCCCTCCAGGGAAGGCCGCCGGACCGGATTCTGTTTCCACAGCGCGTACGCGGCGCCGCCGCAAGGACCCACCGCACATGGACTTTTCCAGATTCTTCATCGACCGCCCGATCTTCGCGGCCGTGCTGTCGATCGTGATCTTCGCCGCCGGCCTGATCTCCATCCCGCTGCTGCCGATCGGCGAATATCCCGAGGTGGTGCCGCCTTCGGTGGTGGTGCGCACGGTCTATCCCGGCGCCAATCCCAAGGTGATCTCCGAAACGGTGGCCACGCCGCTGGAGGAAGCGATCACCGGCGTGGAGGACATGATGTACGTCAAGTCGGTCGCCGGCTCCGACGGCGTCCTGCAGTTGACCGTCACCTTCCGCCCCGGCACCGATCCGGACGAGGCCACGGTCAAGGTGCAGAACCGCGTCTCGCAGGCGCTCGCACGCCTGCCCGAGGACGTGCGCCGCCAGGGCGTGACCACGCAGAAGCAGTCGCCGGTGTTCCTGATGGTGGTGCACCTGACCTCCGAGGACGGCCGCTACGACTCGCTGTACCTGCGCAACTACATGCGCCTGCACGTCAAGGACGAGCTGTCGCGCATCGACGGCGTGGGCGATGCGCAGCTGTTCGGCGGCGGCGACTACGCGATGCGGCTGTGGCTGGACCCCGACAAGATCGCCTCGCGCGGCCTCACCGCGGGCGACGTACTGCGCGCGGTGCGCGAGCAGAACGTGCAGGTTTCGGCCGGCCAGCTTGGCGCCGAGCCGATGCCGGGCCAGAGCGATTTCCTGCTGCCGATCAATGCGCGCGGCCGCCTGGAGACGGTGGAGGAGTTCGGCGACATCGTGCTCGAGGCCGGTGCCGGCGGTGAGATCGTGCGCCTGCGCGACGTGGCCCGCATCGAGCTGGCCGCCGGCGACTACACCCTGCGGGCGCGCCTGGACGGCAAGAATGCAGCCGCCATCGGCATCTTCCAGGCACCCGGCGCGAACGCGCTGCAGATCCGCGACGCGGTGGTGGCGAAGATGGACGCGCTGCGCCCCGGCCTGCCGCCGGGCGTGGAGATCCAGTCGATCTACGACACCACCATCTTCGTGCGCGACTCGATCAAGTCGGTGATCACCACCCTGCTGGAAGCCACCTTGCTGGTGGTGCTGGTGGTGATCCTGTTCCTGCAGACCTGGCGCGCTTCGATCATCCCGCTGCTGGCGGTGCCGGTCTCGGTAGTGGGCACCTTCGCCGTGCTCTACCTGCTGGGCTACTCGATCAACACCCTGACCCTGTTCGGCCTGGTGCTGGCGATCGGCATCGTGGTCGACGATGCGATCGTGGTGGTGGAGAACGTCGAGCGCCACATCGAGGCGGGCGCCACGCCGCTGGAGGCCGCGCACCTGGCGATGAAGGAGGTGTCCGGGCCGATCATCGCCATCGCCCTGGTGCTGTGCGCGGTGTTCGTGCCGATGGCCTTCCTGGACGGCGTGACCGGCCAGTTCTACAAGCAGTTCGCGGTGACCATCGCCATCTCCACGGTGATCTCGGCGATCAACTCGCTGACCCTGTCGCCGGCGCTGGCGGCCAAGCTCCTGCGCCCGCACGACGCCCCCAAGGATGCGCCCACGCGCGCGATCGACCGGCTGTTCGGCTGGGCGTTCCGGCCCTTCAACCGCTTCTTCAACCGCAGTTCGCAGCGCTACGAAGGCGCGGTGGCGCGCGCGCTGGGCCGGCGCGGCGCGGTGTTCCTGGTCTACCTGGTGTTGCTGGCCGGCGCGGCGGTGATGTTCAAGGCGGTGCCGGCCGGCTTCATCCCGGTGCAGGACAAGCAGTACCTGATCGCCGGCGTGAAGATGCCCGAGGGCGCCTCGATCGAACGCACCGATGCGGTGATGAAGAAGATGGCGGAGATTGCCATGGAGATCGACGGCATCGAACACGAGGTCGCCTTCCCCGGCCTCAACCCGCTGCAGTTCACCAACACCCCCAACAACGGCGTGGTGTTCTTCAGCCTCAAGCCGTTCTCCGAGCGCTCGCGCAGCGCCGAGGAGATCAATGCCGAGCTCAACCAGAAGCTGTCCGCGATCCAGGAAGGTTTCACCTTCGCCTTCATGCCGCCGCCGATCCAGGGGCTGGGCAACGGTTCGGGCTGGTCGCTGTTCGTCGAGGACCGCACCCGCCTGGGCTACGGCGCGCTGCAGGAGGCGGTGCAGGCCTTCCAGGGCGCGGCCGCGCAGACGCCGGGGCTGGGTTATCCGATCACCAGCTACCAGGCCAACGTGCCGCAGCTCGACGCGGTGGTGGACCGGGTCAAGGCCAAGGCCCAGGGCGTGCCCCTGACCGAGCTGTTCGAAACCCTGCAGACCTACCTGGGCTCGGCCTACGTCAACGACTTCAACATGTTCGGCCGCACCTGGCAGGTGATCGCGCAGGCCGATGGCGGGTTCCGCGACCAGGTCGAGGACATCGCCAACCTGCGCACGCGCAACGCGGCCGGCGCGATGGTGCCGATCGGGGCGATGGTGGACGTACGCCAGACCTATGGGCCCGACCCGGTGATCCGCTTCAACGGCTATCCGGCCGCCGACCTGCTGGGCGAGGCCGACCCGCGCGTGCTGTCCTCCGGCCAGGCGATGGCCAGGGTCGCCGAACTCGCGCAGCAGGCGCTGC
>Ga0233383_1000729_pt1 | contig 12147 bp, 10 predicted proteins | sample ElkDunMinimDraft_14_FD_191542 | JGI IMG/M metagenome (GOLD analysis project Ga0233383, IMG submission 191542) | Fecal eukaryotic communites from dung pellets of Tule Elk in California, USA - Elk Dung G16 | ecosystem: Host-associated > Mammals > Digestive system > Large intestine > Fecal | place...
ATCTCGGTGCCCGTCGACCAGCCGTAGCGCTTCGCGGCGACGTCGGGCACGTTGACCGGGGTGCGGCCCGCGTCGTCCCGGGCGCGCTCCGGCCAGGACCCGGACAGCAGCTCCGCGTGCTCGGGCACGGCCGGTGTGCTCGCGGGGTACGCCATCGGCGCGGTGCCGCCGCCGGGGTCGCGGGGCAGCATCCACAGGCGGCCCGTGAGCCAGGTCGTCTGCTCGGTCGGGACGCCGCCCAGGGTGTCGCCGATCACGGTCGAGGCGGCGTCGACGGCGGCCCGGACGTCGCGGTTCGACAGGCGGATCTTCGTCTCGAGCGTCAGCTCGGAGTCCGGCACGCGGGCGAGGGCGGCGTCCACCGCGCCGTCGCCCGTCGCGTGCAGCAGGTACGCGAACGTCCCGAGCAGCGTGGTGGCCACGAACGTGACCAGCGTGACCGTCGCCAGGACGGTGGCCTGGTCGCGCAGGCGTCCCAGGAGGACCTGCGACCGCCAGCCCATTGCGCCCACCTCTCGTCCGCGCCGTCGTCGTCGCGCGACCGCAGGGCGATGCTAGGCGAGATGAAAGCGCAGGTGGGGGGTGCTCCGACACTCTTTCGGGTGACAGGAAAGGTTGGGTCGGCAGGCGGGTCAATTCCGTGGCGTGCGGGGCGTCCCGGGCCCTCCCGGGCTGCCGGACGCCCCGCACGCCCGGCGGGTCAGGCCCGCGGCGGCCGGGTCATCGCGAGCACGTCCAGCGCCGCGTCGAGCTGCTCGAGCGTGAGGTCGCCGCGCTCGACGAAGCCCAGGTCGAGGGTCGCCTGGCGGATCGTCACGCCCGCCTTCACGGCGTGCTTGGCGATCTTCGCGGCGTTCTCGTAGCCGATGGCGCGGTTCAGCGGGGTCACGATCGACGGGGACGACTCCGCCAGCTCGCGCGCGCGGTCGACGTTGGGCGTCGTGCCGGCCACGGTGCGGTCGGCCAGCACGCGCGACGCGTTGGCGAGGAGCCGGACCGACTCCAGGACGGCCGAGGCGATGACCGGGATCTGCACGTTGAGCTCGAAGGTGCCGCTGGCACCGGCCCACGCGACCGTCGCGTCGTTGCCCACGACCCGCGAGCAGACCATGAGGACGGCCTCGGGGACGACCGGGTTGACCTTGCCGGGCATGATCGACGACCCGGGCTGCAGGTCGGGCAGCGCGATCTCCGCCAGGCCCGTGTTCGGGCCCGAGCCCATCCAGCGCAGGTCGTTGCAGATCTTGGTCAGGCTGACCGCGATGGTCCGCAGCGCACCGGACAGCTCGACGAGCCCGTCGCGCGAGGACTGTGCCTCGAAGTGGTCGCGCGCCTCGGTCAGGGGCAGGCCCGTGTCCTCGACGAGCAGCGCGATCACCCGCTGCGGGAAGCCGGCGGGCGTGTTGATGCCGGTGCCGACGGCCGTGCCGCCCAGCGGGACCTCCGCGGCGCGCGGCAGCGCCGCCTGCAGGCGCTCGACGCCGTAGCGCACCGCTGCGGCGTACCCGCCGAACTCCTGGCCCAGCGTCACCGGGGTCGCGTCCATGAGGTGGGTGCGGCCCGACTTCACGACCTGCGCCCAGGCGGTCGCCTTCTCCTCCAGCGCGCCGGCGAGGTGCTCGAGCGCGGGCACGAGGTCGCGCACGACGCCCGCGGTGGCGGCGACGTGCACGGAGGTGGGGAAGACGTCGTTCGACGACTGCGACGCGTTGACGTGGTCGTTCGGGTGCACGTCGCGGCCCAGCAGGCGCGTCGCGAGCGTGGCCAGGACCTCGTTGGTGTTCATGTTCGAGCTGGTGCCCGAGCCGGTCTGGTAGACGTCGACCGGGAAGTGGGCGTCGTGGACCCCCGACGCGACCTCGTCCGCGGCGGTGGCGATCGCCTCGGCGACGTCCTGGGGGAGCACACCCAGCTCGGCGTTGGCGCGGGCGGCCGCCTTCTTCACGCGGGCCAGCGCCTCGATGTGGCCCCGCTCCAGGGTGCTCCCGGAGATCGGGAAGTTCTCCACCGCGCGCTGGGTCTGCGCGCGGTACAGCGCGTGGGCGGGCACGCGGACCTCGCCCATCGTGTCGTGCTCGATGCGGTACGCGGGCTGGGCGTCGGCGGCCGCGACGTCGGGACCGTTCGTGTCAGTCATGGCGCTCATCCTTCCACCGTCGCGGGGTGCTCCGCGGGGGTGGCACGCGAGGAGGGCGGTGGGACGTCGCACAGGGAACCTGACCTCTCGCTCCATCGGATGTCCTCGTCCGGCCATCCCGATGGAGCGAGAGGTCAGGTTCCCTGTGCGACGTCCCACCGCCCTCCTCGCGCTGGCGCTCGTGGCACCCCTGGCCGCGTGCGCGTCGGCCGAGTCGGGCCCGCCCACCATCGCGTGGTACGTCAACCCCGACTCCGGGGGGAGTGCCCGCATCGCCGAGCAGTGCACCGAGGAGTCGGACGGCGCGTACGTCCTGACGACCACCCTGCAGCCCCGCGACGCCCCGGGTCAGCGCGAGCAGCTCGTGCGCCGGCTGGCGGCCGGTGACACGTCGATCGACCTCATGAGCATCGACCCCCCGTTCATCCCCGAGTTCGCCAACGCCGGGTTCCTCGCGCCGGTGCCGGACGAGGTCGCCGAGGTCGTGACGCAGGACGTCGCCGAGGGTGCCGTCGAGGGCGCCTCGTTCGGCGGCGAGCTCGTGACCGTGCCGTTCTGGGCGAACACGCAGCTGCTCTGGTACCGCAAGTCGGTCGCGGAGGCGGCCGGCCTCGACATGTCGCAGCCCGTCACCTGGGAGCAGATCATCCAGGCGGCGGCGGACCAGGGCGTGACCGTGGCGGTGCAGGGCACGCGCGCCGAGTCGCTGACCGTGTGGGTCAACGCCCTCGTCACCTCCGCGGGCGGCGAGATCCTGCAGAACCCCGACGAGGAGGACCCGCAGGCGGTGGTCCCGGACCTCGACACCGACGCCGGCCGCACGGCCGCGCAGATCATCGCGGACCTCAGCGCCGCGGGCGTCGGCGGGCCGCAGCTCTCCAACGCGGACGAGGACATCAACGCCTCGATGTTCGAGGGGGACTCCGCCGGCTTCATGGTCAACTGGCCGTTCGTCTGGCAGCGCGCCAAGTCGGCCGTCGAGGCGGGCACGCTCGACCAGGCGGTGCTGGACGACTACGGGTGGGCGATGTACCCGCAGTCGGTCGCCGGTGAGCCGGCCCGGCCGCCGTACGGCGGGGTGAACCTGGGCGTCAGCGCGTTCAGCGAGCACCCGGACCTGGCGTTCCAGGCGGCGCAGTGCATCGTCGACCCGCAGAAGCAGGCCGAGTTCTACCTGTCCGACGGCAACCCGCCCGGCTCGCTCGTCGCGTTCGACGACCCGGAGGTGCAGGAGGCCTTCCCCATGGCCGACCTCATCAAGGAGTCGTTGCAGAACGCGGCCCCGCGCCCGCAGACGCCGTTCTACAACGAGGTCTCCACGAGCCTGCAGCGCACCTGGCACCCGCCGCGGTCGGTCTCGCCCGACAGCAGCCCGAGCCGCGCCGAGGACCTCATCGTCGACGTCCTGCAGGGGAGGGCACTGCTGTGAGCGCCGCGACCACCGGCATCCCCGCGGCCACCACCGCGGGCGCCGCCGCCCCCACCGACCGTCCCCGCCGCCCGCGCCGCTCGGACCGTGGCCGCCAGGAGGCCCGCCTCGGGCTCCTGCTGTGCGCGCCGGCCGTGCTGGTGCTCGTCGCCGTGGTGGGGTACCCGATCCTGCAGGCCGTCTGGGACTCCCTGTACAGCTACAAGCTCACCAACCCCGACGCACGCCGGTTCGTGGGCCTGGAGAACTACGCGCTCATCCTGTCCGACCCCATCTGGTGGCAGGCGCTGTGGGTGACGGTGCTCATCACGGTCGTCACCGTGGTCGTCGAGCTCGTCCTCGGGTTCGCGCTGGCGCTGGTGATGAACAACGCGCTGGGCTCGCTGCGGCCCGCCCTGCGCACCGCGATCCTCATCCCGTACGCGATCATCACGGTCGTCTCGGCGTTCGCGTTCCGGTTCATGTTCGACATCACCAGCGGCTTCGTGAACACCTGGCTGCCGTTCGTCCCCGACGACCTCGACTGGTTCGCGTCGTTCGGCACGGCGGTGACGGTCATCTCCATCTCGGAGATCTGGAAGACGACGCCGTTCATCTCGCTGCTGCTGCTCTCGGGCCTCGCGCAGGTCCCGGGCGAGCTGCAGGAGGCCGCGAAGGTCGACGGCGCCACCTGGTGGCAGCGCATGCGGCGCGTGACGATCCCCAACATGAAGGCCGCGATCATGGTCGCGCTGCTCTTCCGCACGCTCGACGCGTTCCGCATCTTCGACAACATCTTCATCATGACGAACGGCGCGGCCGGCACCGAGTCGGTGTCGTTCCTCGCCTACCGGCAGACCATCCAGCGCCTCGAGATCGGCATCGGCTCGGCCGTGTCCGTGCTGCTCACCGTCTGCGTCGCGCTGATCGCGCTGCTGTTCGTCAAGGGGTTCAAGGTCAACCTGGCGGCGTCGACGAGGGCGGGACGATGAGAACGCGGACGAAGGTGTGGTGGTGGGTCGGCGGGCTGCTGATCTTCGCGTACTGCCTGTTCCCGGTCGCCTGGATCGTGTCCCTGTCGCTCAAGGCGCCCTCGGACCTCGACAACGGGTCGTTCCTGCCGTCGGCGGTGTCGTGGCAGAACTACCAGCTCGTGCTCACCGGTGACGCGTCGGGCCTGTTCCTGCCGGCGCTGCGCAACTCGGTCGGCATCTGCCTGATCGCCACGGCGATCTCGGTCGTGCTCGCCGCGCTGTGCGCGTACGCGGTGGCGCGGCTCGACTTCCCCGGCAAGGCGCTGGTCCTGGGGCTGGCCCTCGGGGTGTCGATGTTCCCCGTGATCTCCATCGTCACGCCGCTGTTCAACATCTGGCGCACGATCGGGCTGTTCGACACCTGGCCCGGCCTGATCATCCCGTACCTGTCGATCACGCTGCCGCTGTCGATCTGGACCCTGTCCGCGTTCTTCCGGGAGATCCCCTGGGAGATGGAGCAGGCCGCACAGGTCGACGGCGCCACCACCGCGCAGGCGTTCCGCAAGGTCATCGTGCCCCTCGCCGGACCGGGCGTCGCGACCACCGCGATCATCGCCTTCTTCCTCGCGTGGAACGACTTCGTCTACGGCATCTCCCTGACGTCCACCGAGCGCGCCCGGCCCGTGCCGGCGGCACTCGCGTTCTTCACCGGCGCCTCGCAGTTCGAGGAGCCGACGGGGGCCATCTCGGCCGCCGCCGTCATCGTCACCGTCCCCGTCGTCGTGCTGGTCCTGCTGTTCCAGCGCCAGATCGTCGCCGGGCTCACCCAGGGCGCCGTCAAGGGCTGACGGGCCGTCGCAGGAGGAGGAGCGTCATGGCAGCGATCACGCTGAGCCACGTCGTCAAGGAGTACGGCGACGGGTACCCGGCGGTGAACGACGTGAGCCTGGACATCGACGACGGCGAGTTCGTCATCCTCGTCGGGCCGTCGGGGTGCGGGAAGTCGACCCTGCTGCGCATGGTCGTGGGCCTCGAGGACATCACGGACGGCGAGATCACGATCGACGGCGACGTGGTCAACGACAAGGCGCCGCGCGACCGCAAGCTGGCGATGGTGTTCCAGAACTACGCCCTCTACCCGCACCTGAGCGTGTTCGAGAACATCGCGTTCCCGCTGCGCCTCGACAAGGGCAAGTACTCGGAGGACGAGGTCCGCGCCCGCGTCGAGAAGGCAGCGGACACCCTGGAGCTGCGCGAGCACCTCGACCGCAAGCCCGCCAACCTGTCCGGCGGTCAGCGGCAGCGCGTCGCGATGGGCCGGGCGATCGTGCGGGACGCACGGGCGTTCCTGTTCGACGAGCCGCTGTCCAACCTCGACGCCAAGCTGCGCGGCCAGATGCGCACGGAGATCTCCCGCATGCAGCGCCGGCTCGGCACCACCACCCTCTACGTGACGCACGACCAGACCGAGGCGATGACGCTCGGCGACCGCGTCGCGGTGCTGAAGAAGGGTGTGCTGCAGCAGGTCGCCAGCCCGCGGGCGCTGTACGAGCAGCCCGTCAACCTGTTCGTCGCCGGCTTCATCGGCTCCCCGCCCATGAACTTCCTGCCCGGCGAGGTCGACGGTGACGTGCTGCGGCTCCCGCTGACCGAGGTGCCGCTGACGGACGACCTGCGGGCCCGGATCGGGGACCGGGACCTCGTCATCGTCGGGCTGCGGCCCGAGCACCTCGAGGACGCGAGCACCCTCGACGACGACACCCGCGGCACCGGCGTGACGTTCGAGGCGGACGTGGACGTGATCGAGTGGCTCGGGGCCGAGCTCTACGCGTACGTGCCGTTCGAGACGCACGCCTCGGTGGAGAAGACCCTCGAGGAGCTCGACCGCGACCTGGACGGGGAGGGCATGCGGACCCAGCTGGTCGCGGCGCTCGGCTCCGAGGCGCGGGTCCGCGACGGTGACACCGCCGAGCTCTGGTTCGACCCGGCACGGCTGCTGGTCTTCGACCCCGAGACGGGCGAGAACCTCACGTACGACGGCGAGTCCGCGCGGCGCTCCGACGAGGAGAGCGTCGAGGAGCGCCGTCGGACCACGGAGCGGGCGCACCGGCGCGCCGAGGCCGCCCGCGACCCCGCGGCCTGAGCCCGTCCTGTCGCGCCGTCCCGGGAGGCCCCGTCCCGGGAGGCACCGGGGCGGGGCGACGGGACGTCAGTGCTGCGGGACGACGCCCGGTCCGGCGCCGATGTCGCCGATGACCTGCGCGACGCGCGCCCGGCCGTCGGCCAGGGTGTACTCCAGCGCGACGATCGCGCACCGCCCGGCCGCGATCTCGTCCGCGAGCGACACGGAGTACCCGTGCAGCTGGCGGGAGGTGTGCAGGACGTGCTCGTGGCCGAGCGTGGCGGCATCGAACGAGTCGAGCGGCCGCCCCGAGGCGGTGAGCCCCACGATCGACGGGATCACGCGGTCCACCACGGCCTGCACGAAGCCGGGCGGGACGTTGCCGCTGGTCATCGCCTCGACGGTCGCCGCGACCGCGCCGCACGAGTCGTGCGCGAGGACGACCACCAGCGGTGCCCCCAGCACGTTGACGCCGTACTCGATCGACCCGATGACGGTCGTGTCGAGCACGTGCCCCGCCGTGCGGACCACGAACAGGTCACCCAGGCCCTGGTCGAAGATGATCTCGGCCGCGACCCGGCTGTCGGAGCAGCCGAAGACCACGGCGAACGGGTGCTGCTCGCTGCTGACCTCGGTGCGACGGTCGATCCCCTGCGAGGGGTGCAGCATCCGGTCCTCGACGAAGCGCAGGTTGCCGGCGCTCAGCTCCGCCCAGGCCTCGGCGGGCGTCGTCGGTGTCGTGGTCGCAGCCGTCATGCGGGGGTGCCCTCCGTCGTGTCGGTCGGTTCGTCGAGCTCGTCGCGTCGCGGCGGGTTCGCACCCGGGCGGGACACCGTGATCGCCGCGATGCGGGCGCAGCGCTCCAGGACCCCCCGCACCGTCGCGGTGTCGACGTCGTGCAGCGCGGCGCGCCGGTCGGCGCCCAGCAGCCCGGCCTCCCACAGGCCGTCGACCAGGCCCCCCATGAAGGAGTCGCCGGCGCCGACCGTGTCGGCCACGGTCACGCGGGGCGCCGCGACGGACAGGCGCGCGCCGGCCGACGTGACCGCGAACGCACCCTCACCACCGTGCGTGACCACGACCAGGGCGGGGCCGGACCGGCTCCACGCCTCGGCGATCTCGGCGGGCGCGACGCCGGGCCGCAGCCACGCCAGGTCCTCGTCGCTGACCTTCACGACGTCCACGAGGGCCACCAGGCGCTCGACGACCGGCCGGACGTCGGCCGGGTCGCCCATGAGCGCCGGGCGCAGGTTCGGGTCGTACGTGAGGGTGGACGTGGCGCGGCGGCTCGCGAGGAGCTCGGCGACCTTCGCGGCGCCCGGCGCCAGCACGGTCGCGATCGACCCGGTGTGCACGACCAGGGGCGCGGCGTCGTCCTCGTCCCACGACGAGGGCAGGTCCCACTCGAGGTCGAACTCGTACGTCGCGACGCCCTCGGCGTCCAGGTGGGCGGTGGCCACCGGGGTCCGGACCGCGGCGCGGTCGCCGCGCAGCACGTGGACGCCCGAGCGCTGCAGGTGACGGCGCACCAGGTCGCCGTCCGCGTCGTGGCCGAGCCACGTCAGCAGGTCGGCGCGCCTGCCGAGGCGTGCCAGGCCGAGCGCGACGTTCGCGGGGCTGCCGCCCGGGTGCTCGTCGCGGGTCCCGTCGGTGCGGCGGACGGCGTCGACCAGGGCCTCACCGACCACCAGGGCACGTGCTTCGCCGGTCACTGGTCCTCCTCCGTCCGGTCGCCGCCGCGGGCGGCCATCAGCCGTGCGCGGGCACCGTCGAGCCACTCCTGGCAGCGGGCGGCCAGCGCCTCACCGCGCTCCCACAGCGCGAGCGACTCCTCGAGCGTCCCGGCGCCGGACTCCAGCCGCGCGACGATCGCGACGAGCTCGTCGCGCGCCTGCTCGTAGCCGAGGCCCGCCGGGTCCGGGAGGGTGGGCGTCGCGTTCTCGTCACCGGCTGCGCCGGTCGTCTCGGATCGTGCCACGCGCACAGTCAACCAGCCGACCAGCGGACCCGCCGCGCCGTCCCACGTCGGCGTCCGTGCGCCGCGCAACGCCCGGCCCGGGACGTGTCACGGTGCGACGTCGGCCGCCAGCTCGCCCGCCGCGACGCGCAGGCGCAGCCGGTCACCGGGCGCGACGTCGTCGGGGCTGCGCACGACCGCGCCGTCGGCGCGCTGCACGACCGCGTACCCACGCTCGAGCGTCGCGGCGGGGGACAGGGCCCGCACCTGCCCGGCGAGACGCGCCGTGGCCGTGGCGGCCTGTGCCAGCGCGGCGTCGAGCACCGTGCGGCCGCGCCCGGTGAGCCGGTGCAGGGTGTCCTCGTGCGGGTCGACCAGCGTCGCGGGCCGGGCCAGCACCGGGCGGCTGCGCAGGTTCGCCAGCCCGGACTCCTCGCGGGCCAGCCGGTGGGTGACGGCCGCGCGGGTCCGTGACCGGGCCTGCACGATCAGCGCGCGCTCCTCGGTCACGTCGGGCACGACGCGCTTGGCGGCGTCGGTCGGCGTCGAGGCGCGCAGGTCGGCGACGAGGTCCAGCAGCGGGGCGTCCATGTGGTGCCCGATCGCGCTGACCAGCGGCGTGCGGCACGCGGCGGCCGCACGCACGAGCGTCTCGTTGCTGAACGGCAGGAGGTCCTCGAACGAGCCGCCGCCGCGCGCGACGACGATGACCTCGACCCGGGGGTCGGCGTCGAGCTCCGCGACGGCGGCGCTCACCTCCGGCACCGCGCTCGGGCCCTGCACGGTGACGCGGCGGATCTCGAACTGCACCGCGGGCCAGCGGGCGCGCGCGTTGGAGACGACGTCGTGCTCGGCGTCACCCTGCTGCGCGCACACCAGCCCGACGACCGCGGGCAGGAAGGGCAGCGGACGCTTGCGGGACTCGTCGAAGAGGCCCTCCGCCGCGAGCACGCCCTTGAGGTGCTCGATGCGGGCCAGCAGCTCGCCCAGGCCGACCAGCCGTACGCGGTCGGCCGCGAAGCCCAGCGAGCCCTTCTTCACCTGGTACTGGGGGCGCGCGTGCACCACGACGTGCGCACCGTCCGTGAACCGCTCGCCGAGGCTCATCGCGGCGACCGCCGGCAGCGTCACGGACAGCGACATGTCGAGGTCGGTGTCGCGCAGCGTGAGGAAGAGCAGGGAGTTCCACCGCCGGACGTTGAGCACCTGGCCCTCGACCCAGACCGGCGGCATGCGGGCGACGTAGTCCGCGACCTTCGGCGCCAGGTGGCGCACCGGCCACGGGCGCTCGGGCGTGGTGTCGCCGGCCTTGAGGGGCAGCGGCAGGGGTGCCGCGGGCGGTGGGGCGGGTGCGCTCGTCTCGTCCTGCACACACCCAGCCTGCCGCACGCCCCCGACACCGCCGACCACGGGTGCGCGTGCCGGTCTCGCGGGCCGGGTGTCCTCCGGGGTGGCGGGAGGCGCGGGGTGGAGTCGTGGAGGTCGGGTGACGGTCGCCACCGTCACCGGGGGAGCCCGGGACGCCCGGCCTAGACTGGACCGGTGACCTCGACCGCCCCCGGCCCTGACCTCCGCGCCGACGTGCCCCCGGCGCGCAAGCGCGTGCTGCTCGCCGCCCCGCGCGGGTACTGCGCCGGCGTCGACCGCGCCGTCGTCGCGGTCGAGAAGGCGCTCGAGCACTACGGCGCCCCGGTGTACGTCCGCAAGGAGATCGTGCACAACCGGCACGTGGTCGACACGCTCGCCGCGCGCGGCGCCGTGTTCGTCGACGAGACGGACCAGGTGCCCGAGGGAGCGCGCGTCGTGTTCTCCGCGCACGGCGTCTCCCCGGCCGTGAAGGCGTCGGCCGCCGCGCGCAACCTGCAGACGATCGACGCGACGTGCCCCCTGGTGACGAAGGTGCACAAGGAGGCCGTGCGGTTCGCCGCCGACGACTTCGACATCCTGCTGATCGGCCACGACGGTCACGAGGAGGTCGAGGGCACGCAGGGTCACGCCCCCGAGCACATCCAGGTCGTGAACTCCCCGGCCGACGCGGACCACGTCGAGGTCCGTGACCCGGAGCGGGTCATGTGGATCTCGCAGACGACGCTGTCGGTGGACGAGACGATGGAGACGGTCCGCCGCCTGCGCGAGCGGTTCCCGCACCTGCAGGACCCGCCGAGCGACGACATCTGCTACGCGACGCAGAACCGCCAGGTCGCCGTGAAGAAGCTCGCGCCCGCCTGCGACGTCGTCATCACGGTCGGGTCGGCCAACTCCTCGAACTCGGTGCGCCTCGTCGAGGTCGCGCTCGACGCGGGCGCTCGCTCGTCGTACCGCGTGGACAAGGCCGCCGAGATCGACCCCGCGTGGCTCGAGGGCGCGACGACCGTCGGCGTGACGTCGGGCGCCTCGGTGCCCGAGATCCTCGTGTCGGACGTCCTGGCGTTCCTCGCCGCGCACGGCTTCGCCGACGTCGAGGAGGTCCGCACCGCGACGGAGGACCTCATGTTCTCGCTGCCGCGTGAGCTGCGCGCCGACCTCAAGGCTGCGGGTGAGCCGGCGGGTCGTCCGCGGCCCGACGGACGACGTCGCCTGGACGTCCAGCCCGTCTGACGTCTGCGCCGGCCGGCCTCGCCGGGGCAGGCTGCTGTGGTGGTCAGGCGGTCGACGCGTCCCCGTCGGCCGCGCGCCGCCGTGCGACCTCGTCCTGCAGCGCCCTCTCGTCACGCCGCCCGGCCGGGTCGCCGAGCACGAGGTCGTCCAGCGCGACGACCTGCTCCGCCGCCGACGCCACCAGCTCCGGCGCGCTGAGCGCGGTCAGGCGCGGGTTCGCCGGGCCGGGCGTCGGCAGGTCGGCGTCGACGACGTGGAGGTCGGCGAACCGGCGGGCGCTGACGAGCACACGGGACTCCAGCGACCCGACCGCCTGGTTGTACGCGCCGGCCGCCGCGTCGATCGAGCGGCCCAGCCGGGCGAGGTGGCTCCCCATCGTCGCGAGCCGCCCGTGCAGCTCCTTGCCGAGCGTGAGCACCTGCTGCGCGTTCGCGGCCAGCGCGTCCTGCCGCCACGCGTACGCCACCGTCCGCAGCAGCGTGAGGAGCGTGACCGGCGTGGCGATGACGACGTTGCGCTCGAACGCGTACTCGATGAGCGTCGGGTCCTGGTCGGCCGCCGCGTGCAGGAACGACTCGGCAGGCACGAACATCACGACGAACTCCGGCGCCGGGGCGAACTGGTCCCAGTAGCGCTTCGACGCGAGGTCGTCGACGTGCTTGCGCACGTGCCGCGCGTGCGCCGCGAGCCGCTGGGCACGGACCGTCTCGTCGTCCGTCTGCGCGGCGTCGAGGAAGCCGAGGAACGCGACCTTGGCGTCGACGACGACCTGCTTGCCGCCCGCGAGGCGCACCACCATGTCCGGGCGCTGCAGCCCGTCGTCCGTGCGCACCTGCTCCTGCTCGACGAAGTCGACGTGCGCGAGCATGCCCGCGGCCTCGACGACGCGCCGCAGCTGCACCTCGCCCCACCGGCCGCGCACCTGCGACGAGCGCAGCGCCGTGACGAGCC
>Ga0233383_1000734_pt1 | contig 12100 bp, 9 predicted proteins | sample ElkDunMinimDraft_14_FD_191542 | JGI IMG/M metagenome (GOLD analysis project Ga0233383, IMG submission 191542) | Fecal eukaryotic communites from dung pellets of Tule Elk in California, USA - Elk Dung G16 | ecosystem: Host-associated > Mammals > Digestive system > Large intestine > Fecal | place...
CGCGCAGGAGTGGGGCGCGGACCTGGTGGTGGTCGGCAGCCGGGGCCAGGGCCTGGTGCGTCGGATGATGCTCGGCAGCGTCTCCGATCGCCTGGTCCACATCGCCGAGCGGCCGGTCCTGGTGTTCCACGATTCATCCCATCAGACGCCGCCTCCCCCCTGAGCCGGCCCTGCGAACGAGCGGCCCCTGCTCGCCATCTGGCGGACGGGGCGCCGCGTGGTATGTCCCGACACACACATGGCCAAAGCGCCCGCGAAGCGGAAGAGCAGCCCAACCTCCACCACACGCGCCAAGGCGCAGCCGGAGGAGGTGTCTCTCACTCCGGAGATTCGCGTGCGGCGCATGCACCGCCGGGATCTCAGGCGGGTGTGGGAGTTCCTCAAGCTGGTCTTCCGCGGCGTGAACCGGAAGACGCTCGAGTACCAGCGCCCGCGCAGTCGCCAGCGCTTCGAGGAGGTCTACGACGACGAGGGCATCGAGCAGCTCGTCTTCGAGGTCGGCCCCGAGATCGTCGGCTATGCCGAATGCGCCTACGAGGTCACCGGCAGCGACAACTGGATCAATCCGCGCTTCTTCGACGCGCGTGACATGCGCCCGCTCTTCGTCGAGGAGCTGGCCTCGCACCCGAACTACCAGGGCCGCGGTGTGGGCTCGTTCATGCTCGAGCAGCTGCGACACCTGGCGCGCGTGCGCGGCTGTACCCACCTGGTGCTCGAGGTCGCCGAGAACAACGTCGACGCGCTGCGCTTCTATCGCAAGCGCAGCTTCCACAAGCTGGATGCGGCCATCTTCCTGGCGCAGAAGGTCGACAGCGAGCGCGAGCTGCTGCCCCCCCGTGCGCTGGTGGGGCGGCGCACGGCAGCCAGCGACACGGTCGCCGACGAGCCCGGCTCGCTCGCGCTCTCGGCGCCGCAAACCATCCGGCCCCTCCGCAAGTCCGGGACCCGCCGGCCTGCGGCGAAGGCAGCTTCCAAGCGCGCCCCCGCCGACCGCGAGAGCGAGCATCCACGGCCCGAGAAGGTCCTGATGGCGCTGGTCCCGGAGCCGGAGGCCGACGCGACCTCCACCGCGGCGCCGCGCACCGCGGCGGTTGCCCCTCGCAGCCGCAAGAAGCGCGTCGAGAGCGCCGGTGCGCCGCCGTCATCAGCACCGGGGACCGACGGGCCGCACCTGGCGCCGCTCGCCCCGCGTGGCCGGAAGTCGAGGGCCTCGCACGCTCCCGGCATCGGCGCGGAGGACGTCGAGCCCCGGCGGCGTGCGTCCGGGGAGGGCTCCCGCGCAGGAAAGTCGCCGGAGTCCGTGGACCCTTCCGAGGACTGACCCGGAGAGGGGACCGGCCCCGGGACGAATTCATTTGGGCCCCAACCAACTCGCCTGGAGGGCCCGCCTTCGGCGTGTCAGTAGCGATCCTGGGTGCGCGGCACGGGGCCCGCGAAGAGGGCCTGTGCGGTGGCGTGGACCTCCTCGGAGGCCGCCTCGGCGAGATCCAGTCGCTCGAGGGCGTCGACCGGGCGGAACCCCGTGTAGAGGCCCGCGAGCCCCTCGGGACCGAGCTTCAACGCGCCCGCGCCGCCACGCTCGATCTGCGCGCGACCGCCTTCGACCCTCAGGCGCCAGCGACCGGCGTTCTCCGGCAGCACCGCGTCGTCCAGCTCGAACTCCAGCGTCCCGCGCGCGTCCGCTCGCCAGCCGCGCTGCGCGAACGCCTGCTCCACGCTCACCACGCGAGCCATCCACACGTCGGTGGTGCGCACCGAGAACGTCGGCTCCGGGAGCAACCCGAGCAGCGGGTCGTCGGCTCCGGCGTTCCAGACGACGTCACGCGCGACCGATCCGTGGCTCGCGAGGAAGGACCAGAGCCTGCGGGCCGCGCGCTTGGTCGCGAGGCTCACGTCCGTCAGGTGCAGGTCGTGGTAGGGGCCCCCGTCGCGCATCACCCGCACGACGCCCACGTGCCCCTCGATGGGCCCGTCCTCCTCGCCCAGCAGGTAGCGCTCGGCCTGCCCGGCGCGATTGCTGTTCACGCGGCCCCAGAGGAAGGTGTCCCGGCGCGTCCAGCCGTGGTGATCCCGTGCCACCCGCTCGAAGAGCTCGAGGACCGCGGGGCCGTCGTCGTACTCGGAGTAGCGGCGCACGGGGAGCGTGCGCTCCATCCCGGCCAGTGGACCCAGGCTCATCAACGGCACGCGGGCTTCCTCCATGACGCCCGCCTGGCCGTAACCGACCGCGCGATAGATCGGGAGCGTCGCCGGATAGAGGCTGGAGAGCGGTTGCCCGGCGTCATGGGCGTCGCGAAGCGCCGCGCGCATCAGCGCCTTGGCCACTCCCTGTCCGCGGACGTGGGGCGCGACGATCACCATGCTGACGCCCGCGCAGTCCACGGGCCGGCCCATCATCCACTTGCCGATGGGCAACAGCGCGAGTCCTCCGACCAGGTCTCCGTCCGGTGCGTACGCCACCAGCAGGTTCTGGTAGCCCGCCCGGCCTGCCCAGTGGGACTGGACGTCTGGCGTCCCGCCAAAGGCCTCGGCCATCACCCGCCCGAAGCGATCCAGCTCCGCCGGTGAGGTCTGCCGCTCGATGCGCCATTGCGTCCGGTTCAAATCCCGCTCCCTCATCTTCCAGAGTCCCCGGCGGTCGGCGCCACGCGGGCACCGACCTCCGGATGAGCCGCCCTACTTGCCGAAGAGGCCCTTCAGGCGCTTCTGGGCTTCCTGCTCCAGGCGGGCCTTCTCCGCGTCGGCGCGCTTCTTGGCCTCTGCCTCGAGTCGCGCCCGCTCGGCCGCGGCGCGCTGCTCCGCCTCCTGCCGCGCCTTGTCCTGGGCTTCCTTCACGCCGCCGCCGACCGCGCTCTTGAGGGCATCGGTGCGCTCCTTGCCGAGCAGCTGTTCGGCGACGCCACCCGCGGCCTGCTGGATGATCTGCTGGGCCGCGGGGCGCACGTCCAGGCCGCTCACCACCGGCTTCCAGGCCGGGCCGGTCAGCATCAGGTCGAGCGGGACCGCCTCGTCGAGCTTCACCCGACCCTGGGTGAGCGCCGAGATCACCGCCGGCTCGAGCAGGACGCGGCCCTTCAGATCCAGGATCCCGTCCAGTCGCATGCCGCCGTCGAAGCTCATCTTCGACTGGCCCTCGCGGGTCCAGGTGATGGGCTTCTTGAGCTGCGCGACGCCGTTCTGGATGGTCAACCCGATGGGCAGATCCGCGGCCAGCGGCGTCCCCTCGTCGAACTTCAGGGCGGAGGTCTTGGCGAAGGGAATGGCTCCCGCCAGCGGCTTGGTCACGTCCTCGAGCACGTTGATGCCCACCAGCGCGCCACTGAAGAGATCGCCCTGAAGCGCGCCGGTGAGCCGCTCCATCAGCGCGTCCTTGCTGTAGCCGACGCCCTGGAAGTCGACGTTGCCGGTGAAGCGGCCGGTGAGGATCCGCTTGTCCGTCGCGAGCTTGGTGACCTGCGCGATGTCGATGTTGTCGAACTTCACCTTCGCGGTGAAAGGCCGCAGGGCGGGCAGCGGCCCCATCGCGATGTTGCTGCCGTCCGCGACGATGCGGCCGCCGAAGATCGCGGTGGAGAACTGCTGCACCGCGATCCGGTCGTCGACCATCTTCAGCTGTGCCTGGACCTGATCCAGGTCGAACCCCTCGATCCGCAGCGAGCGCACGGCGAGCTTGATGTCGCCCCGGTAGCCGTCGAACCGATCCGGGTCGTCGGAGGGGGTGGCGACCTTTCCGCCCGCGGCCGCGACCTCTGCGTCGTCGAGCAGCAGCGCGTCCACGTCGAGCCGGTCTCCGCGCAGATCCACCGCGAAGTCGGTGGTCTTCCCACCCCCCGAGTAGCGGGCGGTGCCGGTCACGGTGTCGGCCAGTGCGGCCAGCGTCAGCTTCGACACGTCGACCACGAAGACGCCGTTGGACTTCGGCGGCGTGAACGAGCCGGTGGCCTGCACCGCGAGGCGCTGGCCAGGAGCCTTGTCCAGCAGCGCGCCGGGACGGAGGTCCGCGCCGTCCGCGGTGAGGTCGGCGTCGAACCGCAGCGGCCCGCCGCCGCTCGCCGCGCCGTTCAGCGAGGCGGTCAGCTTCATCGGGGCCCCGGCCGCCTTCTTCACCTGATCGGGGATGGCCAGGCGCACCGGCGTCAGATCGATCACCGCGCGGAGCGACTGCTGCGCGGTGCTGCCACTGCCTCGCACGTCGAGGCCGATGGGGCCTGCCACCACGCCGCCCACCATCTTGCGCAGCGGGGGCCAGTAGGCTGCGAGGGCCTCGGGATCCAGACCCTCTCCGACGAGCTTGAAGCCCTCGAAGCGCGGCGACTCGCTCATCAGGCCCTCCAGGCGGCCGCTGCCGGTGAGCTTCGCGGGGCCCGCGGTGAGCACCAGGGTGTCGAGGCGCAGGTTGCCCGCGGCCACGTCACCGGTGACGTCGGTGTCGAGCTTCACGTCCAGCGCCTTGCCCCCCTCGGCGCCCTCGAAGCGCAGCGCGGTCGCAGTCAGGCCGCCCTTCACGCGCGTGTCACCGCTGCCACCGGGGACCGCGCTGCCCAGGGTCGCCTCGAGATCGGCCTGCACCTTTCCACCCAACAACCCGCTCCCCGCGAGGAAGGGCCCGAGCGGCGCGAGGTCCAGGGGCTCGAGCTTGAGCACCAGCGACTCGGGCACCACCTCCAGCGCCTTGCCCAGCGGCGCGGTGACCAGCGCGAAGGTCAGGTTCTTCTGCTCGCTCAGGATCCCCGCGGACAGGTCGACCTTCAGTGGCTTGCCGACCTTGACGTCGCGGACCTCGGCGTCGAGGTCGTGGATGGTCCAGGTCTGCGGCGACGTCCCGCCCTGATCGATCAGCGTGATGCGCGCATCGACCAGCGCGGCCCGCGCCAGGTGCACGTTCGAGAGATCCAGGGGCTCGTCTTCCTTGGGGGCGGGCTCCTCTTCGGGCGGCGCGGTCTGCTCCCAGCGCTCGAGCAGTCGCGAGACGTTGGTGGTGTCGTCGGCGAAGCGGATCACCGTGGCCTCCACGCCGGTCAGCTCCGCGCGCTCGACGCGCAGGTCCTTGCCTCGGCTGGCCAGCAGCGGGCGCGCGGCGACGTCGACCTCGAGGCGGGCGATCGCGAGCGGCGCGTGTGAGCCCTCGTCCTCGGCCGGTCCGACCGACACCTCGCTCACGGTGGCCCCCACGCTGGGGAAGAGCCGGGTGGAGATATCGCCGATGGCGATGGGGCGCCCCAGACGCTGGGCGTAGACATCGGCCTGCTTGCGCACCTCGGCGAGCAGGAAGGCGTCCAGCCTCAGGAGCGCGAACCACACCGCGCCCACTACGACGACCAGAACGACCGACAGGATCCAGGGCCAGCGACGCGTCCGACGTGCAGTTGCAGTCATGCCGCGCTTCTAATGCCTCCCCCAGGTCGTGTCAGGCTTCGGAGTGTGAACGAAGCGCAAGCCTGACGCTCGCCACCACGGTTGCTCCTCCGGATGGCCCCCGGGCGCTCACGGGCGGACATGCGGCCGGCTCCACCGCAGGGCCGGGCCCCGCGCAGGGACTCCTGGATTCCGGGCAAGCGATCGCTTGGAAACCGGGGCAGTTGCCTCGGCTCTGAGCCCGCTTTGGAGTCGGCGCCGGGACGATCGCCCCGGCACGGAGCCGCCTTTGGCGGCGACGCCCAAGCCCGCGTGGGAGCCAGCGCCAAGCCCGTTTTGGAGTCGGGGCCAAAGGCCCGCGTGGGCGTCGGCGCTGGAGCCGAGGGGAGCCGGCTTGGGAGCCGAGGGGAGCCGGCTTGGGAGCCGAGGGGAGCCGGCTTGGGAGCGCTGGAGGGAGCCAGCTTGGGAGCTGGAGGGAGCCAGCTTGGGAGCTGGAGGGAGCCTTCATCTCTCGAGTCAGCGCCGGACCTGGAGCAAGCCCGCGTGGGAGCCGAGGGGAGCCAGCTTGGGAGCTGGAGGGAGCCCGCTGGAGTCGGCGCAGGAGCCCGCGTGGGAGTCGGCGCAGGAGCCGAGGGGAGCCCAGCTTGGAAGCTGGAGGGAGCCCGCGTGGGAGTCGGAAGGAGCCCGCGTGGGGGCCGGTGGGATCCCGTGGTGGAAGCCCGTCCGGCGTTCGATCGGAGCCCCGATGGAGCCCCGTGGGACCCCGCCACTGCGGGCCGGTGTCCCACGACGGGCGGGCGGGGCGGGTCCGCGACGCTCGACGGCGCGGACCCGCGCACCTCGAGGGGCCGTGGCCGTCAGCCCACTTCGGCCTCGAGGACGGCCTCGATCCGCTCGAGACCCGCCTGCAGCTCGTCGAGCTGGGAGGCGCACACGCTGACCCGATGCCAGCCGGCGTCGTCCGCGAGGCCGAAGGCACGGAAGGGAATCGTGGCGACGCCAGCCTTCTCGAGCAGCAGCTTGCGGACCTCCTCGGTGGTGCGGCCGGGGAGATCGAAGCGCACCGACATGAAGACCGAGCCTTGCGCCGCGATGCTCTGCACCGGAAGACCGCGCTCGGCCATGCCTTCGAACCCGCGGTGGAGCAGCGAGAGCCGATCCGCGATGGCCTGGCGCATCTGGCGCAGGTAGGCCCCGCTGGCCTCGCCGTCGGCGATCCACGCCGCAGTGGCGACCTGCTCGGGCTTTGGCGCCCAGGCGCCGACGTGGCTGAGCACGTCGCGCATGCGGGCAATCACCGAAGGCGGACCCACGCCCCAGCCGACGCGCAGTCCCGTGGCCGCGTAGGCCTTGGAGATGCCGTCGACGAAGATGGTGTACTCGGCCATCCCCGGCGCGACGTGGACGGGCGTGAGGTGCGGCGCGTCGGTCAGCGTGAGCAGGCGGTAGATCTGATCGAAGAGCACCAGCAGGGGCCGCGCGCCCGAGGCCTTCCGGCGCGCATTCTCCTCCAGCACCAGCTCGCAGATCGCGCGCAGCTGGGCCTCCGACATCATCGTGCCCGTCGGGTTGAGCGGCGTGCACAGCGCGAGCAGCCGGGCCTCGCTCACATGCGGGGCCAGCGAGGCCGCGGTCGGCATGAAGCCGTCCTCGGCCCGGGTGGGGAGGATCACCGACTTCGCGCCCTGCAGATGGCAGTAGAAGTCGTTGTTCCAGTTCGGTGCCGGGAAGACCACCGTCTCCCCCTCCTCGACCACGCTGCGGTACAGCCCGTAGATGATGGGCCGCGCACCGCTGGCGACCACGATGCCGTCGAGCGGATAGCTCAGCCCCAGCTCGCGCTCCCAGCTCTGGCGGATGGCCTCACGCAGTGCGGGCACACCGTCCGCTGGCGGGTAGTTCGTCTCCCCGCGCGCGATCGCCTCGCAGATCCCGCGGCCGAGCGCCTCCGGGATCGGAAACGCGCGCGGGTCGAAGTCGCCCACCGTGAGGTTGAGCACCTGCTCACCGCGCGCGATCATCGCGCGAACCTCACCTGCGATCTTGAGGATCTCGCTGCCGGTGAGGCCGCGGGCCATCCGGTTGACCGGAGCGGGATCGCGGGGGAGCCCGAGGAAGGGGCCCACGTCCAGGGGGGAGACGCTGGCGGACATGTCAGCCGATCTCCGTCATCCAGCCGAAGCGGTCCTCGACCTCGCCGCGCTGGATCGCCACGATCTCCTCGTACAGCGAGCGGCTCAGCTCACCCGGCTCGCCGTCCGCGACCGTGAGGTTGCCGTCGCTGAAGCCCAGGGTCCCGACCGGCGAGATGATCGCCGCGGTCCCGGTCCCGAAGACCTCCTTGAGGGTCCCCTTGGCGTTGGCCTCGCGGAGCTCGTCGATGTGGATGCGGCGCTCCTGGACGGACACGCCGCGCTGGCGGAGCAGCTCGAGCACGCTCTTGCGCGTGATGCCCGGCAGCAGCGTCCCGCCCGAGAGGGGCGGCGTGATGACCTCGTCGCCGATGCGCACGAAGAGGTTCATGGTGCCGACCTCCTCGAGCCACTTGTGCTCGAGCGCGTCCAGCCAGAGCACCTGCGTGAAGCCGCGCGCCTTGGCCTCCACCGCCGCCTTGAGGCTCGCGGCGTAGTTGGCGCCGGCCTTCGACTCGCCGAGGCCGCCGGGCGCCGCGCGGACCTGCTCCTGCTCGACCCAGATCTTCACCGGCTTCTGACCCTCGGCGTAGTAGCTGCCGACCGGGCTGAGGATGACGAAGAAGATGTACTCCTCGGCCGGACGCACGCCGAGGAAGGCCTCGCTCGCGATCAGCGTGGGCCGCACGTAGAGGGCGGTGCCGCGACCCGAAGGGACCCAGTCGCGCTCCACGCGCGCCAGCTCCGCGATGCTCGCCGCGATGTGCTCGGCAGGCGGGGCCTGCATGCACAGACGCTCCGCGCTGTGGACCAGTCGCTGGCTGTGCTCGAGCAGCCGGAACGCAAGCAGCTTGCCATCCACGGAGCGGAAGACCTTCGCACCGTCGAAGACCTCCTGCGCGTAATGCAGCACGGACGCCGCCGGATCGATCCCGAGCGGCCCATACGGGACGATCTTCGCGTCGCTCCAGCCCGTGCGGCGCGTGTAGTCCATGCGCAGGAGGTGATCGGTGAAGTACCGCCCGAACCCCAGCTCCGCTTCGGGAGGCTTGGGCTTGAACGAGGTGGCACGCTCCAGCTGGAACTTCAGGGTAGGAGTGGCATTCATGCCGCGGGTCATGCCCCCCGAAGGGGCCCCCGTCAATCCGAATGGTCACCCCCGTCGGGCGAGCGTCCGGTCGGTTGCGGCTCATCTCGTATCGTGACGCGCGCGGTCGTGCGCGCTTGGCATACATTCGCGCGCATGAACGTGCACGACGCGCTTGCGACCCACTCGCCCGGGACACTTGCCGGTGGCCCCCTGGCGCACCAGCGGTATCTGCTTCGCCGGAGGTTCTTCAACGTCCTCCACAACGGCTTCCATCTCTACGACGCCAACGGGAACCTGGTGCTGTTCATGCGCCAGCGCGGGTTCCGCCTGAAGGAGGACCTCCGGATCTTCACCGGCGAGGACATGCGCGAGGAGGTCCTGCGCATCACGGCGCGCAGCATCATCGACTTCGGTGCGACCTACGACGTCGTCGACAGCGCGACCGGCGAGAGCCTCGGCGCCCTGCGGCGGAACGGCTTCAAGAGCCTGCTCAAGGACGAGTGGGCGATCCTCGATCCGATGGGCAACGAGATCGGCCTGGTCGAGGAGGACAACCTGGCGCTGGCCATCGTCAGGCGGTGGGTCTGGAGCCTTGTGCCGCAGTCCTTCAACGGCTCGGTGCGCGGCTCCCGCGCCTTCGTCTTCACCCAGCGCTTCAACCCGTTCGTACTGAAGCTCGAGCTCGACTTCTCGCCGGACACCCAGGGACTGCTCGACCGCCGGATGGGACTCGCCTGCGCGCTCCTGATGAGCGCGATCGAGGGTCGACAGTCCGAGTGACGGGGTGGACAGCGCCCGGCGCTGCCCTCCTCGAGGTGCCCCTCGCGCGTCGCGATGCTGCGCGAGGAGCCCCTCGCGCGTCGCGATGCTGCGCGAGGAGCCCTGCGAGGCGCGGGCGTGGCGCGCCGGACCGGAGTGCCCTTCAGCTCTTGAGCTTGTAGCCGCGCGCGAGCAGCGCGTAGCTGATGGCGGTGGTGACGGACGAGACCGCCACGAGCACCACCGGCGCGACCCACGTCGCGAAGCTGCCCACGCCCAGCATTCCGTGGCGCAGTCCGTCCACCAGGTACACCACCGGGTTGAAGAGGCTCACCGTGCGCCAGATCCCCGGCAGCGTGTCCACGCTGTAGAAGACGCCTCCGAGGAAGGTGAGGGGCAGCATCACGAAGGTGGGAAAGAAGTTCACCTGCTCGAACTTCTCCGCCCAGAGCCCCGAGATGAGCCCCAGCAGGGCGAAGGTGTACGCGCCGAGGATGAGCACCGTGCAGGTCAGCCACAGGCTGACGAGCGTTCCGCCCGCGAAGAGGATGCCCACCGCCCAGGTGAGCAGACCCACCAGGACCCCGCGCACGACCGCGCCGCCGACGAACCCCACGATGATCTCGAGCGGCCCCAGCGGCGCGACCAACAGGTCGACGATGGTGCCCTGGATCTTCGCCGAGAAGATGCTCGAGCTGGAGTTGACGAAGGCGTTGTTGGCGACGCCGAGGAACACCAGGCCCGGCACGATGTACGCGAGGTAGGGCACGCCCTCGACCTCGGAGATGCGGCCGGACAGGGCCGAGCCGAACACCACGAAGTAGAGCGCGGTGCTGATGAGGGGGCTGAGCACCGTCTGCCCGGGGATGCGGACGAAGCGGCGGACCTCCTTCACGAAGAGGGTCTTCATTCCGACGACGTTCATGGTCAGGCCTCTCCCCGGCCGCGCAGGACCTGGATCAACACGTCTTCCAGACGTGGGCGTTGCGTCTCCAGATCGTTCACCGGCATCCCGGCGGTCTGGATCGCCGCGAGCAGTGGCCGCAGACCGCGCGCGCCGGCCTTCTCGCGGTAGCTGACGCTCAGGCCATCCTCGGAGAGCACCCCGCCCAGCTCGGCGACCTGGGGCGGTAGGGCCGCCTGGGGCTTCTCCAGGTGCACGATGATGCGGCGCTCACCGAGTCGCTGCAGCAGCGTCGCCTTCTCCTCGACCAGCAGCAGGCGGCCTCCATCGATGACCCCCACGCGATCGGCGAGCTCCTCGGCCTCCTCCAGGTAGTGCGTGGTCAGCACCACCGTGGTTCCCTCCGCGCGCAGGCGACGGACGTAGGTCCAGAGATCGCGGCGCAGCTCCACGTCCACGCCCGCGGTGGGCTCGTCGAGGAACACCAGCTGGGGACGATGCACCAGCGCCTTGGCGATGAGCAGGCGCCGCCGCATCCCGCCGGACAGCGCGCGCGTGACCACGTTGGCCTTCGAGGTGAGCTGCATCGCCTCCAACACCTCACGGATGCGCTCGGGATCCGGCTTCTGGCCGTAGTAGCCCTGCTGGATCTCGAGGCACTCGGTGGGGGTGAAGAAGGGGTCGAAGTTGATCTCCTGCGGCACCAGTCCCACCCGGTAGCGCGGTCCGACCGGATCGTCGTCGATGTCGATGCCGAAGAGGCGGACCTTGCCCGCCGTCTTCTTCACCATCCCGCAGACGGTCCCGATGAGGGTGGACTTGCCTGCGCCGTTCGGACCGAGGAGCGCGAAGATCTCCCCCTGTCGGATGTCCAGCGTGACGTCATTGAGCGCGGTGAAGCTGCCGTAGGACTTCTGCAGCCCCTCCAGCGAGAGGACCGGGGTATTCATGGCCGCCGCAACATGGATCAGCGCGGGGGGCGTGAAAACCTCCGATGTGCCGTCGGTGGCAAGAGGTGCTTTGACACGGCCGCCTGCTTTGCTTCAGAAGGGGCCGCCCATGGACCTGCACGACGCGCCCCTGGTGTGGCTGGATCTCGAGATGACGGGCCTGGTGGCCGAGCGGTGCGTCATCCTCGAGCTCGGCCTGGTCCTCACCGGTCCGGACCTGGTGCCGCTCGAGCGGTATGAGGCCGCCATCTGGCAGCCCGAGGAGGCCCTGGCGCGGATGGAGCCGGTGGTGCAGCGGATGCACACCGACAACGGTCTGCTCTCCCGGGTCCGCGCCTCGACCGTCAGCACGCGAGACGCCGAACGGGAGGCCGTGGCCGCGCTGGCGCGCCATCTGGCGCCCGGGCGGGGGATGCTCGCCGGCAACAGCATCCACACCGATCGGCGCTTCCTCGAGGTCCACATGCCGATGCTCGACCGCTACCTCCACTACCGGATGGTGGACGTCTCGAGCCTGCGGGTGCTCACGCGGGCCTGGTATCCCGGGGCTCCCGAGCGCACGCGGACCCCCCAGGCCCACACCGCCATGGCGGATCTGGAGAGCGCCCGGGCCGAGCTGGCGTGGTACCGGCAGCACTTCTTCCGGGGACCCGCCGAGGTCGCGGGGCAGGGCGGATCCACGCGACCGCCCGACGAAGGGTAGGAGCGCCGGACGGATCGGCCGGCGGAGCGACAGTCAGACCCGGCCCGCGCACCGCGCCCGACGTCGTGCCGCCTCACCGGGCGTCCGGGGATGACCGCCGCGCCTCCCGACGCGCGCCGACTTCCGAGGCGTGACGAGGCGACGTCGCGCTGCATCACCGGCTGTCCGGGGATGACCGCCCGCGGCTCGCGACGCGCGCCGACTTCC
>Ga0233383_1000742_pt1 | contig 12002 bp, 14 predicted proteins | sample ElkDunMinimDraft_14_FD_191542 | JGI IMG/M metagenome (GOLD analysis project Ga0233383, IMG submission 191542) | Fecal eukaryotic communites from dung pellets of Tule Elk in California, USA - Elk Dung G16 | ecosystem: Host-associated > Mammals > Digestive system > Large intestine > Fecal | place...
AAAGTATATAAATAACCAACAAACACCCCCATTTTTATACCAAAATTTGTGCAATTTGCACAACGAACACTTGTTCGCATTGTCTGACTTGTATTGTGCAATTGTTACAATTCCCCCGGGCGTATTTCTATACAACTCACGCCCGGGTATTTGGTATAATTACATGTGGGAATTTGTCCCACAATAAAGAAAGGTGGTAAATATGTCAATCAATTCCATTTACAAAATCAAGTTTAATAAGATTACCGGAACTTATTATGTGTACCGTTCCGGGCGTCCGGTTCAATTGAGAAAGGACGCCACACGGGCAATGAAAGAATTTTTCACAATTGCAACAATTACAGATAACAACCCTAATAATTGTACATGGGTTTATAGGGGGTAAACCATGAGCAAAAAGAACCCAACCATCAAACCAACCACACGTGCACAAATTAAGCCGTTAAAAGTCCGGGGGCTTACAACCCGTCAAGTACATTTAGCAAGTGAAATAAAGCGCATAAATCAACGAATTGTAGAACTTGAAAAGCGTGGTTATACGGGAACGCAAGCATATAGTAAAATCGTATCTGCTAAATATGGTAAAGAAAACATCATTACCACGAAACAAGCCGGGATACGTACCCCCACAAGCAAAAGCACCACGGGCGGTGGCTTAAAAATCCGCACCGATGTTAAAAACATGACGGAAGAAGAAATGCAAGCGGTTGAAAGCTTAATTAAGGATTTTACGTCTGTACCATCTACCATTTCAGAAATAAAGAAAGCAACACAAAATGTAAAAGACTATTACCGGGAAGAAGAAAACGAGGAATACGAGGATGATGAAATCACCGATGAAATGATACAAGAATACCTCGATGATGTGGAAGATGTAACAGCGGACGCCATAGCAAAGGCGTTTTATACGACTGAGTACGGTTTTTCAGATATGTATATACGCTCACTAAATGGCGAAAAATATGCCGACTTAAAACAAGAAGTAATTAACAAGTTAGTTTATCAAAAACGTTTTGGGGCGTGGGAAACAGACGAAAATAAACCATATGATGAGGACTTAATAAATCTGTTCTATTCTGATAATGATTACGATTTTGACCGTGCAATCACAACATTAGCAAAACGGGGTTTAAAATTATGAATTATGCCGATGTTTTAACCACATTCACACCGAAAACGATTAAAAAACGCAAATGTGAATTATTCGATTTACCGTTAACGTTTGATACGGAAACAAGCCACAACCACGACCCCCAAAACCCGTTAGCGTGGGTGTATTCGTGGGCGCTATGTTTTGACGCATCAAAAGAACTTTCCATGTTTGGGCGTGACGTTTTCGAATTTATGCAAGTGTTAAACGGGATAGATAAATATTTGTCCGAATTATCCCGGAAATATAACGCCTGTTATAAAGTGGTGATGTATGCGCATAACGCCCCATATGATTACAGTTACATCTATCAAATATTGAAACAAAATTTCATGATTAAACGTGAGTTTTTTCTCGATAGACGGCACGTAATAAGCGTCGACATTGGCGACCATATAATATTGAAAGATTCGCTTGTTTATTTCAATAATTCCCTTGAAAACGTCTGTAACACGTACGATGTAAAACATAAAAAATTAGTCGGCGTTGTAGACTATTCCGCTATTCATTATAGCACAGACGAATTAACACAAAATGATATTGAATATCAGTTAAACGATGTTTACGGTTTGCAAGAGTCACTTTTGAAAGATTGGGAACTGAACGGCTACAACATAGCAACCACCCCGTTAACTAGTACGGGTAAAATTCGAAATGAGTGCCGTGTGGACGCATACACAACGGACGGCTACAGAAAGGAATTTTTATATACTATCCCCACACCTCGCAAATTTCAGTATATGCGTAAAACGTTCGCCGGGGGATATTGCCACGGTAACAGATTTTTGAGGGGTAAAACGATTTTTGATTATATCAAACATCGTGATTTTCGCTCACATTACCCATCTGTTATGCGAAAATATAAATTCCCCTCGGGTCGTATAATCGAAATAAAAAACCCCACGTTAAAAGATTTTAACACCGATGGATGGTGTGTGTGGGGCGTTGTCGGATTTACTGGATTTGAATTAAAAAATAAAAAAACGGTTGCCCCTTATTTAAGCCGTTCAAAATGCGAAAGTAAAAAGGGCGTTCGATTCTTTTGCGATAACGGGCGTGTGTTAGAATGTAGTGGTAAATTTATAACATATGTAACACAATACGACCTCGAAATCATTTTGAAACAATATAAGTATAAAAAATGCACGGTACTATTTGCATTTAAGGCAATAGCCCGTCCCCTGCCCGATTGGTTTATCAAAAAAATTGATGAATATTATAAATATAAAACCGACTTAAAAAAGCGTGTTAACTATTTAAAATCCATCGGCGCCCCCCGTGATGAAATCTATGATGCAGAAATACGTCTGATAAAATCGAAAAACTTTTTAAATGGCTTGTACGGTTTAACCGCTATGGATTTTTGTAAGGCCGATTTTGTACGTGATGAAAATGACAAAATAAACCCGGCGTTAATTGATTACCAAAAGAAAATTGATGATAATTACGGTATATACAGAAATAAAGACGACCCCAGAAAGTATTATACCGCTAACACGTCAACCGGGTTTTTACCTTATTATTGGTCGGTATTTATTACAGCATGTGCACGCTATGAACTGTTTAAATATATTGACATTTGTGGCGACAATTTTATTTATTGTGATACCGACTCGATATATTATATATATGATGAAAAAATTGAGAAAGAAATAAACGCCCTAAATGAAAAGAAGTACAAAAACGCCATTGAAAACGGGTTATATATTACAGACTCAGACGGAAATAAAATAACTTATGATAGTTTTGATTTAGAGGATACGGGAACACAATTCCGTTTTTTACACTCGAAATGTTACGCATATGTAACAAAAAATCAATTACAAGTAACAATTTCCGGCGTTGCTAATAGGCGTTTAATAGATGTGAAAGATGGGAAACCGAATTATTTTTACTCATCGGATGAACTCGGCACGATTAAAAACTTAAAAGATAATTTTGTTTTCCGTACTTGTGGCAGTACAAAGGCACAATATAAAAGCGTTCCCCCGGATGTATACGATGTGGGAAATGGAAAAAAAGAATATTGTGCTGATTTTGTTATCATTTCGGAAAACGAAAAAACACTTTCCATCGGGAACGACGATTTTATTCTAAACTATTATAACGAAACAATTGAGAAAGGACTAAAACACGCATGAACGAACAGAACTATAAAGCATTCCTTGAAAATGACATAATTGCCCGTGACTTTATAACCGCAATACTTGAATTAAAACTTGACGCCCTACATTATGGAAACGCCGGATTGAATACGGGGACGGGGCGCGAACTAAAAACATATTATTATAATATTGCGGATGAGTGGTTAAAAAATTATTTCGAAAAATACAGCGATTGGGATTATGACGAATTTAAAAAAATGTTTGTAACATATAGCGCACGTTCTAACAAGTTAAAAATTAAACAGCTTGAAAATTAAAAAATAAACGGGGGTTAATTGCCCCCGTTATTTTATGAAAACCTGGCGTTAAACATCCGCAATTTATTATAAACCTGTATAAATAATGTACCCGTCAAATTATCGCTATAGCGTATTTTTCCGGCGTTTAAATAATCAATAACGGTTTTTTCGTTCGGATGTATGGGGGTTATTCCTTTTGTATGTAAATCAGATTGTATGCGTAAATCCCCGAACGTGCGTGTGTTCGGTTTTATTTCGCTTGTTTTAGGCGAAATATACCAAAAATGCGCCCCGTTCAATTCTACAAATTGTCCCAAAAACATTTTATTTTCATAGCAAAAAACCGCCGTATATATTATGTTAGCGCTTGAAATGTCCCCGTTTACGTGGTCATGCTCTGCACTATGGAACGCCCCGCCGTGTATTTCTTTCTCGTGCATAAAAAACATATTAGATTTTTTGTCGGTCGGTTCGGTCAAATATACGCATATTTTCGTGATATTTCCGTAACTGTTCGAAAATTCGAAATTGCGCGTTTGCCCCTGTTCAAGTCCTTTTAAATCTAATGACCACTCGCGCATATATGGGCATAATGGTGTGATAGTATTTCCGACTAAAATAACATGACCATCATTATTACGGAACACGGTAGACATTAAGCGCATAAGCCTATAAGGTTCGGAAAATTCACCGCTTAAATATTGCCCGGTTGTTATAAATTCCTCAAATATCATATATTCGTAATTTTGATAAACGCCGGATTTTGTATGCGCATATGCTGAAAGTGAAAAACCGTGACCAATTAAGTATCCTTTTTTCCATTTTTCTGTGTCGGGGTCGTATTTTGCAAAATAAATATCTTTTCTATAACACACTATCCCGTTATATTCTCCATCGGTTATATCTTCTACATTACAATCTAGGAAATAATTTTCAATTATGCTATCTTTGTTTTCGAGGTCATTCCGGCGAACGAACGCAAAACGGGTTTTATTCTTCCAACACTCACGCACAACGCCATTTTTACATGCGTATGATTTACCGTTCGACCACGCCCCCAGAACGATTAGTATATGATTCTGTTTAGCAAGTTTCATCACCTTTTCAGAAGATACCCACCGGGGTTGCTTTGATTTTTTATAATCCTTTTTATTTTTTGATAATATTCCCATACGTGCCCCCATTATACCGAAATTTCTTTTATAACATCCGTTGCGATTATTCCCAACAAATTAAAATCTTCCCACATTTTGCGGTGTTCTGTTAATAATTCGGCTGGTGACATAGTCGAACCCCGTGATTCTTTCTCGATGATTTCCCCATGTGTTAACCCGATTGTTTCACCATGGGTTGTTGTCGTGCTTTTTCCGTGCCTTGTTTCTATGGATTCACCGTGTGTTAATTCGGTTTTTAACCCGTGGGCGGTTGCATCTGCTACACTATTATATGTAGTCGCAACCGTATCATTAAATGTTGTCGTTTCACTTTTTCCGTAAGTTGTTGTATTTTTGTCTTTTTGAACGTCATTTACTGAATCAAATGCATACGTAAAACCATTATTTGTGTCTGTTCCCGTGTTGGCATTTGTGTTTGTTCCACTATGGGCGTTAGATTCCGAACCCGTCCGGGTTGTTGTGTCCGTTCCGCTGTTCTGTGTTGTGTCTTTTCCGCTATGGGCGGTTGTGTCCGTTCCCGTGTTTGCGGTTGTATCCGTTCCGCCGTGGGCGGTCGTGTCCGTGCCCTTGTGCGTTTCCTTTTCATAATTATCATAATCGTTCAAGGGGTTATATTCGGCGGTCTGCATTTCCCAAAGTCGCTTATATTCTTCCCTTTTATTTTCGAATAAAGAACGTACTTTTGACCGGGCTATTTTCTGAAATATCAAAGGGGCGGAAATGGTCAAAACGTCGGCGGGTTTAAAATCATAATCCACCCATGCGCAAAAATCATCACTAAAAACATACCTACACGAAAAATTTTTAATAATATAATCATCAATCCGTGAAACATTATTTACCGCATTTATAACCGTATTCCCCGAAATAATCGGGCGGGGGTTGTGTGATTCGGCAGTTATGTATGCAAACCAATCATCGTTTATATATGATGCGTTCGGTGTTTCCGTCTGATTTTCTGAAAGTGTCCCCACAATCTGAAACGGCTGTGTGTTATTTTCCACAACATAATTAACATAATAACCAACGTGCGCACGGTCGAATTTTTTAATAGGTTTACTCATTTTCTGCACCCCCTTTGTTTTCTGTTTCCGTTTTTGATTCGGTGAAATTTGCCCGGTTGTATTTCGGATTGATTTTTACAGTAGCATTTGTATGAAAAAATGCGTTAAAATCTTTTAAACCCTGTTCACGTGTCTTTAACATATCATCAATAGAAATCAATAATAACTGTTCATCGCTTTCAATCTCGTTCGATGTAACCTGTGCTTTTTTCTGATTCGCCATTTTGACGCCAATATCCCGGAAAAACTGTTCTATGATTTTATCCCGGGCGGTCGCAAATGTCATTAAGTTTTCATTTGTATTGTTGCCAAAATCAACCGTCCGAAAACAATTTATTATAGAATCGTCCGTTATTGTGTCAAATTTGCCAATTCTGATTTTTTCAATAAAATTTTTTATACTGTTCCTAACTGAGTCGGTTGAACCAACCGGGGCGTTACCGAAACGAGTTTTTACCGTATAAATGTTTTCGCTAGCTTCTAAATCAGCCATTCGCCTTGCATAACGTTGTATTAACGATAATAAAGCGCCATCCGACCGCAAATAAAACACGTTTGTATGTATGTCATTATTGAACATTAAAACGGCGTTTTGCTTATGCTCGGTGTTATTCTGAAAGTATAGCGTTTTTGTTGGTATGATGGCGTTTCCATATGTACCCGTATTGGGGGTGTAATATTTATCATATCCGTAAATATTTGTAGGAACGGCGACGGGGTAACCTTTATTGTCATAAAATGGGGTTGCATAGCCCTGTAAAATGAACAATAATTCAAGCTCCCTGGATGGGATGGATTCGGGTAAATTTTCATATTCGAAAATGGAAAGCGCAAACCCTAAAAACTTAAAAAACCAATACTTAAAGCCCTCGGAAACATCCGCTACATCATACATGTTTTTTAATGATGTTTTTATTGTGCTTGCAATTGTTTTCATATTGTACCCCCTTTAAACATAGATACCATTTTTCATTAGTTGCATAATTTCATTAAGTTCGTCATTTGTTCCCGTAAAACCGTCTGCCATTTTAAATGTAGAACATTTTAAAAATCCGGCAAATGATGAAACCAACCCGGAAACATTGGACGGGGCGCCGCATAACATAAGGGCGTGTATTGGTTTAACGGTTTTCTTTTGGTAGAAATGTAAATGTATTTGAGTGCATCCGAAAAATCCTAAACAACCGCTTGAACCGCCCCGTGTTGTCATCGGCGCATTGTCGACCGCTTGCATTACATTGTAAGCGCCTATAACACCGCTTGCACCTGCACCCAACATACCCAACGAACCGCCGACAACGCCCCCGACGTCACCCGACAACGCCCCGCCGATAGCTTGAGCGCCACCACCTACCGAATTAACGCCCGATGTTAACGCCGAATTTACCGAACCAATAACATTACTTAAATACGTCGTTTGGTCGATGGCGGTGATTGGGCGCTGAGAGGAACATACACCATCAAACGTATCTAATTCTATACCGTCCGCGTATACGTGGCACGAACACGCCCCCGTGACGGCGTCGATTGAATATTTAAACGAAATAAACTTGTTTAAATACTTTGTCATTTGTAATTGATGCGTTCCGCAAAATGGCAATGTTACCCATAATTGTTGGTATGGTTCAAGGTCTCGAAAATCGCCGTATATGGGTTTTAAAAAGTCGCCCCCACAATCAATCAATTTGTTGTTTTTGGTTATAAAACCGTTGCTAGTGGCGGTAGGGCAAACCCACGAACCAACATGAGGTGTTGTACCGGGGCTTGAAACCTCGCAAAATTCAGATATAGCGCACGGAAAATAGTTTATACCGCTTATTGCGTTAATCTGATTAGCCCCAAATAATTTTGTACCATTTAAAATATCGTCAATATTGGCGGTATTAAAAACATCGGCAAAAAACCCTGCTAAATGTGACGAACTCATGACATACATCCTTGAACCGTATGAGTAAACCATACCGTTTGTACCGTTATCATTTCCAGCGTCTGCTAACCCTATATCCGGCCCGAGTATTTCTTGATTCGTTCGGGCTATGTAGTCATAGTTTAACGCTTCTGTTATATCTTTTAAGTCGTTCAAGTAGTCGTCGGCGTCCTCTTTGGTCTGCCATTTCGGGATGTCTGTATCAAAAATGTTGACACGGTAAGACGTGCTCCCGAGTTTAACAGAATTTTGTAAATAATAACGGTCGATGTTTTCAGTTACTGAAAAATCATCATCATCATCATATACAACGCCCATCGAACTGTAAAAGGTATAACCCGAGTAATTATATAAAATCCATTCATACGGTTCGGATTCGGTCGGTGTATGATAGTACATACAGATTTTACCGCCGATGGGTTTGATTCGGTAATTTATGGATTTTATCGGTGTCCACGAACTGCCCGAACCACGTGCATATAAGTTTTTGATTTTATAATATTTTTGGTCGTTTATATAATCCTGTTCGGGGTCGGGTGGTGTAACACTACCGTTTAATAATCCATCGGTTACGGCGTTATCTTTTAAATAATTTGTTGCATTTTCTAACGTATCAAAAATAGGTATATCGGTAGCAAAAGACGTGCCATAAATAAACCCCGCCAATAATGCGCGGTGATGGAATGCGTTTAAAATGTTTATACCTGTAGCGGTGTTAAATTGCGTTAGATATGGGTTATATTGGGTAACGTTTCCATCATATATGTTTTGTAAAACTATATATGGCGGGGGCGTTATCAAATCACGGTTCATGATTGATTGACCGTCATAATTATATGGTATCGTCGTTATACTGTCAGCGTCTACATCATAAAACAACCAACGTACACCGACACTAAATGTATCACCCCAACCACTATCAAATGACAAATGCCCCGCAATCAATAATTTATGGTCGCTAGCCGGACGAAAACCACTGTCCAACGTAAAAACGCCGGAACAGTCATCTGTATCATAATAATATTGCCCGAGTGGTGTTATACCGATTGTGGGGTCGGGTACGGTAAACGGTTCCCCGGTAATGTCATTTTCTGAAAATGTCGCATTTTTAAAATACAGTGAATCGCACTGTATTCGGATTGTTGCACCCGCTTTTATTTCTTTTCCTATTTCGGCTGTGAACGTGTCGGTTATAAAAATCCCGTTTGCACAATATGACAATGTTTCCGTGTTCGGTTTTACAAAGTTTAAAACGTTACCGCCGTTTAAATACGTCATAGCACTAGCCATAATTTATACACCCCCCGCAATAGTCAAAATATACTCACCCTGTTCCGGGTGGAACTTGTAAGGCAAAACCCGATTGAATATATTATAGCCCTGTTCGCCCATAACTACAGAATCCGGGAGCATTAAATCATAATTAGAAGATGAGCGTTCGGCGACACAATAAGAGCTATAAATATTATTGCGGTAATTATAAAGACTATCGCTGTGTAGATGTAAAACAAGCCTTTTCCCCTCAATTGTGGGCGGTTTTCTGAAATAATAATAGCGCCCAAAATCCGGAATATAAGCATAATTTTTATTTACATTTTCGGCGTTGTATTCTATTTCAATTTCAACGTTCAAAATGTCACACGCATTACGCAAAACGCCGTTTAACGTGATGGGCGCTGTCATATTACGCGCGATTGAATTATATGGTTTTGTTTGGGTGAATAATGTTAATTCCATTTGTTAACCCCCTTTAAAAATTGCCCCCAGCAATTTTAAATTATGCCGGGGGCGTGTGATGGTGGAGATATGGAGAAAGCTTATTTCTTTGTAGTTTTGCCCATTTCGTTGTTTGTGTCGGCAATGGTGAAAATTACACCCTGTTCGTCAAGGTCGTTTATATACTGTTCAACGGCGCCGTGAGTGTAATTTGTATAGCGAGCCCCGTTGTAACGGTCGGTCGTTACATAAATATCCTCAGACGTGTTGGCGATTGCTTCCCTATCGGCGATTATTCCGATGATGCCTGACATGTTAACATCGTGACCGCTTGCGGTTGTGATGTTTATTGCGCTGTTTCCGACAAAGGACGGTATATCATATGCGGTCATGTTGGGCGCCTGCCATTTGTCCATTTCCCTGTAATAAGGGAGTTTGGAAAAGTCCGTGTTAAAAATGGATACACCGTTTAAAAGGTATGTGTTATAAGCACTTACAAAATCTGTAAGCATGTAAACAAGCATTTCTGAATCGGGTGTATTTGTGGGAACGTGACCAACGTTAAATATTGTGTTGTCGTCGTGCATGTAGTTATAAATATTACGTATGCGCATACCCGCATATTTCAAAAATCCGGCGTCCGTCAAACAGTCTTTCATTGTAAGACTTTCACCCGTTGCGGTGTTGTATTCAGTGCGCAAATTTATGACAGCGTTATTAGCGTTGATTTTCTCACCGATGAAATTTGTTACCGCTGTTTTGCCCATTAAGTTAGTATGTGCGGTAAAGTTGGACGCAATCGCACCCATAACACCATCTATAAACGCCCCGTATTCCTCACCGCCATGAAATGACTTTTTAAATAGTTCATCGGGTACGGTTGTAATGTCGCTCCAGGCGTCGAAATCGCCAAAAAACTTTTCATTGTATGAGAATTTTTTGATTGCAAACGGGTTAGGTGTATAACTGTTTTCACCAATTTTCACTGACTCATTTTCTTTCATGGTGTTAGGCAATATGCGAATTTTGCGCAAAATACCGCCGTATTCGAACCCGTTGCGGTATATTTCGGGTAATTCAAGCGTACTCTTAAGAAAACGTATAACGGTTTTACCGACCATGTCGGATATAGCGTGTCCATAAGCGTCCTTAAAATTATCACTTGAAATTGAGGATTGTCCGAGAGATATAAGCCCTGTTAAGTCTGTTTTTGTAAGCCCGGTTGTACCCCGGAACTGTTTCATTAAACTGTTTAACACTGTGTGTGTCTGATTGTATGTAGCCATAATTAACCCCCTTTTAAGGTTTGATAAACTTTGTAACATTTTCACAATAACAAAATGATTGTTTTTTGTCAATTGCAATAAAAAAACGGGGCGGTGATTAGTCGCCCCGTGTATGCGTGCGGTTTGTATTATTGTTATTATTTGTCGGAAACCAACGTGTTAACCAACTTTGTAATTGTGTCGTTTAACGAGCTATCGCCGTCCTTATCACCCACGACATAAACGTGGTTGTAATATTTGCCGTCGTTTCCCTTATAAGACGGAAAAGCGAAAAACGGTTCGTTTACTTTGGTGAAACGAATTTTCCCGTTAATTACGAGGGTGTCGCCGTTTATGTCAAACGCTAATGACGCAAACCCGGACTCATAGACACGCATAGTAACGCCGTCAATTGTACTTTCATCAAACTGTTTCTGTTTCTTTTCTTCCTGTTTCCTGTTCTGAACTTTCATTTTCTTCTGTTCCTTTCTTTTCTGTTTCGGTTTCTGTTTCATCCTGTTCGTTCTGTTCGTTCAATGCTTTTTCGGCGTTCTCCCCCGCTTTTTCTGTTTCCATTTCGGAACCATCGCCCCCGGCGGGGTTTGGCGGTGTGGTCGCTTTCAAGTCCTCAAGCGCCTGTTTTTCAAAAAATCCGTTCCACTTGTTACCCATGTTTTCACCCCCTTTCTATTATGCTAATTATCAAATTACCGTTATCGTCGATGTTACAAAGATACCCACCGATGAAACCCGTTTTATACATGTCGTTTAACGCCTCGAAAATCTCACATATCGGCGTGTGTTTGCGTTTCATCGAAAAACCTGTTCCGCGAATTATTACCATAATCAAGCCCCCAATACATACAATAACCCGACTACATTTTCAAAATAATCAATAGAAGTAGCATCGCCCCGACGGTACATTATAAGCCAATAACCCCCGTCGTACTTGTAAGCCCTCGATTCAGTGGTTGAACGTTCGGATTTTTTAACGGCTATCAAGTCGCCCCCGTCTGAAATGTCACGTGCCAATTCAATCATTACGTCCCGTGCGGATTTATAACCGTACTGTTCAAAAATTGCGTTTCCCATTCTTTACACCATCCTTTCTATACGCAAAACAATATTACTATACTATCTTATCATATGGGGTTAATTTGTGTTAACAAAGTTTAGTTAATTATTTTTGTAACATTTGCACAAATATAGCCGGATGAGAGTATGCGAACAAGTGTTCGTTGTGCAAATTGCACAAATTTTGGTATAAAAATGGGGGTGTTTGTTGGTTATTTATATACTTT
>Ga0233383_1000746_pt1 | contig 11984 bp, 7 predicted proteins | sample ElkDunMinimDraft_14_FD_191542 | JGI IMG/M metagenome (GOLD analysis project Ga0233383, IMG submission 191542) | Fecal eukaryotic communites from dung pellets of Tule Elk in California, USA - Elk Dung G16 | ecosystem: Host-associated > Mammals > Digestive system > Large intestine > Fecal | place...
GACCACCGGCTGGGGCGGACGCGTGGAGGTCGAGTCCATCGAGCAGCGCGCCGGTGAGGTGCGCAAGATCGACCGCAAGGGCCTGAACGTGCACGCGCACGAGCTGGGCATGACGCCGCTGGACGTTACGCTGAAGCTGGGAGACGCGCTCTCCATCCGCCTCGACGAGCACGCCGGCTTCACCTGGGCCATCGAGCCCATGGCGGCCAAGCGCTCCGCGCTGCGCGAGGTGGCGTTCGAGCCGGCCCCGGGTGGAGCGGGGCGTCGCGAGTTCTTCTTCACGCCGCGGACGACGGGGACCTTCGAGATCGACTTCTTCCTCGCGAAGGTGCTCACCCCGATGCAGGTGGAGTCCACCACCCGGCTGAACCTGACGGTGCGCAGCTGAGCGCACCCGCTTTGATCACGACGGGAGCCCATGTCGATTCCCCCTGAGGACGTCCGGCGCCTTCTCACGCAGGCCGGACGGCCTGTCGGGGTGAAGGAGCTCTTGCGGGTTGGTGGTTTTTCACCGGGGCAGCAGACCGAGCTCAAGCGGGTCCTGCGCGACCTCCTCCGCACGGGGGAGATCCGCAAGGACGGCAAGAGGTTCCTGGTGCCCACCGCGACCCAGGAGGGCGAGCCGCTCACCAAGCGGCGCGCCGGACCGTGGGCCGAGGCCCCGGTGGTCGTGAAGGCCCAAGGCGAGAGCTCCGCTCCGGCGCGCTGGCCGGCCACCGATCGCCAGGGGCGGGGCCACCGTGAGCGCGAGGAGCGTCCCGGGCAGGGCGGGGCCTCCCGCGACGAGCGGGGCGCGCGTGCGCCGCGCGAGGAGCGGACCGCGAGCGGGGCGAGAGCGCCGCGCGAGGATCGGACCGCGAGCGGTGCGAGAGCGCCGCGCGAGGAGCGGACCGCGAGCGGGGCGAGAGCGCCGCGCGAGGAGCGTCCCAGGCAGGGCGGGGCCTCCCGCGACGAGCGCGGCGCGCATGCGCCGCGCCAGGACCGGGCCGCGAGCGGGGCGAGAGCGCCGCGCGAGGAGCGTGGCCGTGAGCCCACGGTCCCCCTTCCCCGGCTGGCCCGGGGCGCGCCGGTGGCCACCGGCGACTTCGTCGAGGGCACGCTGCGGATGCACCGCGAAGGCTACGGCTTCGTGCATCCCACCGGCGGCGAGCAGGGCAACAACGTCTTCATCCCGGCGTTCGACGCATCGCGTGCGCTGGACGGAGATCGCGTCCGCGTGGAGGTCCGCGGTCCCGAGGGCCGCCTCGAGGGGCGCCTGGTGGAGGTCATCGGTCGGCGGCGTGAGCAGGCCGTGGGGATCTACATGGCGCGCGGGAAGCGCGCGTGGGTCGAGCCGCAGGATGCGCGGCTGGGCGAGGTGATCCAGGTGCCGGTCACCCAGATCGCGCGGCCGGGCGACGTGGTGAAGGTCGTCCTCGAGGTCGGCGGCGGGCTCATCGACGCTCGCCAGGGACTGCGCGGAGAGGTCTCCGGATCGCTGGGGCGGCCCGGCCATCCCTCGGCGGAGGTCCTCTCGATCGTCTTCGCGCAGGGGTTCAACGACGAGTTCCCCGAAGAGGTGATGAGCGAGGCGAGCGCCTGTCCCTCGAAGGTCGACGCGCGCACCGCGAGGTCCGGCGGGCGCCGCGACCTGCGCGACCTGCCCCTGCTCACCATCGACGGCGCGGACGCGCGCGACTTCGACGACGCGGTCTATGCCGCCCCCCACGCCAAGGGTTACCGGTTGGTGGTCGCGATCGCCGACGTCACCCATTACGTGCGCGAGGACACCGCGCTGGACGCGGAGGCGCTGCACCGGGCGACCAGCGTGTACCTCCCGGATCGTGTGCTTCCGATGCTCCCCGAGCGCCTCTCGAACGGGATCTGCAGTCTGCGTCCCGACGAGGACCGCCTGTGCATGGTCGCCGATCTGGTGCTCGATCGCTCCGGGAAGCGGGTGTCGTCCGAGCTCTACCCCGCGGTGATGCGCAGCGTGGCGCGCTGCACCTACGAGGAGGTCCAGGACGTGCTGGACGGGAAGGACGTCCCGCACCGCAACGCCTTCAAGCCCCGCTTCGAGCAACTGAACGCCGTCGCCGGGGTGCTGCGCGCCATGCGCAAGAAGCGCGGCGCGATCGACTTCGATCTCAAGGAGACGCGGATCGTCGTCGACGACGAGGGCTTCCCGGATCATGTCGAGCTGCGCGAGCGGCTCGGGGCGCATCGACTGATCGAGGAGTGCATGCTCGCCGCGAACGAGGCGGTCGCCTCGACGTTCCGTGAGCTCGAGCTGCCGACGGTCTATCGCTTCCACGGCGAGCCGAACGAGCAGAAGCTGGGCGCCTTCCTCGAGCTGGCCGCCGCGCACGGCTTCACCATCACCGCGCGCGACGAGGTCCCAAGCTCGGTGGAGCTCAACCAGTTGCTCGAGGCGGTGGAGGGGCACGCCGAGCAACGCGTGCTCAACCAGCTGCTGCTGCGCTCGATGATGCAGGCGGTGTACTCGAGCGAGAACGTGGGGCACTACGGGCTGGCGGCCGAGAACTACCTGCACTTCACCTCGCCCATCCGACGCTATCCGGATCTCATGGTGCACCGGCTGCTCAAGGAGCACTGGCGCCGCAAGGGCAAGGCCCGCAGCCTCAAGCTCCAGGACGCCGAGGCGGCCCGGCTCGAGGAGATCTCCGGCCACTGCTCCGAGCGCGAGCGCGCGGCGATGCAGGCCGAGCGCGAGGTGAGTCAGTACTACGTGTGCCTGATGATGCAGGACCGGATCGGCGAGGTGTTCGAGGCCACGGTGTCCTCGCTCACCGACTTCGGGTTCTTCGCCGAGCTCACCGACGTCCACGTCGAGGGCGTCGTGCGCTCGGACGCGCTGGGGCCCGGCGTGAAGCTGGACCTGGTGCACCACGTGATGACCTGGCCCAACGGGCGAAAGGTCCGCGTGGGGACCCCGCTCACCGTGCGGCTGGTCGGCATCAACACCCAGCGTCGTCAGCTCGATCTCGAGGTCGAGGCCTTCACGGACGACGGGCCCGGCGCCCCGTCGATCGAGCACGGCGTGGGGCGCGCGACCAGGGGCCGCTCTCCGACCGGCGCATCCCCCGACTCCCGCGGCGCCGGGGGGACGCGACGTCCGGCCCCGCGTGGGCGCGGCGCTGCGCAGGAGGACGCGCCGTCCTCCCGGCGATCCGCCCAGGCGAAGGGGACCCGTGCGGCGCGACCGCCGGAGATTGCGGCGCCCGTGGCACCGCCGCGCGCGCCCGGGAGCGATCCGGGCCGTCCGCCGCGCGCAGAGGCCAAGGCGCCTGCGGACGCCTACGGCCACCGCCCGGCCTTCGTGCCGCCCGGCATGGGCGAGCCGCTCGTCCCGCCGCGATCCGAGGGCTCGGTCCACCCCGGCTTCGATCGCCTGCGTGCGCTGGCGACCCAGGGGCGCAAGGACCAGACACCGGAGCGCAGGTCTTCTGGACGCGGGGAGCGGGGCGAGGGGCGCAAGCCCGGACCTGGTGGACGAAACCGCCGCTGAGCCGCGCCCGGGACCTTCGTCGCACCTTCGCACTTGCCGCGTCGGGCGCGTCTGGGGAATGGTCCCGCGCCGCCACCCGGGCACATCGGGACCGGGTGGAGTCTGAAGGAGCCGCGCCGCAGCGATCGGGCGGCTTGCCAATCATGGAGATGCATCAGGGCCTGGTCGTTTCCCGGCGCGAGCCACGCTCGGGCGGCCGCGAGCCGCGGCGGCCCCTCGCGCGCGCTCGCCACCTCCCTGCCGGGGTGTCTCGTTGGCGAGGCGCTCGCGTCCGTCGCGTGGACCTGCGCCCATGAGCGAGGAAGCCACCCGGCGCGCGTGGCGCCTCCGGGCGCGCGAGGTTCCCGACGCGACCACCAGCGGGATGCTGCTCGCCGGTGCCATGGTTCCGGTGGCGATCGTGGAGGGGGTGGCCGGCTCGGCGCTGGAGGCGCCGCGCTGGCTGATGCTCCTCGGCGCCGCCGACGTGATGGTCCTGCTGCTGGCCGCGGCCGCCATCCCCCGTGCCCACCGCGCCGGGCGCGTCCTCGCGAGCGTGGGACTCCTCGGTGGGCTTGGGCTCAGCATCCCCATGCTCGCGAAGTCACCCGAGGCCGCGCTCGCGGCCCTGGTGACGATCACGGTCCTGCTGGCGCTGCTCTGGAAGGTCGGCGCACCGCTCATCGAGTTGAGCCGGATGCGGCGGCGGCCGATCCACGAGGGCCAGGCGCAGGGGGCGGCCATCGTGGGGGCGACGCTGTGGCTGCTGCTGGTCCTCTTCGATCAGCGCAACTCCGGCGCGGACACCGTGGCGGCCGGCTGGGCGCTCTTCGTGGGCGTCCTGCTGAGCGTGGACTGGGCGCTGCGCAGCCTCGCGGCGCACCGCCGACGGGCGCTGTGGATCCTGGGGCTGGTGGGGCTCTCACTGGTGCTCGCGGGCGCGCAGTGGGGGCACTGGTGGTGGACGGTGAGCCCGCTGGCGATCGCCGCGCTGGGTGGGGCGTTCCTGATCCGGCGTCGCCCCGCCAGCGAGTTCGAGCAGTCGAGCCTCTGGGATCCGCTGCTCGGGCACCCGCAGCGGCTCTTCGTGGGGACCTTCGCCGGACTGAGCTTCCTGGGAAGCGTCCTGCTGGCGCTGCCACAGAGCTCGGCGAGCGGTGAGGGGATCGGCTTCGTGGACGCGCTCTTCATGGCGACCAGCGCGGTGTGCGTGACGGGCCTGTCGGTCGTCGACACCGGCACCGAGTTCAGTCGCTTCGGCCAGGGCGTCATCCTCCTGCTCGTGCAGGTGGGAGGCCTCGGCATCATGACGTTCTCCACCGCGGCGGTCTGGGCCATGGGGCGGCGGATGAGCCTGCGACACGAGGGGGCGGTGGCAAGCCTCATCAGCACCCAGGATCGCGGGCGCCTGTTCGCGACCGCCAAGCTGATCATCAAGGTCACCTTCGCGCTCGAGGCGGTGGGCGCGCTGCTGCTGACCCTGGCCTTCCTGGCGCACGGGGATGGCGTGGGCATGGCGCTGTGGCGCGGCGTGTTCACGGCGATCTCCGCGTTCTGCAACGCGGGCATCACCCTCCAGAGTGACAGCCTGATGTCCTACCAGGGCGCGCCACTGGTGCTGCACACCGTGGCCGCGCTCGGGATCCTCGGCGCGCTCTCGCCCTTCACCGTGCTGGCCCTGCCGGTGATCATCCGGCGCGCGCCTGCGCCGGTGACCGCGCAGGCGCGGCTGGGGCTGACGACCTCGCTCATCCTGCTCGGGGGCAGCTTCCTCTACTTCCTCACCTTCGAGTGGAGCGCGGCCCTCGGGGACCTGTCGATCGCCGAGAAGCTCAACAACGCCTGGCTCCAGTCCGCGGTGTTGCGCTCGTCGGGGTTCCACTCGGTGGACATCACCGGCGTGCGCCCGGCGACCCTCACGCTCATGCTGGTGTGGATGTTCATCGGCGGCAGCCCGGGGAGCACCGGCGGCGGCATCAAGACCACGACCCTGGCGGTGTTGGTCCTCTCGGTGGTCCGGGCGGTCCGCGGTCAGTGGACCATCGAGGTCTTCGGCAAGCGCATCCCCGAGCGGACCGTCACCAAGGCCGCCGTGATCACCGTGGTCGCGGTCATGGTCGCGACCGGCGCGCTGGTGACCCTGCAGCTCACCCAGCAGCTTCCCACCCGGCTCGCGGTGTTCGAGGTGATCTCCGCGCTGGGCACGACCGGGCTCAGCCTGGGCGGGACCGAGCTGCTGGACGGGGTGGGGAAGCTGGTCATCCTGGTGTGCATGTTCACCGGTCGCGTGGGCGGGCTGACCCTGCTGATGTTCCTGAGCAGCCGGCAGCCACAGCCCCTGCTGGGACGGCCCGAGGAGGCGATCGATGTGGGTTGAGCGGCAGTGGCGCGCGAGGGAGGACAGGTCATGAAACAGCAGGCACTGGTCATCGGGCTTGGGCAGTTCGGGATGGCGGTCGCGCGCGCGCTGGCGGCGCGGGAGGTCGAGGTCCTCGCGGTGGACGTGAGCGAGGACCGCGTTCGCGCCGCCGCGGCCTTCGTCACCGAGGCGGCGTGCTTCGATGCGACCGACGAGCTGTCCCTCACCCGGACCTCACCGGAGCGCCGCGACGTCTGCATCTGCGCCATCGGCGACGAGGCCAAGGAGGCCTCCATCATCTGCACGGCGCTGCTCAAGCAGATGGGCGCCCGCCGGGTGATCGCGCGCTCCAACGACGACCTGCATGCGCGGATCCTGACGCTGGTCGGCGCCAATCACGTGGTGAATCCCGAGCGCGAGTTCGGTGAGCGCTTCGCCAACCAGATCCTCCACGAGGAGATCCGGGGCGAGATGCCGCTGGGGGAGGGCGTGCTGATCAGCGAGGTCACCGCCCCGCGCACGTTCGAGGGCATGGAGCTGCGAGCGCTCCGCTTGCCGGCGCGCTACGGCGTGACGGTGGTCGCGCTGCGCAAGGGGGGCTCGGGGGCGGTGGTCATCCCCGGACCGGAGTCCAGGCTCGAGTCCGGTGACGTCCTGGTGGTGGTGGCCAAGGAGAGGGCCGTGGCCCACATGATGGAGCAGAACTGAATGGAGCTCCGGCGCGAGTTGCTCTGGACCCTGGGCGTGGTGGTGGCGCTCAACCTGCTGCTCGCCTTCGGGGCGGTCGGCCTCTTCGTGCGGATGGGACCGGCCATCGAGCGCATCCACCTGGAGAACCTGTCGTCGATCCTCGCCGCCGAGCAGATGCTGGCCGAGCTCGCCGAGGCAGGGGATCACGCGCCGACGCTGGCCGCGCAGTCGCGCATGCGCCACGCGCTCTTCGAGGCCCAGCAGAACGTGACCGAGGGTGAGGAGGTGCCGGTTCTCGCCCGGCTGGAGCAGCTGCTGCCCCGCGTGCTGGAGGGCGAGGCGGCCGCGCGCACCGCTTCCGTCGACGCGCTCCGCTCCTTGGTGGAGATCAACCGCGCGGCGGTGGCGCGCGTGGACGCCAGCGCCCGGCGCCTGGGAAGCGGTGGGGCGTGGGCAGCCGTGCTGATCGGCTTCCTGTCCTTCCTGCTGAGCCTCGCGGTCGCCATCCGGCTCCAGCGCCGGTTCGTCCAACCCCTGGTGGAGCTGCACGGCGTGCTCGAGGCCTCCCGCCAGGGCGACAGGCTGCGGCGCTGCCGGCACCCGGATGCGCCGGTGGAGGTCATCCAGGTGACCCACGCGGTCAACGCGCTGCTCGACGAGCGCATGCGGCGCCAAGCCGCCGCCCCGGCGCTCGGGAGCGACCGGGGGGCCTGAGCGCCGGGAGCCCTGGCGGGGCCTTGGCGCCCCGCGCCACCTTGGCGCCCGGTGCCACCGGGGCCCCGAAGGCGCCGCTCCGCCCGGCTCAGCCCCGGAGGGTGACCAGGGTCACCCCGTCGCCACCCTCGTGGGCCTCGCCCGGCCGGTAGCTGCGCACGTAGGGCGAGCCTGAGAGGAACTCACGCACCGACTGCTTGAGGGCACCGGTGCCGTGGCCGTGGACCACCAGGGCGTGGGACTCGCCGGCGCGCAAGCCCTGATCGAAGACGGCCTCGAGCTCGCGCAGCGCCTCCTCGGCGCGCATGCCGCGCACGTCCGCGCGCAGGTTCACCGTCCTCACCTCCGAGGGCTTCGCCTGCTCCGCACGGCTCAGCGCCGCCGCCTGCTTGTTGGCGGAGGGGAAGCGCGCGGGCGTGGACGGCCTGGCGCGCGTGGCGTGACCGAGCTCGGTCAGCGGCACGCGCATCTTCATGATGCCCGCGGCCACCAGGGCGTCGGACTCACCGAGCTCGAGGATCTCCACGTCGCGGCCCAGCGATTTGTGGTGTACCCACTTGCCCACCTCGAACATCACCGGGGCCTGCGCGAGCTTGCCGATGGAGAGCTCGGCGCGCAGCGCCGCCGCACGGTGCTGGACGTCCTCCACCCGCGCTTGGAGCTCGGCGCGCGCCTTCACCGCCAGCTGCTCGTCCTTCTGCTTTCGCAGCGCGGTGAGGAGCTCCTTGAGCTCCGCCTGGGTCTGCTCGGTCGCGGCCTTCACGTCCTCGTAGAACTTGAGCTGCTGCTCGCGGCGCTGGCGGTTGAAGGCCTCCTGTTCCCGCTCGAGCTGGGCGGCGCGAGACTCGGCCTCGCGCGCTGCCCGGGCGAGCGCCTCGCGCTCCTCCTGCAGCAGGCGGCGCTCCTCCTCGGTCGCGTGCAGCGCCTTGGACAGCGGGCCGCCGGAGCCGATGGCCAGCTCCCTCGCGCGGGCGATCACCGGCTCGGAGAGGCCCACGCGCGCGGCGACGTCGATGGCGCTCGAGGATCCCGAGGCGCCCAGCTGCAGCTTGAACGTCGGCGCCATGCGCCGGGAGTCGAAGCCGACGCGCGCGTTGATGAAGCGCGGATCCATGTGGGCCAGCGCCTTGAGCTCCTCGAGGTGGGTGGTCACCAGGACGGTGACGCCGCGATCGAGCAGATCCTCCAACACCGCGATGGCGATGGCGGCGCCCTCGCGGGGATCCGTGTCGGCCGCGATCTCGTCCACCAGCGCCAGGGAACCCGCACCGGCGGCCCGGGCGATCTCGCGCAGCTGGGTGACGTGGGCGCTGAAGGAGCTCAGGCCCTGCTCGAGATCCTGCGCGTCGCCCACCGACGAGTGCACGCTGGTGAAGAGGGGCAGCCGGCTGCCCTCGCGGGCGGGGATCGGCAGCCCGGCGCGCAGCATCAGGGCGCACAGGCCCACCGCCGAGAGGGTGACGGTCTTTCCGCCGGCGTTGGGCCCCGAGATCACCAGCGCGCGGGAGTTGCCGCCCAGCCGCACGTCGTTGGCGACCACCGCGTCGCCCTTGAGCACCAGTCGCGGATGGCGCAGCGCCTCGAGCTCCACGGTCCCGTCGGTGGTGAGCGCGGGCCGGGTGGCGTCCAGATCCGCGGCCAGCACGCCCGAGGCCTCGGCCTCGTCCAACCGGGCCAGCGCGTCCAGTCCCGCGAGGATGCGGGGCGACTCGCGTCCGACCGCGTCGGTGAGCTCCTGCAACACCCGGCGCTCCTCCTCGAGCACGGCCGCCTGGGCGATCGCCAGGTCGTTGCCGGCGCCGATCAGCGCCTCGGGCTCCACGAAGATCGTCTGTCCGGTCTGGCTCGCGTTGTGGACGATGCCGGGGACGTCGGAGCGGTGCTGGGTGAGCACCGGCACCACGTAGCGGCCGTTTCGCAGCGAGTAGTACGACTCGCGCAGGTTGGCCTGGAACTGGACGTCCGCGAGCAGCGTGTCCAGCCGGCCCTTGATGTGGCGGTGCAGCCCGCGCGCGCGATCCCGCGCCTCCTTCAGGCCCGGGCTCGCGCGGTCGGAGATCTCCCCATCCGGCTCGAAGCACCGGTCGATCCGGCGGGCCAGCGTCTCCACCTGCGGCAGCTGGCGGGCGACCACGCACAGGCCGGGCTGGGTCTCGTCGCGGTCCTCGAAGAGGGTGCGCGCGCGCTCGAAGGCGAAGAGCACCCGGGAGATGGCGAGCAGCTCCCGGGGCTCGAGCAGCGCGCGCTTCTCGCTGCGCTCCACCGGATCGCGCACGTCCTCCAGTCCGCCGAAGGGCAGGGAGATCTGCTCCTGGAGCAGGGCGCGGGCCTCGGCCACCAGGGACAGGGCGTCCTCCACCTCCTCCTGGGTGTCGAGGAAGGGGCGGGCCAGCGCGCGCTCGCGACCCATCGGGGTGCGGCAGCGCTCGGAGAGGGAGCGGAGGAGCTCGGGGAAGCCGAGGTCGGAGAGGGTCTTCGGGGCGACGTTCACGGCGAGGCTTTCAATGCGAATGGGCTGCGAGGTCAAGGGCCACCCGTCCGGCCCGCTGACGGCCCGGTGGGCGAGCGGACGTTGACGGCGGGCGCCCATCACTGGCACTTCCCTCTCCATGACGACGCCGGTGACGACGGGACTGCAGGCCTGGGTGAGGGACGGGTTCAGCGCGCTGAAGGGCAAGCGCGTGGGCGCGGTGGTCAACCCCACCTCCGTCGACGCCGATTTCAGGCACCTCGCGGATCTGCTGGCCCAGGCCGACGGCGTGAGCCTGGGTGCGCTCTTCGGGCCGGAGCACGGGATCCGCGGCGAGGCGCAGTACATGGTCGCGGTGGACGAGCAACGCGATCTGCACACCGGCGCGCGCGTCCACAGCCTCTACGGCTCGACCTTCGCGTCGCTCTCGCCGCGGCCCGAGTGGCTCGAGGGACTGGACGCGCTGGTCTTCGACATCCAGGACGTCGGCAGCCGCTACTACACCTACGTGTACACGATGGCGTTGGCGATGCAGGCCGCGGCGCGCGCGGGCCTGCCGTTCTACGTGTTGGATCGTCCCAATCCGCTGGGGGGCGCGCTCACCGAGGGGAACCTGGTGGGCGAGGGCTTTCGGTCCTTCGTGGGGCTCTACGCGCTGCCCAATCGCCACGGCATGACCGCCGGCGAGCTCGCGCGCTTCTTCAACGCCACCGCCTCGCCCCGCTGCGAGCTCCACGTGGTCCCCTGCGAGGGCTGGCGCCGCGACCTGCTCTGGGAGGAGACCGGACTGCCCTTCATCCCGCCCTCGCCCAACATGCCCACGCCCGACACCGCCCGGGTCTACCCCGGCATGTGCCTGGCCGAGGGGACCAACGTGAGCGAGGGGCGGGGGACGTGCCGACCCTTCGAGCAGTTCGGCGCGCCGTGGCTGGACACCGGCGCCCTGCTGACCCGGCTCGCGCGCGAGCGGCTGCCCGGCGTGGCGTTCCGGCCGGTGAGCTTCACGCCCACGTTCGACAAGTTCACCGGCGTCTCCTGTCAGGGCGCCTTCATGCACGTGACCGACAAGGCCACCTTCCTCCCGCTGCGGACCGGCATTGCAATCATGCAGGCGGTGCACGACGTGGCCCCGGATCACTTCGCCTGGCGCGCGGACGCCTACGAGTTCGTCGAGGACGTGCCCGCCTTCGACCTGCTCTGTGGCACCTCCCAGGTGCGCGAGGGGATCGAGGCCGGCCGCCCCCTCGACGACCTCCTCGAGGGCTTCGAAGCGCAGCGAGAGGCCTTTGAGGCGCAGCGTGCGCCCTTCCTGATGTACCCTTGAGCGGCATCTCCCCGACGAGGCCGGACGGGAAGAGCGGACCTTCAACGTGATTGGACTGCTGTCCGACAGCCACGGCGATCTGGACGCCCTCGATGCGGGTCACGCGCTGCTTTCGGCGCGCGGCGCGCGGCGCTTCTTCTTTCTCGGCGGCCGCTTCACCGACGTGGGCGACTGGCTCCTGCGCCGTCGCACCCGCGAGCGGGGAGGGCGCGCGTACACGGATCGGGACTTCCTCTCGGACGTGACCGCGTGGCTCTCGACCAGCGAGCAGACGGAGCGTCCGGGGGCCTTCGAGGAGGAGGCAGCCTCGTCGGCGAACGACGACGCCATCGAGCTTCGCTCGCGCTTCTCGATCACTCCCGAGCGCGGATCGCTGCAGTACCTGGATCCCACGGTGCCCACCAAGTTGATGGACATGCTCGGGCAGTCGCTCTGCTGCGTCGTCCACAACAAGAACGATCTGACCCGGGACGACCTGGCGAACGCGACCCTGTTCCTCCACGGCGCCGCGCGCGAGCCGGCGGTGGTGCAGATAGGTCCGCGCTACTTCGTCACCCCAGGTGCGCTCGCGGGGGCGGCGGAGCAGACCTGTGGGCTCATCGACGTGACCGACGGCGCGCCTCGCTTCACCGGACTGCGCCTGGACGGCTCGGTGCTGGTGCCTCCCACCAGCCTGGTCCCAGAGCGGCGCCTGCCGGGCGTCAAGCTGACGGTGAAGTGATGGCGCCGCCCGGGCGCTCGCGCCGCATCGCGCTTGTCGGCGGCTCGTTCAATCCGCCGCACGTCGGGCACCTGCTGCTCGCCCAGTACGTGTACGCCACGCAGGACGTCGAGGCGGTGTGGCTCATGCCCAGCGCCTCGCACCCCCTCGGAAAGCAGCTGACGCCCTTTCCGGAGCGCCGCGCGCTGTGTGAAGCGCTCGTGGCCGAGGGCGGCCCCT
>Ga0233383_1000751_pt1 | contig 11905 bp, 10 predicted proteins | sample ElkDunMinimDraft_14_FD_191542 | JGI IMG/M metagenome (GOLD analysis project Ga0233383, IMG submission 191542) | Fecal eukaryotic communites from dung pellets of Tule Elk in California, USA - Elk Dung G16 | ecosystem: Host-associated > Mammals > Digestive system > Large intestine > Fecal | place...
TCTACGACATCAGCGCCACGCCGCAGGGCCGCTCGGTCGATCGCGGCTGGGTCGAGCGCGTGTCCTCCGCCATCGACATCCCCTTCTGCGTGGCCGGCGGCATCCGCGATGTCGCGACCGCGCGTGCGGTCCTGCACGCCGGCGCGGACAAGATCTCGATCAACTCGCCGGCGCTGGAGCGGCCGGCATTGATCGGCGAACTGGCTGCCGCGTTCGGCGTGCAGTGCGTGGTGGTGGGCATCGACTCGATCCGCGAGCCGGACGGACAGTGGCGCGTACGCACGCACACCGGCGATCCCGAGCGCATGCGCGCGCCCTCGATCCGCACCCTGGACTGGGTGGTCGAGGCGCAGCGGCTGGGTGCGGGAGAGATCGTGCTCAACTGCATGGACAGCGACGGCGTGCGCACCGGCTACGACCTGGTGCAGCTGCGCGCCGCGCGGGCGCTGTGCCAGGTGCCGCTGGTGGCCTCGGGCGGCGCCGGCGAACCGGCCCATTTCGAGCAGGCCTTCCGCGAGGCCGACGTGGACGGCGCGCTCGCCGCGAGCGTGTTCCACAGCGGCCAGGTCAGGATTCCGGACCTGAAGCGTTACCTGCGGGAACGAGCAGTGGAGGTGCGCGATGCATGAACACCTGGGCGATGCCGGCCGGCCGGTGGCGGCGAGGCTGGACTGGGACAAGGGCGGCGGACTGGTGCCCGCGATCGTGCAGGACGCGCGCAACCTGCGCGTGCTGATGCTCGGCTACATGGACCGCGCCGCGCTCGAGGCCACGCTGGCCACACGCCGGGTCACCTTCTTCAGCCGCAGCAAGGGACGGCTGTGGACCAAGGGCGAATCGTCCGGGCATTTCCTGGAGCTGGTGTCGCTGGACGTGGACTGCGATGGCGACACGCTGCTGGCGACGGCCACGCCGCTCGGGCCGACCTGCCACCTGCAGCGCGAGAGCTGCTTCGCGTCGGCGCCGGCCGCCCCGCTGGCGGAGCTGTCTGCGCTGGTCGCGCAGCGCAGCGTCGATCTGCCCGAAGGCAGCTACACCACCGGCCTGTTCGAGCAGGGCATCCGCCGCATCGCACAGAAGGTCGGGGAGGAGGGCGTGGAGACCGCGCTGGCAGCGGTCGCCCAGGACGACGAGGCCCTGCTCGGCGAGGCGGCCGACCTCGTGTTCCACCTGCTGGTCCTGCTGCGCGCGCGCGGCCTGGACCTGGCGGACGTGGAGGCCAGGCTGGCCTCGCGCCGCCGCTGAGCGCCGCCCTGCCTGCCCCGCGCCGCCGGCCGGCGCGGCCTAGGCGGCGCTGATCGAGGTGCGCACGCAGTCGCGGCCGTTGGCCTTGGCCGCGTAGAGCGCCTTGTCGGCGATGTCCAGCGCATCGTCGATGTCGTCGGCCGCGTCCGGGGTGACCGTGTGCACCCCGATGCTGGCCGACATGCGCACCTGGATGCCGTTGGCCTCGCAGCGCTCGTCGACCAGGCAGCGGCGCAGCGCCTCGGCCACGGCGACCGCGCCGCGCAGGTCCTGGTTGGGCAGCACCACCACGAACTCCTCGCCGCCGAAGCGCGCCAGCAGCGCTTCATAGGGACGCAGGGTGCGGCCGATGCGACGGGCCGCCCAGCGCAGGCATTCGTCGCCCACCAGGTGGCCGTAGCGGTCGTTGATCGACTTGAAGTGGTCCAGGTCGACCATCAGCAGCGACAGCGGCCGCCGCGCCTGCCGGCATTCGGCGAGCATGCGGTCGAAGCCTTCGTGGAAGTAGCTGCGGTTGAACAGGCCGGTGAGCCCGTCGCGGCGGCTGGAGTCCTGGAGCTTCTGGTGCGTTTCCTTCAGTTGCACCAGCGCCTGTTGCAGTTCCTGCGTGCGATGGGCCACGTTGCGCTCGAGCTGGCGGTTGGCCTCGTCGGTGATGCGCTGGTTTTCGTTGCGCAACTGCGCGTAGCGGTAGCCCAGCGCGATCGAGAGCAGCAGCATCTCCAGCGCCGACCCGATCTGCACGCCGTACTCGGTGGCGAAGTTCTTGGGCAGCGCGCCGAAGGCGAGCAGGGTGAAGATGGCCGTTCCCAGCAGGAACATCGACCAGGCCAGCAACAGCAGGCGCGCCGGCGTATAACCCTGGCGCAGCACGTGGATCGTGGTCACCAGGATCCAGGCCACGCCCACCAGCACCGCGCGCGATGCGATCGGCGTGGAGATCCGGTACGGCAGCCAGACCGAGGCCAGGCCGAACAGGGTGAAGAACAGGATCAGTCCGATCGTGCCGGTGTTGAGCCGCGGCGCCCGTTGCGGCAGTTCGAGGAAGGTCCGGGCGAACTGCAGCATCGCGATCAGCGCCAGGCAGATGGAGATCGGGACCATGTGGTCGGCCAGCCACGGCGAGTCCGGCCACAGGTACTCGAAGCCCAGGCCGTTGAGGGTGAACAGCACCAGGCCGAAGGCGCTGATGTGGCACAGGTACCAGAAGTAGCTGGCGTCGCGCAGCGAGATCCACAGCACCAGGTTGTAGAAGAACAGCGACAGCAGGATGCCGTAGTACAGGCCGATCGCCAGTTGCGCGTCGCGCGAGACCTCGGTGAACGCGGCGGGCGTGTACAGCTGCAGGGGAAGCTGCATCGAGCTCTGGCTCTGCACGCGCATCAGCAGTTCGACCGGCTGGCCGGGCGGCAGGTCGACCACGACATTGGGATGGCGGTAGCGGACGCTGCGCGCGGAGAAGGGCACGTGGTCGCCGCCCACGTGGTGCACGCTGCGTCCGTCCGGATAGCGCAGGTGGATGTCGAGCCGGTCGCTGAGCGGATACTCCTGCACCAGCAGCCAGCGCTGCTCGTCCGGATTGCGGTTGACGATGGTGGCGTGGAGCCAGAAGGCGCCGCCCTGGAATCCGAACGCGTCCTTGCCCCCTGGCAAGGGGGCGAACTCTCCCGCCGCAACCCTGCGCCAGGCGTCGTCCACGCGGTCCGAGCTGGTGGTGTCGTGCCGGTATGCCAGGTGCGGCGAGAGGACGGCACTGGCCGCGGCCGGCTGCAGCTCCAGGACCGGACCGGCCGCCGCAGTCAGCGCCGCGCAGAGCAGGGCCAGCGCGAGCAGCCATCGCCCGAGGATCATCGTCCCGTCCCAGCCGTGGGGCTCATGGCATCCCTTCCGTCGTCCTGTCAAGCCACAGTGCAAACGTCGATGGACCGCATAATGGGACAAAACCGCCCGACAGGGGAGAGCAAGTGGTCAGACGTGGAGCGGTGCGTGCGCTGTCGCTGGCGGCAGCGCTGGCACTGGTGCCGGCATCGGCCTGCGAGCGCGGGATCGTGTTCGAGGACCTCGATGGGGATGGGCGGCACGGGGCGGCCGAGCCGGTGATGGCGGGCGTGGCGGTCTCCAATGGGGGCGAAATCGTTTCCAGCGACCGCGCCGGGCAGTGGCGACTGCCCCCGCGCGCGGACGCGCCGGTGTTCGTCATCAAGCCCGCCGGCTACCGCATCGGGAACGGCGCGGACGGCCTGCCGCGATTCTGGCGCAGCCCGGGCGAGGCCGGCTGCGATTTCGGCCTGCAGCCGCAACAGGCCACGTCCGCCGGCCTGAAGGTGGTGGTCAGCAGCGATCCCCAGGCGGGGACCCCGCGCGAGGTCGACTACTACACCCGCCTCGCGACGCGTGCATTCGGGCCACAGCGCGACGCCGCGCTCGGTCTGACCCTGGGCGATGTCGCCAACGACGAGCTGTCGGCGTATCCGGCCCTGGTCCGCGCCACGACCGCGGCCGGCATCCCGTGGCTGCATGCGCCGGGCAATCACGACCTGGAGCCGCAGGCGGCCGACGATGCCTCATCGCTCACGACCTTCCGCGGCGTGTTCGGCCCGGACACCTTCGCCTGGGAGGAACGCGAGGCGGTCTTCGTGGTGCTCGACAACGTGGTGGCCCGACCCGGCCAGCGCCCGGCCTACGTGGGCGGCCTGCGCGAGGCGCAGTTCGGGTTCCTCGAGCGCTATCTCGCCGGCCTCGACCGCGACCGCCTGCTGGTGGTCGCCGCGCATATCCCCTGGTTCGACACCGCGGCCCAGGGCCGGCCGCCGACCACGCGGCCGGAGGACCGGGAGCGCCTGTTCGCCCTGTTGCGGCCGTTCCCGAAGCTGCTGCTGCTCAGCGGCCATCGCCACAGCCAGCGCATGGTCTTCCACGAGGAGACCAGCGGCTGGCATGGCGCGAGGCCGCTGCGCGAGTTCAACGTCGGCGCGATGAGCGGCGCCTACTGGTCGGGCGTGGCGGCGGCGGACGGCATCCCCGACGCGACCATGTCCGACGGCACGCCGCGCGGATTCGCCACCCTGCGGGTGGACGCCGACGGCGGCTACCGCCTGGCGTGGCATCCGACCTCGTTCCCCGACGGCGATCCGGCGCTGACCGACGCCATGGCCCTGCACGCGCCCCGGTTGCTGCGCCGCGGCGCGTATCCGGCCTGGGGCGTCCATGCCAACGTCTTCCTGGGCCATGAGGGCACGCGCGTGGAGTACCGGGTCGACGCTGGCGAATGGCAGCCGATGCAGCGCGTGCAGGCGCCCGATCCACGGCTGCTGGTGGAGAACGTGCGCGACGACCTGGCGCAGTCGCTGCGCGCCTTCGACCGCTCGCCGGAAGCCGAGCCGTCCCCGCACCTGTGGCGCGGCGCCCTGCCGACCAGGCTCGCCGCGGGCGAGCATGTCGTGGAGGTGCGCGCCTTCGACGACCACGGCGGCGAACATCGCGCCCGCATCGCCTATCGTCTCGAGGACGCGCCGTAGCGCCGGTGCGCGCCGCGCGCCGCGCGAGGCCGCGTGGTGCCTACTCCTCGGGCGGATGCGGGTAGGGCAGGGGCGGGCCGCGCTCCAGTCCCGCCTCGAAGGCCCGCAGGCGCGGACCGATCGAATCGCCGATCGAGATCTGCGGATGGGACGGATCGAAACCCTCCTGCCGCTCCCGCCGCTCCACCCGCCTTGCCGCGTAGGCGAAGGCCTCGACCAGGCCGCCCTCACGGTTCAGTCCCTCGACCAGCAGGGCGCGGCCGAACCAGGTGGCGCTGCCGCTGTCGCCGCAGCCGAAGGAGGGGCGATCGTGGCGCGCGGCGGTGATGACCAGGGTGTCGGGCGTGGCCAGGTCGGCGATGAAGCCGCCCGAGTAACAGGCCGAGACGATCAGCAGGCGGTTGCGGATGCCGGAGGCATCGAGCAGCGCGCGCAGCTGGCCGGGATGCAGCGCGGTATCGGTATGGCCGGCAAGCCGCACGGTCAGCGCGTGCCCGGGACTGCCGTGGCTGGTGACGAACAGGAGCAGCAGGTCCTCGCGCGGATCCATTTGCCTGCCGATGCCCTCGAGCGCCAGGCGCAGGTTGTCCGGGGTGGCCAGCGGCCGTGGCTGGTGGAGGCTGTCGGGATGGTTCACCAGCGCGAGCGCGCGGCCCGCGGCGCCATAGCGCACGCTGGCCAGTTCCTCGAAGTACAGCGCCTCGTTGCGGAACACGTCCTCGTCGCCATCGCCGGCGAAGGCGAGGGCATACAGGTCCGGCGTGCCGGGTACCGGTGGCGGCATGCCCCGCAGCCGCGACTGGATCAGGGCACGGTCGCGGGCGGCGACGGCCTCGGCGATGGCCTGGCCGCCGCTGGCACCGGCCTGCGGCGCGGCCAGGCAGAGCCAGGCCAGCAGGCCGGCCAGCAGCGGGCCCCTCGTCGCACCAGCGCGCCCGCGCCGCATCGCCTTACCCCGGCAGTGCGACGTCGGCGAACCCCGTCACGCGCGGGTGCCCGCCGGCGGCCTCGCCGGTCCGCGGCTGCGGATAGTCGGTGTCGCGGTCGACGAGCACGGTGCCCAGCCCGGCTTCGCGCGCGGCGTCGAGTTCGGCGACCACGTCCGACAGGAACACGACCTGCGAGGGCGCGACGCCCAGTCCGTCCACGATGCGCGCATAACTTGCGGCCTCGCGCTTGCCGCCCACCGTGGTGTCGAACCAGCCGGAGAACAGGCCGGTGAGATCGCCGGCATCGGTGTGCGCGAACAGCAGCTTCTGCGCCGGCACCGAACCGGAGGAATACACCGCCAGCGCATGCCCGGCGTCGTGCCAGCGGCGCAGCGCCTCGACCGCATCGGGATACACCGGCGCGGTGAAGTCGGCGCTGGCGTAGCCGGCCTCCCAGATCATGCCCTGCAGCGCCTTGAGCGCGGTGTGCTTGCGATCCTCGTCGATCCAGCCCTGCAGCGTCTCGACGATCATCGCGTCCTGGCACAGGCCGCCATTCTCCAGCGCCACCTGGTCGAGCCAGCGGCGCACTTCCGGCTCGCTGCCGTGCTCGCGCACGAAGCGCGGGAGTTCGCGCCGCGCATAGGGGAACAGCACGTCCTTGACGAAGGAGATGCTGCTGGTGGTGCCTTCGATGTCGGTGAGGATGGTGGTCATGTGCTCTGCGGCGTCAGGAGGCCGGGGCGGCGATGGCAGGCGGCGCGGGTGCCGCGCCTACCCGGCCTGCGGCTCGTAGCGCGGGAACTTCCGCGCGATGTCGGTGCCGGTGAAGTGGCCGATCCAGCCGTCGGGCTGCTGGAAGAAGCGGATGGCCACGAAACGCGGTTCCGGTCCCATGTCGAACCAGTGCGTGGTGCCGTCGGGCACGGCGATCAGGTCGTCCTTCACGCATTCGATCTCGTAGACCTTGTCGCCCACGTGCAGGGTGAACAGTCCCGAGCCGTCGACGAAGAAGCGCACCTCGTCTTCCTTGTGGAAGTGCTCGTCGAGGAACTTGCCGCGCAGCTCGTCCTTCTTCGGGTTGTCCGGCGCGATGCTGATCACGTCCACGCTGGTGAATCCACGCTCGGCCGAGATGCGGTCGATGTCGGCCTTGTAGGCCGCCAGCACCTGCTCGGGGGCGGCGCCGGCCGCGACCGGCTGGCTGGCCTGCCAGCGTTCGAAATGCACGCCGATCTTGGCCAGCTCGCGCGCGATCTCGTCGCCGTCGTGGCTGGTGAACTCGGGCGTGGCGGGATCGGCGTCGGAAAAGATGCGCAGTCGGCTCATGGCGGCAGCTCGCGGAGTTGAGGGGGACAGGCCAGGGTGGGACAGGGGGATGGCATGGCTGCGCGACGGGCGCGCGGCCGGTGCGTGCGGGTCAGGGCCGCGCGCCCAGCCGGTACAGGTCCAGTTCGCAGCCGAGCAGGAAGTCGAAGGCCTCCAGGTGGCGGCGCGCCTCGGCCATGTCGCGGCCCCAGGCGTAGAGGCCGTGCCCGTCGATGAGATAACCCCACATCGGGCCGCGATCGAGCAGGGCGTCGACCTGGGCGGCCAGGGTGGGCATGTGCTGGCTGTTGGGCAGGACCGGCACGTCCAGGCTGGTTTCGTGGGTTTCGTTGCCGCGGAAGGCCTTGAGCAGTTCGTAGCCCTCGAGGCGGACGTGGCCGGTGCCGGCGAATGCGCGGGAGGCCACCGTCTGCTGGCGCGAATGCGTATGCAGGATGCAGCCCACGTCCGGGAAGCGCCGGTACAGCTGGGTGTGCAGCAGGGTCTCGGCCGAAGGCCGGTGGTCGCTGCCGACGGCCTGGCCGTCGAGGTCGACCACCATGATGTCCTCGCGCGTCAGGCGGCCCTTGTCGCGGCCGGACACGGTGATGGCCGCGTGGCGCTCGTCCAGGCGCGAGGAGAAATTGCTGCTGGTCGCAGGAGTCCAGCCCAGGCGGGCCAGCTCGCCGACGTTGTCGATGATCTCGTCGGCGCGCGCGCGCAGCCGCCCGGCGTCGTAGGGAACGTTGTTCATGCGGCAAGTGTATCGCCGCGCAGCCGTGGCTGGCGCGGCATGCGCGTGCGCCGCGGCGGCGCGCTCAGCCTGCGCGCCGGCCGAAGCCGCGGTATGCCGCCCAGGCCAGCGCGGCGATGATGAGCGCGCCGACCAGGATGTCGGTGTCCGAGGACCAGGCCAGCAGGCCGCAGGCGACCAGTGCGCCCATGCCCAGCGCCCGGTCGCTGCCCTGCGGCCTGCGCTCGCGCGTGCCGAACAGCAGGCTCAGGCCCGCCGCGGCATAGGCCATGATCACCAGGGTCACCGCCATCTCGATGATGGTGCCGAACTGCTCGCCGACCGTGGGTGCGCGGGTCAGGATCGAGATCGCCGTCATCGACAGCACGATGATGAACAGGCCCCAGCCGGCGGCCCCGTTGGGTCGCAGGCGGCCGAAGATCGGCGGCAGGAATCCGCGCTCGGCCGCACGCGCGCCCGACTCGCCGGTCACCAGCATCCAGCCGCCGAGCGTGCCGGTGGCCTTGAGCGCGGCGGCCGCGGCGATCAGCGGCACCGCCCAGGGGCCGAACATGCTGCCGGCCACGAGCGCGAACGGCGCGCTCGACGCGGCCATCTCCGCTGCCGGCACGATGCCCATCATCAGCACCGAGGAGATCAGGTAGATGGTGCCGGCGATCAGGATGCCGCACAGCGTGGCGATCGGGACGTTGCGGTCCGGGTCGCGGACCACGCCGGCGACCATCGCGCCGGTTTCCAGACCGATGAAGGCCCAGAACACCGGCGCCAGCGAACTGAACATCACCGACAGGTCGCTGCGTCCGGTCACGTTCCAGCTGGCGCGGTAGATCGCCGGATCGAAGCTGCTCCAGCCTGCGATCAGTACCGCCGCCACCGGCAGCAGTCCGAAGATCACGCAGAACGACTGGAAACGCGCGATCGAACGCGGACCCATCAGGTTGAGCGCGAACATCAGCCACAGCAGCACGACCTGCCCGACCAGGCGCACGCCGCCGCTGTCCTCGATCGGCAGCAGGATGACGAGGTAGCCGAAGGCCGCCACCGCGATGGCGTTGTTGCCGATCCACGAGGACAGCCAGTACATCGTGGTGGCGACGAAGCCCATGTCGCGGCCGAGCGCCGGGCGGATGTAGTCGTCGGGGGAGGTGAGGTCGGGGTACTGGCGCGCCAGGCGCGCGAACGCCGCGCCCAGGACCACGGCCAGCACGGTGCCCAGCAACCAGGCCAGCGCGGTCACGCCGCCCACTTCGGCCAGCGAGGCCGGGAGCAGGAAGAACCCCGAGCCGATCATGTTGTTGGCGACCACGAAGGTCGCAAGGACCGGGCCGATCTTCTTGACGTTGGTGACCGTCATGCTGCGCTCTCGCTGCGGAAACGCGAAAGCGGCGCCGGAGCGCCGCCGGCGAACGGTCAGGCCCGGTTGAGCCTGCTGTTGCGATAGCCGTAGCCGAAGTAGATCACCTGGCCCAGCAGCGTCCACAGCACGAAGATCAGCCAGTGCTCCAGGAACGACTGCATGAACAGGAACAGGCAGGCCACCACGCCCAGCGGGCAGATCAGCCAGTACATCGGCACGCGGAACGGGCGCGGCAGGTCGGGGCGGGTCCGGCGCAGCACCAGCACGCCCAGGCACACGGTGGCGAACGCGATCAGCGTGCCCATCGAGACCAGCTCGCCCAGCACGCTCAGCGGCATGAAACCGGCCAGCAGGCAGGCCGCGACGCCGACGATGATCGTGCCCACGTGCGGGGTCTGGAACTTGCGGTGCACGCGCCCGAACAGCGCCGGCAACAGGCCATCGCGCGACATCGAATAGAAGATGCGCGGCTGCGCCATCAGCATCACCAGGATCACCGAGGACAGGCCGGCGATCGCGCCGATCTCCACCGCGGTCTTGAGCCAGGCGAGGTTGGCCGAGGGATCGGCGCGCATCGCCAGTTCCAGCGCCGTGGCGACCGGCTTGGCGGTGTCGAGCTCGCGGTAGGGGGCCATGCCCACCAGCACCGCGCACACCGCGATGTAGATCAGGGTGCAGGCCACCAGCGAGCCGAGGATGCCGATGGGCATGTCGCGCTGCGGGTTCTTGGCCTCGCCGGCGGCAGTGGAGACCGCGTCGAAGCCGATGTAGGCGAAGAACACGATGGTCGCGGCGCGGAACACGCCTTCCATGCCGAACTGGCCGGGGCCCTCGTTTTCCGGGATGAAGGGGGTGAAGTTGGCCGGATCGATGTACATCACGCCGAAGCCGAGGAATGCGGCGATCACCGCGACCTTGATGGCGACCACCACCGCATTGGCCTTGGCCGACTGGGTGATGCCCACGTAGCACAGCCCGCTGACCGCGGCCACGATCAGTACCGCCGGCAGGTTGATCAGGCCCTCGGTGCGCACGAACTCGCCGTTGGCCCAGGTGATCGGCGCCGTCGCCAGCTCGGCCGGGAAGGGCAGGCCGAGCGTCGTGGTCAGGAAGCTCACCAGGTAGCCCGACCAGCCCACCGCCACCGTGGACGAGGCGAACAGGTATTCGAGTACCAAACACCAGCCGATGAACCAGGCGGTGAACTCGCCGAGCGTGGCATAGGAATAGGAATAGGCGCTGCCCGAGACCGGCATCATCGCCGAGAACTCCGCGTAGCACAGGCCGGCGAAGGCGCAGGCCAGGCCGGCGAGCACGAAGCTGAGCATGATCGCCGGACCGGCATGGTTGGCCGCGGCCTGCCCGGTCAGCACGAAGATGCCGGCGCCGATCACCGCGCCGATGCCGAGCAGCACCAGATGGCGCGCGGTGAGCGTCCGCTTGAGGGTGACCTCGCCCTGCAGGGAACCTTCGACCGGCTCGCCCGCATCCACGTGCGGTGCCGGTTCGACCGGCTTCACCCTGAACAGACTTTTCGACATCGAAGATTCCCTGGAGATGGCTGGGTGCCGCTGGCACCCGGGTCGTGACCGCCGCTTACCTTGCCAGTCGCCGATCCGGCGCACAAGCGCGGGCCAATGCGCCACAATCGCCGGCCTCATGACCAATGACACTGGAACCCCGGCCCCCGTCTCCGCGCATCGGGTCGACCCGCTGGCGCTCGCTTTCGCCGCGTATGGCCGCTGCTGCGCCGCGCAGGCGCCGTTGGCCGGCGAGTTCGGCAGGCTGCTGGCGGACCCGGCCGATCCGTTCGTGCGCGACCGCCTTGAGGGCCACTTCACCGCCTCGGCCTGGCTCGTCGACCGCGCCGGTGCGCGCGTGCTGCTGACCCACCACCGCAAGCTCGGCATCTGGGTGCAACTGGGCGGCCATGCCGATGGCGACCGCGACCTGCGCGCCGTCGCCCTGCGCGAGGCGGAGGAGGAGTCGGGGCTGCCCGGGCTGCGCGTGGATGCGGAGATCTTCGACCTGGACCGGCACTGGATCCCCGCGCACAAGGACGTGCCCGGCCATTGGCATTACGACGTGCGCTACGTCGTGCACGCCGGGCCCAGCGAGGACTTCGTGGTCAGCGGGGAATCGCACGCGCTGGCGTGGCGCGACATCGCCACGATCGCCGCCGATGCCGATGCCGACGCCTCGCTGCGGCGGATGGCGGCGAAGTGGCTGGCGCGCCACGGCGCCGCCGCCGGCTAGACGTTCGCGCCGGGCGCAGGTCCGGGCCGCCGCCGATCCTTGGCGCCCGGCCGCGCGGACCGCACCGCTCAGCGGCGCGCCGCCACCTCGTCGATGTGGCGTAGCAGGTCGGCCGGGTCTTCGTAGACGCGGAAGGCGCCCGAGCGCTCCAGTTCCTCCAGCCCGTAGCCGCCCGAGAGCAGGCCCACGCCCAGCGAACGCGCGCGCTGGGCGGCCAGCATGTCCCAGATGCTGTCGCCGATCACCAGCGAATGGCCGATGTCCACGCCCAGCCGGTCGGCCGCGGCCAGGAAGAGGTCGGGATCGGGCTTGGCGTAGCGGACCTGGTCGCGGGTGACCACCGGCACCTGCAGCGGATCGACCCCGAGGGCGGCGATGTTGGGCGCTGCGGTCTCCATCCGGCCGCTGGTGGCGATCGCCCAGGGAATGCCTTCGGCGCTGAGGTGGGCGAGCAGTTCGCGGGCGCCGGGCAGGGGCCGGATCGCCCCGGCGGCGGCCTGGCGGTTATAGGCCTCGGCGTGCCAGCCGCGCAGGCGCT
>Ga0233383_1000758_pt1 | contig 11855 bp, 20 predicted proteins | sample ElkDunMinimDraft_14_FD_191542 | JGI IMG/M metagenome (GOLD analysis project Ga0233383, IMG submission 191542) | Fecal eukaryotic communites from dung pellets of Tule Elk in California, USA - Elk Dung G16 | ecosystem: Host-associated > Mammals > Digestive system > Large intestine > Fecal | place...
TTCTTAATCTATTTGCATATATTGTCTATACAATTCTTCTTCATCTATTGTAACAGCAGGTAAATCCCCAAAGCAAGTGCTATCACGATAGTATTCCGCTTTCCATTTTTCAAATGCAAGGTCAATGCCTACTCGTTCATATCTTTCGGGGTGTTTCATATTATACCTACGGAAATACCCATTTCTCTTTCCTCGCTGTTTGTCGTTGTGATATTTTACCTTGCACTCATTACAACAAAATGCTTGTGCATAATGGGTCTTTGTAAACTCACTATTGCAGATAGGGCAAATACATTTATCCCCTACCTTTTTATCCTTATTGGATTTATATTGTTCTTTTCTTTTCATTTATCTTTTAATTCTTGTGCAAAGATAAGTATTTTTTTCCATATATACAAATAAAAAGAGGACTATTTTTCAATAATCCTCAAATTTTGATTTTTTTTAAATATTCTTCCTCAAAAATATTTTCTTCTATTTTTGTTTTTTTTAAATATTCTTCCTCAAAAATATTTTCTTCTATTTTTGTTTTTTTACCATTAGAAGTAATTAAATACCAAGTTGAATATGACCAATTAATATATAATTCACTTAAAAGCCCACAAACTAAAAGGGTTATAATACCAATACCTAAAACCCAAAGGAAAAATTCCCAATTTAAGCATATAATACTTACTATTAATAAAAATATACTTACACAAAGTATTAAACAAAAAACAACCCCCAAACTTTCCCCATTAAAATATAATAAAGTATATTGTTTTTCAATATAACCATTTAAGGTTTCTTTATTTATAAAACTTATTTTTACATTATTTTCTTGTGATATTATATTTTTAAGATTTTCTAAATCAATTAAATATGACCCACTGCCATTTTTTTCCTCATATCCTTTTATTATTCTTTCCTTTTCCTCTTTTTCTTTTCTAATTTTTTCCTCAATTTGTTTTTGTTTTTCCTCTTTTAATGTTAAAGACTCTGCCGTGTCGATGTTGTATTTTTTAGCATATTCCAATGATAAGTTTTTACGGCTTATCTTTACGCCCTCTCTTGAAGCTGTTTTTCTTGCTGTTTTATACCCACCATTGAATAGAAATTCTCTCCAAGCCACATCAGTATCTTCCGATATGAAAACATATACAGGTATCAGTTCATCTTCATCTTCAAAACAAGATGTACTATCTTGTTCCTTAATTCTTTTTAATGCTGACTCAACTACTGATAATTCACGATACCCATCTTTCGTTGGGGATAACATACCCATTTTCACTGAAATGGTTTCTCCTTTTAACCATTTATCTAAATCTCTCAATTTAATATAGCCATAGTTAATAACATCACAAACTCTGAGATTTTTAACTAATTCGGTTGCAACATTATATTGATGATGTGGAAAATAAATTATGTTTTCAGTAATCATATTTGTTTAACTTAATTTTGATACTGCAAAGATAAGTAAAAAAATTGATATTTCCAAATAAAATGATAAAAAAATGAGGATAACCTTAAAAAAAGTTATCCCCAACCAACAATTAAAAAGATAGACTATATTTCTATTTCAAGAAACCGAGTTCATACACCATAGGTCTTAACTGCTCTGCAAATGCCTTGTACAAGTCGTTAAACTCTTTCAAATCATTAGGCATATAGGCTTTCAACATTGCCTTAATTTGATACCAACCGCAATCCCAATTATTGATTTGGTACTGCTCGTTATCCTCGTTAAAGATAGTGCGATATTTCATTGACTTTTCTACCAACTCAATAGCCATATCCAAAACATTCTTTGCCATAGGAGATAACTCCTCACGATGTTCAACCAACCAACGATATACAAATCTATCATCACTTACTGAACAATCATTGTACATATCATCGTTCTCGTTCTCGTTTGCCAAGTTCATCATCTGCTCCCTGCTCATAAAGAAAAACTCATTCTTTATATCCCACTTGCTACCCTTGTAGTCAATCTGTCGGAGTGAGGATTGATTAGAAGATGTATTGAACAAACTATATACAACACTATCAGCAACAAATTGTTTCCATTGTGGGTGTTCCTCATTGGGTGCAATATACTCGTCTTTATCGTTTATCCAATCGCCAATAATCAGTTTTCGTGCAGTAAACAATGCAGTACATTTCAAAACATTATCCTTTGTAATAGGCAGTCCGTTCGCAGCAGCACACGGACTGCTATACAATCCTACATAAGTGCCATTATATTGTACTGAATTAGCGTTATTATGGAAATAACCAAAACCATCAACTAACCCCTTACCTCTATTTTTATCACTATCCTTAATACTGATAGCATTAGTTAAGTTAGGTAAATCAACACACTTTACACCCTTAATCTCCTCTCTTACCCAAGTACTTGCCAAGTAATTACCCCAAGCATTATAAATGTTCTTTTGACCTTTTACTACGATAGAACTATCCTCAACCTCTACAATATCGTGGATAAAGTTATTAACATCGTGTGTTGTGCCATTCTGCCAAATATTAAAAGTAATGCCCCAATTACTTGCTACATCTGCAAAATTACTTGCTTGAAAAATAATACCATTCTTATACTCAAAATTATTACAAAAATAAGTTAAAAACTCTTTTGACTTTTGACCACTCAAATATATGGGTTTTGAAAATAAAGCAAATACAACATTGGTTAGATTATATTTCTTTTTAATTTCAGCAATACGATACATAAATTGATGTTGCAAATTTTCAGCACCACCACCAAGACCTTGCTCAATCATTGCATTGCGTACCATAGTTGCATTGATACCCTCTTTACTTGTTTCTCCTTGATTACAAGCAGTTGCATAAGGAGGATTGATAAGGAACACGATAGGTTTATTTTGCTCAAAAGCGTTAAGCAACCCCTTTGGAAGATTATCAAGACTATCGTTGAGGAAATCAAATTGAAAACTATACGCATTTGCGTTATACTTTGCCGACATTTCAAGTTCAGCCTTTTCAAGTGTTGAAGAATACAACTCTGCAAAGTTATAATCCTTTGTCAAGTTCTTTGTACCACAACAATTATCCCACACGACAAATCTCTCTTTCCAATCAGCACCAAGATACTGCTCAATCATCTTATGAGCATAATCTACAAAGAGTTTTGGAGTATAAAACTCACCCTTATTTCTACGATTGGTATCCTCAATAAGTCTATCCGAAATCTCGGTAAATTTTCTTTTCTCAATAGGAGAATAGTTGCGAGAAAAGTTAGAGATAAAAGCATTGTAGCCATCGCTCTTAATCTTAATATCTCCGTAAGGAGTTACCAAGATAGTCTTACGATTAGGGTGTACATAGTAGTTTACATCGTTTGAAATGATACCCACAAACAAACCTACCAAGTCGTTAGGAGTAACCGCAGTTGCGTTCCCTAAAACTTTCTTTGTGAATGTATCGAAGATAGAAACGATATTATCCTCTGTGATATGAACATAACGCTTTACATTGTCTGCAAAGTCCTTAATCTTGTCAGCAACAACCTTGAAAGAAAACTCCTCATTTACTGAATATACGAAAGAGTTTCGTACATCCTCGTCATCTGAAATCTCAATACAAAGGTCAATATACTTATCCGATGCAGTTGAGGGTGCAATCTTCCAATCAATATCATAATCAAGATACTTAATGATATTGTTGGTGTGAATGAGGAAACACTCGTTCTTATCAGCAATGAGAATTACATTAGGCAACTCACGACCTGCCAATTCAAACTGCTTTACATAGTAGATAGACTGCAAAATAACCTTTGCTCTATCCAAAGCACTTTCAAAATTCTTGTCAAACTTGTACTCAATGAGCAAACGCAAGTCTTTCTCGTTATCGGTCTTGCACTCCATATAACCATCACAAGCGAATGGATAAGAGATAGGACTCTCCTTGAAATAGATGCCCAAACCCTTGTTGTAAACATCTTCAACTTGTCTTTCGATAGTTGCGTTAATAATTTCGTTGTAAAACTTGCTCCTTGCCATAGTTGTATCTTTTTAATTTATTGTTGTTATCTTATTTTGATAGTACAAAGATACAACAAATATTTGAAATATGCAAATTTTTTAGGGATTATTTTTACAATTCTCCATTGAGATACATAAACTCCTCTAAACAAATAGGTGCATCTTCCCAGGTCATTTCCTTACCAATGAGTTTCTTGATTGTTCCCTTTGGGATTGAGATTAGGGTACATTTGCTATACAAATCTTCCCAACCACACCACTCATAAAAACCTTTTTCGGGTTTCTCGTCAGCGATAAACTCTCCTCTTCTATCTACACAAAGATATGCCATAATCTATTAGTTTTTAATTGTGATACAAAGGTAAGAAAAAAAATTGAATTATCCAAATATATGGATTAAAAATTGATGTATTTTACATTATTTTCTTCATATACAAGGAATTTTTCAAGATGCAAAGATATACTCTCTGCGTGGCAAGCATATATCTCGTCATTGTATTTCTTATTCAGAATAGTGAAAATACGCTTATAACTCTTTTCAGTATATCTCTTTGCATTTTCCTTAATCTCGTCAATTGTGGTTTTCCCTCTTTTAATTCTAACAGGGATAAAGTCCTTATTGATATAGTATTTGTTACCATTATCACACTCAAACCAAATAATCATATCAGTTACCATAGTCTTATTGTTTTTAATTGTTTAACTTAACTGATACAAAGGTAAGAAAAATAATTGATATATGCAAGAAAAAGAGAGATTATTTTTCAATAACCCCTCATTTTTTTTCTTACTGCATTTGTTGCTCAATCATTGGTACTACAAACTCACGATACAACTCTGCATACACACCCTTATATGGGTATTTCAATGTGTTGTAGGCAATCTGCTCAATCTGCTTTGAAATAGCCTTTGTTACATCTGCCTTTGAAAGAATATGCAAACCATACATCTGCTGTGTATTGCAGTAGGTAAAGAATTGTGTGTTATCTTTATCTTCACGGCATTGATTGACAAGATATGCAATATCTTCTGCATCAAGTCCCATATCAATACACTCTTTCAAATCTTCCTTATTATTGAAATCGTATATCTTGTCGTTATCCTCAATACCATTGTAGATAATATAGCGAATATCCTCTTTCCAAGCCTTTGCTATCATTGGGTGGAAATCGTTATCAACGAACAATCGTGCTTTCAAATCCTCAATGAGAAATTCTGCTCTAATTACAATGTCCTGTATCATAGTTTTAATTGTTTAAGTTTGATAGTGCAAAGATAAGGAAAATAAATGACAATTCCAAATTTTTACGAAAAAATATCCATACTTTTTAGGCAATTTTGAATGACCTTATTTGCCTCTTCTGCTATCTCACGCAATGCACTTAAAGCATTATCTTTGTCGGCAAAATACATAATAGTATTATCGTCATCATCTACCCAATAACGCATATCCATATTGACACGAATATCTTTCAAATTAGAAAGAGAAAATGTTACCATATACTCATACCAATCTTCCACCCTCTTTGTTACATTGTATGCAACAACATTTCCGTTACTATCAACTGAAAAAATATGTTCCCCCACTTTTACATTCTTAAAGGTTTTCATAGTCTTAATGTTTAATTGTTTTTACTTTTTGATTGAGATATTACCTACTACGCCATAAGTATATCCATTATCGTTAGAAAATACTATCTTCGCATCACTTGGGTAGTTACTTAACATATCCATAAACTCCCCTACCGACATAGAGTTTTCCGCACACTCTTTCGCATCGTAATAATCTCTATTTGTCTTTAATGTTACAATCGGTTTCATAACTTTAATGTTTAATTGTTTTAACTGATGCAAAGGTAAGAAAAAATTTTCAATTTTCCAAATAAAAAGGGTAGAAAATTACTCTCTACCCTCATATCCATTCCAAATAGTTTTAATTTGTTTTACTTAAAAATCCTCTGCTACTCGTTTATAAATCCATTCTTGCCACGCTGTACTATAAACACCGCAATTACGCTTAAACTCACCATAAAATACGAAATATAAGGTGTTAGCAATATGACCCTCAATCTCAATTACCTGCTCCTCACTTAAATTGTATTTAGTGTAGATGGTTGTATCATTAGTAGGTAAAATCTCTGTGAAAGTGCAATAATCGCCATATTTACGCATCTTCCACTCAAAGGTGGTAGGATTAACAATAAACTCATAATGTCCGTTAAATAACCCTAAAAAGTTATATAAAACAAATGATAAATTACCTTTGGGTGTTTCATTGAGAAAATAAGTGTTTTTTAAGCAACCATATCCTTTGATATTCCTATCACAATCCCATTCATTGGTAATCTCATTATCACGCCAATAATTAAGAGTCTTTTGTCTTACACTATCCAAAAACTCCTTTGATAAACCAATTTGTCTTGTTGTATCTGCCATAGTTCTAATTTGTTTAACTTAACGAGTACAAAGGTAAGGAAAATAAATGACAATTCCAAATTATTCAGTGAAAAAATCACTTAAATAAATGAAATTGTATGCACAAATATCATCTTCATAATCGCCATAACAACAAACATCCTCTTCATACTCATACCAAGATACGATACAAGGGTAGTGAATAGGCGTTGCAGTATCTCCATTGATAATGTTTTCAATACCAAATCTCTCACTAATCCAATCGTGCCAATCTTGCCAATCTTGAAGATTATCTAATTTTCTTTTTAGTACCATAACTTAACATCTATGAATATTATCAACTAAATAACTATACAACTTATTTACAAACTCTTCAACTGAATTGCAATTATTCTTTGTTTCAACCCTTGTACCTGTCCAATCGGTATGAGTATCCATATTTTGCTCACACCATTCTTTCAATATCTCTTCCGATGTTCTAATGTAGTCCATAATTCTTTTTGTTTTTAATTAACTTTCGTACTGCAAAGATATAATAAAATTTTGATATATGCAATAGTTTAATGAAAATAAATTAAAAAAAATGTATCTATATCTCACGACATTGATACATTTCCCACTCTAAAAGTGTATGTGTATGAGAAAATCAGAGCATTTTACAATCCTCTCTTTTTCTTGCTGAGTTGAATTTCAGTCGGCTTTGGAATATCATTTCGATACTCATTTACAACCGCAAACATCGGCTCTCGCTCAACCTTTTTCGGCATATCGCCACCCATAGGCATAACACCCAACAACATAGAAACAACAAACTCAACCATAGACTATAAAATTTTAATTTAGTTAGCGTGGTAGGACTCAAACCTACACCCTTTGGTTTTTATCGTAAGCAACGAACTCTCGGTACTTGTGGCATTTATCATCGCAATCGGACTCATAGGTCTGCATAAAACGGCACTTTCCCAAATCCTTACCCAACCGCACTCGTGTTATGCTACACGCTACGATATATTATAATTGTCGCCCCAAAAACCTCTAATTTATAGCGAGGGAAACCAAGCGGCTTGTGGTTTATTTATGTATAATAAGTATAAGGTATTAAATATAATCTCTATTTAGGGCTTATCTCTTGCCATAGTCGTACCTATGTATTACCGCAGTTTTGTAACTTTCCACTTTATCCCTATTATCTGCGTTGGTTGGGGATTTAATTCGCTAATCTCATTATATAAATCCGACACTCTTAAACCTCGTTATCGCTTGGTCATATCTCTAATGCGTACCATATTCTTTTAGTTAATGCGGCTCCCACCGCTGGGTTAAACACTCTCAATTATAATAAACTAAATATTCATTCAATCTTTATTTAGGGGGGAGGTCGTTCCATATCTATTTCTTATTTAATTTCAACACTGCAAAGGTAAATCATTTTTTTGACATTTCCAAATTTTTGGACAACTTTTTTTAATCTTTTTTAATGTCGCATAACTTTATATCTTTTTAAGTTTAACATCTTTTGATAGTGCAAAGATAAGTCATTTTTTTGAATTATCCAAATTTTTAGGCAACTTTTTTCAAACTTTTTTTAAGGATAAGTATATCCAAGTGCCTTGCGTAGTTTTTGAGAGCGGGTCAAACCTCGTTTTGGCTTACCTTCCAAAGAGTCATAAATCCAACCCGCTGTTTCGACCATATAATCAATGTTGCGCTCAATGTGAGGAAAAATAGCATTGTAGCCACCCTCGCCGTCAGTTTCTCTCAATTCAATTACAAGGTCTTTGAGAGCCTTAAACTCTTCACTCGCATAAAGAGCATTGAGAGCATTGTTTAGTCTTTCGTTATTCTCTTGTGTCATAGTTATTAAGTTTTAATTGTTGGTTATTAAAAATCCAATTTTACCTTTTTAGCATCTTCATAACCATTGGTACAATCAAATACCTCAATATCCCTTTTTGGATAGCCGTTGTTAAAATAATCAAATGCCAAATCCATTGCTTCATTGTATGTAAGGAAATCATCATTTACTTCCTCGCCACCAACAAAAACTGAATATACATTATCATTATTCATAACTCAATAGTTTTAATTGTTTTGTGTCTTATTGACAATGCAAAGATAAAACAAATATTTGAATTATGCAAATTTTTTAGCAACTTTTTTCCAAAAAAATATTATTGCGTTAGCACACACCCCGTGCCATACTTACAGGGACACCCAAGCACAATGAATATTTAAGGTACGCAATTGCGTATATTAGTTTGCCCAAGACACAAGCATTTCATCAATATATGATTTGAACTGCTCCTCCAACTGATTGATATAATCCTCGTCATAAGGGACACCATTCGGATAACCCTCTGCGGTTACATCAACAATCTCTTTGCAGACATAGCCAACATAAACCTTTGCCGTGGTAATCAAACCCTACTCGACAACAATCTCAACCTCTGCACCCTTATAGGTCTTTGTGATAACTTTATCCATAGTTTTAATTGTTCTTAAAATCAACAAAATTCTCGTACAAATCAATCTCTTCAAGCATCGTTGAAAGGTCTTGCCAATCGCACTCGTGTAAAATACACTCCGCAATGTATTCGATAAAATCCTCGTCAGTGGGAATACCCTCACACTCGCAAGCATCTTTTACCCAAGCCAACCAACTCGGCTTTGTCCAGCGACCATAATTATTGTGAATAGGCTCTTCCAAATTACCCTCACTAATGTAAATTACATCATCATAGCCACCACGCTCCCAAGCATCTAAATCCTTATAGCAAATACCATTATCAGTTTCGCCACCAACATATTTTGTTTCAACTCTCGGAAAACCATTTTCCCAAGAAAAGTAATCCTCAATGCGATGACCGATAGTAACCTCAATCTGTTTCATAGTCTTATTGTTTTATTGTTTTCGTACTGCAAAGATATAACAAATTTTTGAATTATCCAAATTTTTTACTACAAATTTTCCAAAAACTTGTCAAACTTTATTAAAAACAATCTCTCGCCCGCTGTTAGATTTGACCCCTCAGTAGTACACGCGCCACCATACATAAACGAAAATAAGGCACAAAGCAACCATACGATATTGAGATAAGGATTGCAAAACAACATCAAGAACATAAAGAATGTTCCAATATAAAAGTTAATCGTAATGCGATTTACCCAAACTTTCAATGCTCGTTTCATAGTCTTATTAGTTTTAATTGTTATTAACTTATTTTGTTAGTGCAAAGATAAGCATAATTTTTGACATATGCAATACCTAAATAAAAATAAATTAAAAAAAAAATAGGCGCCACTCTCACTGACATCTATTTTATTATTAGTCTATATAAGCATAGTATTTGCTTAACTCCTCGCCCTTGAAATGATTTCGGCAATAATCATCTGCCTTACGCCACAACTCGTCATAGACCTTTGCGAGAATGTAATTATTCGTGTCGTGGTGTTGCCAAATCTTTTGATTTAGACAAACAACCCACTCGCACATAAAATCCAAATTCTTACCCCAAGAACGCATAACTTGGCGATAAGTATCTTTAACACCCTTTGCCCCATAGCACTCTGCTATACTCAAATCAGCAAAAAAAGTGGTCTTACGCTCCTTGCCAACCTCGTTGAGGAACATTTCAAACATCTGCTCACATCGGCTTGCATACTGAAAAATATTCATAGTCTTAATGGTTTTAATTGTTATCTTATTTTGTTAATGCAAAGATAAGACATTTTTTTGATATATGCAAATTTTTGTACAAAAAATGAGGATAATTTTATTTACCCTCACTATATACACCCTGCTTACTCTATATAAGTTAAAAACTCATATACTTCCTTTACTGCGTTGTTGCATAGTGCATCAATCGAATGAGTAAACGCACCACTTGCAAAACCTACATTACTCATACCAAAACGACAAATAGACCTATACTGCCTATCAAACATATCTTGCGTTGGATTTGATTGTAGATTATTTCTAACCATTGTTAAAAGTTCAATCTTCTTCTCCAAGATAATAACATCACTACCAAGAGAGCGAACAAAGTCAGTAAATCTAACTCCCTCCATTTTCTCTTTTAGACTATTGAGAGATTTAGTTAAATCCTCAATCTCCTTACTGATAATCTCAATTTTCTTTTCCATAGTATTTGATTTTGTTATTTAATTTATCTGGGTACAAATATATAATAAAAAAATGATATATGCAAGTTTTTAGTAAAAAAAATGAGGATAATTTTCATTACCCCCATTTAATAGACGCAAGTGCGTATATTATAAGTCGAGTTTAAGACTATTAAATATACTCTTAAAATTGGTTGCGTCTATCCCATTACCATTGTGGCGATAATTAAAGAATTTCTCCCGCATTTCTTCCCCAACAAACATACATTTCAAATCTTCTTGAATAATGTTATAAGGAATGTGGCTCGGCTTTGCCAACGCAATATATCCAACATCAGGATAATTCTCTAAAGCCAACCACAACATATAACCTTGTGGAAACTCCTCAACCACCTCAAATACTCTTGTATTGTATAAGTCTTTAACCTCAATATATTTCTTTCCGTTCTCCTCAAAATATCGTCTTTGGTAATTCATAGTGGTAGTATTTTTATTGTTTAATAATATAATACTTAAAAGCGAGGTACGCAGGTGCGTACCCCACTTTTGTACGCTCTATCGAGTAGTGGTTGCGAGTTCGTTCCACTCGTTCTCCTTTTGCCACTCTTTGCCATTAACGACAAGGCGCATAATGTTTTCAAACTTAACTACCTTTGGCTTTACTTGGTTTTCAACCAAACCCACCGCAGTTTGCGTTTTGTTCTCGCTCTTCGCCTTTTTCTCTCGGAGATATTCAAGGATTTTCGCAAACTCCTCAGCAGTTGCGGGTCTGCCATTCACAAACCAAAGCGACTTTGTTTCTGCATTGGCAACATCGTAATAACGGAGGTACAAAGTACCATTGTGGGTAATAATCTTGTTAGGTACTAACCACTCGCCCCAAGGCAAAGACTGTGCAACAAAAACTCGCTCATCGCCTTGCTTTTCCAAGCGGTTATTTACCGCCTTTTCGTAAGAGTAATTAAGTTGGCAATTTGTGCGAACAATCTTCGACACGATAACACCCTTACCCAAAACCTTTTGAGGGATACCACCATCAGCAAAATAAGTGATGTCTGCAAACTTACAACCCTTAACGCCCTCAACCATAGAAACCAAATTTTTCATAACTCCTTAATGTTTTGAAATTAGACTAAAATTAACTCACACTCCTTTTTGTGCTTTGGTACTACAAAGATAATACAAAAAAATGATATATCCAAATTTTTAAGCAACTTTTTTTCACTATCTTTAAGAACCATATAACCACCATATCCTTAATGATTACGAGTACAAAGGTAGTAAATATTTTTCATATATCCAAATTTTTAACCAACTTTTTTCAGAAAAAATTAACATCTA
>Ga0233383_1000765_pt1 | contig 11774 bp, 7 predicted proteins | sample ElkDunMinimDraft_14_FD_191542 | JGI IMG/M metagenome (GOLD analysis project Ga0233383, IMG submission 191542) | Fecal eukaryotic communites from dung pellets of Tule Elk in California, USA - Elk Dung G16 | ecosystem: Host-associated > Mammals > Digestive system > Large intestine > Fecal | place...
CGGGCCTGCCCCGCCACGAAGAACTGGACGTGCACGATTCGGCGCTCAAGGAAAAGCTGCTGATCGCGCTGCGCCAGCGCTGGGTGGCACCGGTGCCGGGCGTGCCCGACCGCTTCGCGGTGCACGGCCGGGCGCTGTCGGCGCTGTTCGGGCAGCTGCGCGACACGCCGGCGCTGGCCGTGCTCGATGCGCAGTTCTATCCGGCCTGGACCGACCTGGTGGACGGCCTGCCCGACGCGCCCGCGCAGCCGCTGCCCTCGGCGCTGGAGCGGCGCACGCGCCTGCCGTCGCCGCAGGACTTCCGCGCCTGCTTCTACTTCTGCCAGCAGCTGATCCGGCTGATGGAGGCGGTCTATCACGATCTCGACCTGGAGCACGCCTGGGACCACCCGGACAATCGCGGCTGGACCAACGCCTTCCGCCACTGGAGCTGGTCGCCGACCTTCCGCATCGCATGGATGGTCGGCGCGCCGACGCTGGGCGCGCGTTTCGTGGCCTTCTGCCAGCAGCGGCTCGGTCTGCCGCGCCTGGACAACGAGGCCGAGGACCATCATCGCGTGCTGCGCATCGAACGCCACGCGCCGGTCGCGGACGAGGGCTGGCGCGGGCTGTGCGACCGGCTGATGGCGCAGGGCGCGATCAACCATGTCGAGCACTCGATCCTGCTGTCCGATCCGCTGTGCGCGCACGCGGTGCGCCCGGGCCACCTGTACCTGCTGCGCCTGAAATGGTCCGCTGCGCTGGTCGGTGCCGGCGGCGAGACGGGCGACTCCACGCTCGGGGTCGCCGCCATGGCCGAGGACACGCTGCGCCTGCTGCGCATCCAGGACCACCTGCGCCGGCTGGGCCTGGCCACCGAGTTCGTGCGCCTGCTGATCAACCGCCAGCGGGTGGCGGCGGTGGACATCCGCGGCGGCTACTACGGGGCCGGCGGCGTATGCCGCAACCGCGTGGCCGCGCGCGTGCAAGGCTGGCTGGAGGACGCCCTGGCGCTGGCGCGCCGGCGCAAGCGCGCGCGCAGGGGCGCGAGCAATGCCGCACGCGCGGCGCGACATGCGCAGCGGCAGGAACCGCCCGCCGACTGAGGCGGGGCGGGTAGCGGGCCGGCCACGCGCGCAGCCGGCGCGCGCGGCCCCGCGAAGGCGCCGCTACGCCGCCTGCACGATCCGCAGCGGGTTGTCCCACTGCCGCAGCAGTTCGGCCTCGCGGGCCTTGGCCGCATGCAGGTGCGCTTCCTTGACATGGCCATAGCCGCGGATCTGTTCGGGGATCCCGGCGATCTCGGCGGCCAGGTCGACGTTGCCGCTGTCGAGCTTCTCCAGCAGGCCGCCCACGGTGCGCTCGTAGTCCTCGATCAGCTGGCGTTCCATGCGCCGCTCGGCGGTGCGGCCGAACACGTCCAGCGGGCCGCCGCGCAGGAACTTCAGCTTCGCCAGCAGGCCGAAGGCCTTGAGCACCCAGGGCCCGTACTCGCGCTTGACCAGCTCGCCCTTGTCGTTGCGCCTGGCCAGCAGCGGCGGCGCGAGGTGGAAGTGCAGGCGATAGTCGCCTTCGAACTGCTGCTCGACGCGGCGCCGGAACTCGCTGCCGGTGTACAGCCGCGCGACCTCGTACTCGTCCTTGTACGCCATCAGCTTGAAGAAGTAGCGCGCCACGGCTTCGGACAGGTCGGTCGAACCCGGCGCCTTGACGCGCTCGGCCTCGCGCACGCGTGCGACGAAGTCGGAGTAGCGGCGGGCGTAGCTCGCATCCTGGTACTCGGTGAGGAACCCGACCCGACGCGCGATCAGCTCGTCCAGCGAGCGCGACAGGCGCAGGTCGTCCATCGGCAGGAAGGCGGCCGCGTCGGTGCCGGCGTGTGCCGGCACGTGGCGCAGTTCGTCCTCCGCGCGCTGCGGGCGCGGCGCCGAGGTCGCGCCCCATTCGGTGCTTTCCCATTCGCCGGGCGGCAGCGCATCGAGCGCGCGCGGCGTGGCCTCGGCGATGGTGGGCGCGTTGCGTACCACGCCGGCGGCCTCGTACACCGACTCGGGGTCGATCGCGGCCAGGCGGCCCCAGGCGAACGCGGTCTTGTTCATCTCGACCGCGGCGCCGTTGAGCTCGACCGCGCGCATCAGCGACTCCAGCGACAGCGGCACCAGCCCGCGCTGCCAGGCATAGCCGAGCATGAACAGGTTGGCCGCGATGGCGTCGCCCATCAGCGCGGTGGCGAGCTCGGTGGCGTCGATGCGCAGCGGGGCGTGGCCGCCCAGGGCCTGGGTCACGGCCTGGACGATCTCGGCGGCGGGGAACTGCATGTCCGGGCGCGTGGTGAAGGTGCCGGGCATCGCCTCGTAGGTGTTGAGCACCACCTGCGAGCGGCCGGCGCGCAGCTTGGACAGCGCCCAGTAGTCGTTGACCACCACCATGTCGCAGCCCAGCACCAGGTCCGCCTCGCCGGCGGCGATGCGCACGGCGTGGATGTCCTCCGGCGCGCGCGCGATGCGGATGTGGGTGGTCACCGCGCCGCCCTTCTGCGCCAGGCCGGTCTGGTCGAGCACGGTCGAGCCGCGGCCTTCCAGGTGCCCGGCCATGCCCAGCAGGGCCCCGATGGTGACCACGCCGGTGCCGCCCACGCCGGTGATCAGGATGTTCCAGGGCTGCTCGAGATCGCTGGCGAAGGCCGGCGGTGGCAGGCTGGCCAGGCGGCCGGCGGTCGCGGCCTTGTCGCCCTTGCGCGGCTTGCCGCCATGCACGGTGACGAAGCTGGGGCAGAAGCCCTCGACGCAGGAGTAGTCCTTGTTGCAGTTGCTCTGGTCGATGGCGCGCTTGCGGCCGAACTCGGTGTCCTTGGGCAGCACCGACACGCAGAACGACTTCTTCCCGCAGTCGCCGCAGCCCTCGCAGACCAGGGTGTTGACGAACACCCGCTTGGCCGGATCGACCATCTTGCCGCGCTTGCGACGCCGGCGCTTTTCGGTGGCGCAGGTCTGGTCGAAGATCAGCACGCTGACGCCCTTCACTTCGCGCAGGCGCTTCTGCACCGCGTCGAGCTCGCGCCGGTCCTCGAACCCGGTGCCGGCGGGAAACTGCGAGCGGTCGTGCCACTTCGACAGGTCGTCGCTGACCAGCACGATGGTGGACACGCCCTCGCTGCGCACCTGGTGGGCGATCTGCGGCACGCTCAGGGTGCCGTCCACCGGCTGGCCGCCGGTCATGGCGACCGCGTCGTTGTAGAGGATCTTGTAGGTGATGTTGACGCCGGCCGCGACCGACTGGCGGATCGCCAGCGAACCGCTGTGGAAGTAGGTGCCGTCGCCGAGGTTCTGGAACACGTGCGGCGTATCGGTGAACCCCGCCTGCCCGCACCAGGTGACGCCTTCGCCGCCCATCTGGGTGAAGGTGTCGGTGTCGCGGTCCATCCACGTGACCATGTAGTGGCAGCCGATGCCGGCCAGCGCGCGCGAGCCGTCGGGCACGCGGGTGCTGGTGTTGTGCGGGCAGCCGGAGCAGTAGTGCGGCACGCGCGGGAACTGCGCGCGCGGCAGCGCCAGCTCGCCTTCCTTCTGTTCCATCCAGCGCAGCACTTCGCGGATGTACTGGGTATCGCGGCTGCCCTCGGGCACGAACTTCTGCAGGCGCCGCGCGATCACGCCGGCGATGGTGGCCGGGGTGAGTTCGCCGGTGGACGGCAGGATCCAGTGCCCGTCCTCGTCGTACTTGCCGACGATGGAGGGGCGGTCGCCCTCGAAGTTGTAGAACAGCTCCTTCATCTGGCTCTCGATGAAGGCGTGCTTCTCCTCCACCACCAGGATGTCGCGCAGGCCGCGGGCGAAGGCGCGGATGCCCAGCGGTTCCAGCGGCCAGGTCATGCCGATCTTGTAGACGCGGATGCCCAGCTCGCGGCAGCGCGCGGCGTCCAGGCCCAGGTATTCGAGCGCCTGCAGCACGTCCAGGTAGCTCTTGCCGGTGGTGACGATGCCGAAGCGCGCGTCGGGCGCGTCGAGCACCATGCGGTCGATGCGGTTGGCGCGGGCGAAGGCCTGCGCGGCCTTGACCGCATAGCGGTGCAGGCGCATCTCCTGGTCCAGGGGCGGATCCGGCCAGCGGATGTTGAGGCCGCCCGGCGGCAGCTCGAAATCCTCCGGCGTGACGATCTGCAGCGCCAGCGGGTTGACGTCGACCGAGGCCGAGGACTCCACCGTCTCGGCGATGGTCTTGAAGCCCACCCAGCGACCGGTGTAGCGGCTCATGGCCCAGCCCACCAGGCCCATGTCGAGGATGTCCTGGACGCCGGCGGGGTTGAGGATCGGCATCATCGCGCTGGTGAACTCGCCCTCGCTGCCGTGGGGCAGGGTCGAGGAGCGGCAGGCGTGGTCGTCGGCGGCCAGCGCCAGCACGCCGCCGTGGCGCGAGGTGCCGGCGGCGTTGCCGTGCTTGAACACGTCGCCGCAGCGGTCCACGCCCGGGCCCTTGCCGTACCACATGGCGTACACGCCATCGACCTTCGCGCCCGGAAACAGATTGGTCTGCTGCGTGCCCCAGACCATGGTCGCGCCGAGATCCTCGTTGAGGCCGGGCTGGAACTTCACGTTGGCCTGCGCCAGGTACTTCTTGGCCCGCCACAGTTCCAGGTCGAAGCCGCCCAGCGGCGAGCCGCGGTAGCCGGAGATGAAGCCGCCGGTGTTCAGGCCCGCAGCCTGGTCGCGCAGCCGCTGCATCAGCGGCAGCCGCACCAGGGCCTGCACGCCGGACAGGTAGATGCGCCCGTCGGTGCGCGTGTACTTGTGATCGAGCGTGTAGTCGGGGTCGGCGACGCCGCGGGTGAGGCCGGTGCCGGCGGAGGCGGGCGAGGAGAGTTCTGCTGTGCTGGTCATGGCGGTCTTGGGCTGGCGGGCGACGCACGGCCGCTGGCCCGGGACAGGCAGCACGGACGCCGCGGGTCCGGGTAAAACGTGTCGATTGTAACGGAAGGCCCGGGGGCGGCCGTTTGCGCCCTCCCCGGAAAAGGGTATACAACGTGGCCAGCCGCCCGGTACGCGCCGGGCGCGCGGAGAGGGGGCGGATGGCACCCGACAGTCTGGCCGACACGCAGGAGCGCGGTGCCTGGGCCAGGCGGCACAACCATGCGCTGGTGTCGCTGGCCCGTCACGTCTGGCAGGACGACTGCACGCTCGATCGCGCGCTCGCCCTGATCTGCGAGACCGCGGCGGCCACGCTGGAGGTCGGGCGGGTCAACATCTGGCGCGCCGACGACGCCAGCGGCAGCCTGCACTGCCTGCACCTGTACGAGCACGGCCGCGGCCATCGCCGCGCACCGGCCGCCGACGCGGTCCTGCAGGTGGGCCGTGGCTACCGCGCCGCGCTGGACGAAGTGCGCGTGATCGACCAGAGCGGCGCTGGCGACGACGATCACGGCCTGGCCGCCTATCTGCGGCGCAATGGCATCGGCTCGCTGCTCGATGCGCCGGTGCGCTCGGCCGGCGAACTGCTGGGGGTGATCTGCCACGAGCATGTGGGGGCCGCGCGCGACTGGTCGCCCGAGGATCTGGCTTTCGCCGGCAGCATCGGCGACTACGTGGCCATGGCCTTCGAGATCGACCGCCGCCGCCGCCTCGAGGGCCGGGTGCGCTACCTCGAACTGCACGATCCGCATACCGACCTGCCCAACCGCGACCACCTGCTGGAGGTGGCCCATGCGGCGCTGCGGCCGATGCACGGCAGCGACACCGGCCTGGTCGCGATCCACCTCGACCTGGATGCCTCGCCGCACGAGGGCGATGCCGGGCACGAGCTGCTGGTCGAGGCGGCCGCCAGGCTGCACCGCGCGCTCGACGGCAAGGCGACGCTGGCGCGCGTGCGCGGCAACGCCTTCGCCGTGCTGCCGCACCATCAGCTGCACGAAACCCGGGCCCTGATCCTCGCCGAGCACTGCGTGGACGTCGTCCAGGCCTGTCTGGACGAACAGGGCATTGTCGTGATCGTCAGCGCCGGCATCGCCTTCTCGCGCGACCTGGCCGCGCCCTCGGCCGACAACCTGCTGCGCAACGCCGAAACCGCCAGCCATGAGGCGCGCCACCACCGCCTGGGCCGCTGCGGGATCTTCAACGCCGAGCACCACCGCGGCCTGGTCGAGCGGCTGCGGCTGGAGCGCGCGGTGCGCGAGGCCTACGAGGCGGGACAGCTGTGCCTGCAGTTCCAGCCCGAGGTCGAGCTGGCCAGCGGCCGCTGGGTCGCGGCCGAGGCCCTGTTGCGCTGGCGCGACGGGAACGGACGCTGCCGCGCGGCGCAGGACTTCATCGAGGTGGTGGAGAACAGCGGCCTGATCGTGCCGATCGGGCGCTGGGTGCTGCATGAAGCCTGCCGACGGGCCCGGCAGTGGCCGGTGCGCGATGGCGACCCGGGCCCGCGCCTGCGGGTGAACCTGTCGGCGCGGCAGTTCGAACAGGCCAGCCTGGTCGACGACGTGGGAGCGGCATTGGCGGACAGCGGCCTGGCGCCGGCGCGGCTGTGCCTGGAGCTGACCGAAAGCGTGCTGCTGTCCGACTTCACCGTGGCGGTGCAGACCCTCGGCCGCCTGCGGGAGCTGGGGGTATCGATCGCCCTGGACGACTTCGGCACGGGCTACTCGTCGCTGGCCTACCTCAAGCGGCTGCCGATCGACGTGATCAAGATCGACCGCTGCTTCATCCGCGGCCTGCCTGACGATCCCTACGACCTGGCGATCGTGCAGGCAGTGGCCACGCTCGCGCGGCGGATCGGCATCGACGTGGTGGCCGAAGGCGTGGAGACCCACGCGCAGGGCCTGGCCCTGCGCGCCTGCGGCGTGGAGCGCGCGCAGGGCTACCTGTTCTCGGCGGCGGTGGAGGACGAGGAACTGGTGCGGGGCCTGCTCGAGCAGGGCTAGCTGCCAGCCTGCGGCCCCGCCCGCGCGCAGGCGGGGGCCGGGGTGGGACTGCCGCCCACCCCGGACGACGCGTCGCCTCCGCCGCTACTTGCGCACGTCCTGGGTATGCGACTCCAGCGCCTGGGCCAGCCCGGGGACGCCGTCGGCGCCGGTGGGCACGGTGATGCTCGAGCCCTTGAACTCCTCGCCGATCGGCTGCGCGCGTCCGCCCAGGCACTGCGACAGGAAGCCTTCGGCGACCGCGTTGAAGGCCTTGTTGTTCTCCGGCCGCGCGAAGCCGTGGCCTTCGTCCGGGAACAGCACGTAGGTGACCGGAATGTTCTTGGCGGTCATGGCGTTGACGATCTGGTCGCTCTCGTCCTGCTTCACGCGCGGGTCGTTGGCGCCCTGGCCGATGAGCAGGGGCTTCCTGATGGCCTCGACATGCGAGAGCGGCGAACGCTCGGCCAGCCAGGCCTTGCCCGCCTCGGTCTCGGGGTCGCCCATGCGCCGCACCAGCTGCTTGTAGAAGCTGGCCCAGTAGGGCGGCACGGTGGAGAGCAGGGTGCTGAGGTTGGCCGGGCCGACGATGTCGACGCCACAGGCGAAGGTGTCGGGGGTGAAGGTCAGGCCCACCAGGGTGGCGTAGCCGCCGTAGCTGCCGCCCATGATCGCGACCTTGTCGGGCGTGGTCACGCCCTCATCGACGGCCCACTGCACCGCATCGATCAGATCGTCGTGCATCTTGCCGGCCCACTCGCCGTCGCCGGCATTGGTGAAGTCCTTGCCGAAGCCGGTGGAGCCGCGGAAGTTCACGCTCAGCACCGCGTAGCCGCGGTTGGCCAGCCACTGGTCGTAGCTGCTGTAGCCATAGGCATCGCGCGCCCAGGGCCCGCCGTGCACCAGCAGCACCAGCGGCACCGGCCGGTCGGCCTTGCCGTCGCGGTCGGCGTCGGCGTGCGGCGGCAGCGTGAGGTAGCTCACCAGGGTCTTGCCGTCGCGCGAGCGCAGCTCCTGCGGCCACATCGGCACCAGCGGCTTGCCCTCCAGTGCCGGGCGCCCGGAGAACATGCGCGTGAGCGCGCCGGTGTCGCGATCGTAGCGGTAGTACTCCACCGGCGATTCGGCCGCCGAATAGGCCACGATCCAGGTCCTGTCGTCGAGCGTGCGGGTATTGATCGAGGCTTCGCCCGGGCCGATGGCCTCGAGTTTCGCGAGGTCGGCCTTGATCGCGTCGTCGAGCACCGCCCACTGCTCGCGCAGGTAGTTCACCGACACGGCCTGCACCTTGCCGGTCCGGGGGTCGGCCAGGGCGCCGCCGATATCGGCGCGCGGATCCTCGTGCACCAGCGTCCTGTTGCCGGTGGCGGTGTCGACCGCGAACAGCGCGTTGGTGTTGCGGTCGCGCGAATCGCGCATGTAGAGCGTCGAGCCATCCTTGCTCAGGCCGGAGAAGCCCGTGGTCATGGCGTCCTCGAACGGGACCTCGTCATACGGTTCCCAGGCCTCGCCCTTGCGCTGCAGCAGGTCGAGCCCGCCATCGGGGCGCGAGCGCGAGGCGAAGCGCAGGGTGTAGTCGGCGTCGGCGACGTACTCGCCGATCTGGTGGGTGTTGCGCTCGACCAGGCTGCGTGCGCCGGTGGCGAGGTCGACGCGATACAGGTCGTGCCACTGCGGGTCGCGGTCGTTCATGCCCACCAGCACCGTGTCGGGATGACGGTCGCTGACGCCCACGACGATGGCGGTGGTCTTCTGGTACGGGGTCAGGTCGCGGCTCTCGCCGGTCCTGAGGTCGACCGCGTAGAGGTGGAAGTCCTCGTCGCCGCCGCTGTCGCGCAGGTACAGCAGGGTGTCGGGGCGGTAGGACCAGAAATAGTTGCGGATGCCGCGGGCGGTGTCGCGGGTGGCCGGCCGGGCCGCGGACACGTCGTCGGCCGGCGCGGTCCAGACATTGAGCGTGCCGTCGAGCGGCGCCACCCAGCTCAGGTACCTGCCGTCGGGGCTGAGCTGCACGTTTGCGCGCTCGGGGTTGCCGAACAGGGCCTCGCGCGGGATCAGCTCCACCGCTTCGATGGTGGCGGGCGCGGCGGTGGCTGCGCCGGCGGCCGCCTCATCGGCGTTGCCGCTGCCGCACGCGGATAGTGCGAGGCCGATGGCCGACGCAAGGACGAGACGATGCATGGGTGACTCCGGGGCGGGTAAGCCCACGAGGATACGATCAAAGCGCGCGCGGTTGCGGCGGGCTCAGGCGGCCTGCAGCCCCGGCCGGCGTTCGGCCTGGCGGTAGCCCAGCGCCTCGGTCAGATGGGCGGTGGCGATGGCCGGGCTGCCGGCGAGGTCGGCGATGGTCCGTGCCACGCGCAGGATCCGGTGCATGGAGCGCGCCGACAGGTGCAGCGACTCGATGGCACGCTCCAGCAGGGCCTGGTCGTGCGGTTGCAGCCGGCACCAGGTCATCGTCGCGGCCTGCGACAGGCCGGCATTGAGGCTGCCGGCGCGCTGCCGCTGGATGGCGCGCGCGGTCTCGACCCGGGCGCGGATGGCGTCGCTGCACTCGCCTGGGGGCGCGTCGGGCCGCAGCTCCGCCGGCGGCAGGCGCGGGACGTCCACGTGCAGGTCGATCCGGTCCAGCAGCGGCCCGGAGATGCGGCCGCGGTAGCGCTCGATCGCATCGCCCGTGCAGCGGCAGCGGCCCGAAGCATCGCCGGCCCATCCGCAGGGGCAGGGATTCATCGCCGCGACCAGCTGGAAACGTGCCGGGAACTCGCTCTGGCGTGCCGCGCGCGAGATGGTGACCCGGCCCGATTCCAGCGGCTCGCGCAGCACTTCCAGCGCGTGTCGCTGCCACTCGGGCAACTCGTCCAGGAACAGCACGCCGTTGTGCGCCAGCGAGATCTCGCCCGGCCGCGGCTCGCTGCCGCCGCCGACCAGGGCGATCGCACTGGCCGTGTGGTGCGGCGCGCGGAAGGGGCGCTCGCGCCAGCAGGCCGGGTCCAGGCCGCGGCCGCTGACCGAGGCCACCGCCGCGGTCTCCAGGGCCTCGGTCTCGTCGGCCTCGGGCAGCAGACCCGGCAGGCGCGAGGCCAGCAGGGTCTTGCCGCAGCCCGGCGGGCCGACCAGCAGCAGATGGTGGCCGCCGGCGGCTGCGATCTCCAGTGCGCGGCGCGCCCGGGCCTGGCCGCGCACGTCGCACATGTCGGGGCGCTCGACCCGGCGCCGCGGCGGAGCAACGGCGGCGGGCAGGCTGCGGCTGCCGCCGATCAGGGCGCAGACCTCGAGCAGGGTGCGCGCGGTGAAGCTCTCCAGGCCCGCGGCCAGCGCGGCCTCGGCGCCATCGGCTTCGGCCACCACCAGCTTGCGGCCGGCCTGTGCCACGGCCAGGGCCGCCGGCAGGATCCCGTCCACCGGCCGCAGTTCGCCGGTCAGGCCGAGTTCGCCGATGAACTCGTAACCAGCCAGCGGCTCGCGCGGGATCTGGCCGCTGGCGGCGAGGATGCCCAGCGCGATCGGCAGGTCGAAGCGGCCGCCGCACTTGGGCAGGTCGGCCGGTGCCAGGTTGACGGTGATGCGGCGTGCAGGGAACTCGAACTGCGCGCACTGGATCGCGGCCCGCACGCGGTCCTTGGCCTCGCGCACCGCCGCCTCCGGCAGGCCGACGATCGACATCGAGGGCAGTCCACCGCCCAGGTGCACCTCGACCTTGACCGCAGGTGCGCGCACGCCGGCGCGCGCGCGTCCATGCACGAGCGCGAGCCCCATGGTGGCGGGACTCAGTGGGCCGGCGGCGCGGGCGGGTTGCCGGCCGGCGTGCCGGCGCTGGCCTGGCGGGCCTCGAGGTCGGCCACCAGCGCCTGCAGCTGCTCGAGCTTCTCGCGCGTGCGCAGCAGCACCGCGCGCTGCACCTCGAACTCCTCGCGCGTGACCAGGTCGAGCTTGCCCAGCCCCGACTGCAGCACCGCCCTGAAGTTCTCCTGCAGCGCCTCGCGGCTCTCGCGCAGGCCGGGCGGGACCAGGCCGCTGAGGCGTCTGGCGAGGTCGTCGATATGGTTGAGGTCGATCATGCCGCTGCTCCCGTGCGTGGTGGCGCCAGCTTCGTCCGCGCCGCGTGAGGGCGCAGTCGGGACCTGGCACGCCGGGCTGTAGGAAAACTCCGACCGCCGGCGGAGGGTATGCTAACGCCGCGCCGCGACCGCCGCGGCGACCAACCGGATCCGTGGAGCCCGCTGATGAAGATGGTGATGGCGATCATCAAGCCGTTCAAACTCGACGACGTGCGCGAAGCGCTGGCCGAGGTCGGCGTGACCGGCATCACCGCGACCGAGGTCAAGGGCTTCGGTCGCCAGAAGGGCCATACCGAGCTCTACCGCGGCGCCGAGTACGTGGTGGACTTCCTGCCCAAGGTGAAGCTGGAGATCGCCGTCACCGACGACCAGGTCGAGCCGGTCACCGAGGCCATCGTCAAGGCCGCCGGGACGGGCAAGATCGGCGACGGCAAGGTGTTCGTGTACGAACTCTACCGCGCGGTGCGCATCCGCACCGGCGAGATGGACGCCGACGCCATCTGACCAGGGCGCCCCGGGGCGCCGGTCAGCGCCACCGCCATGCAGGTCCGTGCCGCCCCCGGCCAGCGGGTGGCGGGCGCGGCACCACGGGGAGCGTGGCCGCCGGCCTCGCGTTCCGCGGGCCCGTGCCATGGGGACGCCGGTGGTCACGCGCCTGGCGCTCATGCCGTCCGGGCGCCAGCGCGACCGCCGTGGCGAAACCCGGTGGTCCGACGCGGGCGCGGCTGCGGGGACTGCGCTGGCGCATCGCAAGGCGCAGCGCAAGGCGCAGCGGGCCATGCGCCGCCGGACAGGCAGGCACCGCCTCCCCGGCGCGGGCGGAACGGATGCGTTATAAGCTCCCCAAG
>Ga0233383_1000767_pt1 | contig 11744 bp, 10 predicted proteins | sample ElkDunMinimDraft_14_FD_191542 | JGI IMG/M metagenome (GOLD analysis project Ga0233383, IMG submission 191542) | Fecal eukaryotic communites from dung pellets of Tule Elk in California, USA - Elk Dung G16 | ecosystem: Host-associated > Mammals > Digestive system > Large intestine > Fecal | place...
GCGCTCCCCGCTCTGCCCATGGCGCGACCGCCGTCGTGACCGGAACCCAGACCCGCATCGGCCCCTCTCCCCGGTTGCCCCACACAGCGTAGGGCACCGCGCGCAGGCCGACCGGGTGCGCCTGGGCACCGTCCGACGTCGCCCCCGAACCGTAGAGCGGCAGGTCAGCGCTGGGTCGAACCCGCCCGGACGCGGTCAGCGTCGCGCCGACGCCCAGCCCGGCGTCGGCGGGCCCGACGGCGAGCGTCGCGACGTCGATCTCCACGTCGTCCAGGGGCGTGCCGGGGTGGTCGACCTGCTCGAGGCAGTGGACGACCGGGCCGCGCGCGAGAGCGACGCACCCTCGGACGGCGTCGACCTGCGGGTGCGCGTGCAGGGCGCGCGGCTCGAGGGGCAGCGACAGGCGCACCTCGCGCGCACCGGCGGGCACGACGACGTACCCGCGCTCCGTCTCGACGTCCCGCGGCTGCCCGTCGACCGTGAGGCGGACCAGGTCGACGTCCGCCCATCCGGGCACCCGGAGGGCGAGCGGCACCGGGGCCGGCGCCGTGGACCTCACCACCACCTCGCCGTCCCACGGGTATCCGGTGCGCACCTCCAGCCACACGGTCTCGGAGTCGTCCCCGCCGTCGCCGTCGCCGATGTGGATGTCGATGTCGATGTCGATGTCCGCGTCGGCGAACAGGTGCAGCGCCACGGTGCCGTCCGCGTCCCGCGAGGCCACCATCGAGTGCAGCGACGCGACGAGGCGCGCGAGGTTGGGCGGGCAGCAGGCACAGGCGAACCACGGGCGGCGTCCGGACGCCTCGTGCTCGTCCGAGCCGTCGTGCCCGGACCGCACCTGGAGCGGGTTGGAGTAGAAGAAGGCGGTTCCTTCCAGGGCGACGGCCGCGGCGACGGCGTTGTGCAGCGTGTGCTCGAGCGCGTCGGCGTACCGGCCCTCCCCCTTCGCGAGCAGCATCCGCCACGCCCACTGCACGCTCGCGACGGCCGCGCACGACTCGGCGTAGGCGCGGTCCGGCGGCAGCTCGTAGGGGTCGCCGAACGATTCGTCCTTGTGCCGCGAGCCCATGCCGCCCGTGACGTACGTCTTGCGCCCGAACGCGTCGTCCCACAGGCGCTCCGCGGCGGCGAACAGCTCGGGGTCCCCGGTCTCCAGGGCGATGTCGACGACGCCCGCGAGCAGATAGAGCTGCCGCACCGCGTGGCCGGCCACCTCCGTCGCCTCGCGCACGGGCACGGCGTCCTGGTGGTAGGCGGGCTCGAACGGCCCGGAGCCCAGCCTCCGGTGCCCGCGCAGGTCGAGCATCCGCAGCGCGGCGCCCGTGTACCGCGCGTCGCCCGTCTCGCGGGCCAGCTCGACCAGGGCGGTCTCGACCTCGGGGTGCCCGCAGAAGATCTCCTCGCCCGCGTCGAGCCGCCCGACGACCTCGTCGGCCCACCGGCGTCCGACGTCGAGCAGGTCGCGCTCGCCGGTCGCGCGGCAGCGCGCGACGCCGGCCTGCAGCAGGTGCCCCAGCACGTAGAGCTCGTGCCCCCAGCGCAGGTCCGCGTACGGCGTCGCGGACGGGGCCGCGCTGCCCTGGACGTACGAGTCGAGGTAGCCCGACGGCGCCTGGACCCGGCTCAGGAGGTCGACGATCCGGCGCACGACGTCCTCGTGCACCGGCGCACCGGACCGGCCCGAGTCCCACGCGACCGCCTCGAGCGTCTTGTGGACGTCGGAGTCGGCGAACGGGAACCCGCGGTACGGCCCGGGGCAGTGGTCCGGGTCCGCCGGCTCGAGCAGGCGGCGCAGGTTGTCGAGCGCGCCCGACGACTCGAGCGCGTCCAGGCAGTGCGGGATCGTGGCGGTCGCGTTGCGCTCCTGCCATGCGCCCAGCCGCCCGCTGGGCAGGAGCCGCACGGCGCCCGTCAGGGGGCGCGTGCGCGCGTACGGCAGCGGTCCGCCCACCGGACCGCTCGGGGTGCCGGCGGGTCCGCGCGAGAGCTTCGACATCGAGACTCCGGGGTGGTGGAGGACGCTCGGGGCGTGATTGACTCTACATCGTTGTAATGGCCGAGGATGCCTCGGACCCGCCCCTCCACGACGAACGCGAGACCTCCATGTCAGCTCCCCGTGCGCGCATCACCCTCCACCCCTCCTTCCGCCGCGGCGCCGTCGACCGCCGCCTGTTCGGCTCGTTCGTCGAACACCTCGGCCGAGCCGTCTACACGGGGATCTACGAGCCCGGGCACCCAGCCGCCGACGAGCACGGGTTCCGCGCCGACGTCGCAGGGCTGACCCGCGAGCTCGGCGTGAGCATGGTGCGGTACCCCGGCGGCAACTTCGTCTCCAACTACGTGTGGGAGGACGCCGTCGGGCCGGTCGAGCAGCGCAAGCCGTTCCTCGACCTCGCGTGGCGGACGGTCGAGCCCAACCTCGTGGGCACGGACGAGTTCCTGCAGTGGGCCGAGCGGGAGGGCGTCGAGCCGATGATGGCCGTCAACCTCGGCACCCGCGGCGTCGCGGCCGCCGCGGCGCTCGTGGAGTACTGCAACGGCGAGGCCGGCACGCGCTGGGCCGACCTGCGGATCGCCAACGGCCGCGCGGAGCCCTACGGCGTGCGGCTCTGGTGCCTGGGCAACGAGATGGACGGGCCGTGGCAGATCGGCCACAAGGACGCGCACGAGTACGGCAGGCTCGCCGCCGAGGCGGGCAAGGCGATGAAGCTCGTCGACCCCTCGATCTCGCTCGTCGTCTGCGGCTCGTCGTCGATGCAGATGCCGACGTTCGGCGAGTGGGAGCAGACCGTCCTGTCGTACACCTACGACCTGGTCGACCACATCTCGATGCACGCGTACTACGAGGAGCTCGACGGCGACCGCGCGTCCTTCCTCGCCTCGGGCACGGCCATGGACCGCTTCATCGACCGCGTCGTCGCCTCGGCCGACGCCGTCGGCGCCCGCCGGCGCAGCGACAAGAAGATCACCATCAGCTTCGACGAGTGGAACGTCTGGTACCTCGAGAGCCGGTTCCCCGGCGAGACCAGCCTGCCGATCCAGCGCGACGCCCCGCGCATCATCGAGGACGTCTACTCCGGGCTCGACGCCGTGGTCGTGGGCGACCTGCTCGTCACGCTGCTCAACCACGCCGACCGCGTACCCGTCGCGTGCCTGGCCCAGCTCGTCAACGTCATCGCGCCCATCATGACCGAGCCCGGCGGAGACGCCTGGCGCCAGCCCACGTTCCACCCCTTCGCGACGACCGCGCGCCTCGCCCGCGGCACCGCGCTGGACCTGCGCGTCGACGCGCCGACCCACCGCACCGCGCGGCACGGCGAGGTGCCGCTCGTGACGGCCGCGGCCACCGTGGACGACGACGGGTCGCTCGGCCTCTTCGTCACCAACCGGTCGGAGCAGGCGGTCGACGTCGAGATCGCCCACGTCGGCGCCACGCTCGTGATCGCCGAGGGCTGGCGGATGGTGGCCGACCACGAGCCGGCCGTCGAGGGCCCCGAGCACGCCGCGAAGGTGGCCGCGTCCTGCTGGTCGAGCATCGACGCTCAGGCGGCCGTCACCGCGGGCGAGGACGGCACGACCCGGGTGCGCCTGGCTCCGGAGTCCTGGACCGCGCTGGCCGGCTCGCTGCACGGCGCCTGACCGGTCCGCGCCCGGCCGCTCAGGCGTCCGGGCGCCGCTCGGCGTCGTCGCGCAGCGTGCGCAGCTCGGCGACGACGACGTCGGTCGCCGCCTGGTCGGCCCAGGTGTGCCGCTTGCCGCCGGCGGCGAGCACGACCGGGATCAGCGTGCCGTGCCGCGAGTGCAGCACGACCGCGGGCACCTCCGTGAACTCCCAGGTCGTGCCGCCCGTCGTGATCGCCGAGACGTCCCGCCAGTCGCGACGCAGCACGGGCGCCTGACCGGGCGGGCACCAGAGCTCGACCGCGTCAGGTCCGGCGGCGAGCACGACGTCCGAGGCACCGAGGTTGCGCAGCTCGGGGCGCCAGACGCCGTCGGCCTCGAGCGCCGACTTCAGCGCGGGTGCCGCGTGCGCACGCCGGACGGTCCAGCCCGGCCGGTCGCGGCGGACCCGCTCCTCGAGCCTGCGTGCCTGCGCGCGCATGACGACGTTGACCGTGACGACCACGAGCGCGATCACGGCGATCGCGATCAGCCAGATCATGCGCCCGCCACCGCGGCGGCGTCCGTCATCGGCGTGGTGTCGTCCGACTCGACAGGAATGACCCCGACCGACGCCACCAGGGTGTCGAAGAGGTCCAGGAGGCCGTCGCGCAGCGCGACGTGGGGCGAGGTGAACACGGCCTCGAAGCGGACGGGACCGCCGCCCTCGACGGGGCAGTCGACCAGGTAGCGCACCACGAGCTGGTCGATGTCCTGCGCGCCGAGGGAGTCGGGACCCCGCTCGGTCGCCACGGTGCGGAGCACGGGCCCGGACGGCGCCTCGCCCAGCAGCACCTCGACGTCGTCCGACTCCCCGCGCAGGCGGTCCGCGACCCGATCGAGCTTCTCGTGCCCCCGGAAGCGCGACGGCGGGTCGTGGCGGTAGGTGATCAGCGTGATCGTCAAGGGCGCGCCGGCGACGGTCATGAGCGAGATCGCGAGGATCCGGCCGCCGGCGGCCGCTGCCGTCGCGGCCGCCTCCTCGAACGCGAGCCGCGACTGGTACTTGAGCGGGGGTGGGCTGTCGGAGCGCCCGAACTGGCGGTCCGCCAGCGCGACGAGCGACCGGTGCGTGGCCTTGCGGTCCGTCAGCGGCACGACCCACCAGTCGGCGGGCAGCAGCAGCCCCAGCTCATGGGTCGCGCGCACCGGGGCATCGGCCGACGGGGTCGCGGGCGCCGGGGCGCCTGACGTCGAGCTCACTTCACGCCCTCCCTCTCCACGGTCAGGTGCGCGGCGACCGAGAGCGTCTCCTGTGCGAGCGCCTCGAACACCGCGGGCCGTTCGGTCGTGTACACGAGCCGCACGAGCTCGTGGCCTCCCGCCGGGAAGACCGTCTGCGCGAGGCTGCACTGGACCGCTCCGCTCTCGGCCTCGCCCCGGACCTCGACCTGCACCACCATGGGCCCCGCCTCGCACTCGCCGAGCGCGACCGAGTAGTCGAACACGCGCGACCCGGCCTGGCGGCGGGGCGTGGAGAGCTGGCGCAGCAGCTCCTGCGGCGTCGAGACCTCCTCGTCACCGGGCACGTAGAGCGTCACGGTGAGCTGCCCCCACGGCGCGTCCGCAGGGTCGGGCACCCAGATGCCGCCCGCGACGCGACCCTCGTCCTCGAGGATCTCGTCGAGCTCGCGCACGGCCGCGACGCGCGCCGCCGTGACGTCGTCGGCCGCCTCGAGGCCCTGCACCGCCTCGACGGCCTCAGCGGCCGCGCCGGTGCGCCAGCCCACCCAGTCGACGGGCATGCCGAGGTCGACGTCCACGATGCGACTCACTGCGTCTCCTTGCTGGATGTGTGCTCGACGCCGGATCAGTTGAGCTTGAGGCTCTTGGCCGGCGAGTCGGGCGTCAGGTCGAACCAGTCGGTCTTGCCCTGGTCGATGTCACGGAACCGCTGATAGCCCTCGTTCACCGCGGCCACCACCGAGTTCCCTGTCAGGCTGGTCGACGCGACGTGCGCGTACCGCGCGGCGTCCCCCACCCCGGGCAGGGTGCGCACGACGTCGTCCGCGGCGGCCAGCCCGCTGATCGCCTTGGCTGCGTCCCCGGCGCCGAAGAACGCCGTGACGCGCTGGAGGCCCGACGTGCCGTCGAAGACCGACTTCCACGTGTTCACGGGGTGCCGCAGGAACTGGCCCGCCTGGCCGAAGCCCTTGAGGTCGTCCCAGATCCCGCCGGCCAGCGCTCGCGGGCTCAAGGACGACCGGGTGATCTGCCACAGCCCTCGACCCTGCACGAACTCGTTCATCGCTCGCCTGCCCGCGTGGATGCCCTCGATGCCGCGCCTGCCGAGCAGGTTGCGCACCGCGCCCCTCACGCCCTGCGCGCCTCGCGTGGCACGCAGGTACTGGTCGGCCCGGACGCGGGACAGGCCCTGGACGCCCTTGGCGCCGAGCTTGAGGCCTGTGCCGATCACTCGGCCGGCGCCGAATGTCACCAGGCCCAGCAGCCCGAGGCCCCAGCTCACCCAGTCGCCCTCGCCGTTCATGAGCTTCATGGACTCGCCGATGAACGCGATCGCGCCCGCGATGAGGGCGATCGCCGCGAGCGCCTGGCCGAGGCCCGGCACCCAGCAGAAGATGAGCGCGAGGATGCCCGCGATGGCAGCGATCTTGCTGGCGATGTCGGTGATGGCGTTGACGACGCCGCGCACGTTCTCCCACCAGCCGTCGTTGAGGTCGTCCTTGTCGATGACGCCTCGTACGACGCCCGCCGCCGTGCCCGCGGCCTTGTCGCGCGCGCCGATCGCGCCGTCGAGCTGCGTCTGGGCGCTCGACAGCACCCCGCGCGCCGCGGTGAGCTCCTGCTCGGCCTGGTCGGCGAGCGCCTTCGCGTTCGGCATGGACTGCTGGACGTCGGGGTCGCTGTACTGGGTGTACTTCACCTGCTCGTCATGGATCGTCGTGCGTGCCCCGCGCGCCTTCTCCAGCGCGGCCGCCGCCTCCGTCTGAGCGCCCCGCAGGGCTCGTGCGTACGTGAGCAGGGCACCGCCCGTCTCGTCGTAGCGCAGACGAGCCTTGCGGACGTCCTTCGCGACGGTCGTGGCCTTCTCCTCGATCTCCTTCAGGAAGACGGTGTCGCCTTCCTGTGCCTCCTTGGCGATCTCGTCGAGCCGGCTCGCGGCCGTGACGATGGCCGCGGCCACGGCCTCGTACTGGCCGCCGACGCGCAGGACGACGTTCGGCTCGCCGGGGACGGGGTCGACGCCGTTGTCCAGGTACCACTCGATCGGGCGGCTCATGACTTGTCCCCCAGCAGCGCCGCGGCGAAGTCCTTGTCGAGCTGCTCGATCTCCTCGCCGGCGCCCTTGCACTGATCCGCGAGCCCGGCGATGTGCTCGAGCATCTGCTGACGGCGACCGTCCCAGCCCTTCTCGAACTCGCGGATCGCGTCCGCGAGGTCGTCGTGCCCGACGGCCTCCGCGGCACGCGTGCTCCGCGCCCCGGCGTCGGCGAACTCGGCCGCCACGATCCGGAGCATCGACCCGCCCTCGATCAAAGCCTTCGTGTCTACCTGGAATGTATCGCTCATGTCGCCCTGTCCTCCCGCCCTCGGCCGGAGCGAGGCTATCAGCGCAGAGGGGACTCGAACATGGGTAGTTCAACCCATATCGCTGCTGGTCACGAGCCTGCGGGGCACTCGAGCGACAGCACGCCGCCCGAGGCCGTGAGCATGCAGTCGTCCGCGAGGCGGCCGTCCGGAAGCCGCACCTCGACGCGGTCCGCACCCTCGTCCGGCACGAACCAGTGCTGCACCACCTCGACCCCGTACTCCTGCTCGACGGCAGAGATGGCTCGCTCCTCGATCTCGCTCGTCTGCGCCTCCCACGCCGCCGTGAGCTCGTCGTGGTCCGCGCGCGCGGCACGGTCGGCCGAGTACGCCACGGCACCCGCGACCATCGCCACGACCGCGGGTACCACGAGCAGCACGGCCGGGAACCGGCCGTGCCGCCGGACCAGGCCGGGCGCCCCGAGGCAGAACCAGACGAAGACGACCATCGCCACGACAGCGACGACCAGCCCGGCCACCGTGAGCGTCGGAACCGCATAGTCGGGCACGAGCGGGGGGTATTCGGGCGCGGGAACCATCGAGCCTCCGGAGCCGGACGGTCGCTGCTAGGCCGGCTCGAGCTCGAGGTCGGCGCCCGCGGCCTGTGCCGTCGCCCCGTAGCGACGCAGCACCCGGCTCACGGTCGCTCGCGACGCCGAGACCTGGTCGGCGATCTCGCGCTGCGAGAGCCCTTGCCCCGAGAGCTCGACGATGCGGCGGTCGCGCTCGGACGCCGGCTGCTCGACCGTCGCGCTCGACGACGCGCCCGTGTCGGTGCCGCGGGCCGGCGCCTCGATCTGCTCGGTCTGCTCGGTCTGCTCGGTGAAGTCGGCGCGGCCCAGACGGTCGAAGAGCTCGACCCGTCGCGTGTGGCCCGTCTCGGGGAGCGGCTCGAACGCCAGCGCTGCCTCCCCGGGCGCACGGACCTCCCAGGCCGGCCCGGCGTCGTAGGCGGGCACCTCGCCAGGCTGCTCGGTCTCGAAGCGCTCGGTCTCGAACCGCTCGGTCGATCCGTGCTCGGCTGCGACATGCTCCGCCGGAGCCTGCTCGGACGCGCCGCGCCGGGCCGGGGTCTCGGCCAGCGCTGCCTCGAACACCTCGCCGAACGGCACGAGCGCGGGGCGCGTGCCCGCCGTCGGCGGCTCAGCAGCGGCGGGCTCCGCGAGCTCCGTCGCAGCCGTCGTACCGCGGGCCACGCCGCGCTTGACCGAGCTCGCGCCGATGGTGTCGAGCCGCGTGCCGTGCCGCTCGGCCGCCTCGAGCCGCTCGACCCAGACCTCCATGCGTCGCTCGAAGTCCTCCACCGTCAGCAGCTTGAGCGCGCCGTCGCGGGCGAGGCGCTGGCGGCGGTGCGCCGCGCGAACCTTGCGTAGGTCGCGCGAGGTCCCGGTGCTGTCGTTGCGGGCGTCGCGCCACAGCTCGAGGGCCGTGACGTACTGGTGCACCCGGTGCTCGCGTCGGCGCTGTTCCAGGGTGTTGCCGGTCACCATGTGCCGCTCGCCCACCAGCGCGAGGTGCCACATGAGGGCCGCGACCAACGGCGGCACGAACCGGAACGCGACCATGTACGGGGTGCTCGCGTTCGGCACGGCGATCTCGTGCAGCGCCGCGAACACGCCGGAGGTGCCCGACAGGAGCCAGGTGAGCGACAGCAGGACGCCGTAGGGGCGCCCCTCGAGCGCGGCGTTGCGCGCCATGAGGGCGACGGCGACGAGGCTGACCTCCAGGAAGCCGGCCAGCGCGTAGGCCTCGGCCGGGGACATGCCCGCGACCTCGAGGCCGAACAGGACCATGCCGCTGTAGGCGAGCGCGGTCGCGATGGTCGCGGCCACGACGACGGCAACCATCGGCAGGTGCCGACCCCGGTAGCGCACCCCCCGCCCACCGCTCGAAGCGTCGGTCATGTCGGGCTCAGTCACGATTTCCTCCGGGTCGTACCTCAAGGCATATTTCGGCATTTCGCCAGGCCAGAGTCTAGGACCGCCCGGGCACGAGCCGATCCAGCGGTCCACCCTCTGCGGTGCGGGGACGGCTCGCCGCGGGTGAATTCGACCGGTCACCCCGAGGCCGAGCTGCTGTTCGCGGCTGCTGGCGCTCGGCCGCAGCATCGTCGCGGACATGAGCCGGCCCGCGGCGCGCGCGGGCGCGCACCCGTAGGTGCAGGGCCGCCCGGGCGCCGGAGGGGCGCTAGGTGCGCCGGTAGGTGAGGACCCGCTGCAGCACCACGAAGACCAGGAGCAGGATGCCGATGACGATGCGCGTCCACCAGGAGCTGAGGGTGCCCTCGAAGGTGATGATCGTCTGGATCAGCCCGAGCACGAGCACGCCCAGCACCGAGCCGAGCACGAACCCCGTGCCGCCTGTCAGGAGCGTGCCGCCGATGACCACCGCGGCGATGGCGTCGAGCTCCATCGCCACACCCGTCAGGGCGTAGCCCGAGCGGGAGAACATGGCGAACAGCAGGCCACCGAGCCCGGCGCACGTGCCGCTGACCACGTACGCGAGCACCTTGGTACGCGCGACGGGCAGGCCCATCAGGAGCGCCGACTGCTCGCCGCCGCCGATCGCGTACACGGTGCGGCCGAACCGCGTGTAGTGCAGCGAGACGAAGCCGACCGCCACGATCGCGAGCGCGATGAGGACGCTCGACGTCACGCGGAAGCCGCCGAGCGGTGCGGACCAGCCTGCGAGCGCGACGAACGACCCCTCGTTGATCGCGATCGACTCGGGCGCGATGAGGAAGCACAGCCCGCGCGCGAAGAACATGCCCGCGAGCGTCGCGACGAACGGCTGGACGCCGAAGACGTGGATCATGACGCCGTGCGCCAGGCCGATCACGGTCCCGGCGAGGACGGCCACCGGGATCACGACCGCGGCGGGCCAGCCGGCCTGGAACAGCGCCGCGCAGACGACGGCCGACAGGGCGAGCACCGCGCCCACCGAGAGGTCGATGCCGCCCGTGAGGATCACGAAGGTCATGCCCACCGCGAGCACGATCAGGTGGGCGTTGTTGATGAACAGGTTCGAGATGACGGCGGGCGTGAGGAAGTTCTCGTACCGCGTGCCGCCGATGATGAGCATGAGCGCCAGCACGACGAAGGTGCCGACCACCGGGAGATAGCGCCGGTCGAGGCGCACCCGGGAACCCGTGGGGGGCGTGATCGGGATCGTGGTCGTCATGCCTTGACCTCCGTCTCGGTGGGCGCGTCGGCCTGCAGCGCGGGAGCCGCGCCGTCCGCCGGCGGCGCGGGCGGGCGTCGTCGGGTCGCCGCGGTGAGCCGGGCGCGCATCGCGGGCGACTGGAGCAGCGTCACGGCGATCACGACCAGAGCCATGAACAGCGGCGTGACCAAGGGCGAGATGCCGAGGACCGTGACGGTCCGTTCGAGCGTCGCGATGACCAGCACGCCGACGAGCGTGCCCGACAGGTTGAACTTGCCGCCCGAGAGGGCCGTGCCGCCGATGACGACCGCGAGGATGGCGTCGAGCTCGATGAACAGGCCCGCGTTGTTGGCGTCCGCGGCCATGGTGTCGGCGCTGATGAGCACGCCGGCGACGCCCGCGAACAGGCCGGACGCGGCGTAGACGGTCCACGTCAGGGTGCGCGAGCGGACGCCCGAGAGCCGGCTCGCGGCCGGGTTGATGCCCGTGGCCTCGAGCAGCATGCCGAGCGCGGTGCGCCGCACCACGAGCGCGACCAGGGCGAACACGCCGAACGCGATCACCGCGGCCGTGGGCAGACCCAGGGTGAAGCCCGAGCCGAGCGACTTGTACGGCGGGCTCGTGACGGTCGTGATCATGCCGCCCGTGATGAGCATCGCGACGCCACGGCCCGCGGTCATGAGGATGAGCGTGGCGATGATCGGCTGGATGCCGAGCACCGAGACGAGGAAGCCGTTCCAGACGCCCAGCACCAGGCACAGCGCGAGCGCGATGCCGACCGCGGTGAACGCCGTCGTCGGTGACGTCGGGTCGGGTGACGACGCGATGTGCGACAGCGCGACCGCGCCCGACACGGCCACGACTGCGCCGACCGACAGGTCGATGCCGCGGGTCGCGATCACGAGCGTCATGCCCAGCGCGATGAGCAGCAGGGGCGCGCTGGTGCGCAGGATCTCGACGGGCGCCCCGACGAGGTGCCCGTCGCGGAGCCCGATGCTGAGGAAGCCGGGCCGAGCGAGGGCGTTGGCGGCCAGCAGGACGACGAGGGCCGTGAGGGGCCAGAACAGGTGATGCCGGAGCAGCTTGCTCATACCGCCACGTCCTTCTGGCTTGCGTCCTTCTGGCCCCCGCCGCCTGCGATGAGGGCGACGACCTCGTCCATGGTCGCCCCGTCGGCGTCGATCTCCGCGACCATCTGCCGGTCACGCATGACCGCGATGCGATGGCTCAGGCGGAGCACCTCCTCCAGCTCGGCCGAGATGAAGACGACCGACATGCCGTCGGCCGCGAGGTCCGCCACGAGCTTCTGGATCTCGGCCTTGGCGCCGACGTCGATGCCACGCGTCGGCTCGTCCAGGACGAGCAGCTTC
>Ga0233383_1000770_pt1 | contig 11732 bp, 8 predicted proteins | sample ElkDunMinimDraft_14_FD_191542 | JGI IMG/M metagenome (GOLD analysis project Ga0233383, IMG submission 191542) | Fecal eukaryotic communites from dung pellets of Tule Elk in California, USA - Elk Dung G16 | ecosystem: Host-associated > Mammals > Digestive system > Large intestine > Fecal | place...
TGAAGACGCTGATGCTGCGCGCAGCATCAGCGTCTTCAGGCGCGCGTTGAGGATGAAGGGCGCAACCGCGTTGACCAGCTGGGTCTCCAGCAACTCGACCGCCGGCACTTCGTCCATCTGCAGGCGCCAGGAATTGCGGCCACGCAGATCGACCTGCTGGAGGTCCTTGTCGACGCGTCCTTCCGGGAACAGATGCGCCTGGCCGACCAGTTCGTCGGCGAGCAGTGGCACCTGCGACAGTTCCGCCGCGCGTGCCAGGCCGGCGCGGCTGGTGTCGCCGGCCACCAGCGACTGGCTTCCACCGGGCAGCAGATCCGCCGCGCGCAGACCCTCGTAACCGCCGACGAGCCTGCGGACGTGCTCGGGCAGGGTTTCGATCGCGGCGGTCTCGCCCGCCATCATGTGCGCATAGAACGCCGGCGGGCGGCGCACGGTCTGGCAGGCATTGTTGATGATGAAATCGAGCCGCTCGCGGGTGGCGACGAGTTCGGCGCAGAACGCCTCCACGCTCGGCGTATGGCGCAGGTCGAGGCCGAACACCTCCAGCCGGTGGCCCCATTGCTCGAAGTCCGGCTCCTGCGCGTAGCGCTGGGCGGAGTCGCGCGGGAAGCGCGTGGTGACGATCAGCGAGCAGCCCGCGCGCAGCAGCTTGAGACCCGCCTGGTAGCCGATCTTGACCCGGCCGCCGGTCAGCAGCGCGACGCGCCCGGTGAGATCGGCGGTCTCGGTGCGCTTGAGGAAGTTCAGTTCCGCGCAGGTCGGGCACAGCTGGTCATAGAAATGATGGATCTGCGTGTACTTCTGCTTGCAGACGTAGCAGTGCAGCAGTTCCGGCGATTCGGCATAGGCAAGCGGCTCGCTCGCGCAGTTGCGGGGATCGTGCTGGCCCGGCGGCTGCGGCGGGAAATAGTTCGGCGTGGTGAACACCGGTTTGCGGCGCAGCGTGCGGATGCCGGTCTGGTCGAGCAGTTCCTCGGTGCGGCGCACCTTCTCGCGGTTCGCTTCGCGCAGCGCTTCCTTGGCCTGCTTGCGGCGCGCGCGAGGCTCGGGATGGTGCACGACCGCGACGGCCTGCAGCAGCCGGATCCGGTCGGCGTCGGGCAAGGCATCGAGCACGCTGCGGTCGTCGCGGATCGCCTCGAGCAGTTCGAGCGCGACGCGGGCGCGCTGCGGCAGGGAATCGTCGGCGTCGGATGCCGGGAGCGGAGCGGGGATCGGATTCAAGAGGGTTCCAGGGGCGTGCGCGACAGCCGCAGCGTGGCGCGCCGGGGTCGAACGGGTCAAAAGCGTGCGGTGCAGCCGCCGGGCGGCTGTCGCGGGCATGGTGTGGTCGCGGGGTGCGAAGCGCCTGCCCGGTAACCGCGCAGCAGGTCCGGTGGACCTGCGACCGGGCCATTTTCGCCGATCGGCGGGGGCTGTGCCATCGGCCGGTAGTGCGCCAGGCGAGGCCGGAGCAGAAAGCACGCGATCAGGCGCCAGCGCAGGAGACGCTTGGACCGTCATCCGTGCGCCGGCACGCCCGTCGAAGGCGGGGCGGCGCCGATGGTCCGGCCGGGCCGAGCGCAGCACGCTCCGGCAGCTGGCGTGCGCCGCGCGACGATCGCAGGCTGGCCGCGAAGAGCGTTCAGGCGCCAGGACAAGGCGTGCTCGCGCTTGAGGGTGGCCGGTCGCGGCGGCCGGGTCGACATCCGCGGATCGGCTGGCAGCCCGCCTTCCGGACTACCTGGGCGCCTGCCGGGGCGTCCGCCCGTCCGGCACGTGCGCGCCAGCGGGCGTCGCACGCGCACCCGGACGGTTACACCCGGCGCGGTCTTCTCAGCGCGCCACCGGACGGTAGACGATGAAGATCACCAGTTCCTCGTCGCCGAGCTGCTCGAGCGCATGACGATCGCCGTTGCGGGTGAGGATCGCATCACCCGGCCCGACCTCGCGCACGGTGTCGTTGAGCGTCAGCCGGCCACGCCCCGACAGCACGTAGTAGATCTCGTCCTTGTCGTTGACGTGGTCGCCGATGGTCGCGCCGGGGTGGAAGGCGCGCTTGCGGAAGACCAGATCGAAACCGGTGGCATCGCTGAAGAACGGATAGGCCGTGGTCGTGCCGAGACCGTCGTGGGGACCGGGCTGCTCGACCGCGATGTCGCGTTCGTTGACGACCACCGAGGGCGAGACCGGCGTGGCGGGCGGCGCCGGCAGCGCATGACAGTCGGCCGGGGTCACCGCCTTGACCGGCGCTGCGGCGTCGATGCCACGCCAGCCGGCCGCGACGAGACAGGCCACGGCCTCGGCACCGGCCTCGCTGAAATGGGTACCGTCGGACTTGCCCTGCGCGGGCACGAACATGAAGAAGGGCTTGGCATCGCGTTCGCCGTGGTGGCGGATCCAGGCGCTGGAACTGCGATCGAGATCGATCAGGGCCACGTTCTCGCGCGCAGCCAGTGCCTGCATCGCGAGCGTGTAGCGGCCATGGGTATCGAGCAGCGAACGGAAGTCGTAGAGCATCCGCGCCGCGGGCGTGATGAGCACGGGCGTGGCGCCACGGCTGCGCGCGGTGTCCACATAGCGCTGCAGCAACCGCGGATAGTCGGAGTCGGGATCGGTGTAGCGGCTGGCGTCTTCGCGCTTGGCATCGTTGTGCCCGAACTGGATCAGCAGGACGTCGCCCGCCCGCAGTTCGGCGGCAATCGCGTCGAGCCGCCCTTCATCGATGAAGCTGCGCGTGCTGCGCCCGCCCACCGCATGATTGCGGACCTCCCAGCCGTCGGCTGTCCAGGCCTGCAGCTTCTGTCCCCAACCGGCCTGGGGCGCGCGTTCCGGGCCATAGGTAGCGGCGGTGGAATCACCGGCGATGAAGATGCGATGCGTGGCGGGCGCCGCGACGGACGCACTTGCGGCAACGGTCAGCAGCATCAGCGACAGGAAACGGATCATCTTGGGGCGGCACTCCGTCGAACCGGACCGAACCGCAGGCCGCCGCACGATGGCGACGACCTGCAGCATGTGACGATGTCGCGCGGCGCGTTACTTGCCGAGGACTTCCTTGACGTAAGCCACGATCGCCTCGTCCTTGGCGTTGTCGAAGAACGCCTTCTGGAAGCGCTCGCCGCCGACGGCCTGCTTCACCAGCTCCTGGTCGATCGCCTTCAGGCCTTCGACGAAATCCTTCGAGGCGCCCTTCTTGACGTCCGCCAGGATGCCGGCGTTGGTCATCTGCGATTCCTTGCGCTCGGCCGGATAACCCTGGCCGCGCTCACCGTCGAACGCCTTCTCGAAGATGTAGCGGATGTTGATTTCCGCGCCCCAGCCGTAGCCCTTGGCGAACGGCAATGCCAGCGCGTTGCCGTTGTTGACCTGCGCGAACAGGAACGCGTCGGTCGGCTCGATGCAGTAGCCGCAGTACACGCCCGGCCAGGCGTTGAGCGACATCATCGCGCCCTGGCCCGTGCCGCAGCCGGCGACGACGAAATCGACCGCCTTCGAGTTCAGCAGCAGCGAGGCGCAGATGCCCAGGTGGATGTAGGTCAGTCGGTGGTCGTTGTCGCCGTCCATGCCGACGTTGAAGACCGTATGGCCCTTGTCAGCGGCGACCGTGTTGAGCTGCTCCAGCACGACCGGGTTCTTGGCGGCCTGGCTGAATTCCTGCATCAATGCGATTTTCATGGCGTGTCTCTCTTGCGTGTTCGAAGGGGGAAAGAACGACGGGCCCGCCGATGTGGCTGGCCGGTCGCAGAACGTGGGTGGATCAGCGTGCGAGCCAGCCGCCGTCGACCGGGATCACTGCCCCGTTGACGTAATCGGACGCGCGGCTGGCGAGGAATACCGCCGTGCCACCGAGGTCCGACGGCTCGCCCCAGCGTGCGGCCGGGATGCGCTCGAGGATCGCCTTGTTGCGGGCTTCGTCGGCGCGCAGCTGCGCGGTGTTGTCGGTGGCCATGTAGCCCGGCGCGATGGCGTTGATGTTGATGCCCTTGCCGGCCCACTCGTTGGCGAGCAGGCGCGTGATGCCGGCGATGCCCGACTTGCTGGCGGTGTAGGACGGCACGCGGATGCCGCCCTGGAAGGACAGCATCGACGCGATGTTGATGATCTTGCCGCTGCCCTGGGCGATGAAGTGCCGGCCGATGGCCTGCGACAGGAAGAATGCGGACTTGATGTTGACGTTCATGACGTCGTCCCAGTCCTGCTCGCTGAAATCGACCGCATCGGCGCGGCGGATCAGGCCTGCGTTGTTGACCAGGATGTCGACGCCACCGAGGCCATCGAGCGTTTCCTGCAGCAGACGCGGTACCGGCTCGATGCTGGTCAGATTGGCCTCGATCGCCACGAAGCGGCGGCCGAGCGCCTTGACCTTGGCTTCGGTTTCCGTGGGCGGGCTGATGCCGGCCGCGGCGATGTCCGCGCCGGCCTGCGCCAGCGCCACCGCGATGCCCTGCCCCAGGCCGGTGTTGGCGCCGGTGACCAGCGCGACCTTGCCTTCGAGGCTGAACGGATTGCTCATTGATTGCTCCCTGTTGTGTGCGTGGGTGGCCGGGTGCGGCCGTTACTTGAGCTGGCAGATGTCCAGCACGTGCATGTCGGTGTAGTCGAGGTTCTCGCCGCCCATCGCCCAGATGAAGCAGTAGTTCGAGGTGCCTGCGCCCATGTGGATCGACCAGGGCGGCGAGACGACGGCCTCGTTGTTCTGCATGACCAGCAGGCGTTGTGCGTCGGGCTCGCCCATGAAGTGGTAGACGCGGTCGTTCTCGCCGAGATCGAAGTAGAAATAGACCTCGCTGCGCCGGTCGTGCAGATGCGGCGGCATCGTGTTCCAGACGCTGCCGGGCTTGAGGATCGTCAGGCCCAGCAACAGCTGCGAGGACTGGCAGGTGGCCGGCACGATGTACTGGTAGATCGTGCGCTCGTTGCTGGTTTCCAGCGCGCCGCGCTCCAGCGGCACCGCGTCGGCGATCGAGATCTTCTTCGCCTCGAAGCGCGCATGCGCGGGAGTCGAGGCGAGATAGAACTGCGCCGGCACTGCGGCGTCGTTCGACGCGAACACGACCTCCGCGCTGCCCATCGGCACGTAGAGCCCGTCCTTCGGCGCGAGCGCGAATTCCACCCCGTCGACGCGCACGGTACCGGCGCCGGCGCCCACGTTGACGACACCCAGCTCGCGGCGTTCCAGGAAAGGACGCCCGGCAGCCGAGGCCGGTTCGGTCTGCTGCGGCAGCGACAGCGGCGCGGTACGCGGCGACGCGCCACCGATGACGAACCGTTCGTAATGCGTATAGCTCAGGCGGATCGCATCGTCGGCGAACAGGCCGTCGAGCAGGTAGAGATCGCGCAACGCTTCGTTGTCGATGCCCTGCATGACCCCGGGGTGGGTCGCGTAGTAGGTCTTCCGGTACATGACGTCCTCCAGAGCGCCAGAAGGCGCCAGCCAATTCTACGATGTCCGGTAACCGGTGTCATACCGCGCCGCGGCATGGGTTCAGCCGCGTGCCTGGTCGCTGACATCCATCCGATGCGGCGCGCGCGGCCCGGCACGCATTCCGTCAACGCCGGGTGCCGCGGGCGCGCACGGATTCACGCATGGCGCGCCTCACCCGCGCACGCAGCGCTACGACGGAAGGCCGGCGTGCAACACGCGGGCCTGCAGCGCTAGCCCGGCGGCTGGCAGGAATCGCGCAGGATCAGGTGCGGCCGCACGCTGGCCAGGGGCCGGAGATCGTCCTCGGGCTGGATCAGCATCGCCGCGGCGATGCGGCCGGTATCGCGCGTGTCGCGACGCACCGATGTCAGCGGCGGCCACAGGCGCGTCGCCAGCGGGCTGTCGTCGTAGCCGACGACCGACAACTCGCGCGGCACGCTGATGCCTTCGCGCATCGCGACGCGATAGACACCGGCGGCCATCTCGTCATTGCCGCAGAAGACCGCCGTTGGACGCTTCTTGCCCGACAGCAGCTTCTCCGCCGCGGCCACGCCGGATTCGAAGGTGTAACCGGCCTCCACGATGCGGGACTTGGGCAGTTCGATGCCGCGCTTCTGCAGCGCCGAGAGAAAGCCCCCGGTCCGTTCGATGGACGAGCGGTAGTCGCGCGGGCCGGTGATCAGCCCGATGTCGCGATGGCCGAGCGACTGCAGATAATCGGCGACCTCGGCGGCGCCATCGTGGTCATGGGTGACCACCATGCGCTCGGGCCTGTCCATCGACACCGCGGCGATGCGCACGTAGCGCATCCCGATCGAATCGAGCATCTCGGCCAGCGCCGGGTCCTCGGACACGCGTGGCACCAGCATCACGCCATGCAGCTTCTGCTGCTGGACGAACCGGCGCACACCGTCGACGTAGTCCGGACTGCGGCTGTCGCACGGATGCACCACCAGCTCGAAGCCCGACCCGCGCAGCGAATCCAGCGCGCCGTACTGCATGTTCACGATGAACTGCGCGGTCGGATTGTCGTAGACCATGCCGATCAGGAACGAACGCCGGAATGCGAGCCCGCGCGCCAGCGGATCGGGCGAGTAGCCCACCTCGCGCATCAGCGTTTCGACCTTCTCGCGCGTGTCCTGCCGCACCAGCGGCGAGTGGTTGATGATCCTCGAGACGGTCTTCTTGGACACCCCGGCGAGCCTGGCGATGTCGTTGATCGTCGCCGGCCGTTTCATCTCCACCGGAACCGTTGCCTTCGGGGTCTGCTTCGCTGCGGGCATCGGTCGTTCCGTCCGTTGGGTTGTCGCGCGGCATCCATTCTAGCGGTACGGGCCGGGGCGTCGAATGACGGCCCGGTCCGTGCGCCCAGACCGTCAGTCGAGCGCGCGGTACTGGAAGTTGCGGAAGTGCACCTGGCCCTCGCCGGCCGCATAGATCGCGGGCTTCACAGCCAGGAACCGGCCGGCCACGTTGTGGTGATAGCCGGAAATCTCCATCTGCACCGGATACTTGGTCCAGTTCTCGCCATCGGTGCTGGTGTGGATGGTGACGATGTGCTGATCGTTGCGGACACGCATCCACAGTTTGCCGCCCGTCGTGCTGGGCGCGATCTGGGTCGGCCGCTCTTCGCCATAGCGATGCATGATGAAACGCTCGCCGTTGCTGCCCACGCCGACGTAGAGCCTGTCGCTGTAGAACAGCAGCGCCCCGCCCTGCGCGCCCGGGTCGATCTCCATCTCCACCTGGAACTCGTAGGACTTGTCGCCAGCGATGACCGTCAGCGGCGAGCTGTCGCGCGGCTGCGTGCCCTTGCCCTGCAGACTCAGGGTGCCGTCGCCGAACGACAGCCGTTCGTACTCGTTCGGGGTCGGGTTGTAGAACGACCACTGCGCGCCCAGCCGTCCGCTGCTGAAATCGTCCGACAGCGCCATGCCGTGTTCGCCGATCGATTCGCCCGCCGGCTTCGCCAGGGGCTGGCCGAGGTCGCCGCCCTTGGCCACGAACCAGCCGTCGTCGGTCCATTCGATCGGCTCCAGCAGCGCCTGCCGGCCGAGCGTCCAGTACCCGTTCTCGTAGCCGTGATACATCATCCACCAGCGGCCGTCGGTGCCTTCGACGATCGTCGCGTGGCCTCGCGACCACCACGGCTCATCGCGGCTGACGGTCCGCACGATCGGATTGTGCGGCGAGTTCTCCCACGGTCCATGGATCGAACGCGAACGCGCGGTGATCACCATATGCCCGGTCGGCGGGCCGGCGGTGCCGCCGACGGCAGTGGTCATGTAGTACCAGCCGTCGCGGAAGTTGATCTTCGGCCCTTCCTGCGCGTAGGCCTCGACGTCCCATTCCTCGGGATACTGCCAGCCGTCGTAGACGTGCTTGGCTTCGCCCACGACGCTCAGGCCGTCGTCCGAGAGCTGCACGTAGGCGCCCCCGCTGAGGAACAGGTAGCGCTTGCCGTCTTCGCCGACCGCGTGCCCGGGATCGATGTAGCGACCGAGACCGATGTTGACCGGCTCGCTCCATGGGCCCCTGATGTCGTCGGCCCAGACCACGTAGTTGCTGCGCTCGCTGCCCTCGGTACCGCCGGTCCGGGCCGGGAAGTAGATGAAGTACCGGCCATCGTGCTTGATGATGTCCGGCGCCCAGATCGAGCCGACGTTCTTCGTGATCGCGTGGCCCAGCGGCTGCCAGTTCACGAGATCGCGCGAATGCCACAGCGGCAGGCCGGGATATGCATCGAACGAGGACAGGGTCAGGTAGTAGTCCTCGCCGTCCTTGAGCACCGACGGGTCGGGACGGTCGCCGGCGAACACCGGATTGAGGAAAGTGCCGTTGCCGAGATCGGCCTTGCGCTGGTTCTCGATGCCGCGTGCCCAGGGCGACGCCTCCGAAGCACCCGCCGCCGCGCCGGCGGGGGTCGCAGCAACAGTACCGGCGGCGTACGACAGGCCGGCCAGGCAGCAGGCAACGAGCAGGGGGGCACGCAACATTGATCGCGACATCAGCAACTCCGTAGGGAAACATGCGGCGCACCTCGATGACACCGCTGGTCAATAGACCCTAGCAGACAGGCCTGATTCCATCATTTTGCGTTGCAGCAAGGCTTTTCCCGGGCGCGGCGCTACAGTCCCGGCACCGCCGGAACCGCGATATCGCAGCAGAAATGACACCGATAGTCACCGTGCCGAACCGGCGCCCGGCAGTGGGCGCGTCGCGCGGGCTCCCCGGTCGTGGCGATGGGCGGCCTCCGCCGCAGACAACGCGACCCGCAGGATCGGCGCGAGATTACGTTACGCTCCCGGCGAGCCGACCCAGCGCAGCGGGCGGCAGCCATATCCCGAAAACCTGACCAACCAGTACCTGCGCCGCTGAACATACGCCGCGCCATCACTTCGCAAGGGGAAGCAGCATGACGTCAACACGGACGGGCGAGAACACCGGCCTGATCATCCTGATCAGCTGTGTGGCCACGATCGGCGGGTTCCTGTTCGGGTTCGACAGTGGTGTCATCAACGGCACCGTCGACGGCCTGCAGCGGGCCTTCAATTCCGACTCCGTGGGCACGGGCTTCAACGTCGCCTCGATGCTGCTCGGTTGCGCGGTGGGCGCATTCTTCGCCGGCCGGCTGGCCGACGTGTTCGGCCGGCGCGCGCTGCTGATCGCAGCTGCGGTGCTGTTCCTGGTCTCGGCATGGGGGTCGGGCATCGCCAACGGCTCTTTGGAGTTCGTCATCTACCGCGTCATCGGCGGCCTGGCGGTCGGCGCGGCCAGCGTGATGTCGCCGGCCTACATCAGCGAGGTCTCGTCGGCCCGCTATCGCGGACGTCTGGCGACGATGCAGCAGATCGCGATCATCGGCGGCCTGTTCGCGGCATTCCTCAGCAACTACCTGCTGGCCCGGGTGGCTGGGGGCTCGACGGTGGAATTCTGGGGCGGCTACCAGGCCTGGCGCTGGATGTTCTGGATCGAGATCGCGCCCGCCGCGCTGTTCCTGCTGGCGCTGTTCGCGATTCCCGAAAGCCCGCGCTTCCTCGTCGCCCGCGGCAGGTTGGTCAAGGCCGAACAGGTGCTCGTACGCCTGTATGGAGAGGCCGACGGCCGCCGCAAGCTCGGCGAGATCCGCGACTCGCTGGCCGCCGACCTGCATCGCCCGAAGTTCTCCGATCTGATTTCCAAAGCCACGGGGCGCGTGCGCCCGATCGTCTGGGTCGGCATCGGCCTGGCCGTGTTCCAGCAACTGGTCGGCATCAACGTGGTCTTCTATTACGGCGCCGTGCTGTGGCAGGCCGTCGGTTTCTCGGAGAACGATGCGCTGCTGATCAATGTGCTGTCCGGCGCGCTGAGCATTGGCGCCTGCATCGTGTCGCTGCTGCTGGTCGACCGCATCGGTCGCAAGCCGTTGCTGTGGATCGGCTCACTGGGAATGGCGGTCACGCTGACCGGCGTCACCATCGCCTTCGCTACCGGCACGCTTGGTGATGACGGTCGCCTGCTGCTGTCCGATTCGATGGGCGTGCTGGCCCTGGTCGCCGCGAACCTCTACGTGATCTTCTTCAACATGTCCTGGGGCCCGGTGATGTGGGTGATGCTCGGCGAGATGTTCCCCAACCAGATCCGGGGCTCGGGCCTCGCGGTTGCCGGCCTGTTCCAGTGGGGCGCGAACTTCCTGATCACCTGGACCTTCCCGATGCTGCTCGCCGGGATCGGCCTTGCCGGCGCCTACGGACTCTATGCGTTCGCGGCGGCGCTGTCGGTGGTGTTCGTGCTGCGCTACGTCCACGAGACCCGGGGTCGCGAGCTCGAGCAGATGGAAGGCTGATGCGGCTCGGCCTGGCCGCCAACCGGCGTCACCACGCCAACGGGGATGCCGCCCTGTTCCGCTGGCTGCACGCCAGCGGCGCGGGCTTGCGCGAACTCGGGCTGAGCCTGCACGCGGTCGGCCGGACCTACGATGCGATCAGCCAGCGCGGCGCGCTCGCCGGCTACGACGGCCTCCGGCGCTATCCGTATGGTCGCGACGGCGGCCTGATGAAACTCGTCGCCGAAGTCGTCGGCGGCATGGGGGAGGACCGCACGCTCGATGGCGCCATCTACTTCATCGACCCGGTCGATCCCTCCTCGATCTTCCCCGAGGCCGTCGCGCTCAAGCGCCAGTGCGTGATCCAGGGCAAGCCGTTTCTCTCCACCGTCGCCTCGGCGCGCGACTGGGTGGAAAGCGAGCGCATCCATGCAGGCCTGCCGCCCGATCCCGGCGCCGACGATCTGTACCGTTTCACCAGCCAGACCGTGGCCCTGATCGCGCACGATGCGCTCAAGCCGCGCATGCTCGAGTTCGCCGATCGTCACTTCGACCTGCTGTCCCGCTTCGCCTCGCGCGTGGCCACCGGCACCACGGGCCTGCACCTCAACGAGCTCGCCTGGCGTCGGGGATGGCCGCAGGGTCAGCCGTGGACGCAACGCTTCCAGAGCGGCCCGCTCGGCGGCGATGCGCAGATCGCCGACCTCGTGCTCGACGGCCGCTGCCAGCGCGCGGTGTTCTTCGAGGATCCGCACGTCGCGAGGCAGCACGAGGCCGACATCCAGCTTCTGGAGCGCGCCGTCACGACAGTGACCGACACCGTGGCGTGTCTGACGTCACCGGCAGTGGCCGATCGATGGGCGGTGGCGGCGACGCGGCGGGCAACCCTCAGCTGAGTCTTTGATGGCGCTCAGCGACGTCTGCGGTCTCGCCGGGACGAGCCCGGTAGTGTCGCAGTGATTCCGCTGCACGCTCGGTCGTGCCTTGTCTCGCCTTGGCTCCGCTGGGGGGCTTGCTGTGGCTTTGCTCGGGCGTTGCCCTGGCTTGGCTTGGCTCCCGCTTTTGATTTCCATCGAGCCATCCGGCGAAAGGACGTTTTGGTTCCTTTGGTCCCTCAAGAAGGGATTCGCACGCGGCGCGTGCGAAAGCTCCGCATTCGCCGTTGTTTTATTGAAGACCATCAACCATCCGCCCTCAGGCGCAAAATCAAAGACAGAGCCTCCGTGCTGTCGCGCGGCTTACGTTTGTCTTGGCAAAAGCAAGCAAAACCGCCATCGCCGGACGCGATCCGCCGCATGAAGCCGCGGCGGTCCCCTGCGCTTCTCGGGCGACGGGGCACGCAGCCCAGACTCGCTGCGCTCAGACATGGGCTGCTCTACGGCCGCGCCAGGCTGCGGTGCTCGGCTCGCTTTACGGCTCGATCGAGATCAAGAGCTGAAGCCATAGCAGGAGCAGCAAGTTCAAAAGAAACGGCCCCGCAAGCGGGGCCGTTCAAAACACCTGAAAACACCGGCCGTCAGG
>Ga0233383_1000772_pt1 | contig 11727 bp, 13 predicted proteins | sample ElkDunMinimDraft_14_FD_191542 | JGI IMG/M metagenome (GOLD analysis project Ga0233383, IMG submission 191542) | Fecal eukaryotic communites from dung pellets of Tule Elk in California, USA - Elk Dung G16 | ecosystem: Host-associated > Mammals > Digestive system > Large intestine > Fecal | place...
TCGAAAAGCCTGGGTAGTCGATGACTATGGCGTATTTCGCCTCTTCGCCCTGCATGAGAATATTTGTGCAATCCATATCGTTATTCTGTCTTTAGAAGTTCGTCACACTTGGTCTTTATCTCCGACGCCTCCTTGCGCAGACGGGCACAGACAGATGCTGTAGGCTTCTCTACCATCGCATATCTGTTATTGACCTGCACCATGTTACGCACTACATCATTGTAGGCTTCATATTCCTCTTCTGTGTGCCGCTCGTAATCGGTTGGCATATACTCGATTGCGATGTCCGTGTATAGTGCGTTCACCTTCTCCAGCAGCGTATCGCGCTCTGCTTGCAGGTCGGTGCGCTCGTCCAGTCTCATCAGCGGCTTCACCTGAATGTCGAATGTGTAGGGAATGATGCTGTGGTTCTGCGTGCTGGTTGGCGAACGGTGCTCGTAGCCGGCATTGGTCAGCATCAGTGCCAGATGGTAATATTCTGGCGGTATCTTTCCGTCATTCATGTCGCGCACGTTGTCGATGGTGCGCCTCACGGTTGCCAGCACCGTGTTCTCTGCCGCCGCTCCGTAGAGTTCAAGTTCGGCATCCTCGCAGTCGAAGTCGATGCGCGAGTGCCGCTTGATGTAGTCGATAGTGAGAAATTTCATATTTCGTCGATTCTTTGTTTCTACCAATCGGGCGAAATATGGTCGGGGGTTTACTTTGTGCTTATCATGGTGGCAAAAAAAGGGCGACCGCTGTCGCCCCAATCGTCAAAAAACTTAAATCAAACTAACTAACTAAATAAGTCATTCTATAATTAACCTAAACTAACTACTGCGTCGATGATCTTCAGTACCGCCTGCTTTGCGGCGATGGTGAGCGGAGTCTGCGGGCTCCGCACGATGTTCTTCAGTATCGGGAGCCACGCTACGGGGGTCTCAGCCTTGCCTTTGTGATAGACCTCTCGGCACCAGTCGTCGAGCCCGATGTCGCTGGTTCCCATGCGGATGCTGTTGCCTACCGTCTTCGAGATGTCCATCTCCTCGAATTTGTCAATCTGTGTCTCGACCTGCACGCTGCTGAAGTCGAGCATTACTTTCTTCTCTTCCATAGTTCCTTAATCTTTAATGGTGAATAAATATCTTGCCCAGGCGTAGTGCCTGCGTACTTCGTTATAATAGGTCTCCGCCTCGTGATCGTAGGCTTCCTGCTCGAAGCTGATGCTGTAGTACGTCTTCAGCCTGTCGAATCGACAGAACGGGAGTTTGATGATGTATTCGAGTGCATAGATGACGATGAACAGCAGCCACAGACACTCCACCTGCTGTATCGCATGGGTGGTCTCGTGTCGCTCGTCTTTTGCCGTGAAATAGTCCTTGCGGTCTTCGCGCACAAAGATAAACGGCCACAGGGTCAGTGCCTTGAACCCCCTCATCGGGAAATGCTTCGTGTAGATTTTCTTCATATTTTTTTCTGTTCTATGCTGTCTTAACGCGCAGTATCTCGTCGTCGCCGAGGAATACCTGCCCGATTTCCACGTCGTTTCTGGATCTCGGCCATATTGTCATGGTTCCTTGGTTGGCATAGGAACCGATGTGTATCTTGCCCGTGCCGTCCATAGCGATGGAGAATGCACTTCCGCTGTACCCAGTGCGGTATGTGAGGAAGCCTGCATCCCAATAGCTTGCGCTGAAGTGTGATCCTATCAGGTCGAGGGCACCCGTATCTCCACCTTGAAACCATAGCCGTATGGCTGTGCTATTATTAATCAACCCAACCAGCTCAGCACCGTTAGTGCCTCTCGGTCGAATCACCATATTGTTGGTGCCGGTTCCTATCGTCACGTTGTCAGTAATCGTGCCGCCGCGATACTCGCCGTTGATCCACAGATTGCCGTTGGCATCGAGTCCCATGCGCTTGTTGGCTTCCAACTTCTGCTGCCAGTACCATGTTACGGCCTCTGTGAATATGAAGTCGATGTCGTCGGCACTGATCATGGCGTTGGATATGTACCCGTTTGCGTCTTTCGTCACCATGAGTGAGATTTGCGCATTCTTCACGTAGTCGCCCTCGATGACGGTGACTTTCTGGCTGATTTCATTCTCTTTGACCGTAAGCTGCGAGATGCTTTCCGTATGCCCGTCTACCGTCTTTTTCGTATTTTTTACGGTGAGGTCTATTTCATCATACTTCACTGTCAGGTCGGCGATGCTTTGCTCGTCGTCGGTCACGCGCTGGGCCAGCAGTGTGATGTTCTTCGAGGTCCGGATGATCTGCGTCGAGTATTCGGCGAGCTTGCCGCCCTCGTCGTACATATCGATCATCAGCGAGTTCACCTTGTTCATCAGGCCCGCTGAGTCGCGCATTCCTACCATGCGCAGGATGTCTTCTCTGTTTATCTGTTTCGACATAGCTTATATCGTTGATTGCAAGAGGGTGAGTATCGTCACGTCGTCGTGCCAGTTGTGGCTGATGGCGATGGGGTCGAACCGCCACGCCGATTCGAGTGTCAGCCTGTACAGCGGACTGATATCGGGTATGGTGTTCGTGCGAGGTTCCGCATTCACCTGCCGCTTCGATGACTGCCAGAACGCTGCCACGCGGTTGGCGAGGTGCTGCTCGGGGTGCTCCAGCTGGTTGCCGTAGCGGGCGGTCTTCATGAAGGTGCCGTCGCCGGGTTCGCGTATCAGCCCGTAGCCGTACTCCATGTTATCGTCGGAGGCATAGATAAGGTCGCAGTTCCACTCGTTGCCGCAGCCGTTGGTGTTCACCGCCACATAGTCGAGCGAGCTGATGCGCGGGTTGTCGAGTGTCCTGGCACGGGACTCGCCCTCGCCTGTCGGGATAAAAACTTCGTCGCGGCTGAAGGTGATTTTCAGGTTTCCCACGTCAAACTTCGGAGTCTTCCCTTCGTTATCGTCGCCGACATCGTTTACCATTCCGCAGATATCCACGAATAGGTAGCCGTAGAGTTTCTCGTTGCATGGAATGCCCGGATAAGTAAAGATGGCTGTGGCGGGGATCTGGAGTTTCTTATAGTTGCCGATTTCCTTGAAGCTGCCTCCCGTCACCTTGCCTTGAAGCATCGACTGCGATGAAGACCATCCGTAAGAGGCAGCGCAGTGGCCAGGGACTAATCCTATGATGTTCAGGTAGAACCACTTGGCCGAGGTGTATGTCGTGCCGATGCCGACGTGCAGGGCGATGAAGTCATCCTCATCTGTCCACTCCCATTTCTTCTCGCCGATGAAGATGTCGCCAGAGATTTTCAGAGAGCCGCCCGTAAAGTTCATCGCCTTCTTGGTCTGAAGCTGTATGACGTTCGAGCCGTAGGTATAGCCCTCCTTCACGATCATCATGTCTTCCTTCGTCGGGTTGTCGGCCTCTGGCGTGCTGTATATCTGTCGGCGGCAGAATCCGCCGTAGGCCGTGCTGGAGCCCTTCATCACGGCTGTCTCAAACGAGCGTATCGGCGACGTGGTGAAGTAGCCAGTGTCCTGCTCTTCGCCTGCCACCCAGGTATAGCCCGTCTCGTCCATCAGCTTCTCAACCGACGGGGGCGCGAACTCGAACACGGTGTCCTGCTCGTTGCAGTCGGCTTTCACGGTGGCCTTGCTGGGGCCTCGCCGCTTCAAGTCCTCGTTGCCGGTCGAGGCGAAGATGTCGCCCTGCAAGGTGTATGAAGTGAAGGGCGTGGTGACGGTGCCGGCAGCCGTGCCGAGCACCATCTGGCGGAGCTGTGCGCGGGTCATCACGAGGAACATCTGCTCGTCCTGATCGTCGGCGCACATGAAGTACATCGTGCGGCCCTTCGTGCGGCACGTCCATCCCCAGAAGCGGCAGATGTCCTCCAGTATCTCGTAGAGGTTGTACTGCGGGGCGATGTCCTCGCCGTCGTCACCCTCTTTCAGCACGTTCATCCAGTCGAACTGCTTCAGCAGCCACAACTGGGCATCGCTCGACCCTTGCACGTAGAAGGTATCGAAGCCTACCGTCTGCACGCTCAGTGCCTCGGCGGTGGCTGCGGCAAGATCTATCACGTAGGCGAAGTTCCTCAGCTGAATGTTCTCCGTCGAGGGCTGCTGCGACTTGAGCACGGCAATGGGGCAGTGTATCGGGAAGTTGCGCTCCTGCGGGTTGCCGTAGAGCTCGCCGCTGAAGTCCTGCGCCTGCATGAATCCCTGCCAGCACACGTTGCCGCTACCGTCTGTCAGCGTCACGGGGCGTGAGTGGTCGGTCTGCGGCACGAAGTCCTTCCAGTCGAACGGTGTCACCCCGTCGGCTGCATAGCCGTCATCCACGATGCGCAGGTGGCCCGTCTGTATGCGGATGGGCACAAACGGGTCGTCTTCATCGTCCTCTTCGGTCGTGAACGGCTCTGCCCCACCCTTCAGCAGTATGGGGTCGCCCGTGTAGGTCTGGTCGTAGATGTTCACCGTGTAGAGCGTGTTAGCCCTTAATGAACGGAATTTCACTTGCCACTTTATCTTCATTGCAATCTTCTTAATCTTTGTTCTTCTTACGTCAGCGGCCCTGAGCCCTTGAATGAGAATGAGCCGTTGACAAGTGCCCCGCGTGCGTAGTTCTGCTCGCACTGCGTACAGATGGCCGAGCCAGTGAGCGAGGTGCCTGCGGCACGGTCGCGCACGACGATTGTCACCTGCCTTCCGTTCCACAGCACCTTGCGTATGTCAGCGACCATCGTCACCAGATAGTTCACGTCGATGCCCCATTCCGAGCGTCCCGGTATGAACTCGCGCCACTGCTGCTGCGTCGCGCTTGCCTTCTCCACGACGGCGGTCTTGGTCTGCACCTTGTGGGTCTTCGTGCCCGCCACTGCCGTACCGTCAACGAGTATCAGTATGTTATTACCATTGATTGCCATATCTATTCACTATTCGTTATTCACTATTCGTTACCCGAACGTCAGCAGCTGACCCTTGCCGCTCTCCTGGGCATAGCGGTCAACCGCGATGAAGATATCAGACCCGCGCAGCTTGCCCGTCACCTGTACCTGTCTGTTCGCACCTTGCAGCTCGCCTGCCAGCGTGTTCTGCTGGGCGTGGTTCAATATCAGCTCGCCCGAGTTCACCATCGCCCCGCTGCCAGCGTAGATGCTGTCGCCTGAGTAATTGTTCCCGCCCACGATACCGCCTTCGGCATAGCCTGTCAGCGAGTGGACGGTGGCGATGGTCGTTGCCATTGCCGCCGTACCAGCGGCGAGCCATGCGAGCCAGCCCCAACCTGTGCCGGCGGTGTTGGCATTGGATGATGCCATAGCGAATCCGAGGGCGATACTTGCCACGGCTTGCATCACCGTGCCCGCCGCCTTGGCTGCGGGATCATCCATACTGGCGAAGGCCGCACCGAGATTATTGGCTGCCTCTGCTGCGAGGTTCATGCGAACCTGTTGCTCCTTCAGGGCTTTGTTGTCTCGTTCGATGTTCGCCTGTATCTCTTTATGCACGTCCCTCTCTCCCACTCTGGCCATCGCGCTGCCGTAGTCCTCTGCGACATCTGCGAGTCCGAGCATGCTACGTTTCATTTCTTCCGACATCTCTGCCCACAGGCTGATGTCTTCTCTGCTGGCTTTCAGACTCTCCGTGTCAATCTTACCAATTGCGCTGTTGAAGTCGATTTTGTCTGCGTCAAATGACTTGCCGCCACCACTTTTTGTTTTCTTGCGCTTTGTCCCAGAAATGCTAATTTCGGGAATAGATTGTATCTCATTGTCATAGCGGCCCGTATTGGCATTGAATCCTGCCCAATTGCCGTTGGACGGCTTGCGGATATAGTTGCCATTGTCGTCGATATTCGAACCCACATTGTTAGGCAGACTATCTTCCCATGATTTAGGCCCGTTGATATATTCAGATAGCGAATTAAACACAGGTATCAGTGTCTGCATGATGGTGTTCGCCAGATTGATGGCCCCTGTTTCGAGGTCAGTCCACAACGTTGCACCTGCACCAGACAACGAATTCATGGTCTCGCCCAGTTCCTTCATGGCATTGTCGAGACGTGTCTGTGCCTGAGCCGCACGGTCGGCGGCTGTCTCCACATAGCCGCCTGCTGCACTCATTCGCTCCTGGATAATCTGAGCGACGGCCTGCGTCATGTCGCCCGTCTCTTTCATGCGCTCACGGATTTCCGTTGCACTCAGTCCGAGGTTGTCGAGGATGGGGAGCGACTTGCGTCCGAGACCCGTCACGATAGAGTCCACGAGATAGTTCACGTCTTGTCCAGTGTCCTTTGCCTGCTGCTGGGCAAAGGCAAGCATGGATCCCATTTGGTCGAGCGATAATCCGAAGTTGTCGAACTTCACGGCCTGCTTCATTAGTTCGAGGTCGTTCACGGTATTGTGGGTCGCCTCGCGCAGATTGTCGAGCAGCCCAGGCTGGTTCAGTCGGTTGAAGGCTTTCTGCACGCCTTCTGCCTCCATTGCCATCTGCTTCCCCTTTGTCACGGCCTCGCTGAATCCTGCTGCCACCGTTCCGAGCACAGCTGCAAACGAGGCATATTGAGCAGCAGCTGCCACGACCGACTTCGTGGTCTGGTTCATAATGCCACCCAGCGTCAGGTTGTCTTGTTTGAACCCGTCGAGTGTTCTGCGTGCCTTGGCGATGTTAGCATCATAGTTGCTTACATCGGCCTTCATTCTTACTAATACGTCACCTTTAGCCATTTGCCTGTTGTTTTACATATTCTTCAATTGCCTCGGCCAGTTCCGCTGCTGCGCTTTCCATATGCCAGGGTGCCGTGTGTCCGAACCAGTTTGAACGGCGCACGGCTCCACGATTGCCGAAGCGGGAATTACGAGATACCGTACCACTTCCAAGGAATCTGAGCGCAAAGCCGCGATCGGCTCCATAGTAGTAGTCCAGTCGGTTGCGCCCGTCATCAATTCGCAGACGGCGGTTGCCGCCTCGCTGGTTGGGATTTTCGTCGAGCTTGCGGTGTCGGCGCAATTCGTACTTTGCACCAGCCGACCCACGTTTTTTCTGGAGGATGCTCAGATTGCCGCCGAAAAGTCTTTTGTACACCGTCGATTTGACGGCCCTTGCAGCCTTGCGCGGATCTTCGCCGATGTAGTCTTTTGCATCTTTCGACAGCTTATTGCGGGCTTCTCTGAGCAATTTCCGAATAAGTGAGCGCACCAGTCCTGCCATGTCGGGGTCGGTGGTCATGATGCTACCGATGGCATCGGCCAGTTCCTGTGCACCGATGACCTCGACATAGCCGTTGTCACTGCCTTCCCTGTCGGATGCTCGTGCGGCGGTTTTGCTTTTTTTGCCGAAATATTCTGTGAGTCTGCCCATATACCTTTCGCACGAAATGTGTGCAAAGGTTTACTTCAAAAAAAATCGGGATGACCTGGCAGTTAGATCATCCCGAAGTCGTGTTTATGACAATATGACAGCGATGCCGCAATAGCCGGTGTCGGTCTTTATCAGATAACAGCGACATGGACACGGATATTGGCGGTTGGCTTTCACCCTGTCGCCGTCGTAATTGCGCGGCACGTAGCCGACGTGCTTACCGTTTGAGTGTACCACCTTGACGGCTGACGGATCGTGAGGATTATTACGTTCGGGTTCCAGCCACCCGTCGAACTCTCCAAGGTACGCATCGAGATTGCCGCGGTAGTTGGCACCGGCAATGTCGAAACGGATATATGACTGACTGCACTCCACCTTAAGCTGCACGTAGTCGTTGCCGTAGGGATGGGTTGCCTTGATACTGATGCCACACTCTTTCAGTGGCAGTGCGCTTGCTGACGGCTGGCGGTTCTTCCACAGAAACCATGCAAGCCACGCGGCTGCAATGATGACGATGTATATCATACTCTTTCCCGTTTTAGTTAGTTTGATGCCGCAAAGATACGGAAAAGAATCGGAACGTGCAAGCATTCTGGGCAAAAAAAATCCCCTGCGAGCTTCACAGCTGGCAGGGGAGCCATTAACCATAAACCATTAAATCAATAATATTAAAACACTCTAAATATCATTATGAAAATAACTCTTTCTTAGTGGCTTCGAGCAGCGCGTCGTAGTCGTAGGTGGCGTGACACATCGCGGAGGCGACGCTGCCCAGCACGCGCCCATAGATAGTGTCAGAAGTCCAGTGGAATCTTGTAATGGTACGATTGATAGAAAATTGATTGGCTTCTTTCATAATCAAGTCTGCCCTGTCTGGCATGGCCTCTGCCAGCATCATCGCTACGCACCATATCCCGCTTGAGTGTCCGCTGGGGTAGCTGTTCGCCCCAAGGTGGTTCTTCTGGTGCTCGGCATACTCGCTCGCCTCTACTTCCGTAGCGCGCCATATACCGTCATCGTCGTAGCCGTAACTACTCGTCTTCTGCCCGTCGTTGTCCTCGATGGCAATATCCACCAAGACGTTCCTGCGGTCATCAGTGTCAGAGTTCTTTTTCTTCTCTTGTGTCCAGTCACACCCAGGCCTCAGTCTTCCGTAGTAAGCAGGGTTATCCACCTTGTTCTGTAGTATCAAGCGGAAATAGGTTGCAATGGCCTGAATACTGAAAGTAAGATTGGCTGTAGCACCTGCTGTCGGGATTTCTTTGCCAATGGTATCAAGACCAAAGGCAGGGTGGAAATGGTAGCCGTTGAATGACTTGTTCTTGCCGTAGAGGTGGTTTGTGCTTTGCTCCTTGTCGGCAATAGCCTGAACTGTGGCTTGATGAATCTCCGGGTCTGTACTGTCGAGATTATAGGTCTTGACAATATGCTCATGCAAACACTTGTCCCATTCAAGATTCTTGTAGGAATCAATCACTAAGGCTTCCATAACGTGCTCTGGACGTTCCTTGTAGTTCTTATCGTAAGGCCCAGCCGAGGATGGCATGAATTGTCTTAAATCCACATAGAAGCCACCTTTACTGACAACATTCTTCTGAATGTCATCTGCTGTTTTCAGGTGATTCAGACCAAGGTCGAGGTAGTAGCTAAGTCCATAAGGATAGCTTGTGCCACCTACTTCTGCTCGCATAGCTGCAATATCTGGATTCAGCTTACCACGCATACCTACATAGATAATAGATGCAACCAGTCTTGCTACATTAGGGTCTGACCTGAACTCAAATCCATAGACAGGACTACCATAGGTATAGCCACCAAGTTCATAGCCTATCTTTAGTATTTGGTTACGCTTCTTCGGCTTCAACTCTGCCAGCTGTAGGGCAAACAGCCAGCCCATCATTGTGTTGTATGCTGCACCCTCATCTTTCTTGTTGCCCCAGATCTCATCTGTGACATTCGGAAAGAGTTCTTGTTTGTAAAGACGGGGAAGTGCTGTAACAGACTCACAAATCTGGAAACAAGCCTCGTTGTAGAGAGCAATTAAATACCCTTCTGTCATTCCTTTATGCGGTACTTCAACATACTCGGAAAAAGACTTCAAAAAATCATCAAAAGACTTTGTAGGTGATTGAACCGTCTCGGTATTACTTATTACTGTCACAGGCTCTTCATTCGCAGGTTCTTGCATATCAGGCTTATCCAATGTCGGCTTTGGTGGAATATCTTCGCTTGCGGGCTCTTCTACAACCTCTTCTTTTGGTTTCTCAGGCTCTTTCTCTTGCTCTGTGGGTACTTCATCCACTGGCTTGTTTTCAGCCTCTGAGACAGGCTTCTCTTGTTCCACACTCGGCTCTTCTTTCTTGTTCTTAATGAAGAACCATATAATTGCCCCTGCTATCGCAATAGCAAAAATGATTAATGCTGCTATTCCCATATTGTTAAACTTTATCGCTTCAGCAGATTATTAATGACTTGCTTGCGGTTGCGCTGATAATTGTACGAGACGTGAATCCAGTAAGTGCCCTTGCTGGAGTGCTCCCAGATGAGCTGGTCGAAATCGCAGTGCGTCTTGATCCACTCAAACCACCGCCGCCCCTTCTCCATGTCGCCGTCGATGCAGATGTCAGCCGCCTGTCCCCGCATGTGCTGCGAGGTGGCGACCCCTCCGACGGCTGCATTCAGTCGCTGACAGCGGTAGCCGCTCGATATGCGGACGGGCACGCCCTGCGCCTTCCTGAGCGGTTCGAGCACCTTGATGGTGAGCCATATCAGGTTGACGATCTCCGCCAGCTTGGGCGTGTTGTCGATGCCCTTGGCCTTGGCTGTCGCCGAGGCGTAGAGCTCTTCGAGCGTGAAATGTTCGCTAATCTGTGTTGACATATCAATCTCCGTTGTACGGTTCGATTTCACTATAACTGATGTCCTGCGAGTCTGGGGATCGCTTCGGCTTCTGTTCCTGCGGACGGATGATCTTGTCAATTTCTCCGCTTTCCGAGATGGTTACGGGCACACGGATGGCACAACCCTCGCGTCCGCACAGCAAAGGGCGCATGCACTCTATCTGACGGCCGTTGCGGGCCACCTGCGCCTGTAGGTCGCGGATGCGCTTGTCGGAGTCGTTCTTCCACTCGTTCATCGTCCGCGTCAGCCGCTCTATCTGTAGTCGCTGCTCGTCGCGCTCTTGCCTGAGGAGCCGGCGGTCTTCCTTCAGTTCCTGGATATACTGCTTCTGCTCCTCGTTGTACTCCTGCTGGGTGTCGAGGTTGGCCTTCAGGTCGTTGGTCATCTGCTGATAACTGGCCTGAATCTCCTTGATCAGCATGGCATTGGCCTGCATAGCCTCGAACTTCGCCTTTTCGGCTTCTGCCTCGGCCTGTTTCGCTTCGGCTTTCGCCTTCTTCTTCTGGTATCGCCATGTAATCAGCGCACCGATGCCGCCACCGCCGAAGATGAGCGTGACGATTGAGATGATTGCTTCAAGTGATAATTGCTCCATATCTTATACTATTGTTTACAACCCGAAGGTTTCCCAGCCTGGGGTTTACTCAGGGCAGGAATCGCCGCAACTTGACCGCTGCGAAGATGATGAGACCGAACAGGGCCAGACAGCCCACGATCATCAGTCCGCGCTCAATCGCCGAGGGCTTGCGCTCCACGTATTCCGTCACGGGATAGGGCACGGGCACGGAGTCCGTGCGGCTCTTGTATATGGTGTCGGTGTGCCAGCGGTCGCGGTACTGGGTGTGCCACCGCTCAATCTTCACCGTGTCGCCCTTCTCGCTGACGCGGATCGAGTCGTGCAGGTAGATGCTGTCGCGGTGGTGCTGGGTGACGAGCATCGTGTCGGTGTGCGTCTCGATGACTGGCACGTACTTCGTCGTGGTACACGAGCCCAGCAGGGCGCACAGTAGCAGCCCGCCTATCAGCATGGCGATGAATGTCGCCATCTGCAAGCACCCGGCCTTCAGCTTGTCATCATTACTCATGCCCTTGTAGGGGTCGTAGCCCTGTGGCATCCAATTCGTGTTGGGGTTGTTGTAGTCTATCATACGCTTTTCGGTTTTGTTGTCGGGCGCATTGCCCGCACAGGTTTACTTGATGAGCCACGGCGCGGGCTTCCTGCTCAGCGACTGGGCGTAGCGTATCTCGCCCTCCGTGTCGAGCAGTAAGCCTTTGGCGTGGTTGAACTGTTTCTGCTGCAATCCGCCAGCCATGTCGTAGGTGATGAAGGTGCGCACGACGAAGATGCCGTCCTCCATGTCGCCCAGCAGCACGCCGTCCTTGACAGCCATGAACAGATGGTCGCGCCCGTTGTAGCGCACCGACTTCGAGGCCAGCCGCTGCTCGTCGATGGTGTGTCCGCCTGCCTGGTTACAGAACATCTGGCATATCAGGTCGGTGCCGGTCTTGTCAACGTGGGCACGCT
>Ga0233383_1000773_pt1 | contig 11724 bp, 7 predicted proteins | sample ElkDunMinimDraft_14_FD_191542 | JGI IMG/M metagenome (GOLD analysis project Ga0233383, IMG submission 191542) | Fecal eukaryotic communites from dung pellets of Tule Elk in California, USA - Elk Dung G16 | ecosystem: Host-associated > Mammals > Digestive system > Large intestine > Fecal | place...
TTGGGCACCTTGGGAGGCCTGGTGGGGATCGCCTCGGCCCGTCAGGAGTCGCGGCTGCTCCGCGCGCAGGGCGATCGGCCAGGGGGGGTGCACCGCCTCGATGGCGCGCTCGCCTCCACGCTGAGGGCCACGCTCTCGTCGTTCACGCTGCTGACGGTCTCGCTGGTGGCCCCGCTGCTGGCCTCGCTCATCCGCGCCCTGGTCACCACCGAGTGCAATCCCTTCGAGCTCATCGGCTTCTTCCCGATGCTCACCCTGCCCTCCGCGCTCCTCGCGTCCGCCCTGGGGGTCCTGCTCGGCTTCGGGCTGCCGCGCATCTGGATGGCCGCGCTGGGGTGGGTGCTCCTCCTGCTGCTCGGCGCCGCATACACCGCCTGGCCGCTCATCGCCGGGCCGCAGGTCTTCGCCTTCAACCCCCTGTTGGGCTACCTGCCCGGACCGCTCTACGACGAGGTGCTGCGGATCGGGCCGCCCCTGTGGTGGTTCCGGCTCGAGACGCTGTTGCTCGCCGTGGCGGCCGTGACGCTCACCGCCGGCCTGCTCGACGTGGTGAGCGGGCGCCTGGGTCGACCGCGCGTGCGACCGGGGACCTGGGCCGCCTTCGCGCTGGCCACCCTCGGCGTCGTCACCATCGAGCAGCGCGCGCCGACCCTGGGGCTGCGCATGAACGATCAGGCGCTGGAGGCGGCCCTCGGCGCCACGCGGGAGAGTCCGCACTTCCGACTGGTGTACCCGCGCGGCACGCGGCCCGAGGACGTGGAGCGCCTGCTCCGGGATGCCGAGTTCCAACATCACCAGCTCGTCCCGCTGCTCGGAGGGGAGGAGCGGAGGATCACGCTGTGGATCTACCGCTCCGACGAGGAGAAGGCGCGGCTGGTGGGCGCGGGACAGACCCAGTTCGCCAAGCCCTGGCGCCGCGAGATCCACCTGAGCTTCCGCAGCTTTCCGCACCCGGTGCTCAAGCACGAGCTGGCCCACGTGATGGCAGCCCCCTACGGCGCGGCGCCCTTCGACGTGACCGCGCGGCTCTTCGGGCTCTGGCCCCTGATGGGGATCATCGAGGGCACCGCCGTCGCCGCGGACGCGCCGCTCACCGGCGAGCTCACGCTCCACGAGTGGGCCGCCGGGATGCGCCGGGAGAAGCTCGCGCCGGACCTGCGCCGGATCCTCGGCCCGGAGGGCTTCTACTCCCAGGCGCCGGCGCGCGCGTACACCCTGGCCGGCTCCTTCCTGCTCCACCTCGCGGAGGTCTACGGTGCCGAGCGGCTGCGCGCGCTCTACCGTCACGGCGACTTCGAGCGCGCCTACGACCGCTCCCTGGATGCGCTGATCGGCGAGTGGGAGAGCTTCCTGGACGGCCTTCCGCTGGAGCCGGTCGTGGTGTCGCGGGCGTTCGCCCGCTTCCGCGAGGGGGCGCTCTTCTCCAGGACCTGCGGCCGCGAGGTCGCCCGGCTCGAGCAGCAGGCTGCCGGGTTGACCCGCACCGATCCCGAGGAGGCCCTTCGCGTGGTGCGCCGCGCCGCGGCCCTCCAGCCGGAGGCACCAAGCTTCCCGCTCGCCGAGGCGCGCCTCCTGCGCGGGCTGGATCGCGAGGAGGACGCCGACCGGGTGCTCACCGCGCTCGCAGGCCGGGTGAAGGGGCAGTCCGCGCTGGCCGGCCAGGTCGCGCTCGAGCGCGCGGACCTCGCGCTCGAGCAGGGACGGCTCGACGACGCCATGGTCCAGCTCGAGTCGGTGATGGAGGACGCGCCGTCACCCGCGCTGCTGCGCACCGCCCTGGTGAAGCAGGCCTCGCTGGCCGATCCCGAGCTGCGCCCCTACATCGCCAGCTACTTCGGCGACACCCGCGAGGAGCTGCGCCTGTGGCACCTGGAGCGCGGACTCGAGCGCAATCCGGGCTCGGCCGTGCTGCACTACCTGCTGGGCCGGCGGCTGACGCAGGTGGGCGCCCCGCGCGAGGCCCTCCCGCACCTGACGCGCGCGCTGTCCATCGGCCTGCCCGAGCCGCTGCGCAACGAGGCCTGGCGCGTCGTGCTCGAGGCGCACTACCTCGCCGGAGACTGCGCGGGCGTGCGCGCCGAATCGGGGGGCCTGCCGGACCTGGGGAAGAACTTCCGCAGCGCACTCGACGGATGGCTCGCGCGCTGTGACTTCGAGGAGAAGGCCTTCGACGGTCCGCTGGTGCCCCGCAACGCTTTCCGCTAAATCGCGCCCCCTATGCACTTCGAGTCGCGCCAGGAAATCGCAGCAACCCTCGAGGAAGTGGAGCGGGCCATGCTCGATCCGGACTACCTCCCCTTCCAGCTCGAGCACCACCCCGTGCTCCTCGAGATCCAGGGTCTGGAGCGCAAGGACCTCGGTGACACGATCGAGCGCCGCGTGCGCTACCGCCCCAAGCCGGTCATCAAGAGCATCGGCCCGAAGGAGGTCCCGCCGGAGTGGTTCGCCTTCGTCGAGTCCTCCACCTTCGACAAGCGCACCCACACGCTGACCTTCACCAACACCGCCACCACGCAGAAGATCAGCCGGATGCTGGTCAACACCGGCACCCTCCGGCTGCGCGAGATCGCGCCGGGTCGCGTGGAGCGCAAGATGGAGGGCGAGATCTCCTTGAAGCTGCCCTTCTTCCTCAAGCCGCTCGGGATGATCGGCGAGCAGGTGATCCGCAGCGAGGGCATCAAGATCCTCGAGGGCGAGGCGCCGGTGCTCCAGCGCTACATCGAGGAAGTCCTGCGCGCCTGACCCGTCCGGAAGTCCCCCCGGAATGCGCGGCATGCTCGCCCGTTGCCGCGCAATTCCCCGACGCTCCCCTCTCGCGTGCTCCGGCCTCCGCGAAGCGGGGCCGTGAAAACGAGAACCCCATGTCCCTGCGCCGCCTGCTGCCCGTCCTGCCCGCCCTCTTGGCCCTGACCCTCGGCGCCTGCGCCGCCAAGCGACTTCCCGGCTCGAACATCGAGGACACCCGTGACACCCGCGCCATCCTCGAGGTGCTCCGCGAGTACCAGAACGCGCTGATGAAGCAGGACGCCCAGGCGATCCTGGCCCTGGTGAGCCCCTCGTTCCACGACGACCTGGGGACCCGGACGCCCCTGGACGACGTGAACCGCGCGACGCTCGAGCGCGACCTGCCCCAGAAGCTCGCCGCCCTCACCGACGTCAACGTCGACATCTCCCTGCGGGAGATCACCTTCGACGGCCCGCGGGCCTATGCGGTCTTCTACTTCGACACCTCCTACCGGATCCCGAAGATCCAGGAGCCGCAGCGGGCGGACTCCGACCTGGCGCGCATGGAGCTCGCCCGCGAGGACGGCAAGTGGAAGATCATCCGCGGCCTCTGACGGCCGCAGCACACGCGCGCTGATTCAGCGCTCGCCATGGACGCGGGGGATTGCCACCTCCTTGGGCGCTCCCCGGCCCTTACGCGTCCTCGGCCTCTTCGCCGACCTTCACGCCCGGACGGGACGGAAGGGAGCTGTGCTCCAGTCAGCTGGAGCCCATCTCGAATTCGGGAGGAGCCTCATGGCCAACGAGCAGCACGTCCGACGCGACTGGCGTCCGAAGGAATCCCCTCTCTCCGCGACGCTCCAGGTCCTGGGGTTCGCCGCCCTCCTCGCCGTGGGCGTGGGGCTGTACGTCCGCCACGCACACCAGCGCAAGGACCTCTTCGAGCGGGTGGAGGAGGCCCGGCTGGCTGCCCGCGAGGACAATCCCCGGTCCCTGCGCGCCGCGCTCGAGGTGCTCGACCGGGCACTGGAGGTCGACGACGGCGACGCCGAGGCCCTCTCGCTGGCCGCCAGCCTCCACGCGGAGCTGTGGCTGACCCACCACGAGGCCCAGAGCGAGGCGAAGGCCCGCGAGCTCATCGCCCGGGCGGTGGCGGTCGACGCGCAGACGGCCGAGCGCTTCGCCACCGAGGGCCTCCTGGCCCTGGCCTCCGGCGAGGGGAGCCGGGCGCGCAAGGAGCTCGCCGCGCTGCTGGAGCGGGGCGCCACCAGCCCCCTGCTCTTCTATGCGGCCGCGCAGGCCTACCAGGACGGCGCGGAGCTTTCGGCTGCCAACGAGCACTTCCGCCGCGCGATGGAGGTGGGCCGCTCCCAGCCCCGCTTCTCGCTGGCCTACGCCGACTACGCGGTGGGCGACGGTCGGCTGGGACCCGCCGCCGAGGTCCTCGAGCAGTCGCTCACCACCCACGAGGGGCACCTGCGCTCGCTGCTGCTGGCCGGACTGGTCGGCGCCTACCGCGGCCAGGTGGGCGACGAGGCGCGCGCGCTGGTCAAGGAGCTCCTCGAGAAGCGCGAGCCCGAGCTCTCCAAGGCGCTGGCCGCCGATGCCCACGCGCTCGCCGCACATGCGGCGCTGGCGCGCGGGGACCTGCCGGGGGCGCTGAAGGAGGCGGCCGCCGGCCTCTCCGCCGATCCGAGGAACGTCCACGCCGCCGCGGCCCGCGCGCACACCCTGACGCTACAGGGGAGCCCGGAGGCCGACGCGGCGTGGCTCGAGGCCGCGGCGCTGCGGCCCTCGGCCACCTTCTTCTACCTGCAGGGCAGCGAGGCGCTCCTGCGCGCGGGCCGGACCGGGGGCGCGCGCGCCCTGCTCGATGCCTGGGAGAAGGTCTTCGCGCCGGTGCGGATCCCCGGCGAGGATGGCCAGCCCATCCCCGCGCTGGACCGGGAGGATCGCTTCTGGATCGCGCGCGCGCGGCTCGCCGAGGCGACCGACCAGCAGGAGCAGGCGCTCGCCCACTACCAGCGCGCGGTGGCGGCCAAGGGGCTCCAGCAGGCCGACGCGCTGCTGGGACTGGGCCGGCTGCAGCTGGCGCGCGAGGACTGGGATGGCGCGCACCAGACCCTCGCGCAGGTGGCGCCCGAGGACGGGACCGGGCTGCTCCCGGACGCCTACCGCGCCATGGGTGAGATCCACTTCCACCGGGGCGACTACACCCGCGGCGCCGCCCACTTCGGCTACGCGCTCGGGCGGCTCAAGGAACAGGGTGCCCCGATCGCGCAGCGCGAGGCCCTGCGCGCCGAGGTCGGACAGCGCCTGCAGAAGCTGCGACAGCCGCAGCTCAGCCGCGCCTGGCTCGAGGAGTCCAAGCAGCTGCTCTGAGGGAGCCGCTCGGGGGCTAGAAGAGCTCGCCGGGAGAGAGCCTGCGCCATTCGGCCGAGGTCGCCATCCACTCGCCGTCCTCGAGCCGGAACGTCACCTCCAGGCGCCAGGCGCTCATCACGCTGTCACGGGCCAGGGTCTTCACGTCGTCGACCTCGGCCCTCGCGAAGTAGGCGTTGAGCTCCGCGAGGACCTCCTCGTCGGAGCGCTCGGTGAGCCCCTTCACGTCGGTGAAGACCTTCAGGTACTGCCCGCGCAGCAGGTGCGCGGCGATGATCCGGCGGACGTCGTCGCGGTCCTGGCCCTGGGGCGAGCGGAAGGACCTGGAGATCGCGTCGTTCACGTCGCCCAGCTCCCGCGCCTGCGCGGCGGCGGAGAGCTGGACGATGCGGCGGCGCACCTGCTCGGACGGGCTGAGCGGCTCGGTGGGCCAGAGGAGGATCACCGTCGCCCCGACGCCGAGCGCCAACAGCACGATGAGGATGCGCCGCAGGTTCAAGCCGCGCCCACCCTGCCCTCGGGCTCGACCACCAGCTCGTCCGCGTCGATGATCTCGGCCGGCCTCAGCGCATCACCGATCTGGCGCAGCCTGCGCTGGCTCAGCTCCTCCAGGTACACGCGCGCGCCGGGGTAGCGCTGCACGAGCTGATCGAACTGCGAGCGGTCCATGAAGGCCGTGGCCGTCTTGCGCGTGGCGACCACGGTCGCGGTCGCGCGCAGGCCGGTCAGGAGCGAGATCTCCCCGGCGATGTCGCCCTCGCGCAGCACTCCCAGGGTCACCTCGCCGCCGGCGGGATCCTCCTTCTGCACCACCAGCTCCCCGGCCAGCACCAGGTACATCCCCGCGACCGGATCGCCCTCCTTGAGGGCCTTCTCGCCTGCGCCCAGCCCCCGGAAGGAGAAGTGCTGCAGGAGGGCCGCGCGCTCCTCCTCGGGGAAGCGCTGGAACAGGGGGGCCGTCGCCATCAGGTGGCGCGCCATGCGCGCCTGCGCGAACTGCGCGAGCACCGTCTGCGTCTCGGGATGCGCGCGGGCCGTGGCGGCCAGCGTCTCGCGGTTGATCTCGAGCACCTCGCAGTCGGTGACCGCCGTCACGTTGGCGCTGGCGGGCGAGCCGGTGAGCAGGGACATCTCTCCGAAGATCGAGCCGCCGCCCAGGAAGCCGATCGTGCGGCTCTCGCCGCCGATGAGCCGCGTCACCTCGGCCTTGCCCGCGACGAGCACCAGGATGCTCTCGCCTCCCTCGCCCTGCACGCAGATGTCGCGGTCCTCCTTCACCGTGCGCAGCCCCATGCGGGCGACCAGCTCGATGAAGGCCTCGCGCGAGAGCTCGGCGAAGAGCGGGAGGGGCGGGCGCGCGTCCGGATCCGCGGAGGGACCTGCGGTGTCCGGCGCGGCGAGGACCTCCAGCGCCGCATCCGAGAGCTCCCCTCCCGACAGCGACATGAGATCCGTCTCGACCTTGCCGTCGAAGAGCGCGTCCGGCGGCCGGGGCGGCGGCACCGCGGCGCGGCCCGCGGGGGCCTTCACCGCGCGCGCGTGGATCCGCGCGAGCGTCTCCTTCACCCGGCGCTCCGAGGGGCTGAAGCCGAGCGCCGCTCGGCACGCCGCGATGGCGCTCAGCAGGTAATCCCGCCGCAGCAGGCCCTCGGCGCAGGCGTGGAGCACCATCACCGCGCGCTCCTTCTCGCCCAGCTCGGCGTAGCACTGCGCGGCGCCCATGCGGGCGCGGTGATCATCGGGACTGCGGCGGACGGCCTCGGCGTAGACCGCGAGGGCCCGCTCGTACAGGCGGTCCTCGACGAGGTCCGACGCGAGCTCGCGAAGGGACTGGGACATCGGTGTGTGCTCCTACTCCGAAAGCGGTTCTTCGTCGGCCAGGTAGGCGCGCGCCTTCTCGGCGATCTCGGAGTCGGACGGCGCGATCTGGACGACGAGGCGGAACTTCTTCTTGGCGGTCGCCGGGTCGCGATCGCGGACCATGTAGCCCTCGTAGTAGACCCGCTGCGCCTGGCTTCGCACCTGGACCATCCCCTCGCGGGCCTCCGCGTCGTTCGGGTTGAGCCGCAGGGCCTCGGTGAAGTGGGTGAACGCGCCGGCCAGATCGTTGCGGCGCAGGTCCGCGCGGCCCACCGCGCTGGACGTCGTGGCCAGCATGGCGTCCAGCTGGCTCCCCAGCGCCCCCGGCAACCCGATCCGCTCGAGCAGCTCGCGCGCGCGGCGCAGGGGCCGGACCGCGGCCGCCGTGGCTCCCGAGCGGATCTTCAGCTGGCCGTCCTCGAAGTTGGTCGCGAACTGGGGAATCAACCGCTGGATGTCGATGGCACGCGCGCGGATGTCCGGGTCGCTCGCGTACTCCTCGATCACCCGGTCGCACTCCTGCGCGGCGCGGGCGAACTCGCCGCCGTGGAGCTTGCGGGACACGTTGACGAAGGCCTGGGACATCGCCGCCGTCCGCGCGCCCTGGCGACGCCTGACCGCGGCCGCGCTCACCACCTGCTGCTGGCGCACGGACTGGGTGGTCGCCTCCGCCTCGAGCGCCTCCGCCGCGGCGATCTGCTCCAGGTACGGGCCGCGGGCCGCCTCGGGAACCGCGCCGAGCGCGAGCCGGGCGCCGTTCAGGTCGCCGGCCTCGATCGCGTGCTCCACGGCCGCCGTCTTCTCCTGCAGCTCCTTGACCTCGATCTCGCCGAGCAGCTTCTTCACCTCGGCGGTGAGCTCCGCGCTCAGCTCGGGGACCGTCGCGAGGGCGCGCCGCGCCTCCTCCCGCTGGCCCCTCTCCGCGAGCTTGCGCGCGTCCTTCACGATCGCCATCGCGTCGCGCTCCGCGCGCGCGCGCTTTCCCTTCTCCTCCTCGTCGACGCCGGGGAACAGGCGCTCGGCCTCGGTGAACAGGATGATGGCGTCGTCCAGTCGGCCCTCCGAGCGGGCCAGCTCGCCGGCCAGGAGCTTCTCCTGCGCGATCGCCAGGCGCGGATCCGGCGGCGTGGGGCCGCTGTCGGTGAGCAGGGCGCGAACGCCGAACCCCAGCAACACCACCAGCAGCAGGCCGCCCGCGATGAGCAACCGGGTCTGCGTGTTCGAGCCCCGATAGACGTCGCTGACCACGTGGGTCATCGTCTTCACGCGGCCGGGGAGGGTCCGGTTGTAGGCCTCGAGCTCGGCGCGCGCAGCCTCCTCGGCCGCGCGGGACGCCTCCTCGAGGGCCTCGCGCTCCTCCTCCTCGAAGCGCCTGGCCTCCTCCTCTTCGCGGCGGGCGGCCTCCTCGGCCTTGCGGTCGGCCTCCTCGCGCGCGAGCCGGATCGCGGCCAGCTCGTCGACGAAGCGGATGGTGGTCTGTCCCAGGCCGATCTCGTCGCCGTGGGTCAACACCACCTCGCTGACCACCTCGCCATTCACCCGGGTGCCATTGCCGCTGCCCAGGTCGCGCATCAGCACGCCGGACTCGTCCTGGACCAGCTCGAGGTGGCGGCGGGAGACCGACGGATCGGGGATGTGGAACTCGCACTCCGGGGAGCGGCCGATCACCATCCGCACGCCCTGGAAGCGGCGCTTGCGACCCTTGCTCTTTCCGCCGATCACCTCGAGCGTCAGGGGCGGACCGGCGCGCGTGACGTCGGGGTTGTCCTCCTCCTCGTCGTCGTGAGCGGGGGGATCGGGCTCACGCGCGGGGGCCCGGGTCGAGCGGGCGCGCGGAGGCGGGGTGCGCTCCTCGCCGCCGCGGCTGCGCGAGGTCGGCGGGCGCGCCGCCCCGGTGGCCTCGACGGGGCTGCCCCATCCGCCATCGGAGGCGTCATCGACGCTCGCCGCGGGATAGTCGTGGCCCGTCTGGTAATGGGGCTGTTCGCTGCCGTCGTCGGTCGCTGAGCGCAGGCGACCGCCCTGACGGGGCGCCGGAGAGGTTGGGCGTCGGGACATGGAGCGCCCCGGAGTGTACGCGATCCGCCTGCCCGCGGAGCAGCCTCGATGCGCGAAATCCCCCCGCGCCCCGGACTGCGCGCACGTCCCGGCGCGTCAAGGGTGCATGCGCGGGATTGCCGGGGTGGGGGCCCGCCGTTACGGTCACGGCGATTGGCCGGGCGCCCGTGGGACCCGATCCCACCGCTTCGGGCCCATCCGTCCTCCCCGCCGTCAGGAGCACCAAGACCCACTTCATGGCCAAGATCGCCCAACCCGCCCGCCCTCCGGCCCGCCCCGTCCTGGCGCCGCCGCCCGCCCCTCCCCTCCTCGCCCCGTCGCTGGTCGAGCGACTGCTGTCCGCCGGCATGTCGCGCGGCGCCGAGTTCGCCGAGGTCTACGTGGAGCGCACCGTCAACACGGCGGTGATCCTCGACGAGCAGAAGGTGAAGAGCGCCCAGTCCGGCGTGGTGCAGGGCGTGGGCATCCGGGTCATCGCCGGCGCCAAGGTCGGCTACGCGTACTCGGATGACCTCGACGAGCCGGCGCTGCTGCGCGCGGCCGCGACCGCCGCGCTGATCGCGGACGGCACCGGGAGCGAGCAGGCGTATCGCGTGAGCCTCGCGCCGATCCCCAGCCACTACCATGTGCCCATGCCGCTGATGGACGTGGAGCTCTCGGCCAAGGCCCAGCTGCTCAAGCGGGCCGACAAGGCCGCGCGCGCCTTCGATCCGCGCGTCCGGGTGGTCCATGCGACCTGGGCGGACAACACCAAGCGCATCCAGATCGCGAACACGCAGGGGCACCTGGTGCTCGACACGCAGAACCTCTGCCGGCTCAACGTGTCGGTGGTCGCAGAGGGACGCAACGGCGAGCGGCGCAGCGGCGTGTTCGGCGGCGGCGGCCGCGTCCCCTTCTCCCACTTCGATGCCTTCACGCCCGAGCACGTGGCCGCCGAGGCCGCGCGTCAGGCCACGGCCACCCTGGGCGCCGCGGAGGCCGCGGCCGGCCCGCAGACCGTGGTGCTCGCACCGGGCTGGAGCGGCATCCTGCTCCACGAGGCGGTGGGCCACGGGCTCGAGGCGGACTTCATCCGCAAGGGCACCAGCCTCTTCACCGGCCAGCTCGGCAACCAGGTGGCGAGCGATCTGGTGACGGTCATCGACGACGGCACGGTCGCCGGGGGCCGCGGTTCCATCAACGTCGACGACGAGGGGACCCCCGCCGAGCGCAAGGTCCTGATCGAGAAGGGCCAGCTCAAGGGCTACATGTTCGACGCGCTCAACGCGAAGCTGATGGGACAGCGCAGCACCGGGAGCGGACGGCGCGAGTCCTTCCGCCACCTGCCGCTGCCGCGCATGACCAACACCTACCTGGCGCCGGGCGATCAGCTGCCCGAGGACATCCTGCGCGGCGTGAAGCGCGGGCTGTACTGCGCGAACTTCGGCGGCGGCCAGGTCGACATCACCAACGGCAACTTCGTCTTCGAGGTGAGCGAGGCCTACCAGATCGAGGACGGTCGGCTCGGGCGTCCGGTGAAGGGCGCGGTCCTGGTGGGCGTGGGCCCCGAGGCGCTCAAGAACGTCAGCGCGGTCGGCTGCGATCCGATGCCGGATCCGGGCATGGGGACCTGCGGCAAGGACGGACAGAGCGTGCCGGTGGGCGTGGGCCTGCCGACCTTGCGGATCGACGACGTCACCGTGGGCGGCACGCACGTGGGAGGTGGCCGATGAGCGAGCACGCCAAGCGGGTGAAGAAGCTGGTGCAGCGCGCGCGCCGCCAGGGTGCGGACCAGGCCGAGGCGTGGCTCGAGGTCGGGCGCAACAGCTCGGTCCGCGTCCGCGACGGACAGGTCGAGGATCTCACCGAGGCCACCGGGAAGGGCGTGGGGCTGCGCGTCTTCGTCGACGGGCGGCTGGGGTTCGCCTATAGCTCCGACTTCGAGCCGCAGGCGCTCGACGCGCTCGTCGATCGGGCGATCACGCTCGCGAAGGCCAGCGCGAAGAACCGCCACAACGGGCTGCCCGACGCCTCGGTGCTCGAGGGACACGCGAAGGTCGCGGACCTGTTCGATCCCGCCGTGGCCGCGCTGGCCCCGGACTGGAAGCTCAAGGCCGCGCTCGAGATCGAGAAGGCCGGCCGCGCGCTCGACGCGCGGGTGAAGACCTTCCGCAGCGTGGGCGCCGGCGAGAGCATCTCGGAGGTCCACCTGGCCACCAGCGAGGGCTACGCGGCCTCCTACGAGGGCAGCTACGTCTTCCTCTTCGCCGTGCCGGTGGCCAGCGAGAACGGCCAGCTGCAGACCTCGTACTGGGTCGACTACAAGCGCTTCCTCTCGGATCTCGAGTCCCCGGAGGAGATCGGTCGCGAGGCCGCGCGCCGTGCCGTGCGCATGCTGGGTGCGCGCAAGGTGAAGAGCCAGAAGGTACCGGTCCTCTTCGACCCGTTGATGGCCGCCTCCTTCGTGGGAACGGTGGCCTCGGCCGCCAACGGCGAGGCGGTCTACAAGAAGTCGTCGATCTTCGCCGGCCGCCTGGACGAGCAGCTCGGCGCGGCCGACGTCACCATCGTCGATGACGGCCTGCTGCCCCGGGGGCTTGGAACCGCGCCCTTCGATGGCGAGGGCCTGCCCACGCGGCGCACCCCCATCCTGGAGCGGGGCGTCCTGCGCTCCTACCTCTTCGACACGTTCACCGCGCGCAAGTCCAAGGCACGGAGCAC
>Ga0233383_1000778_pt1 | contig 11707 bp, 8 predicted proteins | sample ElkDunMinimDraft_14_FD_191542 | JGI IMG/M metagenome (GOLD analysis project Ga0233383, IMG submission 191542) | Fecal eukaryotic communites from dung pellets of Tule Elk in California, USA - Elk Dung G16 | ecosystem: Host-associated > Mammals > Digestive system > Large intestine > Fecal | place...
GGTGACGCCGAAGCGCTGCGCCAGCGCCCCGCTCATGCGTGCGACGGCCTCCGCTCCGATCACCTCCTGCAACGGGAGCGAGAGCAGGGCCGAAAGCGCTGCGTCCTTCACCTCGACGGGACCCGGCTGCGGGCCCGGCCCGGGGGCCGGGAACCCGGCGGAGTGGGCGGTGCGCGATTGCTGGAAGGACATGTTCTCTCCTGTGTCGGAGCTGGACGCGAGTCCGCCCACGCGGTGGACGAAGCAGAAGGCGAGGAGCCGCTGGAACTGCTCGAGCTCGCCGACCTTGGGGTGGATCGCCGCGCACGCCGCGTGGGGAAGCCCCTGGAGCGACTCGCGCGCGAACTGCGTCAGCGACCAGCGCGGCCCCGCCTCGAGGAACAGGCGGACCCCGCTGGCGTGCGCGCTGCGGAAGGCCTCGCGCAGTCGCACCGGCTCGGTGAACTGCGACGTCAGGAAGGCCGGGTAGTCCCGGAGCGGGCGCTCGCCGTAGGCGGCCCCGTCGATGGTCGAGACGAGCCCGGTGTGCGGCGGCGAGAAGCGCAGTCGCTCCAGGGCCGCCCGGTAGGTCGGGCCGGCGTCGGCGATGAGCCTCGAGTGGTAGCCGTGGGAGACCATCAGGCGCGTGGCCTCGATCCCCCGGGCCTCGCTGCGCGCCAGGAGCGCCTCCATCGCCGCCGCGTCCGCGGACACGATGCATGCGCGGGGACCGTTGTCCGCCGCGAGCGCTGCGTAACCGGGCAGTCCCTCCAGCAGCTCCCCGAGCTGCTCGCATCCGCAGGCGAGCGCCAGCATCCCGCCGGGATCCCTGCCGGTGAGCGCCAGGACGGCGCGCGTGCGCACGAGGATCGCCGAGAGACCGTCGGCGAGGCTGAGCGAACCCGCCTCGACCAGCGCGGCGAGCTCCCCGGCGCTCTGCCCCAGGTAGACCGTGGGCCGGACTCCGAAGGAGCGGATGAGGCGGGAGAGCGCCACGTTCACGGCGAGCACGCCCGCGTGGATGTCCTCGTCCCGCTGGGTCCACTCCGCCGGCGAGTCCGTGAAGAAGGTCGCGGTCAGTGGGCGCCCGGTGAGCGCGACGTAGGCGGCGTCCGCCTCGTCGAGGGTCGCACGCACGCCGGGGTGGACCGCCGCCAGCTCGCGCAGCATGTTCGCGTACTGCCCGCCCTGGCCGGGGAAGGTGATCGCCACGGGTGCGCCACAGAGCGCGTCGTCGGCGTGCCCCACGAAGATGCCCGACTGGATCAGGAAGCCGGGATCCACGCCGCGGGTCAGCGCGGTCCGCAGCAGCCCCACCTTGCGGGACAGCTCCGCGGGATCCGAGGCCGTCATCGCGACCCGGCACGGTGCGGGATCGCTCGAGGTCGCTGCGACGGGGGGCTGTCCCCCGACCCACGCCGCGGCGGACCGCTCGAGCACCCGGAGCGCCGCGCTCGCATCGCTGCCACCGGCGGCCACCACGCGAGCGTGCGCGCGAGCCGTGGCCTGCGCCGGACCGGGCGTGTCCTCGCCCCCGCCCCGCGCGGAGCGCGGCCCATCCGCCCGTGACCCGGCGCCTTCCGGGCGCGGTCGGTAGGCCTCGACGATGGCGTGGAAGTTCGCGCCGCCCACCCCGAACGTGCTCACGCCGGCGCGCCTCGGGCCTCCGTCGGGGCCGGAGGGCCAGTCGCGGTTCTCGGTCACCACGTCGAGCTCCGCAGGCAGCTTGGCGTTGCGCTCGACGACCTTGAGCGTGGCGGGGATCGCTCCGCGCTCGACGCTCAGCGCGGCCTTGAAGAGTCCTGCCACCCCGGCAGCCGCGTTGAGGTGCCCGATGTTCGACTTCACCGAGCCGATCGCGATCGGTCGGGTGCGCGCGATCCCGGTCGCGTACACATCCGCGACGGCGCTCGCCTCGGTGACGTCGCCCAGCGCGGTGCCGGTTCCGTGGCACTCCACGTAGTCCACGCTCGCGGCGTGGACGCCCGCGGACTCCAGGGCGCGCCGCATCGCCTGCCCCTCGCCCTCCCTGCTCGGGGCGAGCACCGAGCGCCCGCGTCCATCGCTGGAGCCACCCACGCCGCGGATCACCGCGCGGATGCGGTCGCCGTCCCGCTCGGCGTCCGACAGGCGCTTGAGGATCGCGATCCCCCCGCCCTCCCCCGGGATGAACCCGTCGGCACGGGCGTCGAAGGGGAAGCTGCCCTTCGCCGACAGGGCGTTGAAGCGACAGGCCGCGATGAAGAACTCCGGCTGCATGTCGCACCAGACCCCACCGGTCAGCACCACGTCCGCGAGGCCGTGGTGCAGCATCTTGGCGCTGGCGTGGACCGCCGCGAGGCCGCTGGCGCAGGCCGCGTCGACCACGAAGTGCGGGCCGTGGAAGTCGTGCAGCGAGGCGATGCGACCGGCGTTGAGGCTGCCGATCGATCCGGTCAGCGTGTCTTCGTTGATGGGCGGCAGGCCCCGGGTCAGCCGCTCGGTCGCCTCGCGAAGCAGCGCGGCGCGCGTCTGCTCCGGGACGCCCTGCGCGATGAGCTCCGCTTCGAACTGCGCGGAGAGCACCCGCCAGTGCACCCGGAGATCCGCGAGGAAGCGGCGCCCCTGATAGGGCAGGAAGGCCAGCGAGATCGCGACCCGGTCGTGGTTCCACACGCCGGGGGCGAAGGAGGCGTCGCGCAGTGCCTCCCCGGCCGCGTCCAGGCAGAGCACGTGCGAGGGATCCAGCGTCGCCGCGGCGTTGGGGGGGATCCGGTGTGCCGGTCGCGGTTGCGGAAGCGCGTCGAGGAAGGCCCCCAGCCGCGTGTAGCTCTTGTCCGCGCGGGCGCCGCTGTCGTCGACGTAGCGCTCGATGTCGTACCGGTCCGGGGGCACGGTCGCGGTCCGATCGACGCCCTGCTGCATCAGGCGCCAGTAACCCTCCACGTCGTCCGCGCCGGGGAAGCGGCCCCCCATGCCGATGACGGCGAGCGGCTCCGGGAACCGCCGCGAGCTGCGGCGCACCGGCGCGGCAGGCGGACCCACGCGCCAGGCCTCGAGCACGGCGTGGAAGTTGTTCCCGCCGAAGCTGAACGCGCTCACCGCCGCGCGCGCGGGTGCCCCACCCTCCCCCCGGAGCGCGCAGGCCTGGCGCGGGACGAAGAAGGGCGAGCCTTCGAGCTCGAGCCGGGGGTTGGCCTGCTCGAACGACGCCTGCGGAGGAACCTCTCCGTGCAGAAGCGCCAACGTGGCTCGGAGCATGCCGGCAGCGCCGGCGGCGGACCGCAGGTGCCCCAGGTTCGCCTTCACCGACCCCAGCGCGATGGAGGCCCGCGGCGACGCCCCGTACACCTGCCGCAGCGCGTGCAGCTCGCTGGCGTCGCCGACCTGCGTGCCGGTCGCGTGGCACTCCACGTAGCCGACGCTCTGCGCGGACAGGCCCCCCGCGTCTTCGAGGGCGCGGCGCATGGCCAGCGCCTGCCCCTCGGGCCGCGGCGCCACCAACGAGCGACCGCGCCCATCCGACGAGCCGCCGATTCCCCGCAGCACCGCGAGGATGCGATCGCGATCGCGCTCGGCATCGGAGAGGCGCTTGAGCGCGAAGAGCACCGCGCCCTCGCCCAGGAGGGTCCCGTCAGCCCGCGCGTCGAAGGGGTGGATGCCCCCGGAAGCCAAGCCTCCGAGCTTCGAGAAGGCGATGAGCTCGAGCGGGCCGAGGCGCTCGCTCACGCCACCGGTGACGGCCAGGTCCAGCTCTCCGTCGCGCAGCGCGCGGACCGCGAGATCCACGGCCGCCAGCGACGAGGCGAACCCGGCGTCCACCGAGTAGTGAGGCCCCCTCAGATCGAAGTGCATGTTGAGGCGCCCGGCAGCCACGCTGGCCGAGGCCCCCACCACGTTGTCCTCCGAGACCTCCTTGAGGCGCGCCTGCAGGGAGCGCGCGGTCTGCTCCAGCGCCTCCTGTCGCAGCCCCGCGGGCAGCGCCCGGTACGCCTCGCTCTCGCGGATGGCATCGAGCATGTCGTCGAGCCGGATGCGAAAGCCGCTGTCCGGCTGCCAGCCCAGACCGGTCGAGCCGAGGATGATCCCGGTGGTGTCCTTTGGGATCTCCGTCAGGCCGCTGAGCGCCTGGGCGCCCGCCTCGAGCACCATCCACTGCATCGGGTTGACCGCGGCGGCGTCGGCGGGCGGGACGCGGAAGCGCCGCCAGTCGAACTGGAAGTCGGTCACGAACCCCGCCAGCTCGGCGGTGGTGCGGTCCGGCTCGCTGCGATCGCGGGAGTGGAAGAGGCGGTGATCCCAGGCCGACGCGGGCACGGGGATCAGGGACTGCCGCGCGCTGCGCACGTTGTCCCAGAACGACGCGAGATCATTCGCGCCCGGGACCACGCACCCCGCTCCGACGATGGCGATCGGCTCGCTCACTTGCAGTACCCCCCAACCAGATGAAGCCGGTTCGACTGACTGAAACGAAGCTGCGGACGCACGACGGCCCGTCCGGATGGCCTCGCACGGGGCCATCCGGTGTCACGGGATCGGGATCTTCAGGGTCGGACTACCAGCTGACGTGGATGCTGAAGTCCGTCAGGCTCTCGTTGGCAGGCTTCACTTCGAGCTTTGGCTCGATCTGGCAGAGCTGCGCCATCGCCTCGATCACCACGCCGCACTCCCAGGCGGGGCCGAGCAGATCATTGCTGAAGGTCAGCTGCGCCGAGTTGTCGCTCAGCCGGGTGTAGCTGCGCTCACCGAACGTGGTCACGGCCTTGAAGCCGGAGGGCGCGCTGGAGAGCAGCCGATGCGGACTGTCGCCGGCCAGGATCGTCATCGTCTTCCCCACCGGAGAGGCGAAGAAGAAGGTCACGGCCGCGCGGCCGACCTGGCGCACGGCCCGGTCGAAGGCCTCGTCGGAGGCGTTCGCCGGGATGGAGCCGTCGAGCAGCTTGAGGAGATCGGAGACCGGATAGCGGAAGAAGCTGATGACCTTCTTCACGATCTTGTTGCGGATCGCGTCGGCCTTCTCCACGCCCAGCGTGGTCACCATGTGGTCGATGGTGCTCTCGAAGAAGATGCCCAGAAGGACATCGCGCTGGGAGGACGCCGCGATCCGCGCTTGGAGACGCTTGCGGCTATCCACGAGGGCACCCCGCAACTTCCACGTGACTCACGGTCCCAAGCTCCGGTCCACTTCGCGCTCCGCTCGACGGTCCCAGCACGCTGACTCCCTCTCGATGTCACTATCCGGATGTCTCGACTGTTGAGCGCCTAGAATGCCACAGAATCCGGAATCGAGATAGGTCCCTTCATTCCGGCGCAAGCCGGATACCGTGAGACTGGATCAGCCGGCGTTGGCCTTCCGGGTCTCCTCGATCATCAGCGCTTCGATCGCCTTCAGATCGTCCTCGGTGATCTCGTAGACCTCCTTGTCGGCGAGCTTGGCCTCGATGGCGGCGAAGAGGGCCGGCGACAGGAAGTGCAGGACGTTGCCGCTGCGGTACTCCCGCTCCTTCTCGCCGTACAGGCCCAGGAAGGTCTCGTCGCGGAACCAGCTCTGCTTGTTCTGACGCTGCACCTCGGCGAGCGCGCTGTCGCTGGGCTCGCGCTGGAGGAACTCGAAGAAGAAGCCGGTCGGCTTGCCTCCGGGGAGGTACCACTCTCCGGAGAAGACCTGGATCAGGTTCTCCTCTTCGTCCTTGAGCACGGGCGTGACGAACTGCACACCGCGCTCGAGCGCGTGCTTGTGGAAGGCGAGCAGGTCCGGGGTCCGCAGCGCCAGGTGCTGCAGGTGCGCGGCGGACTCACCGAGCATGTCGCGCACGTGGGAGCCCTCGTTCTCGGGCTCCGACGGCTGGACCACCGCGAAGATCGTGGCGAGCGGATCCTTCTCGCTGCCGTCCCAGGTACCGACGCGTGACGCGTAGGTCATCGACGCGTCCTTGCCGCCCGTCTTCGAGGGCCGGCGCTTCTCGTAGAGGATGTCCTCGGGGCTCGAGCCGAAGATGATCCGGAAGACGGCGTACGAGACCTTGTAGAGCCGCGGGTGGAGCAGCAGGGTCATGTGATCGACCGCGAAGTTCAGGAACGGCTGCTTGGACATGGGGGTTTCCTCGGGGCGGCGGTGGGGGGAGAGACGTCGAACACCGGGTGGCCCGCTCGAAAAGGGCGGGTCACCTCCGGCGCGGATTGAAGGCCGGGTGGCCCGGGGATGAAAGTCACATTGATCGCAGGTGACTGTGCATTTCCTGCACAATGTCCGGAGCATGAACCTGACGCTCGAACAGGCGCGCGCCCTGGACGCGCTGGCCCGCCACGGGACCTTCACCGCGGCGGCCCGGGAGCTCGCCAAGGCGCATACGGCGGTGCTGTACGCGGTGCGCACGCTGGAGGAGCAGACCGGCCTGACGCTGCTGGACCGCTCGGGCTATCGCACGCGCCTGACCCCCGAGGGGGAGCGGGTCCTGGTGCACTGCCGCAGGCTGCTCGAGGCCGAGCGCGAGCTCTTGGCGGCATGCGCCGAGCTCAAGACCGGCTGGGAGCCGACCGTCCGGATCGTCTTCGACGGGGTCTATCCGGCGGAGACGATCCTGCGCGCGGTCGGGGCGCTGCGCGAGGAGGGCGCGACCACCCGGTTCCACGTCTCCGCGGATCACCTGACGGGCGTCGAGGAGCGGTTCGAGCGCGAGAGCGCCGAGCTCATGATCTCGCTCCTCCCGCCCCGGGGCACGGGCCTGACGTCGATCGGCCTGCCGGCGATCCCCGCGCTGCTGGTGGCGCACCGGGCCCACCCGCTGGCGAGGGCGCGCGGGAGCCTGCGCGAGGAGGACCTCGCGGCCGATCTGCTGCTCACGGTGCGCGGCTCGGATCCGCGGCTGCAGCTGCGCACCGAGCACCTCGAGCAGCGCGCGACGGTGGTGCTCAACGACTTCTCGGCGAAGAAGTCCGCGCTGCTGCAGGGGCTGGGGTTCGGGTGGATGCCGACCTACCTCATCGAGCGGGAGCTGAAGCGCGGCGAGCTCAAGGTGCTCAAGCTCGAGCACGGCTCGACGCACGCCTTCCAGCCGCGACTGCACCATCGCACGCAGGTGCGGCTCGGGCGGGCCACCTCGCAGATCATCGAGGCGCTCACGGAAGGCTGAGCACCGGCCAAAGTCCGCTCAGCCATTCCGTGTGAGCACCAGCTTCACGATCTCCGGCGGGCTGCCCACGCGCATGGGCGGCCCCCAGAAGCCGCAGCCGCGACTGACGAAGAGACTCGCGTCGCCCCGATGGTACAGGCCGGCGGAGTGCTCCCACTCGAGGCCGATGAGTGCAGTCATGGGGAAGAGCTGGCCGCCGTGGGTGTGCCCGGAGATCTGCAGATCCACGCCTCGGGTGGCCGCGGTCTCCCAGTTGGCGGGCTGGTGCGCGAGCAGGACCGAGGCGCGGTCGGGGTCACGCCCCACCAGCGCGCGTTCGAGATCGTAGCCGGGCCGTCCCCGCCGCCGACCGCCCGACCAGTCATCGACCCCGGTGAGCTCGAACGCCCCGCCGGCATCCCCGATCGAGACGGTGCGGTTGCGCAGCACCCGGACCCCCAGGCGCTGCAGGTAGGCGACCCACTCGCGCTCGCCGGAGAAGTACTCGTGGTTGCCGGTGACGAAGAAGGTACCGAAGCGGGCGCGCAGTCCGGCCAGTGCTGCGACCGGCCCTCCGAGGTGGCGCACGGAGCCGTCGACCAGGTCCCCGGTGATCGCCACCAGATCCGGACGCAGGAGGTTGGTGCGCTCGACCAGCGCGTCCATGAACCTCCGCTTCACGAAGGGGCCCACGTGGATGTCGGTGAGCTGCACCACCGAGAAGCCCTCGAGCGAGGCGGGCAACCTCGGCAGGCGCACCACGACCTCGGTGATCTCCGGCGCATGGAAGGCGCGAAAGGTCCCGTAGCCCGCGAGCCCCACCCCGGCGAGGCCGGCACCCGCGCCCGCGGTCCGCAGCAGCAGCGCCCGCCGCTCGTGATCCACCGGGGGTTGGGGGAGCGCGCGGCGGCGGGCGCGCGCGCGCTGCAGCCGTGCGACGACGAAGCGCGACAGGCGCAGCAGATCGAGCGCGGCGAACGCGAGTGCCAGACACAGGAGCAGCCCCAACCAGCCGTAGAACAGGCGGAGCAGGATCTCGCGCTCGGCCTCCCCCAGGTGGTCGCGGCTGCGATTGCGGAACGCGAGCACCGCGGTGAAGAAGCCCAACACCAGGAGGATCAGCGCGCGCGCCCAGCGCTGTGGCGCGATCCTCCAAAGGTGGCGCAGCAGGTAGAGGTGTCCCAGCAGCGTGCCTGCGCCGATGAGCAGTCCGAACGAGAGTCGCATGCAGGCGGATGGTCCCACGCCCAGGTCCCGAAGAGGACCGCGTCCTTCAGCCCCCGAGCTCCCGGGCCTCGACGAAGACGGTCTCGATCGAGACGCCCTGCTCACCGGCGGTGCCCCGGTGGTACGCGAGCACCTCCCGACCCTCGGGCTGGTGGACGCCGCCCGAGCGCCCCATCACGTGGACCGCAACGCCGGCCACGTGGGTGTCGTAGCCGCCGCCGCGCGGGTCGCCCAACAGGTGGAGGTGGCCGCAGAGCACTGCGTCGACGCTCGTGTCGCGCAGGAACTGCTCCACCGCTGGCTGGTCGCGAAAGCCGAGCCGCGCGTCGAGCAGGTGCTCTCCGTGGCGCCCGACCCAGCGCCGGAGCGGCCTGGGCCACAGGGAGAGCAGGTACTCGCGGCTGACCTCCCACGTCGCGGGGGTGTGGTGCATGAGGAGGATGCGCGGGCCATCGGCTGCGGCCCAGGTGCGCTCCAGCCAGCGGCCCTCGGCCGGATCGAAGTGCCCCTCCGCGGCGCGCCACAGCCCGCGACGCGAGCTGGTGTCGAGCAGGCCGAGCTGGACGCCCTCCACTTCCTTCACGCAGGGGTATGCGGCGCGTCCCATCCGCCGTGCACCGTCGAAGGTCTCGGAGAAGAGCGCCACGAACCGCTCGCGGCGACGGGTACTCGGGCCACGCACCTGCACGCGGGCCAGCAGCTCCATCGGGAGGGCCCTGGACAGGTCGCGAAGGAGGTGGCCCTCGCCGAAGGGCCACACGTCATGGTTTCCCGGAACGAGCGAGGCGCGCGAGGCGTGCAGGTATCCCCGCGCCAGCAGGTGCTCGCGGAGCGCACGTGCATCCTCGAGGTTTCCGTGATCAACGAGGTCTCCACCGAAGAGCAGGTGCTGCGCGCCGTGCGCGATCGCGTGATCGACGAGGCCGCGCATGAGCGCATGTTCCCTGGCCAGCGAGCTGCGGCCGAGGTGCAGATCCGAGAAGTGCGCGAAAACCAGGGTCATGGCACGGACACGGGTGCTGCGAGGTCGCCCCTCCGATTCGCGAGGGTCCCGCCAGGCAGGGCCTGGTGCGAGCGCACCTCCGAAGGCGACGAGGAGGATCCCTGGGGTCGGGGTGCTAGGTTCGCGCGGTCGTCTCTCACTGGAGTCTGCCCACATGGATCGCGCACGGCGATGGCCGCTGGCCCTCGGAATCCTCCTGTTCACGGTGGGCTGCGATCAGGCCACCAAGCAGATCGCCGTGGCGACGCTCGCGGGAACCCCACGACAGAGTCTCCTGGGAGGCTTGCTTCGCCTCGAGTACGCGGAGAACCCCGGAGCATTCCTCGGCATGGGCGGTCGCGTCCCCGAGAACGTGGCGTTCTGGATCTTCGTGGTCGGCGTCGGCCTGTTGCTGTTGGGTCTGGGCGCGTGGCTCTTCCTGGCCAAGGACCGGCAGTCCCCCGCGGTGGTGGTCGCCTTGGCGCTGATGCTCGCGGGCGGCGCCTCGAACTGGGTGGACCGGGTGACGAACGACGGGCGCGTGGTCGACTTCCTCAATCTCGGGATCGGCGGCGTGCGGACCGGCATCTTCAATGTCGCGGACGTGGCCATCATGGCCGGTGCGGTGGTCGCCTTCATCGCTTCGGCCAAGGCGAATCGGGCCCCTCCTGCACCACCGGAGCGCGCGCAGCAGCGCTGAACCGCGCAATGGCGGCCGGGCAGGCGAGCCTGTCCACACGGCAAAGTTTCACTCGCAACTATCTGGGTGAGCGGTTAGACGAGGAGCTGCCCCGCGCCTTCCGGATCCACCGAGGCATGGCGGAGCGCTCCTCCTCTCCTCGGCGTGACCCACCATGAGCGACCTCTCACAGAGCTACGGACGCTGCCTGCTGGACGGGCAGTTCTTCGACAAGTTCTACGACCGCTTCACCGCGGCCTCCCCCGAGGTTGCTCAGCGCTTCCGAAACACGGACATGAAGCGGCAGAAGACGATGATGCGTCTGAGCCTCTCGATGCTGGTGATGTTCGTCGAGGGCAAGCCCATCGCGCGTCCGTCGCTCGAGGCGATCCAGAAGACGCACGGTGCGGGTCGTTACGAGATCCCCGCGCGCCTCTACGACGTGTGGCTCGAGTGTCTCATCCAGACGTTGCGCGAGTGCGATCCCCGCTTCGATGACGCGCTCGAGCAGCAGTGGCAGCAGGCGATGCAGAAGGGCATCGACTTCATCGCCGCCTGCGGTCGGGGCGAAGGCTGAGCGACCTCGACCTCTCGCGCTGGCCAGCCACCATTCAGGGCAGCCGCTCCATCGCCGCCAGCGTCGGGGCTGGTCGTCCGCGCCGCTCGCGGTGCCTTCAGCGTCCTTGAAGGGAGTGCGGGACGGCCTCGTCGAGGCCTTCCGACCCCTGATCCTTGGAGCCGCAATCGAGGCTTCCGGGGCGGGAGCCGATTGAAGGCCGAGGCCCGAGGCGCGGTGACAGGGTTGGGGCACGTCAGCCCCGCCAGTGCTCTGCAGTCGGCGCCGACGCGTACGACGCCTGCCTGGGAGCGACGGTGTTCGAGGATCGTTCGGGGTCTACCTCGTCCTTTCCACCGGCAAGGCCGACCCTGACCTGCGCGCGGCGAGCGGCGGGATGCCGCAGGACGCGGGGTTCGTCGGACACAAGGCCTGAGACTCGGGGTGACGTCGCTACTCGCGAGCTTGGGAGCCTCCTGCGAAATCGGGCTTTCGGCGCTGCGAGATTCTTGCGCGCGAAAATCGCGCGAATTAGCTCTGGCAGCTCCCGGCGCCGCCCGCTCCCTTCCGGAGCTCACTCGCGCCGGCCCCCACCGCCATGACCGATTCCAAGTCGCCCTCGAAGGCTCTCCACATCTCCCTCTGGATCGCGCAGGTCCTCCTGGCCGTCATGTTCGGCATGGCGGGCCTCATGAAGACCTTCCAGCCCATCGACGGGCTGGTCGCGAGCGGAATGACCTGGGCGGCGGAGATGCCCGGGCTGGTGCGCTTCATCGGCATCTCTGAGCTGGCGGGCGCCGTCGGCTTGATTCTGCCGGCAGCCCTTCGCATCAAGCCCATCCTGACCCCGGTGGCAGCGGTGGGTTTGCTGGTGGTGATGATCCTGGCAGCCGGGTACCACCTGTCGCGGGGCGAGCCGGGCGCGTCGACCAACCTCGTACTGGGCGCCATCGCCGCGTTCGTGGCATGGGGTCGCTTCAAGGCCGCGCCGATCGCGCCGCGCTGAAGACCACGCCGATCGCGCCGCGCTGAAGGCCACGCGGTGCTGAAGGCCACGCGGTGCTGAAGGCCACGCGGTGCTGATGGCCACGCGGTGCTGATGGCCACGCGGTGCTGATGGCCACGCGGTGCTGATGGCCACGCGGTGCTGATGGCCACGCGGTGCTGATGGCCACGCGGTGCTGAACCCCTCG
>Ga0233383_1000781_pt1 | contig 11680 bp, 10 predicted proteins | sample ElkDunMinimDraft_14_FD_191542 | JGI IMG/M metagenome (GOLD analysis project Ga0233383, IMG submission 191542) | Fecal eukaryotic communites from dung pellets of Tule Elk in California, USA - Elk Dung G16 | ecosystem: Host-associated > Mammals > Digestive system > Large intestine > Fecal | place...
GCCGCGCGCATGACGTCGCTCTCGGTGACCATGCCCACGGCCTTCTCGATGACCTCGACCTTGACCTTGTGCGTGGAGAGCTTGTTGACCGCCTCGGCCACCGCCTCCACCGAGCCGTGCACGTCCGCCTTGATGACCAGGCGCAGCTCCTTGCTGCCCGCGCTCGGGCCCTTCACCTTGGCGAGCAGATCCTCGAGCGTGCTCTTGCTCGTCTTGCCCAGATCCGCCTGGCGCTCGCGCATGGCGCGGTGCTCGGCGATCTTGGTCGCGGCGCGCTCGTCGGCGACCACGTGGATCTTCTCACCGGCCACCGGCACGCCGGAGAGGCCGATCACCTCGGCGGGGTAGCCGGGCAGGACCTCCTTGATGGCCTCGCCGCGGCTGTTGGTCATGGCGCGCACGCGGCCGTGGTGGACGCCGGTCACGATCGCGTCGCCCACCCGCAGGGTGCCCTCGGAGATCAGCACCGTGGCGACCGGGCCGCGGCCCTTCTCCAGCTTGGACTCCACGATGGAGCCGACCGCCGGACGCGAGGGGTTGGCGCCCAGCTCGAGCACCTCCGCCTGCAGCGCGACGTTCTCGAGCAGCAGGTCCAGGCCCGCCCGCGTCTTCGCGGACACCGGCACCATGATGGTGTCGCCGCCCCACTCCTCGGGGTTGAGCCCCTGGTCCGCCAGCTCCTTCTTCACGCGGTCCAGGTTCGCCGTGGGCAGGTCCATCTTGTTGATGGCCACCACGATGGGGACGTCCGCCGCCTTGGCGTGCTTGATGGCCTCGATGGTCTGCGGCATCACGCCGTCGTCCGAGGCGACCACCAGGATCACCACGTCGGTGATGTTCGCGCCGCGCTCACGCATGGCCGTGAAGGCCTCGTGACCCGGCGTGTCCAGGAAGGTGACGTCGCCGCTCGGGGTGCTGACCGAGTAGGCGCCCATGTGCTGGGTGATGCCGCCGGCCTCGCCGGATGCCACCGTGGCCTTGCGGATCGCGTCCAGCAGGCTGGTCTTGCCGTGGTCGACGTGGCCCATGACCGTGACGACCGGCGGGCGCGGACGGGTGAGCTCGGGATCCTCCTCGACCTCGGGCAGGTAGTCCTCGACCTCGAAGCCGACCTTCTCGACCTTCCAGCCGTAGTCGGAGGCGACCAGCTCGGCGGTGTCCTTGTCCACCACCATGTTGGCGGTGACCATCTTGCCGAGCTTCATCAGCTTCTTGACCAGCTCGTTGGTCTTGACGCCCATCTTCTGACCGAGCTCGGAGACGCTGATGCCCTCCTGGAGCTTGATGACCTTCTTCTCCTCGGCCATCTCGGTGATCTGGGTCTTGGCGCCCTTCTTCGTCGGCTTGCGCTTCTTGCCGCGGATCGGGATGGTGACGCGGCCCCAGACCAGGTCGGTGATCTCCTGCTTGGAGAGGCTGCCTTCCTTCTCGTTGGGCTTGCGACCGGCGCCGCGGCGGTCCTTGTTGCGGCTGACGTCGACCAGCTCGCGGCCGCGGCCCAGGGTGTCGGGGACGACCTGGAACTCACGGCGCTCGCCGAGCGCCTTCTTGCCCGGCGCCATGGGGATGTTCTTGTGCGCCGTGGACGACGGCGTCACGCGGCGGACCTGGATCAGCGGGCGGCTGATGACGACCGCCTGGGTCGCGGTGGGGCGCAGCGTGCGCGGATCCACCGGCGGCTGGGTCACCTGACCGCCCTGGCCTGCCTGGCCGGGCTGCACGGGGTGCACCGACTGGGCGGTGGCGCCCGGGACGCCGGGGCGCGGGGCTCCGGGGGCACCCGGGACGCCGGGGCGCGAGACCACCGTCGCGGGACGGTGCTGACCGGGGCCGCCCTGACCGGGCCCCTGCGGGCGACCGTAGGCCGGAGGCGGACGCGAGATCACCTGCGCGCTCGGGCGGCTCGGCGGCGACTGCGGGCGGCCGTAGGCCGGCGGCGGACGCGAGATCACCGTCGCCTGCACGCCGGGTCGGCGCACGGGCGGCGTGGCCGCGACCGGCGGAGGGCCGGACTGAACGGGGGTCGCGGGCGTGGTGGTGCTGGCCGCGATCGGAGCAGGACGCTCCTCGGGAGGGGGGACATTCGGCATGGAGGAAATAGACGGCTCTTCGACGCCCGGAGGCGCAGCAACAGGAGCCTCGGTCGCGGGCTCTTGGGTTTCGGGGGGATCCTGGTGCTCGGGATGCCCGGCGACCGGGGCCTCCTGGACCTGCTGCTGAACCGGAACCTCTGGCTCGGAGGCGGCGACAGGCTCCGCCGGCGCTTCCTCGCGCGTGGGCTCCTGCTGCTCGAGGGGTGCGTCGGCGGGGGCGTTCGCGGACGGCGTGGTGACCGCACGGCGACGCACCACGAAGCCCTTCGCCGCCACCGGCGGAGGCGCAGACCTGGGCTGGTGCTTCTCCAGGAGCCGCTGCAGGGCAGAGGCGGCCTGGTCGTCATCGAGCGAGGAGGAGTGGGTCTTCACGTCGTATCCGAGCGACTGCAGCTCGGTGACGATCTCCTTGTTGTCGAGCTCGATACCGTGGCCCTTGAGATCCTTGGCAATTTCGTGGACGCGCTTCTTCGACATACAGACCGTTCTATCGCCTTGTTTCGGGCCAAGCCCTCGGAACCTTCCGGGCGCAGCACCCTAGACCAAAATCATTCCCCGCTGGCGAGACCTATGTCTCCCGCGGGCCTCAAACCGATCAACCCCACCCATCCGCTGCCCCCCCCAGAGCCACCCAGAGGTGCCGGGGATCCACGCCCTTCAACCGTCCACGGAAGGCCTTGCCCAGCGACTTGCGCTTGAGCGACGCCTTCAGACAACCGGGCCCACAAAGGTAGCCCCCTCGTGACTGAGCCGCCTGCCTTCCGTCAATGACCGGCTGGCCGCTCGCGTCGAGGACCAGCCGGACCAGGTGCTGCTTGGGCTTGCGACTGCCACACCCCAGACAGGTGCGCAGTGGCATCCCCGCCCACTCCTCCGGAACCGTGCGGGAGGAGGGACGTGCCTTGCCGCTCATACCTCTGGAGCGGACGGCGCCTCGGTGGTCTGCAGGGGCGCATCCGATGCGCGCTGCGCGTTGAGCTCGGCTCGCAGCCGGGCCTCCTCGAGGAGATAACCTTCGGCGGCGCTCTTGATCTGCCGCGCCTTCTTGATGCCCACGCCCGGGACGTCACCCAGCCGCGCGATGTCCTTCTCGTTGGCCACGTCCTCGACGGTCTTGTAGCCGGCGAGCAGGAGGGACTCGATGGCACGCTCGCCGAGGCCGCGCACGCGCGCCAGCCGCTCGGCCTGCGTCAGCTCGTCGGGGTGCCGACGGGCCTCGGCCTGACGGGCCGCCTCGCGCTCCTGATCCAGGCGGGCCAGCTCGATCTGATCGTCGATCATCTGCGAGCGCGCCTTCTCCTGCATGGCGACGACCTGCTCGGGATCCACGCCGGGGACCTGCACCAGGACCTCGGGGTTCGCCTCGGCGATGTCCTTGGCCTGGCGGAAGCCGTGGGCGTAGAGCGTCTCGATCAGCATCTCGTTGACGCCCGGCAGCGCGCCCAGCGAGCGGGAGGCGAACTCGCGCAGCTCGCCCACGCGGGTCTCGCTGTTGATGTCGAGCTTCCAGCCGGTGAGCTGGGCGGCCAGGCGCACGTTCTGGCCGCGGCGGCCGATGGCGAGGGAGAGCTGGTCGTCGGGGACGATGAGCTCCATCGCGCGGTTCTGCTCGTCGATGATGACGCGGCTGACCTCGGCGGGCGCCAGCGCGTTGCACACGAAGCGCGCGAAGTCGTCGTCGTAGGGGACGATGTCGATCTTCTCGCCGCGCAGCTCCTGCACCACCGCCTGCACGCGGCTGCCCTTCATGCCCACGCAGGCGCCGACGGGATCCACGTCCGAGTCGCGGCTGGAGACGGCGATCTTCGCGCGACCACCCGGCTCGCGCGCGGCGGCCTCGATCACCACGATGCCCTCGGCGATCTCGGGGACCTCCATCTCGAAGAGCTTGGTGAGCAGGTTCACCGAGGCGCGGGAGAGGATGATCTGGGGACCCTTGCTCTCGCGCAGCACGTCCAGCACGTAGGCCTGGACGCGGTCGCCGGCGCGGTAGGTCTCGCGTGGGACCTGCTCACGCACCGTCAGCACGGCCTCGGCGCGGCCGAGGTCGACCACGATGTTGCCCCGCTCGAAGCGGCGGGCGATGCCGGTGACGATCTCGCCCTTGCGGTCCTTGTACTCGTTGTAGACGTTCTCGCGCTCCGCATCGCGGGTGCGCTGCAGGATGACCTGCTTGGCGGTCTGCGCGGCGATGCGGCCGAAGCCGCGGCGGAAGGTCTTCAGCTGCAGGATGTCGCCGTACTGGTCGTCCTGCGCCTTGGCCTCGGCGGCGTCCTCGTCGCGGTAGAAGATCTGGAACACGAGCTCGTCGCCGACCTCGACCTCCATCCCCTTCTTGTGCGCCTCGTCCACGGTCAGCTGGTTCACCGCCTGGATGGGATCGGTGACCTGGTCCACGACCACGATCGCCTGGAAGAGCTCCACCACGCCCTTGGCGGCGTCGAAGGTGGCCTCCAGGTTGCGGTCCTGGCCGAAGTGCTTCTTGGCCGCGGTGGTCATCGCGTCCTCGAGGGTCGCGACGAGCACGCTGCGCTCGATGCCCTTGTCCTTGGCGACCTGGTCGAGGATGAGATTCAGATTGGGGAGTGAAGCCTGCGTGGCCATGGGGTGCTCCGTGGGGTTCCGCGGTCTGGAGGCTGGTCTCCGACAGGGGGAGGGCCTCAAACCTGTATGTCAGTCTCTAGAATTCGTACTGGACGTGGGCCTTGGCCACGTCCTTGAACGGGATGGAGATGCGCCCTGCGCCCTCCACGTCCAGCACCACGACCGCGTCGTCGGCCTCGATCAGCTTCCCGGCGAAGCTCTTGCGCGGCGGATCGCCGATCGGACCGAAGGTGCGGACCTTGATCTTCTGTCCCAGCACCCGCCGGTAGTGCTCGGTCTTCTTGAGCGGGCGGTTGAGGCCCGGCGAGGTGACCTCGAGCGAGTACTCGTTGGGGACCACGTCCTCGACGTCCAGCACCGTGCTGACCGCCCGGCTGGCGCGCGTGCAGTCCTCGAGGCCGACCGCGTTCTCGGGGCTCGAGCCGCCCAGCTTGTCGATCGTCAGGCGCAGGATCCAACCACCGGGCTCGCGCAGGTACTCCACGTCGAGCAACTCGAGCTCCTCTCCGGCCACCAATGGCTCGGCAAGGTCGCGGACCTTCTGCTCGACGGTCTGTTTGACGGGGGGATTGGACATGGTCGCTTGCGGGCCTGCGTATCGGACGTCTCCAGACCCCAGAAACAAAAAAGGTGGGCGATGTGCCCACCAGACCTGGAACCCGGGTACTGGTTTCTTCGGCGGCGCTCCTAGCACAGAGGATGCGTGGCGCGCCACCCTTAGAGTCCCGGGGCGCTTCGGGCCGCCCCGGCGGGAGGTATAAGCACGGCATGGAGCTCATGGCAGCGGTTCAGATGACGTCCGGCCCGGAAAAGGATCGGAACCTCGAGGTCGCGACCGCTCTGGTGCGGGAGGCGGCCGCCCTGGGAGCGCGTTTGGTGGCGCTGCCGGAGACCTTCAACTGGATGGGCCCCGAGGCCGAGCGCGAGGGGGCCCTCGAGCCGCTCGATGGGCCGACCGGGGAGCGGATGGCCTCCCTGGCGCGCGAGCTGTCGATCTTCGTGTTGGCCGGGAGCGTGCTCGAGCGGGGCGCGCCGGACGGGCGGGCCTACAACACCTCGGTGCTCTACGGCTCGGAGGGCGAGCGGCTGGCCGTCTACCGGAAGATCCACCTGTTCGACGTGGAGGTCGGTGACGGCGCGACCTACCACGAGAGCGCGCGGGTGGCGCCGGGGGATGCGGTGGTCGCCGCCGACACCCCGCTGGGCCTGCTTGGGTTGAGCGTCTGCTACGACCTGCGCTTCCCCGAGCTGTATCGCCAGCTCTCCTCGCGAGGCGCCGAGCTGCTCGCGGTGCCGGCGGCCTTCACCCTGATGACCGGCAAGGATCACTGGGAGGTCCTGCTGCGGGCGCGCGCGATCGAGAACCTCTGCTGGGTGATCGCGCCCGCCCAGGTCGGCCAGCATCCCGGCAACCGGCAGACCTACGGGAACGCGATGGTGGTGGACCCCTGGGGGACGGTGGTCGCGCGCGCCTCGAGCGGGCCGGGACTGGCGCTCGCGCGGGTGGATCCCGCCCTGCAGGCGCGGGTGCGCGCACAGCTCCCGGCGCTGGGCCACCGGCGCCTCTGAAGAGGGACGCGACGGACGTCGGCAGAGGACCTCGATGCGGACCGCGCGAAGCGGGTGCCCGCCCTCCCCGACCCGACGGCCCTCCCTCGAGAAACCATGTGGAGCCAGGCCGCCCGGACGGCTCCATCGGAAGGTGGCCGCGCGCCTCACCGGCTTCAGGCCCACAGGAGGCCCCGAGGTCCGCTAAGGTGGCGCTTCCGTGAACGCTCGATGCCTCCTGCTCGGGACCGCGCTGCTGTTCGGCTGCGCAGATCCCCTCCCCGCCCCGGCGGCTCCCCATGCGGACCAAGCGCCCCCGGCGCGCGCCACCGTGAGCGCGCTGCGAGGGCCGGTGTCGGTGAAGCGCGCCGCAGGTGACGAGTGGCGCAAGGCCTCGGTCGGCATGCGGCTGTACGCGGACGACAAGATCGCCACCGGCGCCGAAGGCACCGCGACGCTCACCTTCGAGGCCGGCGGCAGCCTGGAGCTGGAGGAGAACGCGCTGGTCGGCCTCTCCGAGCCCCGCGCGCTCCATCAACTGCGCGCCACCGACGTCACCGTGCACCGCGGCCGGGTGGAGGCCACGCTGCTGCGGCCCGACGCGCAGACCCTGTCGCTGGAGACGCCCGCGGCGGTGATCACCGCCGGGCGCGAGGTGGTGTTCCAATGAGCGCCCTGCTGTTGCTTTTGCTGGCCACCGCGCCCGCCGCCCCCGCCGAGGCGGTCCTCGCCCGGGGCGAGACCCTCGAGCACGTGGCCTCGCGCGCGGTGGGTGACGTGCGGGCGGCCTCGGAGCTGCGCGCGCTCAACGGGCTGCCCCCCGGCGATCCGCCGGTGGGGACCACGCTCAAGCTGCCCGGGCCCGAGCGCGCGCGCGCGCGCAGCGCCCTGGACGCCGCGCACGCAGCGGTCCGCCAGCGCGAGGAGCCGACCCGCCAGGAGGCCGAGAAGCGTCTGGTCGAGGCCGAGTCCCTCTTCACCGCCGCCCGCTACCACGACGCGGCCAAGCTCGCCGACGAGGCCTGGGCGGCAGGCAAGGCGACAGCGCCCTCGCCGCAGCGCTTCGCGGTCGCCGTGGAGGGCGAGAGCGGCACCACCCGGATCACCAATCATCAGGGACCGGCCGTCCGGGTGGAGGCGCAGGGCGTGATCCGGGCGGTGCGCGAGGGCCATACGCTGGTGGTGGAGCGCGGCCGCGCGCCACCGGTCGCCGCGCCGGTGAAGCCGCCCAAGCTGGACATCGGGGTCCCCGCGCCGCTGTCGCCCGCCTCCAGCGAGGTCCTGCGCCTGCGGCCGCTGGGGCGCGGACTGGAGCCGGTCACCGTGCGCTGGAGCGCGGTCGCCGAGGCGGACGGCTACGTGGTGCGCGTACAGGATCGACGGGGCCGCGAGAGCCTGGTGCGCACCACCCGGCTCAACGCGCAGCTGCCGAGCCTGGGCCCGGGCAGCTACCGCTGGAGTGTGCGTGCGGTGAAGGGGGATCAGGAGGGAGAGCCCAGCGTCACGGTGCGCTTCACCGTCGAGGAGGAGCCCCTGACCCTCGAGGTCAAGGGTTCGGGCTGGAAGTAGGCATGCGACTCTTCAGGCTCACCCTGCTGCTGATGCTGACCTGCAGCGTGGTCCCCGCCGCGCTCTACGGCTGGCACACGCTGCGCAGCACGCGCACCCTGCTGGTGCGCGACGTCCAGGAACTGCATCAGGAGCGGGTCAAGCAGCTGCGCCTGCGGACCGAGGCCCTGATCGACCCGCCCCTGCGCTCGGTGCGCGGGCTTGCAGCCCTGCCGGGCCTCTCCACGCTCCCTGCCGAGCAGCAGCGCCTGCAGCTGTCGGCCGTGCTCAGCCAGAACCCGGAGATCGGGATCCTCACCCGCTTCGACGCGGACGGGCAGCGACTGCCGGGCCTGCAGGGCTTCGCCGTGCAGGACGTGATGCCCACGGAGCTGGTGGCCCACGAGCAGCGGGCCCAGGCCCTGCTCGAGCAGGACGGGCGATCCTTGCGCGTCTCGCAGGTGGCGCAAGGGGAGCGCTCGCGTCCCTCCAGCGTGACGGTGTTGGTGCCGCTGGCGGAGAACCGCGGGTACCTCGCCGCGGAGATCCTGCTCGAGAGCATGGAGGCGATGCTGGCGCAGGAGCGCACCGGCTCGGATGGCGTGGCCTACCTGGTGGACGCGGGCGGGCGCAGGGTCGCCGGAGGGCCGCGCGAGGGCGACTTCCTGCACCGCCCGGTGGTCGCGCACCTGCTTGCGTCGAAGGCGCTCGAGGGGCCCTCGCTGGTGCAGGTCGGCCACTTCGGCGAGGGAGACAGCTCGGTCATCGCGGCCTACGCGGTGCTGCGCGGGCTGCACTGGGCGGTGATCGCGGAGCAGCCCACGCAGACGGCCTACCTGCCCGTCACCGCGCTGCAGCGCAGGCTGGTGCTCACGCTGCTGATGGCGCTGGGACTCGCGGGGCTGCTGTCCGCGCTGTTCTCACGCCAGCTGACCCGGCCCATCGAGCGCTTCCGCAGTGGCGCGATGGAGCTGGCCCGGGGCGCCTTCGGCGTGAAGGTCGAGGCGACCCAGAACAACGAGCTGGGCGACCTCGCGCGGACCTTCAATTACATGAGCGAGCAGCTCGCGGCCTACGACGCGGAGAACCGCGCGCTCTACCAGAGCCTGGAGGACGGCTACCTCGAGACGATCGTCGCGCTCGCCAACAGCATCGACTCCAAGGACAGCTACACCCGGGGGCACAGCCAGCGGGTGGCGGACATCTCGGTGGAGATCGGCCGGGAGCTGGGGATGAACGAGATCGAGCTGCGACAGCTCCGTTACGGCGGCATCCTCCACGACGTCGGCAAGATCGGCATCGTCGACGCGATCCTCTGCAAGCAGGACCGGCTCACCGACGACGAGATGGAGGTCATGCGCGGACACCCCGAGATCGGCGATCAGATCATCGGCGCGGTGACCTTCCTCTCCGCGGTCCGCGCGGCGGTCCGCAGCCATCACGAGCGCTGGGACGGCTCGGGCTATCCGGACAAGCTGGTGGGGACGGACATCCCCCGCATCGCCCGCATCGTGGCCTGCGCCGACACCTTCGACGCCTGTACCTCCACCCGCCCCTACCAGAAGGCCATGCCGCTGGACGTGGCGGTGGGCATCCTGGACCGCCTGTCCGGCAAGCAGCTCGACCCCGACGTGGTGGACGCCCTCAAGCGCGTCCTCTCCGAGCGGGGGCTGCGGGTCGAGGGCAGCAGTGAACCCGTGAAGCTCGCCTCATGATCCCCACCTCCCGACTCCTCCTGATCCTGGGCGCGCTCGCGCTCACCACCGGTTGCGCGAGCGCGCGCCTTTCCGGCCCGCCGCCCATGACCATCGAGCCCCGCGTGGGCCGCACGGTGGTGGTGATCGAGCCCTTCTTCGAGAACACCCAGCTGCGCACGGTCACCCACCACGACCGGGTGGACGTGAACAGCGGCTCGATGACGCCCGCGTCGATCACCATTGCGCGCGAGGTGCGCGAGAAGCCGGTCCACGCGCGCCCGGACGCCCTGGCCGTGCAGTACGGACAGGTGATCGCAGAGGTGCAGCGCCTGCGTCCGGACTGGCGCGTGGTCTCCACCGGGACGCTCCCGGTGATGGGAGACGAGCAGGTGGTGCTGGTGCGCACGGTGCTCGGCGAGGCGGAGGTGGTGCAGAGCAACCGCCTCTTCAAGACGGTGGCCGCCTACGCGAGCTTCCTGATCCTCCCCCTCTTCTATGCGGTGCCGCCGGTGAGCGAGACCCAGCGGGTGAGCGGCCTGCTGTCGCTCTACCGGACCGACGCGGTCTCGGCGAAGAACCGGCTCATCCGCTACCCCACCCAACCCGACTTCGCGGTCGACACCCGCGGCCTCTCGCCCCAGAAGCAGCCTTTCGGCCTGGACGTGACCTACGAGGAGGGCGTCTTCGCCAACGAGCGGGCGCGCGAGCCGGTGGTCATCGAGGGCCTCTCGCGCCAGCTGGCGACAGCAGTGGTGGCGCTGGTCGAGGGCGTGCGCTAGCTAGAGGCCCAACATGAGCTTCTGGGATCGCATCAAGCCCACCGCGCCTCCCGCGGTGGTGATCAAGGCCAGCCTCGCCCCCGACGGCAAGGCCCTCGCACTCAACTGGGATGACGGGAAGGCGGGCGTGCTGACCGCGCGCAACCTGCGTCAGGCCTGCCCTTGCGCGTCCTGCGTGGACGAGTGGACCAACAAGCGCACGCTCGATCCGGACAAGGTGCCGCTCGACATCCGCCTGACCGAGCTCACCACGGTGGGCAACTACGCGCTGGCGTTTGCCTTCGGCGACGGGCACTCCACGGGCATCTATCCCTGGGGCCTGCTGCGCGAGCTGCACGACCGGACGACCGCCGCGCGCCACTGACCGGCCCCCTCCCCTCCATCGCCCGCGGCGCCGTCGGATCGGCCTGGCCTGCGAGGTGGAAGGTCGTTCGGCATGGATCCCGCTGCGCCAGGTCCACGGCCGGGCGTCGCGGGTCCGCTTCTCCTGCCGCCACGGGCTCGGGCATGCTGGGGCCCAGATGAGCAGCCACGACGACGATCTCGGCAGGGGCTTGAAGCCCAGGCTCACGCTGGGCGCAGACGGTCGCCTCGAGGGCGGGAGCCCCGTCGAGCAGCCACCGCCTCCGGGTCCGGGACGCGAGGAGCCCGCGCTGGAGCTCGCCGACGACCGACGTCGGCCGAAGGTGGAGGACCCCGGATTCGAGCTCGCCCACGCACCGCGACGCGGAGACGCCTCGCGGTTGAGGCCGGTGCATGAGCTCTCGGCGGCCCCCAGTCCACGCGGCTCGCGCAGCAAGTGGCCCATCGTGGTCTTGCTCCTCATCGGAGGCCTCGTCGCCTGGAGGCTGCTCCCCGCCGACACGGCAGCGCTCTCCGAGCGGGCGCGAGAGGCCGGCGCGAAGGCCGTCCAACAGGTCGGCCACGAGCTCGATGCGCTCCGCCCCGCCAACGATCCGCTCGGCACGTGGCAGAGCGGCACCGGGGCAGAGGTCAAGGCGGGATCCGAGGGCGCCTGGAAGTTGCGCAAGCTGACCGGCAGGGCTCCCACCGGCGTGCTCACCGTCATGAGCAGTCCCGCGGGTGCGGAGATCACCATCGACGGCAAGACGATCGGCTACACGCCGTGGGCCGGGGATCGCGTCTGGCCCACCGGCACCGAGGTCGAGTTGAAGCTCGAGGGCTACCGTCCCTGGAGCGAGACGATCCAGGCCAACGGGGATGTCACGCTGAACGCGAAGCTGAAGCGCTGAGGAAGGCGCTCCGGATCGACGGTTCGGTCGCTCGCCGAGCGCGAGCGCTCCGCCCTACTTCACCAGCCGCAGATGACTTCGGCCCGTGGGCGGCCGAGAGTCGGGAGGCGGCGAGTCGTCGTCCTCGTCGTCCGAGCTTCGCTTCGTCGCCGCGGCAG